>JAANMY010000174.1_pt1 | contig 89459 bp, 72 predicted proteins | sample 7279691 | NCBI WGS metagenome assembly JAANMY01 (sample SAMN14094543, study PRJNA606508) | bioreactor metagenome | isolation source: A lab-scale SPAN reactor treating ammonium-rich wastewater day 388 | place: Ireland: Galway | collected 2018-02-07 | reverse complement strand
GCCCCGCCCCCCCAGCCCGGCCCAGCCCCGCCCCATCCAGCCCCCCCAGCCCGCTCAGCCGCCTGCGAGCTCCTCCAGTTTGCGCTGGAGCGTGTCCAGGCACCGCTCCGTGGCAACCTCCTCGGTGCTCAGGCGGACGATCGGGACGCCGATGTGCCGGGCGCGCTCACTGTCCCCGCGCGGGTCGTGGCCGGTGCCGTCGACCTCCAGCACGAACCAGAGGATGCGACCGCGCACGGCTGCTTTGACCAGGAAGTCCACCGTCGGGGTGCGCTGCTTGAGCCCCGTCCCGGTGCGGTCGCGGACCAGAACCTGCACGCTCACCTGCGGGATCAAGAGCAGCTGCCAATCGCCCAGCGCAAGCTCCAGGGCGGGAACGCGAAGGTCGCCCACCATCAGCCCGGTAGCCGGGTCCACGACCGGCCGCAGGCGAAAGCCAGCGCGGAGAGGGCTGGCCCGCACGCTGCGCGCTCCCCCAGAAAGCGAACGCAGGTCAAAGAGCGCCTCCTCGGCTGAGCCGCAAGCGATTCGGACCAGGAACCGGCTGATCTGAGCCCGATCAGCACGCCTTGCGAGCGATTGCTCGAGACGGGCGACGGCTTCTGGCCAGCGATCCCGGGCTGCGGCCAGGCGCACAGACATCGGGCGGTCGCTGGGCGGGTGGTAGCGCATGGGGCTCGAGGCCAGATTGGCCGTGTCTGCGCGACCTCGAGAGCACTCGGTCGGTCGAGCCCACTCGACTCGGAGCACCCGCGCCAGGCGAGACTGCTCCTCGGCGCCCGGCAGGCGCCGCAGGTTCTCCCAGTCAGCCACGCGGCGCCCGTCGGCTCCTATGGCCCGGCCCAGCTCGTTCTGGGTCAGGCCGCGGGCTTTGCGTTGCTTGCGAAGAAAGCTCCCGGTCATGGTGGGCAACATCATGCCCACAGCTTAGCGGCGTGAACGCGAGCAACGACAGGTCCGTCTGTTGCCGGCTCGTTGCCGGAGTGTTAGAGCGGAGTGAACAAAGAATGAACGCTCAGTAGCGGATCGTGGTCTCGTTGCTAAAGCCGGGCGGATCCACCTGTATCTGGCCCTGGCCCAGCGTGATGGTGGTCTCCTGAGCAAACACCCCGGAGGGCCTCACGCGGATCACGTTGCCGTCGCGCACGATACTCGTCTCGTTGGCCCAGCCTTCCGGGTCGACGCGCGATTGGCCGGGGCCATGCGTGACCACGGTGGTGTTGCCGAACCCGGGCGGGTCGACCTCGGTGCGTCCCTCCGAGAGCCGGATCGTGACGGTGTTGCCGATTCCGCTGGGATCGACCTGCACCTGGTCGGCACTGCGGGTGAGCACGATCTCGTTGGCCCAGCCGGTCCGGTCGATCACCGTGCGACCCTGGGCGTCGCGGGTCACCGAGGTGCCGTTGCTCCAGCCGGCCGGATCGATCGAGATGCGGCAACCATCCTGGTCCAGCGAGGTGGAGTTGCTCCAGCCGGGCGGATCCACCGTCCAGCTGCTGCCGCTGCGGCTGACGTCGGTGGAGTTGCTCCAGCCGGGCGGATCGATGTTGATCCTGCTGGCCTCGGCAGGCACATAGGGGCCGTTCTCGATCCGGTCGCTGACCAGCACCAGGTTCTCGTTCAGGTCGTAGAACAGCCCATCGCCCAGGTAGACGCCGACGGGGTGGTAGTCGTTGTCCACCGTGCGGGTGACGTCCGAGCCATCCGGGGCCTTTTCGGTCACGGTATGGGTGCCCCGCATCACGTCCACCCGGTGCACCCCCTCGGGGATGATCTCCACGGTGAAATCGCCGGTGGCCTGGTAGTGCTGGCTGACGCAGGTGACCGCCGGGGGAGGGGCGGCTCCCAGCGGGGGAGCGCACCCCAGCATGCCCAGGCCCACCAGTCCCAGGGCCAGTCCGGCGGCCACGCGCAGCCCGGTCTTTTTCGAGCCCTCGCTCGAGGGAGCGGCGACCGGAGCGGGACCAACGTAGGCGTCGGCTGGACCGGCGGCCACCGCGGGGCTGCCGGGCGGCGCTTTGTAGGTCAGTTGAGAGGTTGCGGAAAGCGGTGGAATCTGCATAGCGCCCCCATCCTCCACAGAAGGCATGAAAAATTCCTGATAAGGCGACAGGGCAAGCATGCAGATCCTGCTCACGCTGCTGGTCTTGCTGGCCACCCAGGTGCCCCGCGAGGAGCGCATCAAGAAAGCACTCGTCGAGGGAGCCCGCACCCGCCTGGGCGATGCCTATGACTCGGACTACTACGCCGACGGCTATCCTCCGAAAGGCAAGAGCGCCTGTGTGGACGTGCTCTACTTCGCCTGCCAGCGGGTCGGCCTGGACCTGCAAAACGAGGTCGACAGAGACATCCAGCGCCGCCCGGACCTTTATCCCAGCATCCGCGACCGGGCCATCAACCACCGCTGGGCCCCCAACCTGGTCGTTTACTTCAGGCGCCACTGGCGGGTGCTGCCCAACGACGGCCAGTGGGAGAAGGGCGACGTGGTCTTCTGGAGCCTGACCGACGACGGGGTGGCCGACCACTGCGGGCTGGTCACCAACCCGCCCTTCGTGATCCACCAGTTTCCCCCGCTGTGCGCCGAGCATCCCGTGCTGCTGGGCTGGAAAGTGATGGGCCATTTCCGCCATCCCGAGGCAGGGTCGAGCCGCGCCAAACCGAAGGGCAGGTGAGCTTACCAGGAGGATTCGCCCCGTGTCCAACGCGCCATTCGGCCGTCTGCTGACCGCCATGGTCACCCCCTTCACCCCCAGCCTCGAGGTGGATTACGATCGCGCCGTCGAGCTGGCCCGTAAGCTCATCGCCGAGGGCAATGACGGGCTGATCGTGGCCGGCACCACGGGCGAGTCGCCCACCCTGAGCAAGGCCGAGAAGCTCGAGCTGTTCAAGCGGGTCAAGCAGGCTGTGGGCAAGGACGTGCCCATCGTGGCCGGCACGGGCTCTTACGCCACCCAGGCCAGCATCGAGCTGAGCCAGGCCGCCGCCGAGACGGGCGTGGACGGCCTCTTGCTGGTCGCGCCCTACTACAACAAGCCCCCTCAAGAGGGCATGTTCTTGCACTTCCAGGCCATCGCCAGAGCCACCAGGCTGCCCATCATGCTCTACAACATCCCCGGCCGCACCGGCATCGAGCTCTTGCCCGAGACCCTGGCCCGGCTGGGCGAGATCCCCTCCATCCAGGCCGTCAAGCAGTCCCTGCCCAGCCTGGACCCCATCAACGAGCTGGCCATCCGCTCCGACCTGGCCCAGTACAGTGGCGACGATGGCAACACCCTGCCCATCCTGGCCCTGGGCGGGGTGGGCGTGGTGAGCGTGGCCGGCCACGTGGCCGCCGGGCCGATCAAGCGCCAGATCGAGGCCTTCCTGGCTGGCCAGGTGGGCGAGGCGGCCCGCCTGCAACGCCAGCTCTATCCGCTGTTCACGGGTCTTTTCAAGACCAGCAACCCCATCCTGGTCAAAGCCGCCCTCAAGAAGCTGGGCTTCCCCGTGGGTGGCCTGCGGCCCCCGCTGATCGAGGCCACTCCCGAGCAGGAGCAGGCCCTGGACAAAGTGCTGGCCGTCACCACCGCCGCTTGAGCGCCATCCAGGTCGGACCTCTCCGCGAGCCCTGGGAGAGCCGTCTGCTAGTCCCCGGGGACAAGTCCATCTCCCATCGGGCCCTGATGCTGGCGGCCATGAGCGACGGGCCGTGCCGCCTGAGCGACCTCTCGCAGGGCAAGGACGCGGAGAGCACCCTGCGCTGCCTCAAGCTGATGGGGGTCAGCGCGCGTCGCGACCGGGCGGACCTGCTCCTGAGCGGCTGGGGCAATCGCTGGCAGGAGCCCGACCGGGTGCTCGACTGCGGCAACTCGGGCACCAGTATGCGCCTGCTCACGGGCATCCTGGCCGGCTGTCCCGGTCTTTGCGTGCTGAGCGGCGATGCTTCGCTGCGCAAGCGTCCCATGGGGCGCGTGCTGGAGCCTCTGCTCGAGATGGGGGCCCGGGTTCGGGGGCGCCAGGGCAATCGCCTCGCTCCCCTGGTGGTGGAGGGCACCGAGCTGCAGGGCATCTATCACCAGCTCAAAGTGGCCAGCGCCCAGGTCAAGTCATGCATCCTGCTGGCCGGCCTCAAGGCGGGCGGCACCACCGTGCTGGAAGAGCCTCAGCAGAGCCGCGACCACACCGAGCGCATGCTCAGCCACCTGGGCGTGCGCATCACCCGTGACGAGAATCGCCTCCACCTGAGCCCCGCCGAGAGAATCCCCGCCTTCGACTGCCGGGTTCCCGGCGACGTCTCCTCGGCCGCTTTCCTGGTCACGGCCGCGCTCATCAGCCCCGGGTCCCGGGTGATCATCGACGAGGTGGGGCTCAATCCTACCCGCACCGCCTACCTGGACCTGCTGCGCCAGATGGGGGCCCGCATCACCACCCGGGTGACCCGCACCGAGCTGGGCGAGCCGGTGGGCAGCATCGAGGCGCTGGGCTCGGAGCTGGTCGGCATCAATGTGCCCGAGTCGGAGATTCCCGGGGCTATCGACGAGCTGCCCATCCTGGCCGTGGCCGCCAGCCAGGCGAAAGGGACCACGCTGGTGCGCGGGGCCTCCGAGCTGCGCGTCAAGGAGTCGGATCGCATTCACTCCACCGTGACCGAGCTTCGCAAGCTCGGAGCCGAGGTGGACGAGCTCGAGGACGGCTTTGCGGTGCACGGCCCAACCCCCCTCAAGGGAGCCGCGGTGGAGTGCCACCACGACCATCGCCTGGAGATGAGCCTGGCCGTGGCCGGCCTGGTGGCCCGGGGCAAGACCCGCATCCAGGGCACGGGCTGGGCGGCCATCTCGTTCCCGAGCTTCTGGCAGAGCTTCCCGGGTCCCTGGCAAGAGCTTTGACCCGCAGCGTCTGGCTGCTGGGCCGCCCGGTGGCCCACTCGCTCTCGCCCGCCATGCACAAAGCCGCCTACGCGGCGCTCAAGGAGGACCTGGTCTACCTGGCCGCCGAGGTGGGACCGGAGGATCTGCCCACGGTGCTCGATGGCCTGCTGAAGCTGCAGGCGGTGGGGATCAACCTGACCATCCCCCTCAAGCAGGCCGTGCTGCCCCTGCTCAAACGACTGGATCAGCGTGCCCGAGAGCTGGGAGCGGTCAACTGCCTGCGGCCCTGCGAAGGGGGCTGGGAAGGGACCAACACCGACGCCGACGGCTGGCTCGACAGCTGGCGCGAGGAGGTGGGCCAGCCCCTGGAGGGGCGCCGGGCCATCGTGCTGGGCTGGGGCGGGGCGGCCCGGGCGGTCGGCACCCTGCTGCAAGAGCAGGGCGCTCGCCTGCAGGTGTTGCTTCGCGATCCTACCCGGCTGAAGGACTCGGCCTCCTTGCGCGAGCTGGCAACCTGTCTCGAGCCCGGGGCGGTGGTGCTCAACGCCACCCCGGTGGGCACTCAGAGCGACGAGAGCCCCGTGGTCTGGCCGGAAAGGGTGCCCGAGAACGTGGTGGCCTGCGATCTGGTCTATAACCCCGAGAGGACGCGCTTCCTGCTCGAGGCGCGCCAGAGAGGCTGCGCCACTCTGGGCGGGTTGGGAATGCTGGTGCACCAGGCCCGGCGGGCCATCGAGTGGTGGACCGGCCGGCCGGTCCAATGCGCTCAGGAGATGCGCCAAGCGGCTCTTACGGCGGCCAGAGCCAGGGAATGAGGAGCGAGGCGGCTACCCAGAAGAGCAGGTTGAGCGGGGTGCCCACCAGCACGAAGTCGTGCGCTCGGTACTGGCCGGGGCCGTAGATCATCGTGTTGGTCTGGTAGCCCACCGGGGTCATGAACGAGGCCGAGCAGGCGAAGGTCACCGCGATCAGAAATCCGCGGGGGTCGGCGCCCAGCGCGGCCGCCGAGGAGAGGGCGATGGGAGTCATGAGGGCAGCAGCGGCGCTGTTGGAGATCATCTCAGTGAGGCAGGCCGTGGCGAAGTAGATGCCGCTGATCAAGACCACCGGCCCATAAGGCCCGAGCTTGCTGACGATGCCATGGGCCAGGGCCTCGGCCAGCCCGGTCTTCTCCATAGAGGTTCCCAGAGACAGGCATCCGGCGATCAGCATGATGATCTTCCAGTCCAGAGCCCGGTAGGCAGACTCCAGGCCCATGCAGCGCAGCAAGACCATGAGGATCGCTCCCACCACCACCCCGATCTCGATGGCCAGGAGGTTGAAGGCGCTCAGCGCCACCACCCCTGCAAAGATGGCCATGGCGGTCAGCATCTTGGCGCGGTCGGGACGGTCGACGGCCGATTCGCTCACCACCACGAAGGCCCGATTCTGCTTGAGCGCGCCGAGTCGATGGCCGGCCACCTCGATCAGCAGCACGTCTCCGGCCTCCAGGCGCACCGAGCCGAGCTTTTCGTGCTGCACTTCGCTCTCGCCCCGGTGCCGGACGGCGATGGCGGTGGCTCCGAAGCGGTTGCGGAAGTTATAAGACTTGAGCGACTCTCCCACCAGCACCGAGGTGGGGGGAATGACCGCCTCGACCAGGGCGGCCTGGCTGCGCTGCAGGTCGTAGTCGTGCACCTTGAGATCGGTCTTGAGGCGAATCTGCCCGCCCTGTTGCAGCTCGCGCAGGGAGTCCATGTTGCAGCGCACCATCAGCAAGTCGTTGCCGTGCAACACCGTGTCGGGGGAGGGGACGGCCAGCACCTCGCCGCCACGGGTGATGCTCACCACGTCGATATCCAGCTCGTGCAGGAGGGGGGCCTGAGCCAGTGCCTGGCCCACGCTGGGGCTGCCCGGGAGCAAAACGGCTTCGGTCAGGTATTCTCCCATCCCGAAGGCTCGCGTCAGCTCGCCGGCCCGTCGGCGCTCGGGGATCAGCCGCGTTCCCAGGAACAGCATGTAGAGCGTGCCTGCCACCAGCGTCAGCAATCCGAAAGGAGTGAACTCGAACATGCCCAGCGGGGGCAATCCGTGGCTCACCCCGATGGAATTCACCACCAGGTTGGGGGAAGTGCCGATCAACGTGCACGTGCCCCCGAAGATGGCTGCAAACGAGAGAGGCATCAGCAGTTTGGAAGGGCTGATCCGGGTGATGCGCGAGAGAGCGATGCAGACCGGGATGAACACGGCCACGCAGGCGGTATTGTTGATGAAGCCCGAGACGGCGCTGACGGTGAGCATCATGACCGCCAGCCCCAGGTGGAAGTTGCGCCGCATGAGCGGAGCGAGCATCTGGGGAATGCGGCTCACGGCCCCGGTAGCCGCCAGGCCCGAGCTGAGCACGAGCATGCCGGCCACCGCGATGGTGGCCGGGTCGCTGAACCCCGCCAGGCCCTCGCGGGGGGTCAGGATACCCGCCAGCACAAGGCTGCTCATGATGAGGAGCGCCACCATGTCCACCGGCACACGCTCGGTGGCAAACAAGATGATGGCCGCCACCACCAGACAGAGCACAGCGATCGCTTCGAAACCCAAGAGTCCTCCTGTCAGGAAAGCTCGATGTAGCGGTTGCTCAGCTCGTCGAGGATCTTATGGCGGGCGTTCAACAACTCGTGGATCTTGCGCGCCGCCGTCATAGGGGTGAGGTGGGTGGTGTTGATGCGGATCTTGACCTGATCGTAGATTCGCTTTCGCTCCTGCATCAAGAGCTCGACTCGATCGCGCAGCTCGCCCCGCAGCATGGGGCGCTTGTCGGTGCGCTCGAGCCGTCCCACCAGGTCTTCCTGTCCGGTGTGGAGGCAGATCAACAACCCGTTTTGCTGGAACAACTTGAAGGTGTCGGGGTCGACGATGGTGCCGCCCCCGGTGGCGATCACCCGGTTGGTCAGGTCGGCCACCTCGCGAGCCAGCTCTTTTTCATGCTGGCGGAAAAACTCTTCCCCATGGGTGTCGAAGATCTCGTTGACCGTCATGCCCAGGCGCCGCTCGAGCTCGAGATCGATATCCAGGAACTTGCGCCCGGTGACCTTGGCCAGCTCACGCCCGATGGTGGTCTTGCCCGTGCCCATGAAGCCCACCAGATAGATATTTCGCCGTTTCACGCCAGAAAGCTTCGCCTCACGAGGGGCCCGCTCCCCTCTCCACGAAGGCCCCATCGCCGTGCACCCTTACCTGGTCGAGCCGGGCTTGCTGGCCCGGGTTCCTCAGCTGCTTCGCGAGCAGGGTTTCGAGCGAGCCGTCCTGATCACCGATCAAGACGTCTATCGAGCCCAGTTCGGCGCCTTCAAGGACGGCTTCGAGCGACTCGACGTGGTGGGCATCGAGGCGGGCGAATCCCAGAAGACTCTGGACAACGCCCAGTGGATGTACGGCTGCCTGGCTCGCCTGGAGGTCGACCGTCAGACCCCCGTCCTGGTCTTCGGGGGCGGCGTCATCGGCGATCTGGGTGGCTTCGTGGCCGCCACCTACCTGCGCGGACTGCCCCTCTTCGGCATCCCCACCAGCCTGCTGGCCATGGTGGACAGCTCCATCGGCGGCAAGGTGGGTGTGGACCTGCCTCAGGGCAAGAACCTGGTGGGCGCCTTCTATCCTCCCCGGGCGGTGTGGGTCGATCCCGAAGTGCTCTCGACCCTCCCCGAGAAAGAGGGCTCTAACGGCATGGCCGAGGTCATCAAGCACGGTCTGATCGCCTCGAGCGAGCTCTTCGAGCTGTGCCGCCAGCTGCCGCCCTTCCCCGAATGGAGCCTGGAGCAGCGCACCGAGCTGGTGCGAAGAGCTGCGCAGGTCAAGCTGGAGATCGTGGCCCGCGACCCCAGGGAGCTGGGCGAGAGAGCCTTCCTCAACCTGGGCCACACCCTCGGCCACGCCCTGGAGACGGCCGGCGACTACACCCGGCTGAGCCACGGCCAGGCCGTGGCGCTGGGCATGCTGGCGGCCCACGAGCTGGCTCGACGCCAGAAATTGCTCGACAAGCCCCTGCCTCTCAAGCAGACGCTGGAGCGCCACGGCCTGCCCACGAAGCTGGAGAAGGGCTTTGAATGGACCCGGGTAGAGGCGGCCCTCGCGCAGGACAAGAAGCGGCTCAACGGCAAGCTGCGCTTCGTGCTGCCCGTGCGTCCGGGCCTGGTCGAGCTGGTCAGCGGGGTGCCGCTGGAGCAGGTGCGGGAGGTCTTTGAAGAGCTGTGCGCGTCCTGATCTTGAACGGTCCCAATCTGAACCTGCTGGGCAAGCGAGAGCCCGTGGTCTACGGAGACACCACCTACGCCGAGCTCGAGCAGCTTTGCCATCGCTGGGGAGGCGAGTTGGGCCTGGAAGTAGAGCTCTACCAGTCCAACCACGAGGGAGCCCTGCTTGACAGGCTTCACCAGACCGAGGCTGACTTCGTGGTGCTCAATCCCGGCGCCCTGACCCACACCTCGGTGGCTCTGCGCGACGCCGTGGCCGGGGTGGGGCTGCCCACCATCGAGGTCCACCTGAGCAACATCTACGCTCGCGAGGAGTGGCGCCGGCGCTCTCTGTTGAGCGAGGTCTGCCGGGGGGTCATCAGCGGGCTGGGCGTTCAGGGCTATCGGCTGGCTCTGAGCGCCGGCAAGGAGCTTTTCCCAGGAGGCTAAGCCATCCGGGCCGAAGTTTCCCCGGTCATGAGACGCCTTGTTTGCATGCTGGGGCTGCTGGTTCTGCCGGCTCTCTGCCAGCCCGCCGCGGTGGCCGGGGTGGTGGTCAATGGCAGCACGCTTCGTCCGGGCGCACCCATGCCCCTGGTCATCGGAGTGATGGGGCCGCCTGACTTCGTGCGGGCCATGCGCGGCCAGCGCCAGGAAGACGACTACGTCATGTTCACCTATCCCAACCATGGCGTCTCGTTCGACATCAACTCCAGCACCAACAAAGTGCAGGGCATCCTGGTGGAGGGCTCCTCGGCCCGGCTGGAGGGGGTGCCCTTCCGCATCGGCGACAACCAGCTCAGCGTCACCTCGAGCTGGGGACGACCCGAGCGCACCGAGGTGGGCATGCTGGTCTACTGGCGTCGGGGCGTCTACCTGGGACTGGACGACTCGGGAAGGATCCTGCGCGTCTTCTTGACCGAGCCCGGCCAGTTCCAGGAGGCCGGGCAGGGCTGAGCGCGATGATGGGCTTCCTGAACTTCTTGAAGCCCCCCGCCATGACATCCCACGATGCCGTGGCCTGGCTGCGCCGCCAGCTGCCCCGAGGGACGCGGGTGGGCCACCTGGGCACCCTGGACCCGCCCGCCACCGGCGTTCTGCCGCTGGCGGTGGGAGCGGCCACCCGCTGGATCCAGTTTCTGCCGCCGGCTCGCAAGAGCTATCGGGCCGAGCTCACCTTTGGCCTGGAGTCGGATACCCTGGACACGGCCGGCACCATTCTGGCCCGGCGACCCGCCCCTCGGACCGATCTCGAGCCCCTCCTGCAGCGGATGCGCGGCCCGCAGATGCAGGTGCCTCCCGTGGTCAGCGCCCTGCGGGTGGAGGGCAGGCGCAGCTACGAGCGGGCGCGGGCCGGCGAGAGCGTGGAGCATGAGGCGCGGGCGGTGGAGATCTATCGCCTCGAGTTGGTCCACGAGGATTGGCCGCGCGTTCTGATCGACGTCGATTGCAGTCCGGGCACCTACGTGCGCTCGCTGGCTCGCGACCTGGGCCAGCAGCTCGGCTGCGGGGCGGTGCTGTCGTTTCTGGTGCGCACCGCCTCGGGGCCGTTTCGTCTGGAAGAGGCGGTCACCGCCGAGGAGACCCCGCCCTTTCCGCTGGTCGGCCTGGAGACCGTTCTGGAGGGGCTGCCCCGGGTCAGGGTGCGGCCCGGGCTGATGCCCGGCCAGGAGTGCCCGGTGGAGGATCCACCCACGGAGGGCTCCACCGTGGTGCTGTTCGATCCCGCCTTCGTGGGGGTGGGTCGCATCAAGAACGGCCAGGCTCGCCTGGTGAGGACGCCGTGGCAGTAGTGCTGGGCGGCCTGGTGCCCCACCCCCCGCTGCTGGTGAGCGAGGTGGGCGGCCAGCGCCTGGCCCAGGTGGAGTCCACCCGCCTGGCCCTGGAAGAGCTGTGCCGCGAGGTCCGTTCCCAGGCACCCGAGCGGCTGGTGCTGATCACCCCCCACGGCCCCTACCAGCGCAGCCGCATGAGCTGCCTGGCCGGCCCCCACCTGAGCGGCACGCTGGCCCGCTTCGGTTGCCCGGAGGTCAGCCTGGAGTGGCCTTGCGACGAGGACTTCTGCCACCGGCTCGACCACGAGGTCGACCTGGTCGAGGCCGAGCTGGATCACGCCCTGATGGTGCCCCTCTACTTCCTGCGCCAGGCCGGACTGGAGTGCCCGCTGGTGGCGCTCTCGGTCTCGGGCCTGCCGCGCCAGGCCCACCTGGCTCTGGGCCGCAGCCTGGCCCGGCTGGCCACCACCCCCACTGTGGTGCTGGCCTCGGGCGATCTCTCTCATCGCCTGAAGGCTGATGGTCCCTACGGCTTCGACCCTCGCGGACCCCGCTTTGATGCGGCCGTGGTCCAGAGCCTGGAGCCGCTCGACCCCGAGGCCATCGGCTCGCTGGACGAGGACCTGGTGGAGGGGGCCGGCGTGTGCGGCCTCAAGCCCCTGCTGGTGCTGCTGGGGGCCATGCCGAAGGCACGGGGCAAGGTGCTCTCCTACGAGGGCCCCTTCGGAGTGGGCTATGCCGTGGCCCGGCTCGAGCCGCCCATCGACCCCGTGAGCCTCGCCCGCGAGGCGGTCGAGACCTTCGTGCGCGAGGGGCGCGAGCTCGAGATTGGCGAGCCCCCCGAAGGGCTGCAGGCTCCTTGCGGCACCTTCGTGACCCTCAAGACCGACGACGGCGAGCTGCGCGGCTGCATCGGCACCCTGGCCCCCACCACCCCCAACCGGGCGGCCGAGATCGTGCGCAACGCGGTGGCCGCCTGCAGCCGCGACCCCCGCTTTCCGCCCGTGCAGCCCCACGAGCTTGGCCGGATGACCTACTCGGTCTACCTGCTCGACCCGCCCGAGCCGGCCCGGCCCGAGCAACTCGACCCCGCGGTCTTCGGGGTCATCATCCGCTCGCCTCTGGGCAAGAGCGGGGTGCTCCTGCCCGGCATCGCCGGCCTGGACACGGTCGAACGCCAGCTCTCGGCTCTGCGCAGGAAGGCGGGCCTTTCGGCCGGCGAGCCGGTGACCCTGGAGCGCTTTCGGGTGCACCGTTTCGGAGAAGACGACTGAATGGGCCTGCGTCTCAAAACCCAGCTCACGGCCCTGTTCTTGTTTCTGTTCGGTTTCTCGTTCTTCTGTCTGGCCTACTTCAACCTCAGCATGCTCACGACGGCGGTGCACTCGAGGGCGGTGGAGCAGTCGCGCAACCTGGCGGCCCAGGTGGAGGACTGGCTCACCCGGGAGATTCCCAAGAGCATCGGAGCGCGCGACCTGGACGAAGTGGCCATGCAGAACCCCAGCTCGCTGGTCCACTATCTCGAGCGCCTCAAGGACCTCAACTGCCTGGAGGTCTACTCCGTCCACGGGCATCCCCCCACGCGATTGTTCCGCTACGGACAATCCCAGCTCGAGCAAGCTCTCCATCCCCGCTCCATGCAGCGGGCGCTGGAAGGCGAGCGGCACTACCGGCTCTGGGAGTACAGCTCCTCTCAGGACCTCAAGGGCCTGGCTGTCGAGGACGTGAGCCCCTTCTCCTCGGGAAGGGTGCAGTTCGAGTATTACGCGCCCATCTTTCGCCTGCCCGAGATCGAGGGGGGGAAGCCAGACCGCTCCGACCAGGCCGGGGTGGTGCACATTTCCCTGTCGTTGCCCAACACACCCCTGCGCATCCGGGTGGCCGTCATCGGCAACCTGGTGCTGGGCCTGGTGTTCATCTTCACCGGCTTTTTATCCCTGAACCTGTGGGCCCAGCACGCCATCAAGCGGCCTCTGGATGGGCTCATGCGCGCTCGCGAGCGTCTTGGGAAGGGCTATGGGGGCTCGGAGGTGGAGGATCTGCTCTCGGCCAACGAGCTGGTGGCCGTCTCCAACTCGCTCAATCGCCTCTCGCTGGATCTGAGCAAATACCAGGACGAGCTGGAAGAGAAGACGCGCCGCCTCGAGCAAGCCAACGACCGCTACCGCCAGCTCAACGAGGGGCTCGAGCAGCAGGTGGAGGAGAAGACCCGCGAGCTGCGCGAGTTCTTCTCGCTGGTCACCCACGACCTGCGCATTCCCCTGGCGGCCACTCAGGGTTACGCCGACCTTTTGACCAGGAGCAAGTCGGGCGAGCTCAATGACAAGCAGCGAAAGTTCGTCAAGAGCATTCGCACCGCCAACTCGCACGCTCTGGAGCTGGTGCGCAACCTGCTCGACGCCATGCGCTACGAGGCGGGGCAGAACCAGCCGGTCATTGAGCGCTTCGACTTTCACGAGCTGGTGCAGGAGGTCGTCTCCCACCTGGACATTCCCGACGATGAGAGCCCCGATGGGCCGATCGAGGTGGAGATCCCCGACTTTGTGGAGGTCAGCGCCGACCGCACCCGCATCGGACGGGTGCTGGGCAACCTGCTCAGCAACGCCCTGCGTCACATTTCGTCCGGCCAGCAGGTCAAGCTGACGGCCCGGGTCGAGGGCCCCAACCTGCGCGTGGAGGTGGCCGACAGCGGCCCCGGCATTCCGGCCGAGAATCTGCCGCTGCTCTTTGCCAAGTTCACTCACTTCCCCAGCGAGCGCGGACCGAGCTCGGGGCTGGGGTTGGGGCTCTACATCGTGCGAAGAATTCTGGAGAGCCACGGCGAAGCAATCCACGTCGAAAGTCGGGTGGGCGAGGGGTCGCGGTTCTGGTTTCACCTGCCCGTGCACGAGGAGAGCCAATCATGACTGCACCCATTCGCGTCTTGCTTGCCGATGACGTGGCCATGTTCCGCGAGATGCTTTACTCCACTCTGGAGGAGGAAGAGGACGTGGTGGTGGTGGGAGAGGCGGCCGATGGCCAGGAGGCGTTGGAGAAGTGCCTCGAGCTCGACCCCGACATTCTCATTCTGGACGTCGAAATGCCCCGCATGAACGGGGTGGAGGCGACCCGATTGGTGGCCGAGCGCTGCCCCCGCACCAAGGTCGTCATTCTGACCGCCTACGAGGACGATCAGCTCATCGTGCAGCTGATCCAGGCCGGGGCCACCGGCTACCTGCTCAAGGAGACCAGCACCGATGAGGTGGTGCGCGCCATCCGGGTGGCCCACACCGGCGAGTCCCTGATTCAACCTCGAGTGGCCAACAAGATTCTGCGCATGATGGCCCAGATGGCCCCTCCCCAGCCCGCTCCCCGAGCCACCCGGGACGACTCGGTGCGCGAGAAGCTCTCGCGGCTGACCTCGCGCGAGCTGGAGGTGCTCATTCAGGTCGGCAAGGGGATGAACAACAAGGAGCTGGGGGCCCACTTCGTGATCTCCGAGCCGACCGTGAAGACGCACGTGGCCCGGCTGATGCAGAAGCTGGAGGTGCGCGACCGCATCGCGCTGGTCATGCTGGCGGCCGAAGCGCGTTTGTTGGACTAGGCTTTCTTGAGCCGAATGCGGAAGGTCGAGCCCTGGCCGGGCTGGCTCTCGAGCTCGATGGAGCCGCCCATGCTGGCCAGCAGGCTGCGCACGATCCACAGGCCCAGGCCGGTGCCTTTGCTGGTGCCCGTGTCGCCCCGCACGAAGCGCTCGAACAGCCTCGGCTGGCGCTCGGGCGCGATGCCCGGGCCGGAGTCGATCACCTCGACCACGACCTCGTCGCCATCTGCCCGAGCCCGCACGGTGATGGGCGTGCCGCCCGGGGAATATTTGATGGCGTTGTCGAGCAAGTTGCCGAAGACCTGCTCGAGGCGGTTGGGGTCGCCGTGCACCTTCAGCTCGCCCGGCACCTCGACCGTGATGGGGTAGAGGGCGCGGCGATTCTCGGCCAGCTTGGAGCGCGAGAACTCCACCTCCTGCTCGATGGCCGACTTGAGCTCGACCGGGGTGGGCGAAAGCTCCAGCGCGCGTTCCTCGAGCAGGGCGGTGGCATCGAGATAGGTTTCCACCAGCCGGATGGCCCGCTTGAGCGAGCCCTCCATGTCGTCGAGCACCTGCAGCGCATCCGGGCTCGGGCTCAACCGGCGCAGGAGGAAGATGCCATTCTTCAAGACCGTGAGAGGACCCTTGAGGTCGTGCGAGGCGATGGAGACGAAGGCCGACATGGCCGCGCTCCAGGCTTCCATCTCGCGAGAGTGGACCTGCTCGCGGTGCTGCTCTTTGAGAGCCTCCTCGCGCTCGTGGATGAGGCGGGCGTTCTCGACGCAGATGGCCGCCTGGGCCACGAAAGAAGGCAGAATCTCTTTGTGGCCGGCGGAGAAGCGCGAGGTGATGCGGCTATCGAGGTAGATCAGGCCGATCAGGCGCTCTTGCACGATCATCGGCTCGATCAGGATGGAGCGCAGGCCGTAGAGCTCGACCGAGCGGGAAGGGTCGGCTTCGTCCAGGGCGTTCTGCCGGTCCACCCGCTGGCGGGTGCGCAGGGCGTGCAGGATGGACTTCTTGCTGGGCGTGAACTCCTCTTCGTCGAGCTCGGTGGCGTCCATCCGGTGGACGGCTTTGACCCGCAGCGACTCTTCCGGGCTCTTGACCCGGGAGTCGATCAGGATCACGAAACCCCGCTCGGCCCCGGTGAACAGCACGGCCGAGGCCAGAATTTTCTGCAACAGCTCATCTTGATCGAGCACGGCGGTGATGGATCGAGAGACCTCGATGAGCCGGACGACCGCCTCGGGGGGGGCTTCAGGCGCCATGGGCGCTCCCTTCGGTTTCAGTCCCGGGCATTCCGCCTGCAGAGCAAAAATCCACCAGCTGTGTCCCCTTCTTGAGCCCGAGAGCTGGGCGCGGGGTTACTGCATCGAAACGGAGGCATTCCGCGCTTCTCGGAGACTCGGCGGATTCGGGAAGGACTTCGTTAGCGGGATTAGAGCCAACCCTCGCGGGCCATCAGCGAGCGCAGCTTGCGCAAGGCCCGCCCCTCTTGCTGGCGGACGGCTTCCTTGCTGACTCCAAAGGTTTCGGCCAGCTCTTGCAGGGTGCGAACCTCCTGGTTGCCCAGACCGAAACGAAGCTCGAGGAGTTGCCGCTCGCGCTCGGTCAAGAGAGAAAAGAGGTAGCCCCAGTCGGCCCGGTCGAGAGCGTCAGAGGAGATGCCCGTCTCGCTCGCGAGCAGGTCCTTGAGGCGGGTGTCGGAGGTATCATCCCCCACCGGAGTCTCCAGCGAAACCGGCTCCTGGGCCATGGTCAGGATGTTCTTCAGGCGCCGCAGCGACTTCTTCTCCATCTCCACGACCTTTTGCTGGACCCGCGGGTCGCTGGGGGGAAGGTCTTGCTTGAGGGCGCGCGAGAGCTTTTTGCGCACCTTCTCGGGAGAGACCGGGAAGAGCTGCTTGCTGGCTCGCTCGAGGGTCGGCTTCTCACCATCCTTCTTGAAGGCCTGGGCGGAAATGCGTCCGTATTTGTGCACGATCTCGGTGACGTGTACGGGCAGCCGGATGGAGCGGCCCTTGTTGGCGATGGAGCGACTGATGGCCTGGCGGATCCACCAGCAGGCATAGGTGGAGAAGCGACAACCGCGGTCCGGGTCGAATTTCTCGACCGCTTCCATCAGCCCCATGTTGCCCTCTTGCACCAGGTCCTGGAAGTTCAGCCCCATTCCCAGGAACTTGCGGGCCATGCTCAAGACCAGTCGCAGGTTGGCTTCGATCAAGCGCTCGCGGGCCTCCTGGTCGCCTTGCCGGATGCGCTCAGCCAGGTCTCGCTCTTGCTCGCGGGTCAGCAGCTCGACCTGGTAGACCTCGCGAAGGTATGCCGTGAGACTGCTGAAGTCTTGCTGCTCGTCGGCCTTGTCAGGCTTCCAGGTCTTGAGGCTGCGGCGGGCCTGCCGGTCTTCCTGGGAGGTTTCCGGAAGATTTTCAATGTCAACAGCGAGCATGGTGCGATCCTCCTACCTGACCCCATGGTAGAGGTGAAGGGGGGGTACGGTCGTCATACCAGGGTATGATGTTTCTGAAGTGTTAACTGGACTTTTCCAAAATATGTGCTAGGTCCCCGCCGGGGTTGGCTTTTGGGCTCTTGTCTGGTATTCTAGACCGGGTGGTGGGAGCGAGCAGAGCGAGATGAAGAGTGCCTGAAAGGTCGGGAGGGTTTGTTTGGTTCCTTCCACGTCGGTTCGTGCTTCGAGTTTCTCCGCGCTGAGGCGAACGACCACGGCTCCGCGTCCTGAGCTTCCCCCACTCAAGAGGATGCCCGGCCAGCAGTCGATGGCCGTCTTCTTTCGCTCGCTGGCGGTCATGTTTCAAGGCGGCGTGACCATTGACCGAGCGCTTTCCCTGCTCAGCGTCCAGGAAGATCAGGCCATGGCCGAGGTGTGCAAGCGCATGGCCGATCAGGTGCGCCACGGCCACTCCCTTTCTCAGGCCATGGCCAAGAACGAGCCCGCCTTCACCAAGATGCACTACAAGCTGGTCCAGGTGGGCGAGGCGACCGGCAACCTGGACACGATCTTGGAGCAGTTGAGCCACTACGAGGAGAAGCGTCGGGCCACCACCATGAAAGTCAAGAGCGCCCTGACCTATCCGGCCTTTCTGTTTGCCATCTGCTGCTTGATGCTGATGATCCTGCCGCCCTATATGCTGGGGGGTATCTTCCAGGTCATCCAATCGTCGGGATCGGAGCTTCCGCTGATCAGCAAGGTGGTGCTGGGAACCGCCATGTGGATGCGCACGCCGACGTTCTACGTGGTGCTGGTGGCCGTGCTGGTGGGGGGCTTCTACCTGGGCCGCAAGGTCTGGACCAAACCAGAGTCGCGCCTGGCCCTGCAGCGCTTTGCTCTGGACGCTCCCGGCCTGGGCAAGCTGGTGCGGGCGCTGGGTCTGAGCCGTTTTGCTCGAGCCTGGAGCATCCAGGTCGCCGTCGGGGTGGCTCCGGTGGCCGCCCTGCAACTGGCCGCCGAGTCCACCATGGACCCCTGCCTGGAAGAGGACATCTCCCACAGCGTCACGGCCCTGCGCGACGGTTGCTCGATGCAGGCCAGCCTTGACGCCAGTGGCTATTTCCCCTCGCTCTTCTTGCAGATGGTGGCCGTGGGCGAGGAGTCGGGCGGCCTCGAGGCCATGGTGAGCCGGGTGGCCCAGATTTACGAAGGCCAGCTCGATCACACCCTGGACACGCTGACCGCTCTGCTCGAGCCCTTCGTGATGCTGGTGATGGGAGCCATCGTGGGCGTCATCGTGGTGGCTACCATGCTGCCGATGATGCAGGTTCTGAACTCGTTCAGCTAGCGACGTTGGTGTTGTAGCTCCTGGGCTTCTCCTGCGGGGCGGCCGCCGACTCGGGCGCGCTCTCGCCGCGATCCTGAGCCGCTTTCTGAAGGGCTTCCAGGCACTCCTCGAGATTGGGATAGCGCTCGGAGGGGTCCTTGGCCAGCATCCGCAGCACCACTTTGTCGATCGAATCTGGGATCTCGGGCCGCCATTCGCGCATGGAGACGACCTTCTCGCTCAAGTGGCTGAAGAGCAGCGCCACCGAGTCTTCGTTGGCGAAGGGGCGCCGTCCGGTCAGGATCTCGTAGAAAGTGATCCCCAGCGAATACTGGTCCGAGCTCTTGTTCATGCCGCCGCCCGTGATCTGCTCGGGGGAGACGTAAGCGGGCGTGCCCAATACCGAGCCCGACTGGGTGATCTGGGTGTTGACGGCCTGATCGCGCGCCAGACCGAAGTCCATGATCTTGATGCGTCCGTCCCTGGTGACCATGATGTTGTCCGGCTTGATGTCGCGGTGGACAACCCCTTCCTTGTGGGCGTGGGCCAGGCCCCGCAGCATCTGCTCGAAATAGTGCAACGCCTCGCCGATGGGGAAGTTGGGACGCACGTAATCGCGCAGAGGCACCCCTTCGACAAGCTCCATCGCGAGGTAGAGGTGCCCGTCCTTGTCGCCAAAGTCCACCACCCGCACGATGGCCGGGTCACTGAGCTTTCTGCTGACCTGGATCTCGCGCTGGAATCGCTTGCGGAACTCGTCGTTCTCGGAAAGGTCCAGGTTCATCAGCTTGAGGGCCACTGCGGGGGCTTCGTCGCCGAGCAGGAGATCGTCGTCGCTGATGGCTTTGTAGACCACAGCCATGCCGCCTGCGCCCAGTTTGCTCATCACGCGCCAGTTGCCGAGCAGCGTGCCGATCCACTTGTCTTCTCTGTTCAGGGCCATCTTCTCCAGGTCGGCCAGACGAGCCTCGCGGGCGCGCAAAAAGCGCATGACCTTGCGCCGCCTGAGCTCGAACACGGTGGCTCCACCCAGCGCGGCCAGTAGCAGGGGAATGCCAATTGCCAGTTGTACGGGGTGGAGCCTGGCGTACCAGTAGACGGGAGCCCACCAGTGCGTGGGCGCGAGTTGGTAGGAGTCCACGCCGGGAAAGCGCCCCCCTTGCTTGGGAATGGTGATGATTCCGGTGGCGGTCATGGGGGCGGAGTTATGGTAATACTTGACGTTGCGAAACTCGACGACAGGGTCCTTTTCGCTTTTCGACTCCGGGTGCCAGAAATCGGAACGGGTGAAGCGGATGGGCTGACAGGAGATTCCGATCGGCTTGCCCTGCGCGCTTGGGCTGGAGACATTGCTCAGGACCACCTCGGCTCCGGGCGGGTAGGTCCAGAAGACGACGGTCGTTTCGTAGTTTGGCTTCAAATCGACGTACGGCCCCTCCTTGGGAGGAGGCCAGACACCCTGGCGCAGGCTTTCCCACTGATCCCGCGCCCTGGCCTGCAACATTCCCTGGCTGAGGACAGGATCATAGAGGGTGACCCACTCCTCGAGATGGCCCTCGGACCGAAAAATCAGGGTGTAGCTCGGTTGCCCTTGGAGTTTGTCCAGGTCGAGCTCGATCGGCTCCCTGGTCGTTCCCAGGGGCTCAGGTGGCTTGTTGGGATCGACTCGTAGAAAAATTTGCGCGTTGAACTTGCCGTCCACGGAGGTCTTGAACTGGACTCTGACCTTCTCAGCCAGAGCCGAGCCGGTCAGCAGCAAAAGCAGGATCAGGACTCTCAACTGTCGTTCCGCACGGTCACCGCCCGACGAAGCTCGAGAGTCTCGAGCTTCTGGGAATGGGGCACCGTTTGCTGCAAAGTCAGCCTGATCTCGATCAGCGAGCGGCCCGGGTTGGTCACCGTGAATGCTTCCACATCGCCGGCCAGAGTCATCTCGGTGGCGTTGGACTGGTTGGCGATCTGGAGCAGATCGGCGGGAGAGATGCGCAGCGGACGGCTGGCGTTGAAGGGCAGTCCCAGGGCCGGCGGATCAGGAGGATAGGTTTCGCGCGTCAGCTTGCGCAGAGTAGGATAATAGAAGTAGCAGACCGCCCCTGTCTCCCAGACCTGCGAGGTATCCGAGCTCGAGAGCAGACGCACGATCCCGATTCCGGTGGGGTCGGCCGCGTTGGGGGGCAGGAAGCCTACCGAGCCGATCGAGGCTTGCTCCAGGTCGTTCACCATGCGGTTGATGGCAATGGCTCCCCGCTGCTGCATCTCGGCCCGAATCGAGCCCTGGGCCGACATCGTCATGGCCGGGAAGAGGAAGTTGATGACCATGAGGCCGAGCAGGGCGACCACGATGCATGCCACCATCATCTCGACCACGGACATGCCGCGTCGACTCTGGAGTCTCAGGGCTTGAGCTTGCTGACCCACACTTCCCTCTGCACCGCTCGGGTCGCGCTTTGAAAGGTCCAACTGACCCGGACCCGCACCCCTTTGACGAGGTCAGCCCGGGTCCCTGGCACGTCGAAGATGGTCAACTCGGGCCGATAGACCACGGCGTTGACCGTGCGCGTGGCCAGGTTGGTGGGCCCACCCACGGGCAGCGTGTCGAAGGGCTCAGCTCGATAGATCTCCACCCAGGTCTGGGCCTCTTGCTCGGCGACGATCTGGCATTCGCCGCGCTTGAGCGCATACATCGACGAAGGGAAGAGGTTGAAGACGGCCAGCATGACCAGGCAGAGCACGAAGCAGGAGGCGATCGTCTCCATCAAGGTCATGCCCCGCCGGGGGAGAGTTACCACTGGTCGCCCCAGTAAAGCACCTTCATCTTGTCGCGCAGGTTGGCAAATAGGCCGTCATTGAGGCTGATCGTAAACTCCTCTCCAATTTGGGGAGTCGAGCCGGACCCCCAGTCGGAAGCCGGGGAGTTGTCGGCAAGATAGTCATTCATCTCAATCAGGGGTAAGCTGGCCTCGTAGTCGCTCACCAGCGAGTTCTGGACGTAGGTCTCAATGTATTTCGGCCCGGGAGGTGCCGGGGCCGGATAGCCAGTGAAGAACGTCCGATCGATGTTGGTGTCGTCACCGGCAGAATATTCAGCACCTAACTCGGAGCTCATTTGATTCCGGAGCGTACTCAGAAGGTCAGTGTAACTTACTGTGGTGGCCGGTTGACTGCCCACCTGAACTTGCCATTGAACCTGCCCGGCCAGCGTCGCCGCGTCCGGCACCGCGTAGCTTGGGGGCGGACCCGGCTGGTAAAAGAAAGAAGGAGGGGGAGCCGTGCTCAGCACCGGCTTGAAGGAAAATGGGACCAGGTCTGGACAACTTGGCGATAGATGATTCGTCGGTCGATAGGTATTCGATATCGCTGAGGCCGGCCCGTTCCAGGGGCCAGGGCTAGGTGGGAACGCGCTCACTGAACCTCCGCCAACGGTGATGGAGAAGTCGGTGGCACTCTCGTTGTAGGCGATGTCGGTATTGTTCAAAGTAACCTGGCTACCAGCGCCTGACGCATTCGCCACGGTTGCTCCACCGAGGGTGACCCAGTCTGCACTCAGGTCTCCCTCGGTATAGATGAGGCCTTTGATCTGGGCCTGGTCGGCCTGGTTGGCCTGCAGCTTGAGGCCCTGGCCGGCCAGGATGGCCGCCACGTTATCGCTGGCCTGCACCCCTCCACCGAAAACCTCGATGCTGCCGGTGACGATCACCGCCCCTTTGCCTGAAATTCCTCCATTGACGGACAGATTCCCATCCACGTAGAGAACGCCTGAATCCAGCTTCAGCCCCCCTGACACGAAGAGATCTCCACTGCTGCGGGTCCAGTTGTCCACCTCCAGGTTGCTCTGGTTTCCGCTCACCGTAACCAATCCAGGCTTGCTGGCTGGATCGTAGTCGCTCAGGTTCAGCTTTGGAAGATAGGTTTTGTCGCTGTTTGGCAGGACCGAGCCATCCACCACGACGGTGCCCGTGTCGTAATCGATGCCTCCCACGGCCCGTGCATCTCCCGTAATGTGAATGCCTGTCCCCTGAAGGTTCATGGCCTGGGACGCGTCGTTGGAGTTGCTGGCGATGTCCCCGGGATTGAGCTGGTCAGGGGGGATGCTGGCCAGCCCTCCGCTAGCGAGAAGGGACAGATCGTCCAGGGAGACGACTTTCAGGCCGCCATTGCTGGTGATTCGGCCTGAGGAAGCGATGGAAAAGGGAAACTTGGGGATCAGGAGGACTGCTTCGACGCGCCGCTCCACCCCGTTGCAGCGACCCACTCCGATGACGTGAATTCCGTGGGCTGGAACCACCCGCCCCAGGGCGCCGATCTTGGAGACGTCAGCGGTGATGTTGTTGGTCGAGTGGGGAATTTGCTGGGCTTGGGCCTGAAGCTCGTCAAAGCAAGCAACACCAGAGCCAGGAGGCTCACTGGCGGGAACCGGTAGGGTCACTGTCCCGGCAAAATCTGGATTGGAGGCCTCACGGTCGGTGATGACCCGGTCGATGGCCATGGCCACCACCGACTCTGCTCGGTTTCGTGCGACCTCGGCATTACTCAACCGGTTGCTTACTGATAAGTGAGAGAAGCTGACGCTGGCCACGGTGAAGGCCAGAGTGACCATAATGGTGATGACGACCAGTGTGTTGGCAAGTCCAACCCCTCGCAGCAAGAGGCGCAACCGTGCTTTCTTGAACATGACTCCTCCGTCCCGCACGTCAACTTTGTCCTCACCACCCATTGAGGAGTGTAGCAGAAGAATGGTCAGCCGGCTACGCTGGAACACTGATTAAGAGTGGTTAACAAAGCTTGCTGACAGCGCGCCCGGATGCTACACTCGAGCAAGACCACTGGAGGTGCGATTTAATGTTGAAAGCGACTTCGATTCTTTGCGGCGGGCTGTTTTTGATGCTAGCTTTGCCTTCCGTGGCGGCGGTCAGCGACGAGAATGCCGGGACGGACGCTACCACGACGCGCACGTTTCAGCGCAATACAGAGGCTCATTACGGAACCCAGACTGTGACAGGCGGCTATTCGGAGTCGAACGACTTTCTTTACATGACTGACCACATCAATGATGGTCTGAGGGCAGGAATTCTTGCCGACCCGACTGTGGATGCGCGTGTCAAGAACAACCTCGGAGCCTGGGTCGACCCTGCTCCGTCGAACATCGAGTGGGTGGTCGGCACCCCCGAGGGTCTTGATGCTGCGGGAAATCTGTATAATGATTTGACGAATATTTCCGGACGCACAATTGTGAGTTTGAGCGTCGGCCCTTCGGTCTTGCAGGGAACCAGGAACTACCTTCTCGATAGTTTTGTGAGCAACGAGGTCGGCCCCGTCGTCGTGGGCGACCCCGACAGCCCGGTGGTCTTCGGCTCAGATGGCCAGTCCGTCCAGGTGACCAACAACTTCGAAGCCAACGTCAGCTACTACGAGCGCAACTCCACCGTCTGCGTCAGCCCGCTGGTGCTCGACCTGGACGGCGACGGCAAGCTCGAGGCCTCCAACGGCCAGTGGCTGCCCCATCCGATGACCAAAGAGTCCACCGCTCGCCGAGCCGTGTTCGACTTCTACGGCAACGGCTTCCCGGTCGAGCTGGAGTGGGTCGGCGCCAACGACGGCCTGCTGGTGATGCCAAAAGCGGACGGAAGCATCGACGGCACCTGCCTGTTTGGCACCGCCACCGGCTTCGACAGCGGCTTCCATCAGCTGGCCACCCTGGATAAGAACGGCGACTTCAAGATTTCCGGCCAGGAGCTGGAGGGTCTGGCGGTGTGGCAGGACAAGAACGGTGACGCGGTCGCCGTGGCGTCCGAAGTCACCCCGGTGCAGACGATGGGTGTCAAGGAGATCGGTCTGAAGCACACCAAGATGGTCGGCTCGGTCACGATCAATGGCAAGCAGATGAAGATGTGGGACTGGTGGCCGAACGGGTTCGACCTGAGGAAGCGTCAGGTCAACCAGTCGCGCTGAGTCCGCGCGAGTCAAACTCGGTCCAGCCAGGGCCCGGCTTCACCGCCGGGCTTTTTGCCTTCTGTAAGGCAATGCTATAATGTTGCGGGTCGAGCGCGAGCGTCAAAGAGCGGAGTCTGCTGGTCGAGGAGCGCCGGCGTCGCGAGGCCGCCGAGCGCAAGTTGCGCGAGCTCGGCATCAATCCCGAGGAGCTGTAAAGCGCCCGGAAAGGGTGGCCCCTCGGGGGCAGAGAAGATCGCTCAGGGGAGAAGTGTGGTAGCAGACGCGGCAAACTGATGGGCAGACCCGACGAGTCGACCGTTCGAACGGAGACCAGGGGGCGCCAGGGCCGGGAATGGGTGCGTACCGGCCTTGATTTTGTCATTGTCGATCCGCAGGGCAACGAGCGTCGCGTGCCCCTGAGCTTTGCCCAGATGAACATCGGCTCGCCCGGTGCCAAAGACAACGACATTCTCCTCGAGGGTGAGGAGATCTCCAATCGCCAGGCCATTCTCCACTTCCGCGACGGGCAGGTCTTCTTCACGAACCTCAACACCGCGTTGCCGGCCGTGGTGGCAGGCAGCGCCACGACCTTCCGTCAGCTGACCCCTCAAGACGAGATCGAGCTGGGCGGGTTTCGACTGCGCATCGTCGAGTTGCAAGACCAGGTCTCGTTCCTGGAAGGCTATACCGACCCGTACCGTGACCGTCAGTGGGGCCTGGGCAGCGAGCCGACCACCATCGGACGGGCGGGAACCCGGCGCAACAAGGTCGAGCTCGAAGACCCGACCGTGTCTCGTCAGCACGCCACCATCGAGAACGTGGGCGGGGCTTTTTATCTCAGGCCCGAGAGCAAGAGCGGCCCCACCTTTGTCAACGGCGAGTCCATCGAGGGACTGCGGGCCCTGGTAGACGGCGACCTGATCCAGCTCGGTCAGCAAGTGCTGCGATTTCGTTCCTGCCGGGCAGCCGCCCGCACCCGGGCCCTCATCCCTCGTGAAGCCACCATCTTGTTCTCGGACATCTGGAACTACTCCACCCTGGCCGAGGGGCGACCGCTGGAAGAGACCATCGCCCAGCTCAACGACTTCTACCGGGCCATGGGTAAGGTGATCCTGGCCCACGGTGGCGTTTTGATGACCTATCTCGGTGACGCTTTGATGGCCGTGTTCGGGGCCGAGGGCCCGGACGAGGAGGCTCCCCGCCAGGCCGTACGGGCGGGCCTGGAGATGCACAAGGTTCTGGAAGAGCTCAATGCCCGCTACCAGGCCGAATCGGTGCCTTTGATGCGCATTGGGGTCGGCATCAATACCGGCGAGGTCATGGTGGGCGACGTCGGCTTTACGGGCTGTCGCGAGTTTGCGGCCGTAGGCGACGCCACCAACCTGGCCGCCCGGATCGAGAAGTTGACCCGCGAGTTCGACGTTCAGGTGGTCATCACCGAATGGACCGAGGCGGCCGTGCGGGGCCACTTCGTCACTCGCAGCCTGGGCAGCACTCAGGTCAAGGGCCGCCGCGCTCCCGTTGACCTGTTCGAAGTGGTGGGGCCGGCCGAGTCCAACGGGCTGTCCTGACGCTCTTTACAGCCCTCGCCCGGATGATTAGAATCAGGCGTTATGCGTCAACGAGAACAACTCCGCCTTCTTTTGCTGGAAGCCCGTCTTGACCCCGAAATGCGAGAGCACGAGCGTTCGTGTCTTCTTTCCGCAGGCCACCTCAAGCCCGAGCAGGTCCAGATTCATAATGTCCTCGAGCAGGCGCCGCAGGAGAGCCTTCTTTCCAGCTATGACGCGGTAGTGATCGGAGGGACCGGTGACTTCGCCGTGTCCACCGACCGGCCTGACTGGTATCCCCCGCTCGAGGAATTCACCCGCCTTTTGCTCGCTCGCGAGGTCCCCAGTCTGGGCCTGTGCTACGGGTTTCACCTGATGGCCGCGGCCATCGGGGGGCGGGTCGAGAAGCGTCCCGAGGACGGCGAGACGGGCACCCACGAGGTGGAGTTGACGCCCGAGGGGCAGGGCGACGTTCTGTTCCACCAGATCCCCTCTCGCTTTGGAGCTCAGCAGGGTCACCACGACGTGGTGATGGAGGTGCCCGGCCCCTTCCTGCGGCTGGCCACCAGCCAGAAGTGCGCCTGGCAGGCCCTGCGCCATCCTACCCTGCCCTTCTATGGGCTGCAGTTTCATCCCGAGCTCAGCCGAGAAGACTTCATGCTGCGCATGCGCAAATACAGACACGTTTACGCGGCCACGCCGGGGCTATACGAGCGCATCGATGCCTCGGTCAAGGAAACGACCGTTCAGGGGGTCATCAAGAACTTCATCGACAGCGTCGTGCTGGGAATGCCCGCTCCTACCGCCGGGGCCTGAAGGACCTGGCCAGCCGGTGGCGCAAGTCCTTCAAGGTTCGAGAAACCCGATCCGGGGAGGATTCGATGAGACCACTGGCTTGCCTGATCCTGGTGCTGTTGCTGGGGCTGACTGCCTGGGCAGCCCCCGACTGGGCCAGAGAGAAGAAGGCTGGCGACGAGGCCCTCAAGCGCAAGGATTACCAGACCGCCATTCGCATCTTTGAGCTGCTGACCCGCAGCTATCCCGAGAAGATCGATGGCTTCAACGCGCTGGGGTTTGCCTATTTCATGTCGGGCGAGCACGAGAAGGCAGTCTACACCTTCCGGCAGGCCCTCCAGCTCAACCCGGGCAATCCCTCCGCCCAGCACAACTTGATTCTGGCCGTTACCGAGCAGGCCAATCAGGATTGTCGTGACCTGCAGTTCACGGAGGCCTACGCACGCCTCCGGGCCATCCTGTCGAGCTATCCGAACCATCCTGAGGCTGCCAACGTCTACTTCCTGATGGGCAAGGTCCAGTTCTTGCGGGGAGACGAGGTCCAGGGCGTGGCCAACTGGCGCGAGGTGGCCCGCCGGGTGCCCGGTTCGGGCACCGCCCGCTTCCTGGCTGGCTTCGATCAAGCGGCTAAAGGAGATTGGGCCGCCGCCGGACAGAGCTTTCAGGCCGCCCTCAAGAAACTGCCCCGCGAGAGCGTCTTCCGTAACTACTACGCCCTGGCCCTGGCACAGAGCGGCAAGCTCGAGCCGGCCATGGCCCAGCTCAAGACGGCCCTCAAGGATGCGGGCGACCTGCCCTATGTCGACCTGCGGATGAACCTGACCCGATTGTTGCTCCAGTCGGGGCAATTCGAGCAAGCCGTGGTCCAGTTGCGCGAAGCCCTGGTGCAGCGCCCCGATTATGGCATCCTGTCGCTCTGGGTGGCGGCCGTGCGCACCCAACTCGGCGAGAGCGACGTCTCCAAGGACGTGGCCCTGGCTACGGCTCGCGATAGCCGTCCTGCCCTCTGGGTCTTCAGCGACCCCCCCGGTGCCCGGGTCAGCCTGGACGGCCGTCCGCTTGGCCCCACTCCCGCCGCCGCATTCGCTAGCGCCGGCAAGCACAAGCTGGTGGTGCGGGGAGCCGATAAGAAAGACCAGGTGCTGCAGGTTGACCTCCCCGAGGGCAGCTTGACCCGGGTTCAGGGAGCGGTGGGCAGCCTCGCGGCCAGCACCCAGCCGATCTCCGAGCTGACTCAGGGCCTGGCGGCAGCCCCCGACTTCATCCTCAAGGACCGCTCCAACAAGCGCTATCGGGTCATCCAGCATCTGCACAAGACCCCGATCGTGCTGCTGTTCTGGAAGGCCGGGACGGGCAACGACAAGCTGCTCGATGACCTGGCCGGCCTGTGCGATCGCTACGAGATTCAGGGGGCGGCCATTCACGGCGATCCGGCTCGGGCCAAGCAGGCTCATTCGGCTCTGCTCTCGCGTCCCTCGAATTTCGCCCAGCTTTTCGACGACGGGCGGGTCTACGGCCTTTATGGCGCCAAAGGGGACGAGCCCCTGGTGGTGCTGATCAACGTGGACGGCTTCATCGCTCAAGAGGCCCGGGGCCAGGATCCGGTCTGGTCGCTCGAGCCGAGCATCCGGCGCATGCTCGGGCTGCCGGGCGACCGACCCTAAAGGCCGCCGGCCGGGATCTCGTAGCCGCCGCCTCCTCCGCCCCCTCCGCCTCCGGAGGGGTAGTAGCTCGGTCCCGGGTCATAGTAGCTGGGGCCGGGATCGTAGCTGGGCGCCTGGTAGACCGGTGCTGGCTCGGGTTTGAGGTAGACGGCCAGATTGTGCTTGCCGGTGACTTTGACCTCTTTGACATACGGCTTGTAGCCCGGGGCGGTCACCTTCAGGGTGTACGTGCCGGTCGAGGTGGGGGACACTGAGGTCTTGCCTTTGAGGCGCTCCTTGCCCCGGTAGAGCAGAATCTCCGCGTCTTTGACGTTGCTCTTGACGCTGACGGACAGCACCCCTGCGGCCGGGGCGGGCAGGACAGCCACCGTGTCGGGCGTGGGCGTAGCGGCCACCGGCCTGGTCGGCTTGACGTCGGGAGTCGGGCTGGCATCAGGATTGGCTGCAACCGGCTCGGTCGGGCTGGGGTATGGGGTACTGGCAACCGGCTCGGTGGGCGTGGCGTCGGGAGTCGGGCTGGCATCCGGAGTGGCTGCAACCGGCTCCGGAGTGGCGGCAATCGGCTCGGTCGGCGTGGCATCCGGTGAGGCGGCCAGCGATGGGGTCGGCTCGGGGTCGGCGGCTGCGGTCGGGCTTTCCTCGGGCTCGTTGGAAGCCGCCGGGGAAGGCTCCTCGGTCGCAGTCGCGTCCACCGGATCTGGAGTGAGCTCGGTCAGCCCGGCCGAGGGCAGGTCGCTGCCGCCCCCGCTGCGGGCCCCCACCCAGAAAGCCAGCGCTCCGGCCAGCAGCAGCACGATGGTGATGACGATCGGCCCGGTCGGGCTCGAGCTGCGATTCTTGCCCTTGCCAGCAATGGGCACCAGCTCGACGTGCCGGTCGGTCGGTCCCGGTCGGCCGGGCGGCAGGGACTTGCGCTCCAGTCCGGGGCGCAAGCCTTCCTCGGAAGCGGGAGCCTCGGGCGCTGCTCTGGTCACGGGAGCCGAAGGCATGGGAGGGTAAGCGGGCTCGGCAGCCTCGGGCGCGGCCACGGCCACGGGAGCCGAGTCCGCCGCTTCCGCCTCGTCTTCCTCGACCCTGAGCAGCTCATTGAAGCTGCGTCGCTTGTTCTGACTGTTATCCTGTTCGTCCACAAAACCCCCGGAGACCGCCAGAGGCGGGGCTTACTGTTCTTGTACTCTCAGAGAGCCTCATTCTCCTGTCAGGTCGGCAGGAAATCCAAACTTCTTCCGCCAAACCGCCCGCGGCGCGATGACTTCTCGATTTTCTGCTCTGGTTCCTGACTTTCTGGAGACCCTGGTCCCCTATCAAGCGGGCAAGCCGATCGCCGAGGTGCAGAGAGAATACGGTCTCGAGCGGGTGATCAAGCTGGCCTCCAACGAGAACCCGCTGGGGGCTTCCCCGTTGGCGCTGGCGGCGGTTCAAGAGGCCTTATCCCAGGTCTCTCGCTATCCCGATGCTGCGGCACGTGACCTGCGCGGGATTCTGGCTCAGCGCTACCGGCTCTCGACCGAGAACGTCATCGTGGGAAACGGGTCCGAGGGGATCATGGCCTGCATCGTGCGGGCCTTTCTGCACGGTGCCGACGAGGTGATCACCGCCCGCGGCACTTTCATGGGGTTCACCGTGCTCTGCCGCACACGCGGCATCGAGCCCATCATGGTCGCGCTCAAAGACTACCGTTTCGATCTCGAGGCGATGGCCGACCAGATCACTCCTCGCACCAAGCTCATCTATCTGTGCAACCCCAACAACCCGACCGGCACCATCTTCACTCGCGACGAGTTTGATCGGTTCATGGCCCGAGTGCCCGAGCGGGTGCTCGTCATCCTGGACGAGGCCTATTACGAGTTTGCCAGCCACCGCCTCGATTTCCCCGATTCCATGGACTACCGCCACGACAATGTGATCACCCTGCGCACTTTCTCCAAAGCCTACGGCCTGGCCGGCTTCCGAGTTGGCTACGGGTTCGGTCACGACCACTTGATCCGCCATCTGTGGAAGGTCAAGTTGCCCTTCGAGCCGGCCGTGCTCGGCCAGCGGGCCGGGATCGCGGCCCTGGGGGATAGCGAGTTTCTCAAGCGCACGGTCGAGCTGACTCACAGTGGCCTGGATTATCTTTATGGCGAGCTTGAGCGCATGGGCCTGTTCCATGTTCGGTCGGTGGCCAATTTCGTGCTCGTGCGGCTTTCTTCGCGCGAAGAGGTGCAGCACGTTTTCCAGAAACTGCTCGAGCGGGGCTTGATTGTTCGTCCACTGACCCAGTACAGCATGGCCGACTGCCTGAGGATCACCGTGGGGCTGCCCGAAGAGAACGAGCTCTGCATGCGGGCTTTGCGCCAGGTGCTGATAAACGAAAAAGCACCCTGACGGGTGCTTGAGCGACCTCGAACAGGGTTTCTCAGGCGGAAACGAGCTCCTCGACGCGGCAGGCGTTGTCGATGGAGAGCTCCATCTCCTCTGCGCTCTTGCCCAGCACCTGGCTCATCTCCGACGAGAGGATGCCGCGCGCTTGCTTGAGCATCGCCAGTTCCTTGGGGGAAAGCTTCTTGACGCGGGAGAGGTCCATCAGGTCCTTGACGACTTCGGCCAGTTGGAACACGTCGGCGCTCTTGACCTTGCGCAGGTTGATGGCGTAGCGCTCAGCCGACTTGGACGGCATCTCGCAGCTGAAGCCGGTCATGTACTCCATGATTTTCGGCACGTCCGCGGCCTCGGTCAGAGGGCGGATCATGTTGTTCCTCTGGTCGACGTTGACCATGATCTTGAGTCGATCATTCTGAAACGAAATGACCGAAAAACGGGCGATCTGCCCGAGGATATCCTTCTCTTCAATGGTCTCGACGGTTCCCAGACCGTGCAGAGCGTGAATCACCTTGCTGCCAACGCTATACATCCTTACTCCTTCGCACCACTAGAATCGCTTGTGGGCTTTACCTCTATCTGTCGACCTCATCTTAGTGCCCGGGCAGGTCGAGTGTGTTACAACGCTGTGACAGTCCAACCATGCCTGAAAGGCTTCTGAAAAAGTCCTGAGAACCCCATTGTGGGGCCAGTCTGGCTCACCCCCGTCGTCGCTGCAGACCCTGCCGCGAGCAAAGTTGCATGAGCAAGAGTTGCATGACCATCCGTCCGTCGCTTCCGGTCTTGAGGCGCAGATCGGCTTTGAGCAGAGACTCGAAGGCGGTGCTCAGATCGCGGGAAGTCCAGGTGGCTGCCTCCTGGACCTGCTTTTTGAGCTGGAACTCTTTCTTGGCCGGGAAGGCGGCCTTGAGCTCCGCCTGGCTGGGGGAGAGATGGCCGACCTGGGCCATGGAGTTGCAGTAGCTGTTGAGATAGCTCAGAAGGCCGATGGGACTGTCGTCGTCGGCCATCAACCGGTCGAGCACCTCGATGGCCTCCTTCAAGCTTCCCTGCCCGATGGCGGCTGTGAGCCGCCAGATCTGGACACTGGCCGAGAACGGGACCATTTCTCTCACCATGGAGCGCGTGACCGGCTCGGCTCCGGCATAGAGGGCCAGTCGGGTCAGGTGGCTCTCCAGCAGTCTCAGCTCATCGCCAACTCGGGTCAGCAACTCCTGCTGGGCGTCACTTTCGAAGCGAGCCTTGTGGAGCTTGAGGCGCGCGCGTAGCCAGGCGGGTCGATCCGACTCGCTGATCTCGGCCTGAACCGTAACGCCAAGTCGGGCAGCGGCCGACAGCAGGCTCTCTTTCTTGGGCAAGCTGGCCGCTGTCAAGACCGTGACCACGCCTGGATCGCGGGCCGACTGCTCGAGCCCGGTCACGGCCGCCTGGGCAACCGGCGGGGCCAGCTCGTCCGCCCCGCGCAGCTCGAGCAGGCGAACCGAGGTCAGCATGGGCAGCTCGGCCAGCGCATCCAGTACGACCCCCGATTTCATGGCCTTGGAGCAGCGAAGAACACGGTGATTGAACTCGGCCAGCCCGGGCTCGAGCGTGTGGGAGCGCAGGTGATCCAGGGCCAGATCGACCAGGAACTCGTCTTTTCCCAGCACCAGGTAGACAGAAGACCGGGGAGGCTCGGCTCCCAGCAGCTCGAGCAAGTTCAAGGCTGGCTGGCCACCTGCGACAGGATGGGCGAGAAGGGGGGGCGGTGGACTCCCTGCTCGGTAATGATGGCCGTGACCAGCTCGGCCGGGGTCACATCGAAGGCTGGATTGAAGACCTGTACGCCGGAGGCGGCCACGGGCTGGCCGGACAGGTGGGTGACCTCGCGGCTGTCGCGTTGCTCGATGGGGATGTCGCGGCCGGACTCGATGGCCAGGTCGATGGTGGAGCCAGGCGCGGCCACGTAGAACGGGATGTCGTGCTGACGACAGAGGACGGCCAGCGTGTAGGTTCCGATCTTGTTGGCCACGTCTCCGCGCGAGGTGATCCGGTCGGAGCCGACCACGACCAGGTCGACCTGGCCCTGCTGCATGAGGTGCCCGGCCGCGCTATCGCAGAGCAGGGTGGCCGGAATGCCCTCGTGGGCCAGCTCCCAGGCGGTCAGGCGGGCACCCTGCAAGAAGGGACGGGTCTCGTCCACCCAGACGTGAATGGACTTGCCCTGCTCATGGGCGGCCCTGATCACGCCCAGGGCTGTACCGTAGTCGCCGGTGGCCAGCGCACCGGCGTTGCAGTGGGTGAGGATGCGGGCACCGGCAGGCACCAGCTCGGCCCCGTGACGACCCATGGCCCGGCACATGGCCTCGTCTTCGGCGGCGATGGTCCGGGCTTCCCTGATCAGTCGCTCGCGAAGCTCGGCCAGGCTCGTCGCTTCCTCGGCCGCTGCGTTCATGCGTCGGATGGCCCAGAACAGGTTGATCGCCGTTGGCCGGGTGGCGGCCAGCTCGGCGGAAACTTCGGCCAGCTCCGCCCGCACAGCCTCGAGAGAGTCTTGCTTCGAGTGCAGGGCTGACAGGGCCAGCCCGTAGGCGGCCGTGATTCCGATGGCGGGGGCCCCGCGGATCCGCATGCTGCGGATGGCCTCGGCTGCCTCAGGGCCGCTGCGAATCTCGCGCCACACCTCTTCCAGCGGAAGCCGGGTCTGGTCGATCAGGCGGGCGCTCTGGCCCTCGAAAAGAATGGGTTTCACTGCCTGGCTCCTCGCGTTGTGGGCGTTCCGTGCTGAAGGTATTGCCTCTTCTACCGGGGCGCCTGCATGCCTGTCTCGCTTGCTCCTGGAAAACCTTAAGCGGCTTTGCGCTTGAGAATGTCAGGGCTCGTCGAGCTCGCGGTCGAGCAGACCGAGCAGCTTGACGTTCCACCACTTGCCTTCCGAGTAGTGAGACTCACGCTCGACTCCTTCGGTCTTGAAGCCCACCTTTTCGAAGATGCGGCGGGCTCGCTCGTTGTGCTCGAGCACGCGGGCTTCCAGCCGATGCATTCTGAGCTCTTCAAAGGCAAACTTGCACAGGGTGTAGACCGCATCGCTGCCGATGCCCTTACCCCAGAAGGAGTGCTCGCCGATCAGAACCCCCACCTCGGCCCGGCCCACCCGCACTTCCATGTCGGCCAGCTCGATGTTGCCAAGATACTCGCCGTCCAGGCTCTTGATGGCGAAGATCTGAGTATTGGGGCTGGTGGTGGAGGTCTCGTACCAGCGCTCGACCTCCCAGACCGACTTCGGCAGCGGGTTCATGCCGGCCAGGCGGATCAGCTCCCGATCGTTGGCCCACTGGTAGTTCTTCAGGAGATCGTGGCGTTCCACGCTCCAGAGGCGGATCAGCTTGCCTTGAATCACTCCCGGCCTTTCGAGCAGCCCGCTGAAACGCCTCCAGCGCATTAAGGGAAGGAGGATCCTTGGCTTTCATGGAAACAGGCAGAGCGTTGGAGGCGCGCGGTTTGAAGGCAGGAAGGGATCCGTCGGACTCGAAACCGGCGACACGGATACGATTCACACCAGAGCCCCGGTTCGAGGATTGAGCCGAGTCAGGGCTCATTCGTAGTTTTCCCGCAATCTAGAGGAGAGAGCAGAAAAGCGGAACAATGGCGGAGACCACCACCACCCAGTACCAGGTTCAGAAGTATCTGACTCTGGTCAAGCTCCACCCCGAGAGTGCCGAAGCTCATTTTGGGCTGGGGATGGCGTATGAGGAAGCCGGTCAGACCGCCGACGCAAACAAGGAATATGAGCAGGCCATCAAGCTCGACTCCAAGCATGCCAAGTCCTATCTTCATCGTGGCTTTCTCCTGGCTCGCGGGGCCGAGCTGAAGCTGGCTCTGGAAGAGTGGCGCAAGGCCTTCAAGAACGACCCCAATCTCCACATGTTGTTCAGCGACCCGGACACGGCCGCTATGTACAAAAAGAAGATCGGCTCAGCCATCCAGCAGTTCGAGCGTCCTATCGTGGTCAACCCCAAGGACTCGTTTGCTCATTACCAGCTGGGCTCGGCCTACAAGCTGTTCGGTCGTCTGGAGCTGGCTCTCCAGAGCCTCAAGCGAGCTCTCGACGTCAATCCGCGCCTCTGGGAAGCCTACGAGCAGTGCGGCGAGATCTACACCAGGCTCAGCCAGAACAAGCTGGCCATCGACAACTTCAAGAAGGCGGTCGAAGCCAATCCACGTTACGCCGACGCCCATTTTCAGCTCGGTGAGGTATACGCCCGCGAGAATATGGGCGCGCTGGCGGTGCGTCACCTCGATCGGGCCATTGAGCTCGATCCCGAGCAGCCCCGCTTCTACTTTGCCCTGGGACGCGTCTACTTCAACCAGGCCAAGTTCAAGAACGCCATGCAGCAGTTCCAGAAGGCCCTCGACCTCAGCCCTACCACGCCTGAGATCCACTTCCATCTGGCCGAATGCTGCAAGAGCATGTATCGTCCCGACCTGGCCATTCAATGCTATGAGAGGGCGATCGAGCTCAATCCTCGTTATGGCGAGGCGGTGCGCGAGTTGGGCCAGATTGCCATGCAACTGGGCGACATGCCCAAAGCCATCGAGACCTTCGTCAAGTCTTTGGAGGAAAACCCTTCCGACCCCGAGATGCACTACAGCCTGGCCCAGGCCTACCAGCGCACCGGGCAGCTCGACAAAGCGGCCGAGCATTACCAGCAGTCGATCTCGCTCAGCCCCAAGGATGCCTACGCCACCTATACCCTGGGAACGGTCTACCAGACTCTGAGCAAGCACGAGGATGCCGTGCAGGCGTTCCGGCTGGCGGTCGACCTCAAACCCAATGACGCCCAGTATCATCTCAGCCTGGCCAAGGCGCTGCTCAAGCTCGGCCGCAACCAGGAAGCCATCGACGAGCTGCGCGAGGCCATCAAGCTCAATCCCAACGACCTCGAGACCAATGTGATGCTGGCCGAGGCCAACTTTACCGCCGGTCGTTTCGACGAGGCGATCGACATCTACAAGCGGCTCACCCAGATGAAGCCCGACTCGGTGGACGCGCATTTCCAGTTGGCTGAAGCCTTCATGAAGCTCAATCTGGGCGAGTATGCCTTCGAGTCCTACCAGAACGCCGTCAAGCTTTCCCCCAAGCACGTCGGCGCTCTGCACGGGTTGGGCATGGTCTACCTGCACACCAAGGGCAAGCCCAGCATCGCGGTCGATTTCTTGCGTCAGGCTCTGGATCTCGAGGCGGGACATATCCCCTCTATCGTGGCTCTGGGCGATGCCTACGTGCAGCTCAATCAGCCCGAGCGCGCGCTGGATAGCTTCAAGAAGAGCCTCGAGATCGAGAAGAACAACCCCCAGCTTCTGGTCAGCTACGCCGACGCCCTGGCCCGCGCCGGCATGTCCGAGCAGGCCATGGACGAGATGGGCCGGGCCATCCAGCTGGCACCGGAAGATCTCGACATCCGCGTGCGCGCGGCCAAGATCTACATCGTGCAGGGCCGCCTGAATGAGGCGTTGGATCAGTATGAGCGCATGACCGAGATGGCTCGCGACCGAGAAGACCTCTGGAACGACCTGGGCAAGATGTACGAGCAGGCCGGCCGGCTCGAAGACGCCAAGAAAGCCTTTACCCGTGTTCTCGAGCTCGAACCGGATCATCATGAAGCCACCCAGCACCTCGACGCGCTCTTCGAGGGGAGAGTCATCCAGACGCAGCCGACGACCCCGGCTAAAGCCCGTCCCACTCCCACTCCCACTCCCACTCCCACTCCGCGTGCCGAGCCGGTGCCGCCGCCTGTCCCAGAGCCTGTTGCGCCCGAGCCCGAGCCTGAGCCTGAGCCTGTGGCAGTCGCGCCCGAGCCCGAGCCCGAACCGGTCCCTGAGCCTGTCGCGGTCGAGCCCGAGCCTGAGCCGATCCCTGAGCCCGTCGCGGTTGAGCCCGAGCCCGAGCCAGTCCCTGAGCCGGTCGCGGTTGAGCCCGAGCCCGAGCCTGAACCGGTTAACCCGGTGCTGGCCCAGGTCGAGGCTTTCGCTCGCCAGGCCGAGGATGCTCGGGCCCGCGGCAAGCTGGGCGAAGCCAAGCAAAGTCTGACGGAGCTGCTGGCCATCCAACCGGACCACTACCAGAGCTACTATCAGTTGGCCCAGATCGCTCGAGAAGAGGGAGATACCTCGCAGCGGACGGTGCTCATCAATTACGGTCGAGTTCTGGCCGAAACGGCTGGCGATACCAGCTACGTCGAGCTCTTTGACGCCGAGGCGGCATCTGCCGTGGTCGAGCCCACCCCCGAGCCCACTCCCGAGCCCGCTCCCGAGCCCGCTCCCGAGCCCGAGAAGGCGGCAGCCCCGGCCAGGGTGGAGCCCGAGAAGGCGCCTGCCAGGGCGAAGGCCGAGCCGGCTCGTCCGGCCGCCGGCGTCGAGCGGGTCAAGACGGCCAGCGACGAGGAAATCGCCGAAGTCTACGAGATGGCCACCGACTTCCTCGAGTTGGGCAAGACGGACAAGGCTCAGAGCAAGCTCGAGGCCGTTCTGCGGATGGATTCCGGGCATACTCAGGCCATGCACAAACTGGCCGGGCTCCTGCTCGAGGCCGGTCAGGCCGAGTCCGCTCTCAGTTGGCTCGAGAAAGCCACCTTGCTCGAACCCAGTGCTGAATCGGTGGCCCGACTGGTTGAGGTGTGCGGGCAACTGGGCAAGGCCGAAGTGGCCGTGGGAGCCATCGAGAGCGCTCTGGTCACCAACCCCGACAACGCCGAGTTGCGGGCCACCTTCGACAAGTTCGTGCTGGACGAGGCCCGGGCCCATGAGCAGGCCGGGCGCTATGAAGAGGCCCTGACCAGCTACCAGAAGCTTGCTCAGAAAGCCGCTCAGGCCGAATCAGGGCGCCTCTTCGCGTCCTGGGCCGAGCAGTTGGCGGCGGCCGGGGAGCACGAGGAGGCTATCGCCGTCTACGACCGCCAGGCGGCCCGGGGTATCGAGCCCGAGATGGCCCGGGCTCGTGCCGCGGAGATCTATGCCGCCTGGGCCGTGGCCCTGGAGGAGGCCGGCAGCTACGACGACGCCATCGACGTCTATGAGCGGCTGCGCGAGGCTCAGCCCGAGATTGAGCAGGCTGTCTCGGAGATCGTGCGCCTGTCGGCTGTCTGGGCCGAGAAGTTCGAGAAAGACCGCCTCTTTGAGAAGGCACTGGAAATTTTTGATCGCCTGGCCGCCCGAGTGGGCGAGCGGACCGAGGTTTCCCAGCACGTCGCCCGGGTCTACCAGACCTGGGCCAGCCATCTGGAAGAGCAGGGCGAGCCCGCTCGGGCCAAGGACGTGCTGGCCCACCTGGTCGCTCGTCAGCCGGAGAACCCCGAGGTCGCCCGGATGATGGGCCGGCTCTACCGCGTCCAATCCGAGAAGCTGGAATCGGAAGGCAACTTCGAGGAAGCCATCACGCTCTTTGCCAACCAGCTTCAGGAGACTCCCGACGACCCCCAGTTGCTGGTCGAGATCACTCGTCTCTACAAGGCCTGGGCCGAGCAGTTCGAGGCTGCCGGTGACTACGAGAAGGCGATCGAGATTTTCCAGACCATGAGTGCTCGATTCCCGGACAGCAGCATTCCTGGAACCGAGATCCGCCGTCTCCACCGCGATTGGGCCATGCACCACTACACCGACGGAGCTTACGATTACTCCATCGCCATCTTTACCAGGGCTTTGGAGGCCAATCCTGGCGACGAAGAGCTCACCAAGGACACGCGGCGCGTCTACCGCGAGTGGTCTTCGCGTTTTGAGTCCGACAGCGACTACGAGAACGCCATCGACATCGTGAACCGGATGCTCGCGAGCGGCGTCGGCGAGGAGAAGGACAGCGACCGGGTCGTAGACCTCTATATCAACTGGTCTCGCCATCTAGGGCAAGACGAGCAGCGCGAGGCGGCCCTGGACGTGCTGCGGCGACTGCTGGCCGAGCAACCGACCAACGCCCGCGTGCAAGAAGAGATGGTCAGTCTGTTCGGGTCCAAGGCGGCCGACCACGAAGCCTCCGGCAACTACCCCGAGGCCATCGCCGTCTACAACGACCTGATGGTTGAGAACCCCGATTTGCCGGGCATTCCCCAGAAGATCGCCACCGTCTATCGAATCTGGTCCAAGGCCCTGGAAGCGGAAGGCCAGCCCGAGGCCGCCGTGGAGAAGCTGCAAGAGCTGGTCAGCTTGCAGCCTGAGACCGAGGTTGCTGAGGAGATCGAGCGCATTTACACCGGGTGGGCCAAAGCCCTCGAGGAGAGTGGCGAGGTCGACCAGTCGGTGGCGGTCCTGGAGAAGCTGCGTGGGGTCAAGCCCGAGGCGGCCGGGGCCGACGATGAGATCTTCCGGCTCTATGCTTCTCAGGCTCAGTCTCAAGAGGCCCAGGGCGACTACGAGGAAGCTATCGCCACCATGGGCAAGGTTCTCGAGCGGAGCCCCGACAATCAACAGACGCTGGATGAGCGGCGTCGCCTGCATAAAGCCTGGATCGACGCCCTGGAGGCCGAGGGGTTGTTCGAGGCAGCCCTGCAAGTCGGGCAGTCCTGGCAGGTGCTCGAGCCTGACTGGCCCCAGGCCGTCTCCGAACAGGCTCGGACCAGCCAGGCGTGGGCCATGGCCTTGCAGGAGCAGGGCAGTTTTGCCGAGGCGGTGGCAACTCTCGAGCGTTTGCTCGAGACCCAGCCCGAGAGCAAGCAAGCTGCCGGTGCTCTGGGTCGGCTCTATCTGGACTGGGCCGAGGCCAGTGCGACCAGCAACCAGTATGAGGAAGCTCTGGAGATCCTGACGCGTCTTTTCACCAGTCAGCCTGAGTATCCGGGAGCCCTGGACAAGTCTTACGAGCTCTATGAGAGCTGGGCGCGCTACGAGGTGTCCGAGGGTCGCTATGAAGAGGGAATCGGGGTGCTGGATCGGCTGGTGGCTCTGGTTCCGGACCGACCTGGCATTGCCGAGCGGATCATCGAGCTTCATTACGAGTGGGCCGACCATCTCGATGAGGTCGGGGCTCTGGCGGTCTATCAGAGCCTGCTCGAGCGCGACCCCAACCAGGAGCGGGCTCGTTCGAAGGTGTCCGGGCTCAACGTGGACGTGGCTCGCCAACTCGAGGAAGAGGGCAATTACGTCGAGGCCCTCAAGATGTATCAGGAGATGGGGGCTGGCTTCGAGGACGTGATTCGCTGCCAGTTCGGAGTGGCCCAGACGCATGAGGCCAACGGGGACCCGGCGGCGGCCATCGCCGTCTATGAGGCTATTCTAGAGCAGCAGCCAGAGAACGAGTACGCAATTGCGGCCCTGGCCGAAAGACGTATCGATCAGGCCGACAAATGGGCGGCAGAAGGCAAGGTCGAGGAGGCGGTCGGTTTCTACCGCCAGACCCTGCTGAGCGACCCGGAGAATCCTCGCTGCCACGAGAGTGTGTACAGGCTCTACGGCGAGAGTGACCAGGCTCGTGAGCTGATCGAGTTCTATCGCGATCTTCAAAAGGACGCTCCCGACCATCCCATCTTCCTGCTTTACCTGGCGCGAGCTTATTGCCACGTCGGCAAAGACACTCTGGCCGTTGTGCAGTACCGAAAGCTTCTGCAGAGTCATCCCTCGGCCGAGGTGCACGTCGATCTGGCGCGCACATACAACCGCTTGAAGAAATCCCGGGAGGCCGTGCAAGCAGTGGAGAAAGCGCTGGAAGCCGATCCGAGCTACATCCCTGCCTACCGCGAGCAGGTCCGCACGCATATTCTCGCCGAGGAGTATCCCGAAGCTCTGGCAGCGGCCCAGGCTGCTCTGGCCACCGGCGCGATGGACGACGTGACCGTGGAGTGGCTCAACGCCCTGATGCCCGCCCTCGAGGGTGGCACGGCGCCCGACCAGGAGCTGGTGGACCAGCCCTATGTCGTGACGGAGGAAGTGGTGGTCATCGAGCCCGCCCCGGGCGACGAGGACACTTCCTCGGCCAGTGGAGACGACGGCGGCATGGTGGGGATGCTGTAGACGACCGCTTCAGGTCGGGTCGAACAGCAAACCGAAGCTGCCGCCCGGAGGGGCGGCCACGGCCAGGGTTCTCCAGGTGCGCAGCCGGTGCGCAGCCGGTGACACAGTTTTCCGGCTGCGCGACGCCCGACAGATTGTGCTGGAAGTCCGGCCGCCTTCAATATCTTGTGGTGGCGAGGCTGGGGTAGCGGCCCCCGAGAGCGCAGCGGGTGCTTGCGGCCGGACTTCCAGGAGCGCAGCCGGAACCCCCCTTGACACAGTTTTCCGGCTGCGCGACGCCCCAACAGATTGTGCTGGAAGTCCGGCCGCCTTCAATATCTTGGGGTGGCGGAGGCGGGGTGCGGCCCCCGAGAGCGCAGCTCCTCCGACACCCCATGGGGGTTTGCGGCCGGACTTCCAGGAGCGCGGCCGACACAGTTCTCCGGCTGCGCGACGCCCAACATATTGTGCTAGAAGTCCGGCCGCCTACAATCTCTTGTGGTGGCGGAGGTTCCCTCCGACACCACATGGGGGTTTGCGGCCGGACTTCTAGCTAAAGTCGAACAGCAAGCTGGAGCCGCCGTCCTTGCGCAGGCAGCGTACCGTGGCCTGCAGTTTGCCCTGACGGCCCTGCAGGTAGTAGCTGGCCCCTTCTTCCCCGACACTGGCGAAGTCCGGAGCACCGTTCACCGCAACGGGCTCGAGCAGTTCTACAGCCGGCCTGCCCCGGGCTTCTTTCGGACTCCAGCCGGTGCTCCGGGCCAGCGCCTGGTTCCAACGCTCGATGCGGCCTGCAGAATCAAGCAGGGCGACCCCGATCGGAACCTGGTCGAGCACGCTCTCGAAGCGGGCCAGATTCTCTTTGAGCGCATCGTGGCGAGATTTGAGGCGTAGCAGAGAGCGAATCCGGGCCAGCAACTCCTGGGGCTTGAAAGGCTTGGTGATGTATGCGTGGGCGCCGGCGTCGAGGCCGTTGACCACGTCCTGGATATCGCACTGGACCGTCAGAAAGATGACCGGGATGTCGCACAGATCTGGGTCGGCCTTCAACTCGCGACAGACATCGTAGCCTGACATCGCGGGCATGACGGCGTCCAGGACGATCACGTCAGGACCATGTCGACGGGCCATCTCGAGGCCCTCTTCCCCGTTTTTCGCTTGCAGCACGCTGCAGCTTTCCAGGGTCTCGATCCAGCCGGTCAGAAGCTCCCGAATGTGCTCTTCGTCGTCCACAATCAAGACCGTGCCAGAGTGGCTTTCTTGCATGACCGGTGCTGCACGCTTCGGGCCACCCGGCAATTGTCCCTGCCCGGAAGGCCCGGAGACCCGCGAGGTTGAATATTATTCTATGCAAAGCAAGACTGGAAAGCGCTCGCCTCACAACCACCTCAACGAACTTACCGGAACCGAGTGGATTCGCTTTACGCGCTCCTGGTTCGTGGTCAACCCGCCCCGTCGCTCCAAGGCCGAAGTCCAGCACCCGGCCAAGTTTCCCGAGCAACTGGTGGAGTCGTTCATCAGCTTCTTCACCCGCCCGGGGCAGTGGGTGCTCGACCCCTTCGCCGGAGTGGGCTCCAGCCTGGTGGCGGCTCGCTCGCTCGGCCGCAGGGCCCTGGGCGTCGAGCTCAGCCCGCGCTACTTTTCCCTGGCCCGCGAGCAACTCGGAGCCGATGGCGCCGAATTGAGACTGGTGCAGGGCGATGCCCGCAGCATCCCTGAGCTGGGTTTTCCCACGGTAGACTTCGTGATCACCTCCCCGCCCTACTGGGACATGCTGGCCCACAGCCGGGGGAACGTCTTGAGCGTACACAAGCGGCGCCAGGCCGCCGGACTGGACGTTACCTACTCTGAGCGCCCCGAGGACCTGGGAAATCTCACCGACTATGAGGTCTTTCTCAAGCAACTTACGGGAATCTTCCAGGGGGTTGCCTCGGTGCTCAAGAAGGGAGGCCATCTGGTGGTCGTGCTCCAGAATCTGCGCTCTCCCGAGGGACGCATGGTGCCTCTGGCGTGGGACCTGGCCCGCGAGCTCGATCGCTTTCTGGTCTTCAAAGGCGAGCGAGTCTGGTGCCAGGATAACAAGCCGCTCGGGATCTGGGGCTATCCATCCGAGTTCGTGAGTAACGTGCATCACCATTACTGTCTGATCTTCAAGAAGTGGGACTGACCGACGATCTCTGTTTGATCTTCGTGGCCGCCGTGTTGGGTGGCTTGATTGCCCGCGCGGTGCGTGCCCCCCTGGTTCTCGGCTACATCCTGGCGGGACTTCTGGTCAGCCCCCATACCCCCGGACCCAAGGTGCTCGAGCTCGAGCAGATCGATGACCTGGCGGAAATGGGCGTGGCCCTGTTGATGTTTGGCATCGGCCTTGAGTTCTCGCTCTCGCGCTTGAGTGACCTGAAGAAGGTGGCCCTTTACGGCACCAGTCTGCAGATGGCTCTGACCGCTCTGGTGGGCATGCTCTTGATCCGGCTCCTGGACTATGGCTGGACGGAAGGGCTCTGGGTGGGGGCCGCCCTTTCTTTGTCCAGCACCATGGTGGCCCTCAAGGTACTGCAGGCGCAGGGCTACCAGGATGCCCTGTCGGGTCGCATCATGCTGGCGATGCTGGTGGTGCAGGACCTGGCCATCATCCCCATCATGATTTTGTTGCCCCAGTTGGGCGACCTGACCTCGGGCATGTGGAGCGTCTTGCGCCTGCTGGTGCGAGGAACCCTGATGATCGGCGTCGTCTGGCTGCTGGGCCGCCAACTCCTGCCCCGCCTGTTCGGCCTGGTGGCCAGTCACGCCCCGCGCGAGCTCTTTACGCTGCTGGTGGTGGCTGTCGGCCTGGGAGTGGGTTATGCCAGTTACGTGGCCGGTCTCTCTTTTGCCTTCGGGGCCTTTCTGGCCGGACTGGTGCTGAGCGAATCGGACTACAGCCATCATGTTCTGACCGAAGTCGGTCCCTTGCGCGACCTCTTCGGGATGCTGTTCTTCGTCTCGGTAGGCTTGCTGCTCAATCCACGGGTCGTGCTGGAGAGCCTGAGCATTATCCTGGCTCTGGTGCTGTTCACCTTGCTGGCCAAGGCGTTCATCTTCGCCTGGGTCACATGGCTTTTTGGCTATCGCAACATCGTGCCATTCGCCGTGGGCCTGACGCTCTGCCAGATCGGCGAGTTCTCCTTCGTGCTGGCCCAGGTGGGGCAGCGGACCGGCAACCTGTCCACCGAGCTCTACAACCTGGTCATGGTGACCGCCGTCCTGACGATGGTGGTCACTCCGGCCACCTCGTCCCTGGCGCCCCGGGCTCGCAGGATCTGGGGACGCTGGTTCCCCTCCTCGCAATTCGAAGCCGACTCTTCAAAGCCCGAGGGACTCGGAGGGCACGTCCTCATCGGCGGATATGGCCGCGTCGGTCGCGTGCTGGCCCACGCTCTGAGCAAGGCTGGCGTGCCCTACCTGGCCGTGGATCCGAATCCGAACGCCGTCCAGCGCGCCCGCGCGGCCGGACATCCTGTTCTGCTCGGCGATCTCAGCTCCGAGACCATTTTGGAGGTCGCCCAGGCCCCCCAGGCCCGGCTGGTCATGCTGACGCTCACCGATCCGGTCGCTTCGGTGCGCTCGGCCGAGGCCATCCGCAAGCTTCGGCCCGAGATCCCGGTGCTGGCCCGGGCAGTCTCCAACCAGCACCGACTCGACCTGCTCGAGCACGGAGCCCGACTGGCTCTCTGGCCCGAGTTGGAGACCGGCCTCGAGCTGACCCGCCAGGGCCTGGTCAGCCTCAGGGTGGAGGCCAACACCGAGGAGTTGCGCCAGGAATTGGAGCAGGGTTCATGACCTCCAGCCCGTTCCAGCGCCTTCGGTTCACTGTCGGGCTGGCCGTCCTGCTTCTGTGCGTGGGGGTGCTGGGATTCCACTTCATCGGTGGACTGGGGGCCCTGGACGCCCTTTACATGGCTGTCACCACCATGAGCACGGTGGGTTATCGCGAGGTGGGCGGCGAGCCTGACACCGCCACCAAACTCTTCACCATCTTCTTTATCCTGTCGGGCGTGGGGGTTCTCTTCTATGCCGCCTCGGTCGTCATGGAGGTGGCCCTGGATGACCGCACACGCCGTTTCTTTCGCATGCGCTCCAATATCCGAAAGGCGAAGGTCATGAAAAATCATTCCGTCATCTGCGGCCTCGGGCGGGTCGGACGAGCCGTGGCCGAGGAGCTCACCCGTTCCAATGAGCCCTTCGTGGTGGTCGACAATGATCCCGAGCGGCTCGCTCTGGCCACCGACCGGGGTTGGACCTGCGTGCAGGGGGACGCTTCCGAGGATGCTACCTTGCACCAGGTCAACATCGGCTCCGCCCGGGCTCTGTTCGCCTGTGTGGACACGGACACCACCAATTTGTTCATCGTGATCTCGGCCAGGGGGGTGAACGCCACCATGGAGATCTCGGCCCGGGTGGTGGATGAGCGCAACTTCGATAAGTTTCGTCGCGCGGGCGCGAGCCACGTGTATTCTCCCTACTCGCTGCTCGGTCGCCGGATGGCCCGCAGTGTCACCCGCCCCCGGGCCATGGAGCTGCTCGACCTCGCTTTGGAGCAGACCGGGTATGACCTCACCGTGGATGAGTGCCGCATTCCCGAGGGCTCGAGAATGGACGGCGTGTCCCTTGCCGAGTCGGAGTTTCGCAACAAGACCGGGTGCGTGATTCTGGCCATCATTCGCTCGAGCGGCGAGATCTTCCACAATCCCTCTCCCAGCGCCAAGCTGAATACTGGAGACGTTCTGGTGACCCTGGGAACCCCTCAGCAACTCGAGCGAGCCCGCATCGAGCTGGCCCCGGGTCCACGCTCCAAGTAGGAAGCGGCCAGGTTGCGTAGTAAATGCAAGCGAAGCGCGCAGCGAGCTTGCGAGCGTAGTCCAGGCGCAAGGCAAGCGCACAGCGAGCTTGCGAGCGTGGTCCAGGTGCAAGGCAAGCGCGCAGCGAGCTTGCGAGCGTAGTCCAGGTGCAAGGCAAGCGCACAGCGAGCTTGCGAGCGTGGTCCAGGTGCAAGGCAAGCGCGCAGCGAGCTTGCGAGCGTAGTCCAGGTGCAAGGCAAGCGCGCAGCGAGCTTGCGAGCGTAGTCCAGGTGCAAGGCAAGCGCACAGCGAGCTTGCGAGCGTGGTCCAGGGGGGCGAGCGAGAGAGGAACGAGCGATGACACTGGTAGTGCCCAAACAGGGGGTCCGCCCCGAGGTCCAGGCCGTGGTCGAGGACGTGATCCGTCTGAGGCGCGACCTGCACCGTTTTCCTGAGCTTGGCTTCCAGGAGCACCGCACCGCCCGGGTTGTGGCCGACTACCTCGAAGAGCTGGGCCTGCCCATGCGCAAGGGCGTGGCCGGGACCGGGGTGGTGGCCCTGGTGGAGGGGGCCGGACCAGGTCCCACCCTGTTGCTGCGGGCTGACATGGATGCTCTGCCGGTCCACGAGTCCACCGGCCTGGAGTATGCCTCCACCGCTCCCGGCAAGATGCACGCCTGCGGCCACGACGGCCACACCGCTATTTTACTGGGAGCGGCCCGGGTGCTGGCCGGCATGAAAGACCGCCTGAACGGTACCGTGAAGCTGGTCTTCCAGCCGGCCGAGGAAGGCCCTGGTGGTGCCCAGCCGATGATCGAGGAGGGCGTGCTGGAGAATCCCCCTGTGGACGCCGCCGTGGGCTTGCACCTCTGGAGTGACCTGCCGGTCGGCCAGGTGGGCGTGCAGTCTGGCCCGTTCATGGCCGCCTCGGACACCTTCGACATCATCGTCAAGGGCCGTGGGGGCCACGCCGCCAAGCCCGATCAGACCGTCGACCCGGTCGTGGTGGCCGCCCACCTGGTGGTGGCTCTCCAGACGGTGGTCAGCCGCACGGTCGATCCGCTCGAGTCGGCCGTGGTCACTGTCACCCGGATGCACGGGGGCGAGGCCTATAACGTCATCCCCGATCAAGTCGAGCTGGGCGGAACCATCCGCACCTTTCGCCCCGAGATCCGCCAACTTGTGCGCGACCGGGTCAAGGGTCTGGTGGAAGGCGTGGCGGCTGGCTTCGGGGCCGAGGCCGAGTTCCGTTTCGAGGAGGGCTACCCGCCCGTCATCAACAACCCGGCGATGACCGAGCTGGTGGCGGGATGCTGTCGCTCTCTGCTGGGCCTGGAGGGCGAGCTGCCCGACAGTCGCACTCTGGGCGGGGAAGACATGGCCTACTTCCTCAACGCCGTGCCCGGCTGCTACTTCTTCCTGGGCGCTCGCAACGATGAGACCGCCTGCAATTATCCCCATCACCACCCGCGCTTCAACATCTGCGAGGAAGCCTTTCCCCTGGGCGTGGAGCTGTTCGTGCGCGTGGTGGAGAGCTTCTTTGACTCCCCACCAGCTCGAGAGGTATGAGCGCCACCTGGCCCTGCCCGAGATCGGGGTGGCCGGCCAGGAGAAACTGCTCGCCTCCAGCGTGCTCGTGGTCGGAGCCGGCGGACTGGGCTCGCCGGCCTCGATCTATCTTGCTGCAGCCGGCGTCGGCCGGATCGGTCTGGTGGACGCTGATCGGGTGGACCGCTCCAACCTGCAGCGCCAGATCCTCCACGAGGACGCCTCCGTGGGGCGCCTCAAGACCGCCTCCGGGGCCGATACGTTGCGGCGCATCAACCCCGAGGTCGTGGTGGAGGAGCATCCCGTGCGCCTGGTCGGCGCCAACGCCGGCGCCATCGTGCAGCGCTATGACCTGGTGGTGAACGGGGTGGACAACTTCCCCACCCGCTACCTTCTCAACGACGTCTGCGTCTGGCTGGGCAAACCGCTGGTGGACGCCAGCATCCTGCGCTTCGAAGCCCAGGCCACCGTCTATCTGCCCGGCCAGGGCTGTTACCGCTGCCTGTTCCCCCAGCCCCCTCCACCGGGCCTGGTGCCTTCCTGCGCCGAGGGCGGCATCCTGGGGGCTCTGGCGGGCACGCTTGGGGCTCTGCAGGCGGTGGAGGCGGTCAAGACCCTGCTGGGGGTGGGCCGTCCCCTGAGCGACCGCCTGCTCCTCTACGACGCGCTGGGCGGGGGGTGGCGCAGCTTGCGCCGAGCGCGCGATCCTGACTGCCCCGTCTGCGGCCACACGCCCAGCATCTTGGAGCCCGTCGATTACGAGCATTTCTGTGGATTGAAGGAGGAAAGCATGGTCAAGGAAGTCCTGCCCGTCGAGGCCCACAAGCTGCTGGAGGGGAACCCCGCCATCCAGTTCGTGGACGTGCGCGAGCCCTGGGAGTATGAGAAGGTCCATGCCGCCGGCGTGAAGCTGATCCCGCTGGGGGAGGTGCCCGACCGGGTGGGCGAGCTGGACAAGAATCGCCCGGTGCTGTGCATCTGCGCCAAAGGTGGCCGCTCCATGAAGGCCTGCGACTTCCTGCTCAGCCAGGGCTTCAGCGATGTCACCAACGTGGCCGAGGGGACCAAAGGCTGGGTGGAGCAGGGCTTGCCGACCGGGGGCTGATCCTCGTTCATCTTTTGTTCTTATCGCGGCAATCGCTGGTTCACGATCTGGCAGCACGCCGTTCACACCGGCGCGGCATGATCAGGACATGAGCAAGCTAACCTTCGGCGCCTTACTGCGCCAACTCCGAAATCAGTCCGGGCTGACCCAGGCCCAACTCGCTGAGCGCGGCCGCTCGACCCAGCAACGCATCTCCAGGCTGGAGGGCAACGTCGCCCTGGCGAGCAGGGAGGAGTGCGTGCGCCTGGCTGACGTGCTGCAGACTGAGGCGAGCGAGCTGTTGGCGAAGGTACGTCGGGTTGGTCCGCGCTCCCCACTCAATAGCCTTATGACCGACGACCGTGCCTGCTACACTCCGCCTTGCGAGAAATCCGGAGTGGAGCGTTACCGTGCCGGGATGGCCCGTTGCCCGGAGTTGCTCGGGCCCCTGTGGCAAAGCTTCGACTTGCCGCGGCAGACCTGGCTCGAGAGTGCTCCAACCGACTCGCTGGAGGAGTGGATGCTGCTGGTTCACCGAGTCGCCGCCGGTCTGCGGCCGACCTTCTGCGCGCCGCTGAAGCTGGGCATTCGCATGCACCCGGTGGTGGACTGGCTTACTGGCGAGGCCGTCGGCGACCTGGCCTATCCCGCGCTGGTCGGCCAGGCAGCGGGGATGCGCCAGGCACTGATTCCCCAGCTCTGTCTTCGCCCCCTCAAGACCGCCTACCCCCTCGACTTTGCCCTGGTGGTGCTGTCCGACCGCCGTCGCTTCGTGATCGACGGCGAGGTGGACGGAACCGGACACCGCCCCGGCCTGGACCGTTTCCGAGCCAGGGAGCTGCGCCTGCCTGAGCTGCGTTTTGCTGAGAACCTTGTCTTCCAGTCTGATTTCAACGAGCTCTTCGATGTCAGGCTGCGCCGGCTTTTGCCACTGCGCCAGCCCTGATCTTCTCACCGCTTTCCGGGAGAGGGGAAAAGCCGATCTCGCTCTCGCCCGACCCCCCGCGTACCTGAGTCCACCCGGGCGGGGGTGGTACCGGGAAACTCCCCGGTACCGGGCTGATTCCGGGGTAAACGCTGGAATGGAGGCGGTACCGGGTCGGATCCCGGTGGACCCGAGAGCTTGGACCTGAGTCCACCCGGTCGGGGGTGGTACCGGGAAACTCCCCGGTACCGGGCTGATTCCGGGGTATACGCTGGAATGGAGGCGGTACCGGGTCGGATCCCGGTGGACCCGAGAGCTCGACTGCACCTCGCGCACCCCAGGACCCGGTCCAGAGGACCGAACTCGCGTTAGCATGAGCCCTCCTGGACTGGTCGAGTATGGTTTGCTTCTTCTCTTGTGCCTGGCCTGGGCAAGCATCTATCCGCTGGTCAAGATCATCGAGCACGGCTTCGAGCCCATCGAGCTGATGGCGGTGCGAGCTCTATTTGCCTGTCTGAGCGTGTTTCTGGATCGCCATCTCGCTGGCCGAAGAGCGCTTCTCCCTGGTGCGCAGGTAGGTCATCTGCATCCATTGTCGAGCAAGCATGGTGCTCGTCGACCCCCAGGAAACCGTCGACCTGGGAACGCTGCGCCTGCGTTGAAGGCCTTCTGCGCCCAACCGAGAAACCCGATGGTATGGATGAACTAGAAAAACTCTTCGCGGAAGCTTCAGCCTCCGTCAAGAAAGCCACTGCGCGCCCCAGCGAGGCGCCCGCCGCCGAGCCTCCGGCCATTGAGGCCCCCGCCCGCACTCCGCAGCCTGAAATTTCTGTGATGGCCGAGCCTCAAGCGCCCCCACCCCCGGTGGCGTCTCCGGTTCAGCAGCAAGCGCCGGTTCAGCAGCAAGCCCCCAGGCCGCCCGCTCCGGCCCCGAGCGGCCCGCCCGGCGGCCCGATCCATCTTCCTGGTGGCCAGCAGAGCCCCAACGGCTTCGTGGTGCAGAGCCCCAACGGTCCGGTGGAGATCGCCTGGAATCGCATCGAGTCGCTCCACCTCGGGCGGGCCGAGAACCGCCAGTTCCTGGCCTTCCGGTTCAATCGCAACCTGTTCTTCTTCCGCGACGACAACGTGGCCTACAAAGGCCTGTTGAGCCAGATGCAGCCCTCGGCCACGGCCAACTGGCGCGCCCTGGTGGTGGAGCTCGCCCAGAAGTCGGGTCAGGGCGACGAGGGCGTGCAGGCCGTCATCACCGGTGGCGGCGTGGTGCCCAAGTTCAATACCGCCGCCGACTTCTTTGCCCGACTCGGCTGAGCAGCCCCAACTCTCAAAGGGAAGGCTCTGGCTGGGTGGGGGCATCATCGTGCTGGGACAGGCCGGGCTCTTGCTCATCCCCGTTGTCGCCAGCTCGAGCCTGCCCGCGGTCTGGAAGACTGCCCTGACGGGGCTCCTGGTGGCAGGAGTGCCTGAGCTCAGCTTGCTGGCCGGCGTCGCCGTGCTCGGTCGGTCGGGGTTCGAGCATCTGAAAGGCCGCTTTTTCGGACTCTGGAAGGGCCCCGTGGGACCGATCCGGCATCAGATCGGGGTTGCTTTCTTCCTGGTCTCGGGCCTGCTGGCCTGGATCGCCCCCTACGCGGTCTATCTTTTCGAGCTGGGGCTGAAACAGCTCTTGATCTGCGCCCTCACGGCCGACGGGCTGTTCGTGGTATCGCTCGTGCTTCTGGGAGGACAGTTCTGGGACAAGCTGCGCGGCCTGCTCACTCGGTAGTCCCCCGCCCAAAAAGAAGGAACCCGGCCCATCAGAGCCAGGTGGTACTGGGGAGGTATGATGATTCTGGAGGGTTTCCGAGTCGAGAGGGGCTTCGAGCAGGGGACACCACCATCAGCCGGTCTCTCGAGGGGAAGCACGCGGTGGATTCGAGGGGCTCTCTCCTCCGGGGCGACTTCCTGACCCGAGAATACCCCTCCGTGCCCGATCCATCCAAGATCCGGCCGGGATCTGCATGCGTGAAGTCGAAGGGCCCTTCATGCTCCCCCGTCGCGCTCTGAGCTTTGTCGGTCGTGAGGCCGAGAAGCGTCGCATCCTGCAAGACCTCGACTCCCAGAGCCTGGTGCTGCTCGAAGGTCCGCGGGGCATCGGGAAGACCGCTCTGGCCCTGGAGCTGGCCCACCAGCTCCAGAGCGAGCGCCTGGTGGTCTGGCTGAGCGAGCTGACGGGGCTTGAGAGCCTGCTGCACGCTCTCACCGCGGTGCTGGGCGAGTCGCTGCGCCACGACTGGCTGCAAGCCGTGGGCCCCAGCGACGACAAGCTGCTCTTGCTCATCCAGGCCCTGGACGCGCGCCAGGTGCTGCTCTTCCTGGATGACTGCCACGAGCTGCTCGACTTCCTGCGCCTGGCTCAGCGCTACCTCAGTGGCAGCACGGTGCTGCTCACCAGCCAGGAGCGGGTCAAGCTGACCGCGGCCGAGCGGGCTGACGGCCTGGTCGTGCGCCTCAAGGGCCTGAGCGACCGCGAGAGCGAGGAGTTGCTCGCTCGTCTGCTCGACCAGGCAGGCCCCTTCGACAACCTGATCCAGATCTGCCGGGGCCACCCGCTGGCCCTGAAGCTCTGTGCCTCGCTGGTGCGCGAGCACCGCCTCACGCCCCAGTCCGAGACACCCCGGGCCCTGATCGACGAGTGGGCTCGCGAGCTCGAGCTGGGCCTGAGCGAGCCCGAGCGCGAGGTGATGCAGCTTCTGGCGGTGACCCTGGCGCCGCTGCCGATGCACGCCTTCCCCCAAGAAGTGCTGCGCGGGTTGGAGGAGCGCTTCCTGGTGGAGGTCACCGACGCCCACGCGCGCCTCTTCGACCTGCTGGCCCACAGCCTGCGGCGCGAGCTGGACGAAGACGCGGCCCGGGCCCTGCACCGTCGCTGCGGCGAGCTTCTGGCGGGGGATGCCGGGCTGGACGCCATGGTGCACGCAGTGGAGCACTTCCTGGCCGGTCAAGACCCCGAGCGCGCGGTGGAGCTACTCTTGCAGGCCAAGCTGCCCCTCTACCAGGCGGGCCGTTTTGAGACCCTGCTGGGGCTGATCCAGCGGGTGGGTCCGGGCTGGCCCATCCTGGAGATTTCGAAGGCTGACACCCTGGCCAGCCTGGGCCGCCTGGAGGAGGGGCTGGATGTGCTCGAGCGAGTCGAGCGCCAGGCGGACCCGCAAACCCGCCTCAAGTCGCTCAACTCGCGCTGCCACATGTTGCTCGACCTGGGGCGCTTCGAGGAAGCCGAGAGCATCGCCAGGCAAGCCATCGAGCTGGCCGACAGCCTGCCCGGACGCCAGCCGGGCCGGGTCAAGGCCCTCAACGGGCTGGGGCGGTTGCAGGTGCTGCGAGCCCAGGGAGCGGCCGGACAGGCCACCGCCGAGCAGGCCATGGCCATCGCGCGCGAGCTCGACGATCCCAAGGGCCTGGCTTACTCTGGCTTCGTGCGGGCGCGGGCGCTGGGCCAGCAGGAGGCCTGGGCCGACAGCCTGCAGCAATGCCATCGCAGCCTGGAGCAGGCGCGCGCCGTGCACGAGGAGCGGCTGGCTTTCCTGGTGCGCTTTCTGGCCGGCGAGGCGCTGCTCAAGCTGGGCCGCGGCCAGGAGGCGGCCCGCCATATCGAGGACACCTGGCGCGCCAGCCGGGGCTTTCCCGATGTGCAGCTGCGCGGGATGGCCGAGCTGATGCAGGCCAAGCAACTGCACGCTCAGGGCCGCAACGAGCAGGCCGAGGTGCACCTTGCCGAGGTCGATCGGCTCTGCCAGCGCCTGGGAAACCCCGCCCTGGCTCTGCAGGTATTGCTCATGCGCGATCAGGCCGCCGAGGCGGGAGCCCTGGCAAAGGGGGTGGGAGCGGCCCAGATGCAGGCCGAGGTTGCTCGCAAAGCCCCTTACCGGGCTCTGAGCTTCGAGGGAGAGCGGGCCCTGAGCCCGGCCGACTACCAGGAGCTACAAAAGCGCGAGACTGAGTTCGACCTCTTCCTGGACCTGCCCGCCGGGCGGGCGGTGGAGAAGAGCCGGGGAGCGCTGAACCTGCTGAGCCGAAAGATCCTTACCCGGATCCTGCTGGCCCTGATCCGCGCCCGAGGGGCGCCGCTGACCCAGGAAGAGCTGTTTGCCCAGGTGTGGGAATATCCCTACGAGGGCGAGTCCAGCGCCGCCCAGGTGCGCAAGAACGTGTCCGTGCTGCGCGACCTGCTCGAGCCTGACCGCACCAATCCGGTCTATCTCAAGCAGGCAGAGCACGCTTTCGGGCGCAAGGGGGGCTACTATTTCAACCTGGAGACCCGCTTTTGCGTGATCGAGGGCTGAGGTAGCGAGGTGCGGGATTGAGTCGGTCTGTCAGAATACCGGGATCCTGCCCGGTACCGCCCCCATTCCGGCGTATACCCCGGAACCAGCCCGGTACCGGGGAATCTCCCGGTACCACCCCCCGGTGGTGGATCAGCTGAGTCGGTCTGTCAGAATACCGGGATCCTGCCCGGTACCGCCCCCATTCCGGCGTATACCCCGGAACCGGCCCGGTACCGGGGAATCTCCCGGTACCACCCCCCGGTGGTGGATCAGCTGAGCCGGTCTGTCAGAATACCGGGATCCTGCCCGGTACCGCCCCATTCCGGCGTATACCCCGGAACCAGCCCGGTACCGGGGAATCTCCCGGTACCACCCCCCGGTGGTGGATCAGCTGAGTCGGTCTGACCGGGATCCTGCCCGCTACCGCCCCCATTCCGGAGTCTACCCCGGAACCGGCCCGGTAGCGGGGAATCTCCCGCTACCACCGCCTGGTGGAGCCCGACCTGGTTCAGAACGCCCGGACGGACCCTGCCCGCTCCTGAAGCGCAGCCAGCTCCACCCGGCCCGCCTGCTCGGCCGGCAAGAAGAGCGACTCCACCGGCGCCCCGCCCTCGAGGTAGCTCTCCAGGCGGGTGACCCGCACCACCACCTGGTCGGCTTCGGCGATGCCCATCAGCTGCTCCACCAGCTCACGCGGCTTGGCCGCCAGCTGGTCCACGTTGTGAAGACCCACCCGATAGCTCACCAGGTCCTCCTCAGCTCGATCAAGCTCAAAGAAGCGGATCAGCGGACGGATGTCGACCGGCTTGAGATCGCCCTTCTTTGTGCGGCGCTGCACCACGATCTCCCCGCGCGCCATCAGCTCGCTCGGGTCGAGCACCGAGGCCATGGACGAGCGGGGCACCTCGATCAGGTAGTCGGCCCCGGTAATGGCCGCCATCAGCGAGGGCGCAGACAAAGGCACCTCGCCGCAGTCGAGCACCGTGAAGCCGGGTGGCAGCACCCGGTTGACTCGCAGCTTGATCTCGAGCGGCGCCACCGCGCACAGCATCAACACATCCACGTAGTCGGCCCGGGTGGCCATGCCAACCGGCAGGCCGGACGAGAACGCCAGCCGCGGCTGGGGGTGGAAGCCTTCCGAGTAGCACATGCGAAGACCAGCGCGGCGCAGCGCGCGGGTCCACACGTTGGCCGTCTCGAGCTGGCTCAGGAGGCGCATCTTGCCGGTGCGCTCGAAGCGGGCCACGATGCGTTGGGCCGGGGTCTGGGGGGGCAGCCCGGGCAGCTCGGGGCGCTCCCAGGCTTTCTCCTCCTTGATCCCCTTCTTCTTGCGCGAGAGCATCTCCACGCACGAGTCCTTCTGCTCGGTGATCACCCCGCAGGTCGAGCAGCCGGTGTAGCGGCAATCGCGGTTGAGCATCTCCATGCGCGACTTGAGATATTCCTTGACGTAATACTGCTTGGTGACCAGGGTGTCGATGTGGTCCCAGGGCAGCGGCTCGTCCAGGGGGCGCTCGCGCAGGTAGTCCAGGGCGTCGATCCCGGTCTGGTCGGCCGCCTTCTCCCAGCGGCGCAGGTCGAGGTGCTCGCTCCAGCCGTCAAACTTGCAGCCGTTGCGATAGGCCTGCAAGAGCAGCCTGCCCAGCCGCCTGTCGCCGCGCGACAGGATGCCCTCGAGCAGGCTTTGCTCGGCCTCGTGGCGTCCGAGCTTGAGCCCGAAGGCGCGGGTGCGGTCGCGCAGCAGGCTCTGCTTGTGCAGCGTCTCGGGGATGTCGATCTGGCGGTCCCACTGGAACGGCGTGTGGGGCTTGGGCACGAAGGTCGAGACCCCGAGGCGCAGGGCTGCCCGCCGGTTGACCGCCTTGCCCCGGCGCAGCACCTCCTGGGCCAGGTAGGCGATGCGCAGCACGTCCTCGTCTCGCTCGGTGGGCAGGCCGATCATGAAGTAGAGCTTGATGTGGTCCCAGCCCTTGCGATAGACCGTCTCGGTGGTCTCAAAGAGCATCTCGTCGGGGATGTCCTTGTCGATCACCGCCCGCATGCGCGGCGTGGCCGCCTCGGGGGCGAAGGTGAGGCCGGTCTTGCGCACGCTCTGGACCATGTCCACCAGGTCCAGCGAGAAGGTATCCATGCGAAGCGACGGCAGCGACACGGCCACGTTGTCGGGGCCGCCCCGCAGCACCGACTGGGCCACCAGCGCCCTGGGCCGGGAGTAGTCGCAGGTGGAAAGGCTCGAGAGCGAGATCTCCTCATAGCCGGTCTTCTCGATGGTCTCGCGCATCAGATCGCTCAGAGTGTCCAGGTTGCGCTCGCGCACCGGGCGGTAGATCATGCCCGCCTGGCAGAAGCGGCAACCCTGAGTACAGCCGCGCAGCACCTCGAGCGAAACGCGGTCGTGCACCTGCTGGGTGAAGGGCACGATGTAGTCGGTAGGGTAGGGGGTGCTCTCCAGGCTCAAGAGCAGCGACTTGCGTACCGGGGCTGCCCCGGGAGCTCCCACCACGGTGCCGTTCTCCAGGGTGGCGGTGGGATAGAAGGCTGGCAGGTAGGCCCCCTTCACCTTGCGCAGCGCCTTGAGACGCTCGTCGCGAGCCATGCCGCGGGTGGCCCGCAGGGCCCGGGCCAGCTGCAGCACCGAGTCCTCTCCGTCGCCGATGATGAAGCAGTCGATGAAGTCGGCCAGCGGCTCGGGATTGAAGGCGCAGGGCCCGCCGGCCAGGATGATGGGGTGCTCGTCGCCCCGCTCGGCACAAAGCAGGGGGATGCGGGCCAGGTCGAGCATGTTCAAGATGTTCGTGTAGCTCAGCTCATACTGCAGCGTGAAGCCCACCGCGTCGAACTCTGAGAGCGGCGTTCTGCTTTCCACCGAGAACAGGGGCAAGGAGCGCGAGCGCAACTCGTGCTCGAGGTCGAGCCCCACCGCGTAGGCCCGCTCGCACCACACGCCCGGCTGGCCATTGAGCAGGCTGTAGAGGATCAGGAGGCCCAGATTGGACAGTCCCAGATCGTACATGTCCGGGAATGCAAGACAAATGCGAACCTCTGCTTCAGAGAGCGGCTTGTGGACCGAATTGAGCTCCTGGCCGATATAGCGACTGGGTTTCTCGACCCGCGGGAGGATCAGGTCCTCAATCAAGTGCATCGCTCCAGTATAGCTTCCAATCTACCCGCAAGCAACGGGGAGCCGAATCTACCAGGCCCCGGGCGACAGGGGGAGGGGAAGCGGCCTGCGAATCATCCCGGGCATGGCCCCCCCGATCAACCCCAAAGCTCGGGCTCCGATAAGGGATGTGGCCTTTTTTACCCGCCAGCTGGTCACCATGCTCGACTCGGGCGTCCCGCTTCACAGGGCGCTGGACATCTACGGCAAGAGCGACGACACGAAGCTGGGTCGGGTGATTGACGAGGTGGCCGACAGGGTGCTGGCCGGAAACTCGCTCTCGGCTTCCCTCGGCCGTTTCCCCCGGATCTTTTCGCCTGTCTACGTAGGCCTGGTGAGGGCTGGCGAAGGCTCCGGCCAGCTCAATACCATGCTCGAGCAGCTGGCCGCCTTGCTCGAGCGAGGCGACGGCCTGCAACGGCGCCTGGCGGCCAGCCTGACCTATCCTGCCTTCTTACTCGTGGCCGGGATGGCCTGCGGGGGAGTGCTGATGTTCTACATTTTGCCCACCATGACGCCCATGTTCACCACCATGGGTGTTACGCTGCCATGGCCCACGCGCATACTGGTGGCCCTCGGCGACTTGGCCCGCAATCCTTTTCTGGTTACCTTGCTGCTGGTGGGGGCGGCCCTGCTGGTGTTCCTGGGAGCCCCTGCCTGGCGGCGTCTGATGGCTCGAAATCCCGCTCTGCGGCTCAGAATCGACGCCCTGATTCTCGAGATTCCCCTGCTGGGGAACGTCCTGAGGAAGATGAGCTATGCCCGGGTTCTGTTCACTCTCTCCACCCTGCTCGAGGCCGGCCTGCCGGCCGCCACCGCCCTGCACATGATTCGCGAGGTGACCGGCAACGAATTTCTCAAGTCTCTCCTGAGCGCCTCGGGCCAGCGGCTGGAGCTGGGCTGCAGCATGTCCGAAGCGCTGGACAACGTCCTGCCCCGGGGGGCGGTGCAGATGATCGCTGTCGGCGAGGAGTCTTCCTCGGCTTCCAACTCGGCCCGCCACGTCGCCAAAGTCTACGAGGATGAGGCCGAGATGGCCGTGAGTTATTTCGCCGCTCTGTCCGAGCCCCTGATCATGGCCGGGATGGGCGCGGTGGCCGCCTTCATCGTGCTGGCCTTCATGCTGCCGCTGGTATCCATGTTGCAGAAGCTCTGATGGCGCCAAGGCAACTTCTCTGGTACTGCTCGCTGGCGCTCTTTGCCGCCTCCCTGGCCTTCTTCCTGTATGCTTTGCAGGTCACTCGCCCCTCCGAGCCTGAGAGCGGCTCACGCTTCGACGGACCGGCCAGGCTCTCGCCCGAGAGCCTGGAGCAAGTCGCCCATGCGGTCGGCGAAGCTCTGGCCGGGCGCTCGAGTCCGGTGACCCTGAGCGAGTCCGAGCTCAATCTCCAGACCGGTGCCGTCTACGTGGCCGTTCGCTCGGCCGGGCAGGTGCGAGCCTACCAGTGGGGCTCGGGGGGCACCTGGCCCCAGAACCTCAACCAGGCCCTCGGCCAGCTGCCCAGGGAGTCGGACCTGGACTTTGTGGAGATCCTGCTGACCCATTCGTATCGCCCGGCCGATCTTTTCCGTGTGGCCGAGTTGGAGGCCATGCGAGGAGTCTGGGGCCTGGAGCTACGTTACCAGGACCGATTTGTGCGCTACAATCCGTTGCAGATGGTTTCGCGCAATTTTGGCTTCCTGACCAGCGTGGCTCACTTCGAAGATGAGCTCGCGCTGACCAGCGAGCAGCTCTATACGCGGGCCCAGGCCCTCCGATTCGACGGATACCAGGTCCTGGTTCGGCTGGAGGGCAAGCCCCGGGCGATCCAGCTCTTCCGGGGCCAACCGCCTCCTCTCGAGCAGATGTCGCCCGAGCAGCTTCTGACCATGCGGGCCGCTTTGCTCGACTGGGTGCGAGGACCGGGTGCGCGCCTCGAGCTCGGTTACCAGCCCAGCTCCGATCAGCCCATGGAGCCCACCGGGCCGTGGTCAGGCCAGGCGGCCACCGCCTGGTGCCTGGCCCAGCTGCCGGACGTTCAGCCAGGCGAGGTGCTGGCGCGCTTGAAGTCGGTCGATGCAAAGAGCAGCCCGGCCACGCTCGCGCTGGCTTTGCTGGCCGCCGAGCCCCTGCCGGATTCCTGGAGGAAAGACAAGTTGCGCAAGGCTCTCGAGCGGGTGACTCCAGAGCAGGTGCGCCCGGGCGAGCTGGGGCCCTTGCTGCTGTGGTGGGGTCGCCATCAGCCGGCCCGGCTGGCTCAGGCCCAGGTCAAGGCCCGGCAGGCCGGGGTCAGGTTGGCGCCCTGGCGGATTCTCTCCCTGGTGGAGCAGGGCGCTCACGAGCCTTTGTATCGCGAGTGCGACGATTTGCTCGCGCACCAGGGTGGCGAGCTCGACCGCCTGGGGCAGTTTTATCCCGACGTTCCTCCCGACTCGGAAGTTCCCCCCTCCAGCCTCAATGCTCTGTGCGTGATCGCCCTGGAGCAGGCCGCCCGGGTCGCTCAGGAGCAGGGGCATGACAGCCGCGCCCGGGGTTATCGCAAGGCTGCCCGACAGGCTCGCCTCTTTTTGTATCGCCTGCAGTTCCGCTCCGAGGACGACTTCTATTATGTCCTGCGTCCCGAGGAGGTTGAGGGCGCCTTGCGCTCGAATTTGTACGACAACCGGGTCCGACTGGATAGCGCCTCCTTCGGCCTGGTGGCTTTGCTGCAGAGGGAACCTTAGTTTTTATGCGGTTTGATTACACTGCTTCGGACCGGAGTGGGGCACAACGCAAAGGTAAGCTCGTAGCATCGAGCTCGGCCGAGGCCCGCGGGTCGCTCGAGCAACTCGGAATGAAGGTTCTCGAGCTTCGTCCCGCGGATGATTCCGGTTCGTTCCCCGGGCTTGGCCCACCCGAGAAGCCCGCTCCTCCCGACCTGCCCAAGAGCTCCGGCCCGCCCAGCGGCTCGTTTCCCCAGCCCAAGAGCTCCGGCCCGCCCAGCGGCTCGTTTCCCCGTCCCGACCTGCCCCAGAGCGTCGGCCCGTCCTCGCGCCCTGACCAGCACAGGAGCTCCGGCTCAGGCTCCCTGCGGGCCGTGAAAGCCACTACTGGCCCCCCCGCGAAGGCCACCCCCGTGAAAGACAAGCCTGTCCCCCCCGGGCAGAGTCTCTGGGCCCGGCTGGACTGGAGGCGCCTGGGCCCTGTTTTGGGTGGGCTGCTTTTGTTGATCGTAGTGGTCGGCTTCTTCTTGCTCAACCAGCCTCGCAAGGTTGAAGTCACCTTGAAAGGCAAGATCAGCGTGGCCAGCTCCAAGACCAGGCAGAGCGTCGTCAATCCTTACGGAAATCTCACTTTGTATGTCTACTTCCCGGATGAGCGCCGCCTGGTCAGCGCCAAAGGGGTGGCCGAGCCCACCGGCAAGCGCTGGAAGGGTATCAAAGACCCCAACCACCACTTCAAGCTCGATATCCAGCCCGATGGGAAGTACGAGCTGAAGCTCTCCTTTACGGCGAGCAGGGTGCCGCAGAAGTGCACCCTGACCATCAACAAGCCCGGGTACTCCAGCAGCAAGAAGCGCGGACTTTCGCTGCAGAGGGACGGTAGCTCCCTGGTGGCCACGGCCACCAACTCCTCCCTGCGTCTGCGCTCACGCAACCGAAAGGGAGCCAGGCGATGAAGACTGAGCGCGGCACCAGCCTGGTCGAGATGCTCGTGTGCTGTGCCCTGGTCGGGATCGTGCTGTCCCTGGTTTACTCGATGGTGGTGGCCGGCAAGAACTATCTGGCCGTGATGAGCGCCAAGCACACGCTCCAGCAGGAAGCCCTGCAGTCCATCACCTGGATCTCTCGAGAGATCAGCGAGTCGGACGCCGAGTGCTTCCAGGTGGCCACGATGCTTGTCAACGGGGTGGACGGGGTGGTCTTCTCGAGCCCGCGCTCGCCCGTCAGCGGCAAAGTCGAGTATGACATCGTGGGCCGGATGCTCTGGCAGCAGCACATTTGCTACTACCTGCGCACCATCAACGGGGTTTCCACCCTGTGCCGGAAGTCGCGCACGCTGAGCCCGGCCTTCAGCTACCCGCCGCCCGCCCCCCCGGTGGATACCGTCTCCAGCGACGCCAGCCTGCCCGAGCGCGTGATCGCCCGCCACGTCGAAATCTTCTCTGTTTCCAACGAGGAGGTTCCCGAGATCAAAATTCGTTGTCGGTTGACTGGATTTAGCCGCGATTATGCGATAGAAGTGAAGACGAGACTGTTTCTCAGGAACTGAGGAGGTTGCCAGATGCTCAGGAAAGATCGTGGTGTTTCAGCACTGGCGCTGGTTCTGGTCATCGTATCGTCCTTCGGGCTGATGACCGCCGGGGTGGGGCTTCTGGTCACCCAGAAGCAGCGGCAGATGAGCGATGCGGGCCTGGACTTGCGCTGCCGCTACGCGGCCTATTCGGCTGTTCAGCTGGCTCTGCACGAGCTGAACGGAAATCCCCGCTATGATCCCCTCGAAACCATCACCGACGTTCCCATGCCCGGCGACGATCAGATCACCTACTCGATGCGGGTGGCCAACAACTACGAGGGAACCTACCCCAACCCGACCGCCGACGGGGTTACCGTGCCCAACGGAATGTGCTACATCACCGCTCAGGGCGACGTGAAGGGCATTCCCACCCTTTACAGCGCCGGCCTGGCCAGCATGGGCTGGCGCGGAGACTCAATGTTCCGCCACGCCGCCATCGGCACCCGGCTGATCACCCTCACCAATTCCACCACCGACTCCTATCGCACGTCCGCTGGAGTCATGACCGTGCTCGACCGGGATCGGCGGGGAACCGTGCTGACCAACTCCATCCAGCCCGACAGCCTGGTGCTCGACAACTCCATCGTCAAGGGCTACGCCGTGATCGGCCCGCTGGGCGATCCGGCCGTGGTCATCAAGACCGTGGGCACCGGCAAGGTCCTGGAGACCTTGCAGCCTGCTCCCCCCATTCGGGTCAATACCGGTCTGCGGCGCGTGCCGCGCTACATCCCTCCCTACAACCCCAACACAGCCACGTCGGTGCTGACCTTCACCAACACCGACCAGGTCGTCGAGCCCGGCGCCTACCAGTCCATCACCCAGGTGGGCGGTGTGCTGCGCCTGAAGGCAGGCGTCTACTACATCAAAGACTTTCTCGAGCTGCGCGGCGGGGCCCGGCTCGAGCTCGATCCCACCCAGAACTACGACGCTTATACCAGCCTCTACGTAGGCGAGCGGGTCAGTTTCCTGGAGGGCTCCACGGTCAACGAGACCATCGGGAAAGCCAAGGTGGCCGGAGGTGGGCTGCCAGGCGGCCCCATGACGTTGCGCCTGTTCTTCGTGGGCACGGGCGTCCCCGGCTTCTCCGAGCTCAATCTCCGGCTCGACAACAGCTCGCGCAGCTGGCTGGTGGCCGCGGGCAAGAACCTGAAACTGAACATGGACAACGGCTCCGAGCTCTGGGGCGCGATGAAAGGCTCCGAGGTGGCCCTGAGCAACTCTTCCAAGATCAATTACGACAAGGACCTCTATAACCAGCTCAAGCCGGGAATGATGGGCTGGTCCTTGCAGGGCTTGATGACCGACAGCGGCGACCTCCCCATCGAAGACACGGGCTGGGGCGAGTAAGTCGAGCTCATTCGCATGCGATCACGGCAATTTGACCACGTCCTCAGCCACGGAGGGGTAGCGGCGGATCAGCTCCGGGTCGTGGCCCGGGATCAGGCTCGGTCCCATCTCGAGCAACCGGCTCAAGGCATCCTCGCCGCCCAGGCGAGCGGCTTTCCCGATGGGTCGCCGCTCGCTCAGGTTGCGAAACAGGTAGGCATTGTCCGTGGCCAGCACAGTCTTGCCCAGCCGGACCGCCAGGCAGCCGGCGGTATGCCCTCCCATCACCACGACCTCCACTCCCGGGCGGACGGTCGTTGTTCCCTTTATCAACCGCAGCCTGCCGGCCGCCTCCACCTTGTCCAACTGCTCGAGATCTTCTCGCCGGTAGCCGTCTACCCAGCTCTCGTCGGAAAGACGAAGACGCATGTCCTCGAGCTCGGCCTGGCTCATCCAGACGCGGGCCCGCGGGAAGGCGGCCAGGTCGCCGGCGTGGTCCCAGTGGCCGTGAGTCAAAATCAAGTCGGTGATCTCCTCGGGACGCACCCCGAGCCTTTCGAGCAGGCGGGCCGGTGGGGTGAATTCGGTCAGCTTGAAGCGCTCGGCCATGGCCGAATCGCTGAAGCCCGTGTCCACCAGGCCCCATCCTTCGGCCGTCCGAAACGGAAAGACCAGCCAGGCAAAGTCGATCGGCGCGGGAGTCAGGCCCTGCATCAGGTAGTCTCCGCGGAACTTGGAGCGCCCGTACTGCAGGGCGTACGCCTCGACGGCCGGGGTCGTGCCGCGGGGCCAGAGCCACCAGGCCGCAGCCGCGCCCAGAATCACGACCAGGCCGGCCAGGCGTCTCAAGGCAGGCTCTCGTGTTGAAGGCCAGGGGCGCAGCCGGAAACCCCCTTGATACGGTTTTCCGGGTGCGCGACGCCCAACCGATTGTGCTGCAGGCCCGGCCGCCTGCAATATCGTGGGGTGGCGGAGGTTCCCTCCGACCCAAGGGGACTTCCAGACGCGGCTTCAATCTGCTTGAGCTTCTGATCGCTCTGACGCTCTTCATTTCGGTGACCGTAGCCATGGTGGCTGTCTGGCAGGCTCACGCCCGGGCCACGGCTGCGGCCCAGGATCGTCTGGTGGGCAACGCCTTCGCCGAGATGACCATGGAGAGCCAGCTGGCCCGGGGCTGGGCGGCCGAGGAAGTGCCCGAAGAGACGGTGACGGTGACCCACCTGGTGGATGGGGTGGCGGTGGAAGCCGAGTATCATCGCAGCTCGCAGGTGACCGACCTGGGCGGTGGCCAGCTCGGGCTCAAGCAGATCGTGGTGCTGGTCTGGTGGGAGCTGAACGGGCACCGCCGGGAAGTGCGCGTCACCGCCATGGTTGGCTGGCAGAGCTGAGGCTGTGCCCGTCACAACGAGCTGAGCCCCTGCTGATGAGCCCGACCCGAGAGAGAGACCGTTAGCGGCTTGCTGGTTCGGCTGGCCCTGGTCCTGCTGGTTTCTTTCTCGGTTTTCTGCATCGAGCTCAATCTTTACCACACGCTCGTCTTTCAATTCAGTCACGTGCAGGGCCTGCTGGGCATCTCGGTCACTCTGGCCGGGCTGGCGCTGGGAGCATGCCTTGCGGTCGCGTGGCCCTCGAGTCAGCCCGACCGGGCCACTCTGGCCGCCCTCTGGCTGCAGGGGCTCGGTCTCATCGCGATCCCCTGGCTGCTCAGCCTGGCGGTTCCGGTCGCGCTCTTGCTGGCACTGCTGAGTCTGCCACTGGCGCCGGCCGGTTTCCTGCTCTCGCGACTGTTCCAGGGGCCTCAGGTCAGCCAGCTGTATGCCGCCGACCTTCTGGGGGCGGCGCTTGCTGCCGTCAGCTTCGGCTTCTGGCTTCCCTGGCTGGGCCAGGAGGGCGCCTTCCTGGCCATCGGCTGCCTGCTTCTCGCCCTGGCGCTGCTCCTGCCCTGGTGGCGCGGTTTGACCCTGGTCTTGCTGGGCACGGCTCTGGCCCTCTGCCTGAGTCTCGGACCCGGGCTCAACTTCGCTCGCAGCCTGGCCTCCCGGCCTCAGGAGTTCCCCGGCAAGGTCTTCAACCTCGTCCCTGGCTCTCTGGCCCGACGCGAGGTTCTGCATTCTCGCGCCGACGTCGTGCAACGACTCGACATCACTCCCGACGAGGGCTTCCTCAACACCTGGTACGACGGCTACGCGGTCGACATCATCCGCGACAACGACGGTTACCCGATGGACCGTCGCCTGGGAGGCGGCCTGGGCAAGAAGTCCCCTCGCACGCTGATCATCGGCACTGCCGGTCAGGGGGTGCTCAAGCCCGCCAAGCTGCTGACCGGCGATCCGAAGCTCATCACGGGCCTGGAGATCAATCGGGCGGTGGTGGCCCTGATGACCGGGCCGCTCCGAGAATACAGCCGCGATCCCTATCGCGACGTACCCCTTTTGATGGTGGATGGACGGACCTATCTGGCCGCCACGCAAGACCGCTTCGACGTCATCACCCTGCTCAATACCTTCACGGTGCGCAATATCAGCCAGGCGGTCGTTCCCAACTATCTCCACAGCGAGGAGGGACTGGCCGCGGCGTTGGGCCGACTCACCGACAACGGCTACCTGAGCCTGGAGGAGCGCAACCCCGACGGTCGCAGCCAGGCGGCCATCGACCGTTTCCTGGCCACGGTCACCTCGGCCCTGCGGCGCTCCGGAGTTGGCGACCCCGCCCGCCATCTGGCCATCTACGAATGGTACGGCAGCGAGGACTCGGCCGCCAGCCGCAATCGCGATGACTTCTTCGTCCAGATCCTGGTCAAGCGCACGCCTTTCACTCCCGAAGAGATTCAGTTTCTGCGCTGGTATGAGAAGCAGCCCCGCGAGGTCCCTCTCGACTCGGACCATCCCTTCAAGGGCCTGCCTCACATCCAGCTGGTGCACCTCCCCGATCAGAGCCTTCACGGCCGCTACGCCCGGCTGGTGAGCAGCCGCATTCTTCCCCAGCGAACGGCCACCGACGATCGCCCCTACCTGCTGGGAGCTCGCGAGCGAGCCGAGGTTCAGCGCCAGCTGATGCGTCACAGCAGCCTGCTCTGCGCCTTCGTGCTGATCCCTCTGGTCATGCTGGGGCGAGCCGGTCGCGCCGGCCGGGAGGCCCTGGCCGTCTCGCTGGCCGGCTTCGCCAGCGGCCTTTTGCAGGCGGTGCTGGTGGGGCGCATGCAACTGTGGCTGGGCACTCCGGGGCTATCCCTGCCGGTGGTCGTCGGGGGCCTGCTGGTTCTGAGCGGAGTGGGCAGCTTCTGGCTCAGCCCCCAAAAGCGCTCCAAGCTGGGCCTGGCAGGGGGAATTCTGGCCGGCTACCTGGCTTTATGGTGGATCTGGATCCACGGCCTGGAGGTCGTGGCCGGTTGGAGCCTGAGCGGCCGGGTGCTCGGGACGCTCGCGGCCCTGGCACCCCTGGCTCTGGTTTCGGGCTACATCCTGCCCCGCGCCACCCGCGAGCTCGACCTGACCGAGAGCCCTGGCCAGGCCTCTCTGCTCTTTGCGCTGGGCTCGGCGGCGGCGGCGGTGGCTGTGCCTGTGGCCCTGGTCGTTTCGATCCAGGAGGGGATGGGCCTGGTCTACTGGCTCTCTTCGGCCGTCTCGCTGGCCTCGGTGCTGGCCTTGCGCCGCTGACTGAGCTCGTCTGCGGCCACCCCGATGGTCATGCAGGTCGCCACCAGGGCCAGCCCGCACCAGCGGGCGGTCACGGCCGGAAGGCTCTGCAGCGAGTGCAGGCCGAGCCCCACCACAGCGAACAGGATGGTGAAATGCACGTTGAACTGGAGCAGTGAGCCCCGACCCATCGTCTCCAGCACCGCCCACCGGGGGGAGGGCTGGCGCTCCACTCCCAGCACCGCGAAGAAGACGGTCAGATAGAGCAGGGCGTAGGCCGTGGTCCAGGCCAGGTAGGCCAGGCGGGGAGGGTGCTTCCAGTTGAAGAGCACCGCCTTCAGGTTCTCGGCCATGGCTGTTCCGGTCAGGGCCAGGAAAATGCCAAACAGTACGGCCGCACTTGCCAGACACACCAGCATCACCGGGAGGCGGCCCCGGCGGGCAAGTCGCGGGTAGTGCTCGCCGAGCAGCATTCCGAGCAAGACCGGCAAGAGCCAGGGCAGCACGGGAAAGACGTAGTAGCCCTGGCGACCCACCAGGATGGCCTGCAGGATGGAGTTGCTCCAGGTGTTGCTCTGCCAGGTGGCCGTCAGCCAGGCCACGAGCGACACGCACAGGGCCTTGCCCCACCAGGGGAGTCGTCGCCAGAGCCACAGCCCGGGCGGGGCCAGCAGCAGGACGATGGCGTAGAAGTTGAGGATCTCCACCCACTGGCCCAACCAGCGATATTGCAGGGCCATCTTCATGGCGGTGGTATTCTTGCCCAGGGCGGCCAGCTCGAGCACCACCAGCAGCTTGTAGGAGACAAAGACCAGAAAACAACGCCACCAGAGGCGGCGAGCCACGCGCTCGAAACTCAGGGCTCGCTCCGGGTTGATGTAGAGCACCCCCAGCATGAAGCCGAAGCAGAGGAAGAAGAGGGAAGGAGCCGCCTTGGCGATCAGCCAGGTCCACCAGTCGAACTGGCCCGGCTCGAGCTCCATGGCGGTTTTGGAGACGGTCAGACGGAAACCATGGTTGAAGAGCATGTAGACCAGCGCCAGCCCCCGACAGGCGTCCACGGCCCGGTAGCGGGGTTTGGAGACCATGGCCGGAAGCTTCGGCCCGGTTTGTCGTCAGCCTTCTCGAACGGTGAGAGGTCTTCAGGGAAAGCGCTTGAAGCCCATGGGATGGATCTCGGGCTGCAGCTGGTCAATTTCGCCTTTGCCGGCCAGGCCGCCGCAGCCTTGCGCTCAATCGGAGCACGGGCCGAGGAGGCTGGATTCAGCAGCCTCTGGGTCACCGACCACCTGCTGCAGATCCCCTTCGTGGGCCCTCCCGAAGCGGATACCCTGGAGGCCTTCGGCCTGCTCAGCTACCTGGCCGGCGTGACCGAGCACTTGCAACTCGGGGTTCTGGTGGCCGGAGTCACCTTCCGGAACCCGGGCCTCCTGATCAAGTCGGTGACCACCCTGGACCACCTTTCGCGAGGGAGGGCCTGGCTGGGCCTGGGGGCGGCCTGGTTCGAGCGCGAGCACTCCGCTCTGGGGATCGAGTTCCCTCCTGTGAAAGAGCGCATGGAGCGCCTCGAAGAAACTCTGCAGATCGCCCACCAGATGTGGTCCGGGCAGGTCGGTCCGTATGGCGGCAGGCACTACGGGCTGGCCGAGACCCTCTGTCGTCCGCTGCCCCTGCAGCAGCCCCACCCCCCGATTCTGGTCGGAGGGGGAGGCGAGCGGCGAACCCTGGCTCTGGTGGCCCGCTACGCCCGGGCCTGCAATTTGATGCGCTACGCCGGCCGCAAGGCGCTGGCTCGCAAGCTGGCGATACTGGACGAGCACTGCCAGAGTCTGGGTCGCGACCCGGAGAGTGTCGAGAAGACGGTGACGGTAAGCCTAAAAGAGGCCCCGCGCTTCAGTGGGGAGGGCTCCAAGAGCCCGAGTGAGCTGCTGGAGGACATGCACATGCTGTCTGAAATGGGCTTTCACACCCTGGTCTACAACTGTCTTTATGCCCAGGAGCCGTGGGCGCTGGAGGTCGTGGCCGAGCATCTGGCCCCGGCCGCCCGGCGCCTGCCGGGTTTCGTGGCCGGGAAGAAAGCTGCCAGCTCTGCGTCGAATCACTCATTGTGAACAATCGCTCGCGTCTGCCCGACCTGCTCTTTCTGGTGACCGCCACCGCCCTGGCGCTCTGGTTCGTGCTGCCGCGCACCGTGCCGCCGGTTCCCCCCGAGAAGCTCTTGCTCGGCACCTGGCAGATGCTAGACGACAAGGAGCTCATCCGGGTGACCTTTCGAGAGGACCAGGTCGTGGAAGTGCGGGAAGGCGATGGCAGGGTCGAGAGAGCCAGGTATCGGGTCGACTTCTCGGTCACGCCAGCCCACTTCGATCTCCGGCCCGAGGGTGAGAACGCGAGCGTCCAGACCATTCTCGAGCTCACGCCCGAGGGCAAGCTGCGCATCTCGGACAACAACCCGGGCTCCCCTCGCCCGACCGCTTTCAAGCAGAAGACCTATCTCTTTACCCGGGTCGAGTAGGGCCCTGTTCTTGAGTTGACTCAGGGCTTGGGCCTATTTTCTGCCCCCGGTCTGCCCGAGGCTCTCTTTCAGCTTCCTTTCACGGGGGGGCGCGATGATGAGGTGGACTTAAGAAAGATGGAGGGATAACAACATGAATACGGTGAATCTTCCCACGTCCGTTGAAGAGCGGCTTTCGCGTTTTCGCAGCCAGGGCACTCTGGGTGAAGGGGCCGAGCGGACTCAGGTGGACGGCAAGGAGGCCGCCATCGCAATGATGATCAAGTTGCGCGATATCGCCGACGTTACAGCTCTGGACCAGGGAAAAGGCGACCGCGATACCGCCCCGGGACGGCTGGATGTGGCCCCCGACGTGGCCTCGACCGTCGCTCCGATGGGCTTCGGCGCGGTGAGCCGGCTGGTCGGCTCCTTCCAGGGCGAAGCTGCCGATCCCGACTCAGCGACGCTTCACTTCGAGGGTCAGGACCGCAGCAAGTACTACCATATGGAGTCCACGCCCAACGGCCAGGGCGGTGGACAGGTCACGTTCTACGAGTGCCTGTCCAAGGGGGACTCCGGCCTCATCCAGGCCAGCCGGTTCGACGTCAGCGGTCCGGGTGAGATCCACGGATATGCCGAGCAACTGATGGTGCCCTGGCACCTGGCAAAGTAGCCCCTCCCGACTGGTGGAGGCCCCGGTTCTCCGGGGCCTTTTCGTGTACCGTGCCTGGCGTTGCAGCGATGAGCGCCCGAGCTGCTCAGGGCAGCACCGTCCGGCGTCGGATTTCGTGGGCGGCGCGCTTGAAGTCGTCCGGCTGGAAATTCATGCCGACCCAGCTGTAGGTGACCCGGGCCAGCACCACGCTGCCATCGGGGTCGTGCAGGGCTCCGAACCAGGCCATTCCCCGAGCCCCGTGCCGGTCGAGGTGCACCAGATCCACCCCCTCGTGGGTCAGCCTGGTCCAGTCGCGCTTCAAGCTGCTCTCGGCGGCCCGCCGCAGCCGGGGAGCGCTCGAGCCGGCGGTCACCTGAACCTCCAGCCGGCTCTCGCCAAAGGGCTCGTTGCGGCGAAACTTGATGGAGCCGGACTTGGAGGTCCAACGCGGACGGCTGCCGCGGTAGTCGGGGGGCACGAACACCTCCATTCCCAGCTCGGGCATGGCCACGTGGGTGCTACCGTCCTCCAGCTTCTGCACCTCCGGGGCGGGGCCCAGGCCAGCCTCTTCCTCTTCCCGAGGTTTCGGCCGCGCCTGGGGGTAGCTCGGCCTGAGCGGGATGTTCTGGGTGGGCTCCACCCGCGGTTTGGGGGTGGGCTTGGGGCTCGGTTTGACGACCGTCTTGGAGGGGCTGGGCCGGGGGTTCAGGGCCACCGGGGACGGGGCCTCGCGCAGCGTCGCGGTCGGGCTGGGCGTGGCGATGGCCAGGCTGGGACCGGGGCTCACCGGGGCCGCGGGCTTGCTGGACATGCGCCCGGCTGTGAAGGCCACCAGCATGAAGAGCACCACGCCTCCCGCCTGGAGGGCTCGGGGAGGGATTGAGAGCGGCCTGACCTGGGAGGGCGCGTCCGGAGCGAGGCTTTCGGGCGGCGCGGCCATGACCAGGGTCTGGTCCATCAAGGCCATGGCCTCTTGAGCCTGCATTTCGATGACGCTCGGGGAGGGGGCGGGTGCGGGCTCCAGCCCGGGCGGGGTAGGACTGGCTTGAGGCGCTGGCAGGGGGGCCGGGGCTTGCGGGGTTGGCAATGGTGTAAGTGGAGCCGGACTGACTTGCGGCGCCTGGGCCGGGACGGGCGCCTGCAGCGGTGATGGAGAGGGCGTGGCCGCGGAGCTTGCAGGTTGGGCCGGAGAGGCTGAGAGCTCAAGCCGGCCGGGAGCGACCAGAGCGAGCGGAGCCGGGCCGGGAGGCAGCGGGGAGGGCGGCGCGAGAGTGGCTTGCGGGGTTGGAGGGGGCGAAGCTGCGGGTTGGGCAGCTTGCGGGGGGAGCGGGGAAGGCGCGGGGGGAGGGCTGGCCGGAGGGAGGCCGGCTTGCGGAGCTGGCAGCGGGGAAGGCGCGGGAGGGCTGGCTGGAGGGAGACCGGCTTGGGGAGCTGGCAGCCCGGTCGGACCGGTCTGCGAGGCTCCAAACGGGAAGGGTGCGGGCGGTCGGGATCGTGGCGGCGCCTGGGAAGCTGACGGGGAAGGTCGGCTCTGCTCGCTGGAAAGCGGGGGCGGAACGGGCTCGGCCAGCTTGAAGGTCGGGTCGGGCCGGGCGGGCGATAGATCGGGAGCGGAGCGGGCAGGCTGCTCGGCGGCGGGGGCGGGCTGGGCGGGCGTGAGATCGGGAGCGGACGGGGCGCGCGGGGCAGGCTCCTCCGGTAACGTGGGCGCGGATAGCAGAGAGGCTCGTGCTCCCTGGGACGGTGTTGCGGGCCGCTTCTCCAGCCACTCGCCCAGGGCCAGACGCATTTCCACGGCGCTGCCAAAGCGCTCGGCCGGATCGACGGCACAGGCCCTGGCGACCAGTCTGGCCAGCCTGGCATCCACCCCGGTCAGCGGAGAGACGCCCAGTCCGTCTGGCTCGAGCCCCGAGAGCAGCTGGTGCATGATGACTCCGACCGCATACAGGTCGTGGCCTGGCTCGGTTCGCCCGGGCAAGCGCTCGGGCGGGGCGTAGACCGAGCGCACCGCTTCCGGGTCGAAGCTGCGAGCCAACCCGAGCCCTACCAGCACGAGGTTTTGAGTGCCCTTCTGGCGGATCAGGTTGGCCGGCTTGACATCGCCGTGCACGGTGGGCGGGTTGAGCCCGTGCAGGAGCTCGAGCGGCTCGAGCGCTTCCACAGCCAGGCGAGCCACTTCGTCGGGGCCGGGGTTGCGGGTCATCAGATCGACCAGGCTGTCCCCGCTCACGTAGTCCGAGACCAGGTAGCACACCCCATCCTCCACCGTCAGGTCGCGCACCAGCGGCACGCACGGGTGGTTGAGGCGAGCCAGGAGGTAGTTCTCGGCCATGAACTCCTCCAGCTTGAAGTGCCGGATCGCTTTGATGGCGCAGGGGCTCTGGCTGGAGCTGTCCTCCCCCAGGTAGACCGAGCCACCCAGGTGGCGCACCACCAGGTACTTTGCACCGATCGACTGACCCGGCATCAACCCCACCATGATGCGTTCGGCAGGTAGAAACCCAACCCTGGTTCACTGACACGCCCCTGGACCGGGCTCCAGGGAGAAAAGCACCCGAGCCCGTTTCCGGCCCGGCCTGGGAGCGGGAGCCTGCTCGCCCGGCCTGGAGGCGAAGCAGTCGTTGGGGGTGCCCCTCGTGAATCTGGTCGCGATTCCTCTCCCCTCAGTGCGTCTCGCCCTGGGCGATGCAGAGTATCAAGGCACCACTTGGCAGGGAGTGTCCATCGTGGCTCGCCTGAAAGAGGTCGTGGCTGTTTGATCTCTCTGAGCAAGGCGCGTGTCGATGGATTTCATGATGGTTGGCAGCCTTTGTCAACTTTAGTTATTTCGATTTTGTTGGCTCGTGGCTAAACTATTTTAGGTGTTCCGCCTTGTCCGAGAAAATGATTTTTCTCTGCAGAGAGGAGAGGGTGAAGGCTGCAGCGAAAGGGGCGAACTTGCCGGCTAGAATCGAAGAGTTCCGGCTTTTGCAGTTCCTGGCAACGAGCCAGACCAATCTGACCGGGGAGATCATCATGCATCACAGCACCGATACGAGAAGCAGCGCGGTTGCAGCCGCGCATTCCTGGAACGGCGAGACAGCCGCCAACGGCAAGAAGCCCGAGCGCGTCGACCAGTTTTACGCCGCCGACGTGTTCAGCATCGGGGAGATGCGCCAGCGTCTGCCCAAGAACGTCTTCAAGAAGTTCATGAGCACCTTCGAGTCAGGTCATCCACTGTCGAGTGACGTGGCCGATGTGATCGCCTCAGCCATGAAAGACTGGGCCATCGAGAACGGGGCCACCCACTACACCCACTGGTTCCAGCCCCTGACCGGCAGCACGGCCGAAAAGCATGACAGCTTCATCGTGCCTGACTCTCACGGCGGGATGCACTTCAGCCTGAGCGGCTCGGAGCTGACCAAGGGCGAGCCGGATGCCTCCAGCTTCCCGTCCGGAGGCCTGCGGGCGACCTTCGAGGCCCGCGGTTACACCGCCTGGGATCCGACCAGCCCGGCCTTCCTGATGCGCGGGAAGAACCACGTCACGCTGGTGATTCCCACCGCCTTCGTCTCCTGGACCGGCCACGCGCTCGACCACAAGACCCCGCTGCTGCGCTCGATGGATGCGGTGTCGCACCACGCCATCCGCATCCTCAAGATGTTCGACTCCGCCGAAGGCGTCACCCGGGTGGTCACCACGCTGGGTTGCGAGCAGGAGTATTTCCTGGTGGATCGCCACCTTTACTATGCGCGGCCTGACCTCGTCACCTGCGAGCGCACCCTGTTCGGGGCCAAGCCGCCCAAGGGCCAGCAGATGGAGGATCATTACTTCGGCTCCATTCCGCCCCGGGTGCTGGCCTTCATGGCCGAGGTCGAGCGCGAGCTTTACCGCGTCGGGGTGCCGGTCAAGACGCGCCACAACGAGGTGGCTCCGGGCCAGTTCGAGATCGCCCCGATCTTCGAGACCACCAACGTGGCCTGTGACCACCAGATGCTCACCATGGAGACGCTGCGTCGCGTGGCCCCGCGTTACGGGATGCAGGTGTTGCTGCACGAGAAGCCCTTTGCCGGGGTCAACGGCTCGGGCAAGCACAACAACTGGTCCATGGTCACCAACACGGGCCACAACCTGCTCGACCCGCAGGACGATACCCATTCCAACACCCTGTTCCTGCTGTTCCTGTGCGCCGTGATCCGGGCCGTGGACATGCACGGAGACCTGCTGCGCTCCTCGGTGGCCAGCTCGGGCAACGACCATCGCCTCGGAGCCAACGAGGCGCCGCCAGCCATCATGTCGATCTTCCTGGGCGACATGCTGACCGACATCGTGGAGCAGCTCGAGAAGGGCACCAGCGCTCGCACTCTCAAAGGTGGCACGCTGGACCTGGGCTCCCGCACCCTGCCCCAGATCCCCCGTGACTCGGGCGACCGCAATCGCACTTCGCCTTTCGCCTTCACCGGCAACAAGTTCGAGTTCCGGGCGGTGGGCTCGTCGCAGTCGGTGGCCTGGCCCAACACGGTGCTGAACACCATCGTGGCCGACTCGCTCAACCACATCGCCAACGAGCTCGAGAAGCGCTGCAAGAGCGACGCCAACCCCAAGGCCAGGCGCGAGGCGGCTCAGAAAGTGATGCAGGAGATCATCCGCAAGCACAAGCGCATCATCTTCGGCGGCGACAACTACAGCGACGAGTGGCACGCCGAGGCCAAGAAGCGCGGGCTTGCCAACCTCAAGGACTGCACCAGCGCCATCCCGGCCCTGGGCAGCGACAAGAACGTCAAGCTGTTCGAGAAATACAAGGTCCTGACGCGCGAAGAGGTCGAGAGCCGCGTGCACATCTTCATGGAGAAGTATGCCAAGGAGCTCTTGATCGAGTCCGAGGCCATGGTGCTGATCGGCCGCCAGAACATCCTGGGCGCCGCCCTGGCCCACCAGACGGCCCTGGCTCACGCCGTCACAGCGGCCGAAGTAGCTGGGGTCAAGGCTCCCCAGCAGCGCAAGGCGCTCAAGGAGTTCGTGGAGCTCGTCGAGCGCTACGTGCAGGCGCTCGACAAGCTCGCCCGGGCCGACGACCATCACGAGCACGACCATCTCAAGTATGCGAAGTACATGAAGGAGAAGGTCCTGCCGCTCATGCACGAGGTGCGGTCTCTGGCCGACGAGCTCGAGACCAGGGTCTCGTCCGACCTCTGGCCGCTGCCTTCCTATCGCGAGCTACTCTTCGTGAAGTAGGAAGCGATCGACAACAAGAACGGCCGGCTGAGAAGACGGCCGTTTTTTGTTAGCCCTGCCAAGCTGGCCAGGGTCAAGCTTGTCCGCCTGTGCGTTGCCTGACCGTGACTGTCCTCGGGAGCTTGATCGGCCTGGCCCGCTGCATCGCCATGGTCATCGTCTGGAACGACCTGGCCGAGTCAGGAAACGTTGATATTTCCTGAATATTAGAGGTGAGATCTTCTTCGTTCACGGGATTGGAACAGGCAGTGTGACCAGCCCCAGATGAGGACTGAGTTAGCCCAGCATCTCCTCCACGTCGAGCGGAGCGGCCGTAAGGGCGCAGGGGGTCACGGTCTGGCCTGGCCGCAGAATCGTCAGGCTCTGATATTTCCAGCCGAAGAAACCCGAAGGGTCCTCGGCCGGCTCCCTGTAAACCTCGACCTGGCGGTCGGCTACGTTCAGGATCCAGTAGTCGGGGATTTGAGCTCGGGCGTACAGGCTGGCCTTCTCGGTGCGATCATAGGCCAGAGAGGTGTTGGCCACCTCGATGACCAGCGGCGCCCAGCAGGGTTGACGCTGGCCCATGCGGGCTCCTTTCCGGGGCACCACGATGAAGTCGGGCTCAGGCTCACTGATCCCCGAAACCTCGAGAGGGAGTTGAACCCGGACGAAGTGGTCCTTGCCAAATGCGATGACCAGCACCGTGGTCGTCGAGGCCACGGCGTCGCTGTGGGCCGGATTGTGTGCGCTCAAAGGAACGATGACCCCCTCGATCAGCTCGACACGCTCTCCCTCCCGGAGCACGCCGGTTTCGGCCATGCGGTTGTATTCGTCCACGGTGAATTGGCGCTGATGAACGTGCAGAAGCGTCATGGGTAAAGGATAGCGCAGGCGGTCGGACTGCGCAAGGACGAGGTGACGAGGTCCATCCCCTGGAGGCAGCGGCCGCTCAGGGGTCTTTGCGCGCCGGGCTGGAGCGGGGGGGTCAATTGATCGGAGGGTTGGACATGCTCCTCGCTGCCCAGAGGCGATCAGCCGCAAGCTGACTCTGGTGTCGAACCCAGAATCCTGGGCCATATTGATTTCGTTCCTGGTTTAGAGACCCCCGGAGTCCTGCAGGTCGAGCAGTCGAAACAGGTTGGGATTGCGGTTGGCCGGATTGGCCCGATCATCCTGGCCAGGGCGCGCTCGCGGGCCGAGCGCAGCTCCTGGGCAACCTCGTAGGCCATCGCCTGGGAGCGGGTGCGCTGGCTTTGAGGGCGCAAATTGACCATGGTCAGCCCAGGGCCGTGGTCAACAGGATCTCGATCAGCGAGTACCCCTGAGCGTCCCTCACCCGATCATGATAGCATACCCACGTCGCGAAACAGGTTTAGGGGCCTCCGATCCGAAGCCATCGCCTCGTGCTGAGCCTGCGTGGACTGGTCTTTCTGGCGCTGTTGACGGTCGGGGCCATCCTCGCCGACCGGTTCGAGGCGCCGCCATGGCTGGTGTTCATCCTCTCGGCGCTGTGCATGCTGCCGCTTGGCTCGGCCCTGGCCCGGGCCTCGGAGGATCTTGCCGAGCACATGGGCCCGGGACCAGGGGCCCTGCTCAATGCCACTTTCGGCAACGCCCCGGAGCTGGCGATCCTGTACATCGCTCTGCAAAAAGGTTTGCTCGACGTCGTTAAGGCCACCCTCTCCGGCTCGATCCTGGCCAACCTTCTCCTGGTCCTCGGTCTGAGCGCCGTGGTGGGGGGGCTGCGCTACAAGCTCTTGAGCCTTCACCCGCTGGGTGCGGCCGCCAACATGGGCACGCTCACCCTGGTGGTGGCCGCTCTGCTCTTTCCAGCTGTCTTCGCGGTCTTGCCTTCCACCGGAGGTCAATCGATGTCCACCCGCATCGAGGGTCTCAGCCTGGGCACATCGGCCACTCTGTTGCTGGTCTACATCCTGAGCCTGATTTTCATGTTCCGCACCCACTCCGAGCAGCTCAAGGACAGCGTCAAGCTGAGCGTCAAGGTCGAGCTGGCCAGACTGCGTGCCCACGCCCCGCCGCGCCAAGCCATCGCCTGGATCGCTGGTTGCGTCGCACTGGTGGTGATCCTCAGCGACCAGCTCGTCAACGCCACCGACAGCCTGGTGGACAGCTATCACCTTCCCCCCCTCTTCATGGGCGTGGTCGGGCTGGCGCTGGTGGGCAACGCGGCCGATTACTCCTCGGCCATCCAGATGGCCTGGAAGAACAAGCTCGACCTGGCCTTCCGGGTGGCCACCGGGGCGGCTCTGCAGGTGGCTCTCTTCGTGGCCCCGGTGCTGGTGATCGCCAGCCGTTTCACTGCTCACCCCCTGAATTTGAACTTCTCGCCCCTGGAGGTACTGTCGGTCGCCCTGGCGGTGGTCACCGTGAACGCCCACAGCTCCGACAATGCCTTCACCTGGTATGAGGGGGCCCAGCTGCTGGCGCTCTACGTGATCATCGGGCTGGCCTTCTTCTTTTACTGATAGAGCTCGCCGGCCCAGAGTCGGCGCGCAAACTCCGCGGCCGGCAAGATCTTGATACCGTCTTCAGTCCGCCTCGGCTCTGTCTCGAGGCAGACCAGCACGAGCTGGCCGACCTCGGGATATTCCTGGCGGAACTCGCGCAGGCCCTTCAAGTGCTGGTTGGTGATCGATCGGGAGGCTTTGACCTCCAATGCCAGCTCGGCGTCGTTGATTACGAAGTCGACCTCGGCGCCAGAGTGGAGCCGCCAGAAGGAAAGCTCGTCATATCGCTCTGTGTAGGAGCTGTAGGCCCAGAGCTCGTGGGCCACCCAGTTCTCGAAAGCCTTGCCGTACAGCTCCCCTCCGGGCTCGAGCTGACCGCGTTTGGCCAGCATGCTCACGACGCCCACGTCCGCGAAGTAAAACTTGGGAGCCTGCTGCACTCTGCGCCGAGGACGGCGCGTGAAGGCTGGCAGGAAACGCCCGAGCAGGGTGTCCACCAGGATCTGAAAATTCCTGTCCCGCTCAAGCCAGGAAATCGAGCAGTTGCTGGCCACCAACGTGGCTGCCCCCATGATTTTGACCCGTCTGGTCTTGCCCGGCATGCTCGAGCGCAATCAGGGTCACGTGGTGACCATCGCCTCGCTGGCCGGCAAGATCGCTCTCCCCTACGCTGCCGCCTACAGCGGCAGCAAGGCCGCTTTGCTGGCCTGGAGCAACTCGCTTCGTATCGAGCTTCGCCGCACCGGCGTGCGCTGCTCGCTGGTCACCCCCGGCTACGTCCTGGAGACCGGCATGTTCGCCAGCCGCCGAGCCACCCCGCCCGGTTATCTCAAGGCTGTCACCCCGCCCGAGGTGGTGGCCGGCGTGCTCAAGGCCCTGGCTGAGAACCGCGAGGAGGTGGTGGTCAGCGGGCGACCTTTCAAGCCCATGCAGACCGCTTACGCCCTGGCCCCCCGCCTGCTGACCGCGCTGCTCGAGAAGATCGGCCTCTTCGACTGGTTCGAGCGCACCTGTGACAGTGAGCAATCTGGCCTGTCCAAATCGTAACGCTTTGGAAACAGGGGGCGACTTCCCGGGGGATACTATCCGCCCATGAGCATTCCGCGTGGCCTGCCCCTGTCGGGGCCCGACTATTCCCTTCACATCCACAGCACCGCCTATGGCGGGCGAGAAACCCTGGTGGAGAAGCGTGGCAACGAGCTGACCATCGACCGCCCCGGGGTGGTCGAAGATTACAAAATCACCCTCGGCCAGGACAGTATCTCGATCGAGAAGGGCAACGGCCACCGGGCCGAGATCCGTCGCGAGGGCCAGGGGGTCGTCATCGAGCGCCCCACGGTGGCGGCCGGAGATGTGGCCATCCGCTATGCCCCGGGTCGCATCGAGGTAGATCGCCAGGCGGCCTTTCAGGACGTGACCTATGAGCTCGCCGAGGGAGAGCTGAAGATCCAGCGCGAGGCGGCCGGTAAGGACGTCACCTTGCGGCGTACCGAGGACGGATTCAGTATCGAGCGTCCCGGCTACCGCCCCGACCTGACCATCAAGCTCGATGGCCCCCTGGCCGAGGAAGGCCTGGACATGACTGTGTGGGCCCCCCGCCTGGGCCTGGAGCCGGAAGGTTACGCCCTGGTGGATCGGTTCCTGAAACAGGGCCTGAATCCGGAGGATCTGCTCACGGTGACCCAGGAAGGCGACGTCATCCTTTGGGACAGGGCGCTCCGCTGACTTCTATAAAAGTTAACCGCCTCTTAACTGTTTCGTCATAAAGTTTACAAATCGTTCATTTTTGAGGCCGCAACCAGGACCCGAACCGAGGGAAACTAAGGGCAATAAATCACCTCGGGAGGATATGCACCATGCTCAATCCCCTTATTGGCCTCACCGGCTCCAGCCCCTTTGGAGGCGTAAGCCCGTTCGGAGCGAGCCCCCTCGGCGGCGCCCCCAGCCTCATGCTCAGCTTCAGCCCGGGAGACGGATTCCGTGGCTCGGCCGGCCTTTTCGATCCCGGCCAGGGAGCCCTGGGCGGTCTGGGTCAGGGTTTCGGAAACCCCATGATGGGCCTGGGCAACATGGGCCAGGCGGGCGGAAATGACATTCGCCAGATGCTCTTCCTGCTCATTGCCATGCTGGCCGCTCAGCAGCAGCAGGGGATGGGTGGGCCGTTTGGCGGTGGGCAGTTCCCCGGCCAGATGGGGCAGTTCCCCCAGATGGGCCAGTTCCCTCAGTTCGGCCAGATGCCCGGCCAGTTCGGTCAGTTCGGTCAGCCCTTCGGCGGCGGGACCAACCCGTTTACGGCCGGTCTGGGAGCCGGCCTGGCCAGCCAGCTCGGCGGTCAGGGTCAGGGCATGAATCCGGCCTTCGCCTTCGGGTTGGGGGCCGGTCTCGGGATGGCGATGGCAAGCCAGGCGGGTCAGCGGCCTGGGATGGGGGGGAGCCCCTTCGGCAGTCCTTTCGGGAACCAGTTCGGCCAGCAGCCCTTCAACCCGGCCGCCTTCGCCGCCGGTGCGGCCATGGGCCTGATGAACGGCATGCAGCGGCCCGGGATGGGCGGGCCCGGCGGGGTCGGCGGCCCCGGCCAGGGGCAGGGCCAGGTGGTCGACCTGGCTCAGGGTCAGACCTTCACGACCCCCAGCGGCTCCACCATCAGCTGGAAGGGCGATACCGTCGACGTCAAGGAGACCGGGGGCGGTCAGCAGTCGGTTAACGTTGGTGCCGGAGCGGCGGCGGAGGGGTCGCGCAGCTTCGGAGCCCAGAATTCCTTCGCCGCGGCCGGTGCCTTCTCGGGTCAGGGCTATGCGGGCGCCTTTGCGATGGCCGGCTCGGTCAGCGCGGGTGCGGGCGGAGCCGGCGCCGGAGCTTGCGCCTGCCACCACGGCCAGCAGAACGCCTCCAAGCCGCGTGACTGGAAGGTGTGGGGCGATCCTCACATCAAGCATCCCGATGGCTCCAAGAGCGATTTCGACCGCAAGAACGCCCTCTTCACCCTCCAGGACGGGACCCGTGTGCTGATGGGCGCGGACAACCCGAAGGGAGTGGTGAAGAAGGTTCGCATCATGCTGCCAGGCACCCCGGTGAACTTCCAGGGCTACGATCCCGCCAAGACCTCGGTGATGCAGGATCAGAATGGCCACTTCAAGTCCATCGGCCCCGCCTCCCAGTTCATGGGCGGCGGCTTCGGGGGAGGCTTCCCGCAGCAGGGTGGCGTCTTCACCTAAGGCACTTCGCCGTTCAACGAGTCCCGCGCTCTCCGGTTCATTCAAGCGCAGGGGCGAGAGGGGTCCGCGAGCGCGGGCCCCTCTTTGCATGTCCGGGGGAGCGCGCTATCGAACCGGAGCGGCGAGGAGGGTCTGCTAGCGCGGGGCGGTGCTTCGAGCGCCGCCGCTGATCGAATCAAAGCACCGGGGCCCTGGTTGCGGGCGCGGGGCCGCGAGGCGGTGCTTCGAGCGCCGCCTACAGTCGCTGACCGAGTCAAAGCGCGGGGCCCTGGTTGCGCCAGCGCGGGGCCGCGAGGCGGTGCTTCGAGCGCCGCTCTAAAGTGGCTGATCGAGTCAAAGCGGGGGGGGCGTGGTTGCGCCAGCGCGGGGCCGCGAGGCGGTGCTTCGAGCGCCGCTCTAAAGTCGCTGACCGAGTCAAAGCGCGGGGTCGAATCAAAGAGCGGGTGGCGAAGAGGGTCCGTGAGCGAGGGACAGACAGGGGAAGTGGGCCTGTCAGCCCGAAGGACCGAGCATGCTTTGCCTTAGCTGTGGTCACGACAACCAGGGCCCCGGCCCGACCTGCGCTCAGTGCGGGTTTTCCATCGGCTATCTGGCTGAGTCTCGTGGCTTCATGCCGCAGCTTCATGCCCTGAAGACTGCTCAGCAAGAGGGCCGCATCTCGCCGGACGCGGTGCAGGAAAGCCTGCAGCGACTCGACCAGGCCCTGGCCGCCATGCTTTTGCATGTTGACCAGACCGGGGCGGCGCTGGCCTCTCTGGGCCTGGACGAGACCCAGGCCGGCGTGCTGGGGGGATTTTTGGCCCCCATGCGAGAGGCGCTGGAATCTTTTTGGGAAACCGCCCGGACTCTGGAGGGCGGCCAGGAGATTCCGGCCGAGGCCCTGGAGCAGCTCGATGCCCTGCAGATCTCGATCAGCCAGGGCTCCGAGGGCGTCGCCTACCTGACCCAGACCCTGCACAGCCTGCTCCTTGCCAAAGTTGCCGCCGGCGAGCAACTCTCCCCTCTTCCTTCCGAGTGACCTGAAGGAGCCACCTTGGGGCCATCCGAAGGGTGGCAGGCGCCGAAAGGAGTTCGCCATGGCAATCGATACCAGCTCCGGCATCCTCTTGAAACTGCGGTTCAAACCAGGCAGCCTGGTCGAATACAAGGTCAGCACCCGCATCACCCAGGAAACCCGCAAGCAGGGTGAGGTGCTCGGTCAGCAATCCTACCACTGGAAGTCGAAGATGACCCAGCGAGTGCTGGCCGAGGACGCCGACGCAAGCGGTCACCTGGTCACGATCAGCGAGCCGGTCGGCGACCCCGAGACCTGGAGAATCTCCGGAGTCCCCGTCCAGCGCAGCGTGGTCTATACCCAGCTGGCCCCGGACGGTGCTATCAAAGAGACCTCCGGCCCCGATGCTGGTGCAGCCCTGAGCCTTCCCCCCGACCCCGTCAAAGTCGGGGACGAGTGGACCGGCCTCTCGCGCTTGAGCCTGCCCGGACTGCCCGCCCCCCTCGAGGCCGTGACCCGCTACCGGCTCGTGGGCACCCAGGAGGTCGCCGGCCTGAGCTGCGTCAAGATCGAGGTGAACGCCGAGCAGGCTGAAGCTCCCCTGCCCGTGGAGGCTCCCGGGATCGAGGCCTCCATAGCGGTCAAGAGCGAGGGTACCCTGTTCTTTGCTCCCGAGCAGGGCCTCCTGGTCGGTCAGCAAATGCGCACCGTGGCCACCCCGAAGTTGGCCGACGCCACCTACGAGTCGATCACCGAACTGACGCAAGAGCTGGGCCGGCTGGAAGGGTTCTAACCTGGCGCAGAAGTCGGCCCAGAGCCTGGCGCCAGAGCTCCGCGAGTCGCAAAATGCGCAAGCCTCCGGTTGCTGCTCTGCCGGCTCGGGCTGAAGCGCCGCCAACCGCAAGGTTGATCTGGGCTATGCTCGCGACTTCCGCGCCGAGACAGGGCTGCTCACCGTCCGGCAGAATCAGGTTGCCATGAGTCTTGCCCAACTCGAAGAGCGACTCGGGTCCCCCCTGCCGGAACCTTACCGGTCCTTCCTGCTCGAGGATGCCCCTGACTATGTGGCCGGCTGGCTCAACGAGCTCTATGACGCCCAGACAGCCTTGCGCGAGCTCGACATCCACCGGCGCATGTCCGGTTTCCCGCCCCATCTGCTGCCTATCGGAGACGACGGGTTGGGAAACTACGTCTACCTCTCGCTCGAGAGCGCCGACGTGTGGTTCGTCGACCACGAGAGTGACGATGGGCTCACCCGGCAGGCTGAATCGTTTCCGGCCTTTCTCAGGTAGCTCGAGGAGAGCTCGTAGGGCCGTCGCCTTCCTCGCGTGGGGCGGCTCAACCAGGCTGAGCGCGTCGGGCTGGGCTCGGCAGGTCGAGCACGTCGAGCGGGGCAGCCAGGCCGAGTGCTTGGGGCGAGGCCGTCAATCAGACCGAGCCCGTCTGGCGGGGCTTCGAGCAGGTCGAGCGGGGCAGCCAGGCCGAGTGCTTGGGGCGGGGCCTTCAATCAGACCGAGCGCGTCGAGCGGGGCTCAGCAGGTCGAGCACGAGGTCGAGCACGTCGAGCGGGGCTCAACCAGGCAGAGCGCGTCGGGCGGGCTCGGTCGAGCGGCTCATAAGGTCGAGCGCTTCGGGCGGCTCAGAGCCAGGCTGAGCGCGTCGGGCGGGCTCGGTCGAGCGGCTCATAAGGTCGAGCGCTTCGGGCGAGGCTCAGAGCCAGGCTGAGCGCGTCGGGCGAGGTCGCAACCTGGTCGAGAGCGTCTGGCGAGAAGCCTAACCAGGCCGAGCGCGCTCGACTCTCGCGTCGTCGCGGAACACTCGATAAGGCTGACCGTTCCGAATCCCTACCTGCCACAGGATGCTCCCGCTCTGCTCACGACGAGCCTTCATCGTGCCCCCGTGCAGATGCCCCTGGTGGTGCACATCGCACACCCCCGCCAGGTTGGCGTCCTCATCGCCCCCTCCGTGGGAGCGAAACTCCAGGTGGTGCTGGTGCAAAAAGGCGCGCCGGGTGCAGCCCGGCACCTGGCAGCGATAGTCGCAAGATTCCATGATGCGCCGCGTGCGAGCCCGCATCTGCCGGTCGGCCTTCTTCCAGGTCGCCAGAAAGCCCGCCAAAAAAAGCCGCAGCGCGGCTGAGCAGTCTTCGGCCCCGTGGGCCCGGGCCGCTGCCTCGGCTGCCTCGAGCACCGGCAGCACCTCTTCGCTCACCCGCACCCGCAGGCTCAGCGTCCGCGGCTCGAGCACGTAGAGCATATTTCAAGTATACCCGGGTCGGGCCGGCATGTCCAATCGGGTAGCGGTGAATAATGGCTTTGCAAAGCCATTATGGCGGCTCGTTGGAAGTGTGCTTGCCGGGCTTCTGAGGGGTGTGGGAGGGAAAAACTCCTCAAAGCTCTCTGGAAAGCCGGGATGGGCAGGTTCTGCGGGCCTGGGGTGGGTGGCGGAGGTGGGGTCTCACTGACGTGAGACTGCCGAGGACGCACGGAAATCTCCTGATGCCGCTGACCGACTCACTCGGCATGAGCAGCAGGTCGGGCGTTCGAATGGGCTTCCAGGCTCCGGTTTGAAAGAACGCTACGACGCGCTTTTTTTTGAGTGCTCCTCCTGGAGACGAGTTCGGGGGACTTATTGGGCCCGTTCGGAAACGGCGTGGTTATGGACTATTCGCTACCGACTAGTTACTCGTTCAGGAGTGTGGCGAGGTCTACCAGCAGCACATCTTCGGCGGCCGCCATGGGCTCGAACCCGCTCCGCGAGAACAGGACATACAGCGTCTTGTGTCTTTCGAAGCCAGGGAGGGCTGCACGGCGTTCGCGCAATTGGCGAAGGGTTTCGATGCCAACCCTGCGCTTACTCCACTTACACTCGCCCACGAGCAACCAGTTGTCGTCAAAAGCGACCACGTCTATCTCAGCGCGCCCGTTCCACCACCGCCCAACCCGGCGCGGGCGGAACGGGAGCTTAGCTCTGCGCTGCACCCACTGTTGACAGAGTTCCTCGAAGCTCGGGGCCACAAAGTGATCCATGTGTGGCTGAACGCGTTCGCGGAGGACCCACTCCGCTTCACCCAGAGTTAGATCCGTAAGGTTTGGGGCTACGAACCGAAACCAGAACCGAAAAAAGGGATCGGCAATCCTGAAGAGTCCTTTACGGCTGCGCAGGGGACTGGGTTCGGTGACTGGCACCTGGCGGTCGATCAGCTCGAGCCGGCCCAACACGTCCAGGTAGCGAGTCACAAAGGTTCTATCCAAGGCTACATCCTGGGCAATCTCGTTCAGACGCGTGTGCCCGGCGGCGATCGCCGTAAGAAGCGCGAAATAATGCTTGAGTTCACGCAGCTCCTGGTGGAGGAGCAAGCGAGGTTCCTCAAAGAGGTAGGCGACCGGGTCCAAAATGCGCGTTAGCAGGCCATCGGCCAAGGACTCGCTGGATGCTATCTGGGCGAGGTAAGCCGGGGTCCCTCCCAAGCACGCATAGGCCTCCACGCGCTCGACTGGCGTGAAATGCGGGACGAACTCCTGGGCGCTCCAGAAATCCATCGCCCGAAGGCGCATCTGACCAGTCCGCCGACCGAACAGCGGGCTTGGGTCCGCAAGTACCTCCTGCTCCATGAATGCTACTGAAGACCCGCACAGGAAGAGGCGCAGAGAACTGTCTTTGAGACTCCGGTCCCAGGCTGCCTGAAGCAACGAAGGGAGCGCCGGCTCGGCTTGGCAGAGATAAGGAAACTCGTCCAGGACCAGATCGACCGCCGGTGGGTGGTGCTCCAAATAACCCAATAGGGCTCGCCAGTCCGGGAGACTCCCGGACTGCAGCACCGGGTCAGCCAGGAAATCTCCGAGGCGCTGGGAAAGGCCACGCAAGTGCTGGGCTGGAGTCCCAAGGTCGCCAGTAAAAAAGATGTGCGGCCGCTCGGCCAGGAAGTGCTTCAAAAGCTCGGTTTTGCCGATTCGGCGTCTTCCGTACAGCACAAACATAGCCGCTCCACGGCTTGGGACGGCCCGTTTCAGCGCCGTCAATTCTGTCTTGCGATTGATGAAAGTCACTGTATGATCAAGAGTATACTATTTTGGATCATACAATTCTTTCGCCGTGGAGGCCCTGAAAGGGTTAGATCGGCCAGTGAGGCATCTGGTATCAAAGATAAGGGAAGAGCTTGTCCAGGGCCTGCTGCTCGACGGTCTGCATGCAGGGCGATTCGGACCCGGCATCCTATGGACATCGCTTCGGGCGGACGATGGGCGCGATCATCGCTGTTCCAAGATGGGTTACAACAGCCCCCAAGGGAGTGTGTCCCCGGTTGTCGAACTTCCCCGCCATGCGGCTCAACCCCCTGACCGGGAAATCCGAGCAAGAACTGCGGGCCCAGACCCCCAGGCGGACTCAGCCGACCGGGCATGGCGACGCCTATCGCGCCTCGAGCCATGAGCCGCTCGAGCTGATTCCTTCCTCGGGCAACGGGGCGGCTGAGCCTTACCGCAAGGTGGCTGCCGAGGCCCTGACGCGGGCCGGATACACTGCGGCGCTGCCGGGCGGAATCCTGGAGTTCGCCTCGCTGCTCGCCTTTGAGGCCAGTCTGCGCAGGGGCGAGATGCCGGCTGCCTCGTCGCAGGAGCCGCCGCTGGTGGGACTGGCCGCTCTCGAGGGCTATCGATCGGCCTTGCAGGCCACGCTGAAGGCACCGCTTCCGCCCGCTGTTCTGGCCGTCTTGTCCGACCTCGACCCGCAGCTTCTGATGAAGTCGAGCAGCTACGGGACCAACACCAGTCGCTCCCTGGGGCAGCTGGCCTGGAGCCAGGACCTGGCCGGCGAGTTGGAGCCTGCAGCGGTGCTGTCCCCGTTCAAAGTCAAGCTTTTCGGAGCGGCCGATGGGGCCGAAGCGGCCAACCTGCAGACCGCCCTGGAGGAGTATCAGCGCCGCACGGGCGCCTCGCCCGACCGGTTGCTCGAGTCGGTGCATCTGCGCCCGTACATCGGAGAGAGCCGGAGCTCCAACCGGGAGGGTGCGGCCCCCATCGCCGGCCAGTTCGGCGGCTCGAGCGCACTCTGGCTGCTCAACTCGGTAGCGGCCGATGAGCGCGAGTGCCGGCGAGTGCTGTTTCACGAGATGGGTCACCAGCTGGACGCCCGGCTCGGGGGCAAGAACGGGTTCATCTCGCGCAGCCCTGACTCGCCGTTCGGAAAGACCAGCCGGCCGGAAGACTTCGTCTCAGGCTACTCCGAGACCGACCCCTGCGAAGACTTCGCCGAGACGCACGAGTTCTTGCTCGAGCACTGGCATGAGGTGACCTCCCAGCCGGACCTGTACCTCCACGCCAACGGCAAGCTGGGCCAGAAGCTGGCCTTCATCCTGGAGCGCGGCTACGGAGTGAGCCTTCCCCCCTCGGACCGGTTCGTGCGGCTGCTCGAGGAGGTGGATCAGGGCCGCTCCCCCTTTGGCTGGCTGGATGCCCGGGGGTGCCCTGTTGCCCCGCGTGAGGACCTGGAGCGCAGCGCCCGCGCCCTGCTGCAGGTCAAGCTGCGCCCTGATGATCGCGCCGCCCTGCCGGACGCAATCACGACCGGTCGCCGGGCCTGGCTGGAAAGCCACCTGGCCGGCCAGAATCCGCAGTCGGCTCAGCCCCGGAAGGTCCAGGACCTGGTGGACGATCTGGCCCGGCTGGGCAACATCCAGGCCGAGCTCGACCGCCAGTTGGAGCAGGCCAGCGCCCAGCTTCGGCAGGCGCTGGACGCCCTCAACCAGCCCCCCGCCCCGCCCCCACCCGAAGGTCAGGCCATGCTGAAACGGCTGGAGCAGAGGAGTCAGGCTTTCGACCAGGCACAAGACCAGGCGCTCGAGCTGCCCGATGGCGCTCTCAGCCCGATCCAGGTGACCGGCTGCCTGACCGGGCTGCTGGAAGAGGATCGAAAGCTGGTGCTGAGCCGGATGCCGGCTGACCGGGAAGGCATGCTCTCGCGGCTGGAGGTTGCCGGCCAGCGGGCCCATCTGGCCGCCGTTCGCGCCGGCCGCGATCTGAAGGAGGCCTCGGCCGACCCGGCTGCGTTCCAGGCCTGGAAACGACGCGTCGTGCTGCAACAGCACCTGGACCGGCTGCCCTCCCCGCTGACGGCCGAAGCGCTGGAGCCCCTGCTCGGGCCGATCAAGTTGCCGATCGGCTCGGACCAAACGCGTGAGCTGTTGCGCCAGGCCCACCAACAGGTCGCCCAGGCCGACCAGGCGCTGCGCGAGAGGTTGAAACAGTTAGAAACAGAGCGCCAGGATTTCCACCGGAGAATGGACGAGGAGTCGAGCCGTCTGAGAGCCGAGAAGGAGTCGGTGGGCGGTCGGCTACTGGCCGAGCTGGCCCAGGGCGGCGAGCCCCTGGCCGCGGCCCTGGACCAGGTCCTGGGGGCGGACTCGACCGGGGTGGCCCACTCTCTGGCAGAGCTCCGTCAGGCCTGGCGCGAGCGGCCCTGGCAGGTGGCCAGCTTGCTGCACGACCGACTGGTCGACGCCGGTTCAGGTTGAACGGCGCGGCGCCTTAGCGAGTTTGCCCTGCAAAAGTCCGATTTGATACACCTCATCCGATTCCACCACCTATGAGCGGTTGATGTTGCTGGTTTTTTTGCTCGGCTGAGCTACTCGGCCTATGCAGCAACCATCCGACGCGTATTGCGGGCCCGAGTGGCGCCCGGATTCTCGCTGGAGCGCCCTCCACCGGCTTGAGCTCTGCGGCGGGCCCGCGCTTGGCGATCTGCGGTCAGGTGGTGGGCCTGCAACAAGTTGTGGCTGAAAACCCCGAAGCCGGTAAAGATGGCTGTGCCCTCGAGACCCTTCAGCCGTGAACGGCGCCAACCAAAGCATCGCTTGAGAAAACTGATGCTGCCCTCGCTGCCCGCTCGGAATCTCTGTAGACGCCGAAACCAGGATTGCTTTTGATGCTCCTCTCGCTTGTTGGAAAGCTTGCCACGGGCAGGAATGCTGACGCGCTTCACACCCTTCTTCTCAAGTCCTGTCTCATTTCCGGCACTGTGGTAGCCGCGGTCTGCGGCGAACTCGTCCGGGGCGTTTCCGAACTGGTCTATGTGCCGCTCGACAACGCCCACAGCCATCGTCACATCAGCTGGATTCCCGATATGGGCCTGGTAATCGGAGATCACCTTTCCTTCAACCTGGGTTACCAGAACGGGCTGATCGAAGACGGCGAGATCCTGGTCCACCTGCAGGAAGAGGGCCTCGACGTCAGCCGGGGCGACGCTCGAGCTCTGGTGGACGAGTTCAAGCTCCACCTGGAGAAGCGCCCCCACACCGCGCTCTCCGCCTACCCCTCTTCCGAGCGGGTGGCCGAAGAGCTTGGCCAGCTCGAGCGCAGATATCCGGCGCTGTCTCGCCGCGTCAGCCTGGGCCAGACCCACGAGGGTCGCGAGATCTGGGCCCTGCAGATCAGTCGGGGAGTGCGCTGTGAGGATACCTCCAGCCGCCCCGGGGTCGTGCTGACGGGTCTGCACCACGCTCGTGAATGGATGTCCTCGCAGCCGCCGCTGGAGGTGGCTCGCCAGTTGCTGGAGGGCTACGCCAGCGATCCCGAGATGAAGCGGCGGGTGGACCAGGCCGAGATCTGGGTCGTGCCCGTGGTCAACCCGGACGGCTACGAGTACAGTCGCAGTCAGGAGGGAGTTAGGAAATCGATCCCCCTGTCTTCGGGTCAGAAGATTCTTGGGCCGATCGGTTTGAGTGGGGTTGCTGGCGGGAGCGCGCCCGCTGGCCTCCCTGGAGAGCCCTTGTTGAAGGAACCTGACGCTGAGATTGGGTCCGGCGGCCGACAAACCTGGCGTGCGCAGAGAATTAAGTGTCGGAGCCAGTCTACCAGTCGAGAGGAAGCTGGCTCGTGTCGTCCCAGTGCTCTGGAATCTGGGAGCACTCATCGGGAGCGGGACCGTAATGGTCCATGTCAGGCTCCAGGGGCTCGGGCGGCCTGGGAGGGGGCCTCGGCGGGTAGCCGAACCGACCCAGCGCTTTCAGAAGCCTGACCAGCTCGAGCCGCTCAAGGACGGCGCGGCTTCTGCTCATGCGCTTCCCGCAGCGGGGACACAGCTCCGGGTCCACTTGCCAGACGCGCAGCACTCTCGCCGCCCAGCGGCCCCATCGATTGGGAGCCTTCTCGACTTTCTCTTGTCTGCGACTGAGGTGGCCTGTGGGGTTGGCGAACCAGCCGTGATAAGAGACTGTTTGCTGTCTGGCTTTGGGAATGTGCTGAGCCAGGTCGGCCAGAAAGTGGATGGCGTGGGGCCAGGTCTTGACATCACCGTGGGAGCCCCGGTAGCGGACCTGACCGCTGGCCTCGTCGTAGTCGAGGCGCTTGAGGCTCAATGGAGCTCGCATCACGTAGTGGATCAGACCGCGCAGCCGCTCTCGGTCCTCGCCCTGGACGACCGGGCCAACATGGACGTTGAAGCCGGAGCGCTCCAAAGGCCAGCTCAGCATCTTCGCTGCATTCTCAGGCAGTAGCTGGTTGCGCCGCACCAGCGAGGAGAGCACCGACTGGCGGAGCCTGGCAGTCAGGTCGGCTTCGTCGAAGTCGGACACGGAGTAAAAGGAGCCGTCCGGCAAGAACAGGCCTGTCGTCGTGAGCACATGATAATGGGGATGGACCTTGATTTGATCTCCGAAGGACTGCTGGGCCAGCAAGATTCCCGGGTGACGTGTCTTGCTGGATGGACAGCCGACAGCGCATCCACCGCGTGAGCAGTCGGGTCACCAGCCGGGCTGTGCTGCGGAAGAGACTGCGGTCCTGTCGGAAGCGGGCTCGGATCCCCATCTTCTTGGGCAGCGTAAAGACCAGGTGGCGGTAAGTCACCACGCTCCTTACAGTGTTGCATCGTCACGCCCTCGTTCTGGTCGCCACAGCAGGCGAGCCTGGCCAGCACCTTCTCGCTCTCCGGCGCAAGTGGCGCAACTTCGAGCGCTACCGCAG
>JAANMY010000171.1_pt1 | contig 90047 bp, 68 predicted proteins | sample 7279691 | NCBI WGS metagenome assembly JAANMY01 (sample SAMN14094543, study PRJNA606508) | bioreactor metagenome | isolation source: A lab-scale SPAN reactor treating ammonium-rich wastewater day 388 | place: Ireland: Galway | collected 2018-02-07 | reverse complement strand
GAGACAGGCGGCGTTAAACTGGGGACTTGATTCATCTTGCAGCGCTACCCACCCTGTATCACATGAATCGGGTTCGCGTTACCACTGGCCTCGCTCTCGTCCTCGGCCTGGTCGTGTGGACCGCCCTCGACGTCTGGCCGGTTCTCAACCTCTGGCGCGCTAACCCGGCTGGCCTGCGGACCGACGTCACCTGGTTCGAGGACGCCTGCCCCCGCATTCGCCGCCAACTTCCGCTGCGCGGCTCCATCGGCTATCGGGACCGGGTGAAGGACGGCTTTGCCATGCGCCGGTACGCCCTGGTTCAATACGCCCTGGTCCCGATCCGCGTCGAGTGGGAGACCGATCGCGCCCCGGCCGTCGAGGTACTCGGTGGCGGGATGAGAGTCGTCCGGGCCGGAGGACCGTGATGGCCCTCCTCCTCGCCCTGCTGGTTCCCGTCGCCATTGGGTTCGTGGTCGTCACCGCCCTGTGGCCGGCGGATCGGCGGCCCGACCAGACCTTTCTGTTGAAGGCGTGCCTCGCCCTGGGCTGGGGGCTGGGGGTCGCCTCATGGACGTTTTTCCTCTGGCTGGTCGTCGCCGGCGCGCTGGAGCCTGGCCTGTGGGTGGCCGAGGCGGCCATCCTCGGCCTTCTGCTCGCCGGCTCTCTCGTCCTGCTCCGCTTTACCCGGCCGACGACATCTCTCCCTGCAACGCCCGGGTCCGAGGAGACGCTCCCGCGGCTTCTCACCACCGCGTTCGTGCTGGTCGTGTTCGCCCGGGGGGCGCAGATCGTGGGGTACAACGTGCTGTACCCGCACGGGCACGGGGATGCTTACTTCATCTGGAACCTGAAGGCCCGGTTTCTGTACCGGGGCGGCGAGGACTGGCGGCTGATCTTCACGTTCCCGAACCCGGACGACACGAAGCCGCCGGCCTCTCCGCCCGACTACCCGCTGCTCCTCCCGGCGACCGTGGCCCGGGCGTGGTGGTATCGCGGAATCGAAGCGACCCGCGACCCGGCCCTGATCGCCCTGGCCTTCACGATCGGCGGCTATCTCCTGCTGTACGCGGCGGTGACCGCCCTGCGGGGGCGCGGCCAGGGGGCGGTGGCCGGGCTGGCCCTGGCCGCCACCCCGCTGTACGCTTTTCTCGGCAGCGCCCAGGTGGCGGACGTTCCGCTCAGCTTCTACATGCTGGCGGCGGTCGCTCTCTTCGCCCTGCACGACGCGGCCGGGGGGGCAAGCCGGCGGTGGGTTGTGCTCGCCGGGATGATGGCTGGCCTGGCCGGGTGGACGAAGAACGAGGGACTGCTGTTCCTCGTCGTTTTGTTCTTCACGCGCCTGACGGTCGTGGCGCCCCGTCGGGGTCTGCGGGCCGCGGCCCGCGAGTCGGCCGCGTTCCTGGCCGGCCTGCTGCCGTTCGCGTGTCTGCTGGGGTACTACAAGGTCGCGCTGGTTCCGGAGACGAACTACCTGCTGGAGGGGCAGGGCGGGCAGACGACACTCGACCGGCTGACCGACTGGTCCCGTTACCGCCTGGTCGTGGCGGCGCTGGTGCTCCAGCTCATCCCCGGGTTTCAGGCTCACTGGAGCACGATCGGGTACATTGTCCTGCTCGCCCCGATCTACCGGCTGTTGCTCGGCCGGGCTCCCGCCGACGCCTGGCAGGCGGCCGTCACCGCTCGGCGGGTCGTCCTGCTGATGCTCCTCGGGTATGTGTCGATCTACCTGACCACCCCGCTGGGACTCCAGGAGCACCTGAAGTCGTCACTCCATCGGGTGCTGATGCACCTGTGGCCGCTCGCCCTGTTCTGGTTCGCCCTCGCGATCGCCAGCCCCGAGGAGGCGCTGGCCCGTGACCTGAGTGGGCCGAACGCCCCGCCGGAACCGCTCGCCGACCCCACGTCACCGCCAACGAGGTGACCGATGTTGCGTCCAGGGTGCTGGGTGTTGCTGCTCGTGGCCGGCGCCATCGCGCCGGGCACTTCGCAGGAGGCGAAGCCTCGCACCGACCGCCGGGGCGATCCGCTCCCGGCCGGCGCCATCGCCCGCCTCGGCAGCGCCCGCCTGCGGCACGCCGGCGCGATCGGCAGCCTGGCCTTCGCGCCGGACGGCAAGTGGCTCGCCACGGGTGGGTACGACGAGGCGCTTTACCTCTGGAACGCGCGCACCGGACGCGAGCTGCGCCGGTTCGCGGCGATCGAGGGACAGGTCTACGCGGTCGCGTTCGCGCCGGGCGGGCGCCTCCTGGCGGCGTCCGGCGGGCATAACACGATCCACCTCTGGGAGCCCGACACCGGGCGCGAGGTGCGCCGCCTGAGCGGGCACCAGTTCGGCGTCTTCGCCCTCGCCTTCTCCCCGGACGGCAGGCGGCTCGCGTCAGCGGCCGGCGACCGGAGCACGCGCGTGTGGGACGTCGGCACGGGCAAGCAACTTGTCCGCATCAGCGAGCCGCGCGAGCGGGTGCGCTCCGTCGCCTGGTTCCCCGACGGCAAGGCGCTCGTGACCGCGGGCGACGACCAGACGGCGCGCTTCTGGGACGCGGATACCGGCCTGGAACTGCCGCTCGTTGGGCCGGCGCCCGGCACCTTCTCGACCGCTGTCCTGTCCCCCGACGGCAGGGTGCTGGCGACGACCGACGACAGAGGCGGGGTCGATGTCTGGGAGCCCGTCAGCGGTAAGAAGCGGTTTTCGGTCCCCGGCGTCTTCCCCCACTTCACCGCGGACGGCCAGACGCTGGTGACCGTCGTCGCGTCCGGCGAGGCGGTCCTCTGGGAGGCGGCCAGCGGCAAGGAACGCCGGCGCTTCGCAGTGGGCCAGGCCACCGCCAGCGCGGCCGCCCTGTCCCCCGATGGGAACGTGCTGGCTCTTGCCGGTAGTGCGGTCCGCCTGTGGGATCTGCGCACGGGGAAGCTGCTCCTGCCCACCCCCGACGACGCCGGTGAGGTCAACGCCCTCGCGTACACCGCCGATGGCCGGTCCCTCCTGGCCGCCTCCTCCGGGGGAGCCCTTCAACTCCGGGCGGCGGCCACCGGGGAGGAGGAACAGCGGTTCAAGCCGGTCGGGGCGCGTCTCACCCACCTGGCCGTCGCCGCCAACGGCAAGGCGGCCGGGGTGTGCGGCGAGAACACCGTCGTCGTCTGGGATCTCGGCACCCGCAAGGAGGTACACCGGCTGCGCGGTCCGCAGCGGCAGGTTTCCGGGGTCGCGTTCGCGCCGGACGGGCGGACGCTGGCGTCGGTCGGCAACCGGCGGATCGTCCTGTGGGACGTGGCGACGGGGAAGGAGGTGCGCCGCCTGGCGGACGGCGAGGCCGGGGCGCCGGTCGTGTTCGCGCCGGACGGCAGGGGTGTCTTCGCGGCGGCCGCCCACGGCACGGTGGCGCTGTGGGATCGCGACACCGGGACCAAGGTCCGCACCTTCCGCGAGCTGTACCGGGGCGAATTCACGCCGTCGATCACGTCCATTGCCCTGTCGCCCGACGGCCGGATGCTCGCGCTGACGTGGGTCGGCCACTTCAAGGGGGGAGCGATCGACGTTTACGAGGTGGCGTCCGGGCAGCCCCTGGCGAGCTTCGGAGGGCATCGGTCGTTCATCTGGTCGCTGGCGTTCTCGCCCGACGGGGTCGCCCTGGCGTCCGGAGGCAACGACGGGGTGGTCCTGGTCCGCGAGGTACTGACCGGGACGGAGCGGCATCGCTTCATCGGCCAGCGCGGACAGATATTCGAGATCGCGTATGCACCCGACGGCCGCACCCTCGCCTCGCGCGGGTCGGGCGGGACAGCCCTGATCTGGGACGTGAGCGGCCGACTAAAGGGGAAATCGGCCCGCCCGGTACTGCCGCCGGCCCGGCTGGAGGCGTACTGGGCTGCCCTGCGCGGAGAAGCGGAGGGCGCATTCGAGGCAGTCCGCGCACTGATCGAGGCGCCGGCGGAGACGCTGCCGTTCCTGAAGAAGCGTTTGCAGCCGGTCGCGCCGGTGCCGGGCGAGCGGCTGCAGGAACTGCTCGCGGCGCTGGACGACGCCCGCTTCCCGGTGCGCCAGCGGGCGATGGCCGAACTGGAGCGACTCGGCGACCTGGCCGAGGCCGCCCTGCGGCGCGTCCTGGCGGAAGACGCCAGCCTGGAGGTGAAGCGGCGCGTGGCTCAGATCCTGCACCGGCTGGCGGAAGTTTCGCCCGAGCGGTTGCGTGCGGGACGGTCGCTGCTGATACTGGAACGGATCGGCGGGGACGAGGCGCGAGCAGTGCTGGCGAATCTGACCCGCGGGGCGCCCGCGGCGGCCGTTACCCGCGAGGCGCGGGCGGCGCTGGCCCGACTCGCCCGGCGGCCTGTCCGCTGACGGACCCAGCGCTGAGCGTCCACGACCTGTGGAGGGAGGCACGATGGCGAAGGATCTCAAACGGCTGACCGACTTCCTGATCGAGCAGAGCATCGACCGGATCGGCCACACGAACAAGACGTACCTGGCGCACCTCGTCGGCCTGTACCATCTTTCCGGAATCGGCCCGGGGCAGCTACAATAAGCCCGGACATGGAGGATCCGGCCGCCTCGCGCTGTGACACCGCCCCCGGAGAGAGCGTTGTTCGGCCAGCTGTACCCCTTGCCCGGTTTTCACGACCCCATTAGTTCCCTGAGCCACCTGCTCGGGGCCGTCGCGTTCGCGCTGCTGGCGCCCGCCCTGCTGCGGCGTGGGCGCGGCGATCCGTCGCGCGTCGCCTTCCTCGGCGTGTATGCGTTCTCGTGCGTTTTCCTGATGTCGATGAGCGCCGTCTACCACATGCTGCCGCGCGGCGGCGGGCGGTCCGTCATGGAACGGCTCGACCACAGCGCGATTTTCGTGCTGATCGCCGGCACCTTCACCCCCGCGCATGGGATCCTCTTTCGCGGGTGGGCGCGCTGGGGTCCGCTGCTGCTCATCTGGGCGGCCGCCATCACCGGCATCACGCTCAAGGCGATCTTCTTCGCGTCGCTCTCCGAGGCGCTGGGGCTGGCGCTGTACCTGGGGCTCGGGTGGGTGGGAGCCTTCTCCGCGGCGGCCCTGTGGCGGCGGTACGGGCTCCGCTTCCTGACCCCGCTCCTTTTGGGGGCGCTGGCGTACACGGTCGGGTGTGTGCTGGAGTTCGTCTACGGCGGCCGGGTGTGGGTCATTCGCGGCGTGGTCGGACCGCACGAGCTGTTCCATGTGGCGGTGCTGGTCGGCGCGGGCCTGCACTGGTACTGGGTCTGGACGTTCGCCCCGGGGGACGTTCCGGGGACCACACGCGACCTCCGGAAGTCACGGGATGCCGTCGCCGCGCCGATCGAGCGCGTCGAGACGCCGGATCCATCCCTGCCGTCTGTCTGATACCGAATCGTCTTCTTTCTTCGTGCCGCTTGCGGCCTGGCGGGCGGTCGCTCGCCAGGAGGCCGTTTCCAAACCCCGTAGGAGGGGGCTTCGGCCCCCGACCCACACCCCGTCGCGGAGGCTCCCATGCGTCGGCCCGTCTGCCTTGCCCCGCTCCTGTTCATCCTTGTACCGCTGCACGCCGCCTGGCCGCAGGCCGGCGCGACGCCCGAGACGCTCCAGAAGAAGGCCGGCGCCGTCCTCGCCCGGATCGACGGCGACGTCAAACTCCCCGGCCTGAAGGAGCCCGTCGAGGTGCTGCGCGATCGCTGGGGCGTGCCGCACATCTACGCGAAGAACGCCGACGATCTGTTCTTCGCCCAGGGGTTCGTCGCCGCCCAGGACCGCCTGTTCCAGCTCGAAATGTGGCGGCGCGTCGCCAGGGGTGAGACGGCGGAGGTGCTCGGCAAGCAGGGACTGGAGGCCGACCGCTTCGCCCGCCTGGTCCGCTACCGCGGCGACATGGACGCCGAGTGGCGCAGCTACTCGCCGGACACGAAGCAGATCCTGACCGCGTTCACGCGCGGCATCAACGCCTGCATCGACCACGTGGGCGACCGCCTGCCCGTCGAGTTCCAGCTGCTCGGCCTCCGGCCGCAGAAATGGCGGCCGGAGGACTGCCTCGGCCGGATGTCGGGCATCGTCATGTCGCGCAACTTCCAGAACGAGGTGGCCCGGGCGCGCCTCCTCGCCGCCGTCGGGGAGGCGCGGGCGCGGGCGATCGCGCCGACCGACCCGCCGGTGCCGTTCGCCCCCGCGCCCGGCACGGACCCGGCGGCGATCGGCCCGGAAGTGCTGGCCGGCTACCGCGCCGCCGCCCGCCCGCTGGCGTTCCCGCTGCCGCCGACCGAGAGCAACAACTGGGTCATCGACGGCACGCTGTCGGCCTCCGGCAAGCCGCTCCTGGCCGGCGACCCGCACCGGGCGCTGGCGGTCCCGTCGCTCCGCTACCTCGTCCACCTGCACGCCCCGGGGTGGCACGTCGTCGGCGCCGGGGAGCCGGCCCTGCCCGGGGTGGCGCTTGGCCACAACGACCACATCGCCTGGGCGATCACCATCGTCACCACCGACCAGGCCGACCTCTACGTCGAGAAGACACACCCGCTCGACCCGACGCAGTACCGGGTCGGCGACCGCTGGGAGCGCATGAAGCTGGTGCGCGAGTCGGTCCGCGTCAAGGGCGAGAAGAAGCCGGTCGAGCTGAAGCTGTTCTTCACGCGCCACGGGCCGGTAATCCACGAGGACGCGAAGCGGCGCCGGGCGGTCGCGCTGAAGTGGTCCGGGAGCGAGCCGGGCGGGGCGGCGTACCTCGGGTCGTTGGCGGTCGGGCGGGCGCGCAACAAGGCCGAGTTCCTCAAGGCGCTCGAATCATGGAAGATCCCGGCGCTGAACTTCGTCTACGCCGATCGCGAGGGCACCATCGGCTGGATCGCCGCGGGATTGACGCCGGCGCGCCGCAACGGCCACGGACTGCTCCCGGTGGCCGGCGCCGACGACCGGCACGAGTGGGACGGCTACCTGAAGGTGGCGCAGCTGCCGCAGCGGTTCAACCCGCCGGAACACTTCCTGGCGACCGCGAACCACAAGATCCTGCCGCCGGGGTACAGGGAGCAGATCAGCTACGAGTTCGCCCCGCCGTACCGCTACGAGCGCGTGAAGGCTCGCCTGGGGGAGAAGCGGCAGTTCGCCCTGGAGGACTTCCAGGGCATCCAGCACGACGTGACGTCCCTCCCGGGCCGGGCGCTGGCGCGGCTGGTGAAGGTGGTGGCCATGAAGGATCCGCGCCTCGACCCGTACGTCAAGCTCCTGGCGGGGTGGGACGGCGTCCTGTCGAAGGACTCGACGGCTGGCCCGCTATACGCGGTGTGGCTGCAGGAACTGGAGGGCGACTTCTACCGCCCGCACGTGCCGAAGGATCTGCTGGAGACGGTACGCGGGCTGAGCGGCCAGCCGGTCATGCTCGCGGCGCTGGAGAAGGCGGACCCGGCGTGGTTCGGCCAGAGCGCCCGGCAGGAGCGCGACCGACTGGTGCGGACGACGTTCGCGCGGGCGGTCCGGCGGACGCAGAAACTGCTCGGCCCGGATCCGGCGGGCTGGCGCTGGGGCAAGCTGCACACGGCGTCGTTCCGGCACGCGCTGGCGGGGCTCGGGCCGGCTTACGCGAAGGCGTTCAACCTTGGGCCGGTCGAGCGCACCGGCGACGCGCAAACCCCGAACAACACGCGCCACGACGCGCAGTTCCGGCAGGTCCACGGCGCGACGTACCGGCAGCTGTTCGACCTGGCGGACTGGGACAGGGGGCTGGCGACGAGCGCGCCGGGCCAGTCGGGGCAGCCGGGCAGCCCGCACTACGGGGATCTGCTTCCGCTGTGGGCAGAGGGGCGCTACTTCCCGCTCGTGTTCTCGCGCAGCAAGGTCGAGGAGGTGGCGCGGCACCGGCTGCGGTTGCAACCGGCCGATAGATAAGTCGCGCAGCGTCCTCGGACGCCCCAGAGAGAGCGTGTTTCGCGCAAAGACGCAAAGAGCGCAAAGGAAGTCTCTCTTTGCGCTCTTTGCGTCTTTGCGCGAAACACGCTTTCCCGCGCAGCGGGCCTTGCCCTTGCCATCGCTTCTCAGCGAGAATGACAGGGCAAGGGCGGGTCCGCACCGCGGCCTGGTTCCCGACTCCGCGAGGTAACGCATGCAAGAGACCATTCTCCAGTCCGTCGGCCGCACGCCTCTGGTGCGGCTGCGGCGGTTGACCGAGGGCCTGAAGGCCAGCGTCCACGTCAAGCTCGAATCTCTCAACCCCGGCGGCAGCGTCAAGGACCGCGTCGGCGTGGCGATGATCGCCGAGGCGGAGCGACGCGGCTGGCTGCGCGTCGGCGGCACCATCATCGAGGCGACCGCCGGCAACACGGGGGTGGGGCTGGCGATGGCGGCCGCTGTCAAGGGCTACCGCTGTATCTTCGTCCTGCCCGACAAGATGAGTTCGGAGAAGATCCGCCTGCTCAAGGCGTATGGCGCCGAGGTCGTCGTCACCCCGACCGCTGTCGCGCCCGACTCGCCGGAGAGCTACAACGGCGTCGCGGACCGCCTGGCCCGCGAGGTTCCCGGCGCCTGGCGCCCCAACCAGTTCACGAACCTCGCCAACCCCGACGTCCACTACCGCACGACCGGGTTCGAGATCTGGGAGCAGACCGGCGGGCGCGTGACGGAGTTCGTGGCCGGCGTCGGCACCGGTGGGACGATCTCCGGCGTGGGCCGCTACCTGAAGGAGCAGAACCCGGACGTGAAGATCATCGGCGCCGATCCGGAGGGATCGGTGCTGTCCGGCGACACCCCGCGGCCGTGGAAGGTGGAGGGCATCGGCGAGGACTTCGTCCCCAAGACGCTCAACAGCCAGCTGGTGGACGACTGGGTGCGCGTCGGCGACGCCGAGTCGTTCCACACCGCCCGCGCCCTGGCCCGGCGCGAGGGCATCCTGGTCGGCGGGTCCAGCGGGACCGCCGTCGCCGCCGCCCTCCGGTACGCCCGGCGCCTGACCGGCGACCACCTTGTTGTCGCCCTGTGCGCCGACACCGGCCGCAACTACATGAGCAAGTTCTTCGACGACGAGTGGCTGGAGGCCAACCACCTGACGGAGCACGTCCAGCCGGCCCACTCGATCGGCGACCTGCTGCGGCTGCGCGGGCTGCGGTCGCTGGTGACGATCTCGCCGCGGGCCAGTGCGGCCGAGGCGATCGAGCTGATGCAATCGACCGGCATCTCGCAGTTGCCGGTTTTACAGGACGGCAAGCCGGTCGGCAGCATCCAGGAGGTGACGCTCGCGCGCGTGCTGCACGACGACCGGGATCCGGCCGGTGTGGTCGTCAGCGACATCATGGCCCGGCCGCTGCCGCAGCTGGAGACGACGGTCCACCTCGACGAGGCATACCGGCTGCTGCTCGCCGGCAACACCGGCGTGCTGGCGGTCGAGGACGGGCGCGTGCGCGACATCATCACGCGCATCGACCTGATCCACTACTGGAACCAGATGCGGCACCAGCCCGCGGGTTCCGGCGACGGGACCGCGGCGGCAGGAGGCAAGACCGCCCCCGCCTGATACCCTTCCGCCCTGCTGGAGCGGCAGGAAGAATCACCAGAGCGATTCCGTATAATGCCACCCGGCTCCTGGTGCAGCCGCGAGCCGGAGGGGTGCAAGCGGGCACGCCGAACGCCCCCGGACCGCACGCGCTGCCTCCTCGCTCTTCCCAAACCACCACGGCGGGCCAGACAGACATGACCGACGAAACGACCTCTGCCGACTCCCTCAAGCCGCGCTACCAGCGCGTCATCCTCAAGCTGAGCGGCGATGCCTTCGGCGAGAAGGGCAAGACCGGCATCGACATCGACGAGACGCTCAACGTCGCCCGCCAGGCGAAGCGCGTGGCCGACCGCGGCGTGCAGCTGGCGATCGTCGTTGGGGCCGGGAACATCCTGCGCGGCAAGCAGTTCAGCGCCGGCGGGGAGGTGATCCGCGAGGGCACCGCCCACTACATGGGGATGGTGGCGACCGTCCTCAACGGGCTGGCGCTGCAGGACGCGCTGGAAACGCTCGACTGCCAGACGCGGCTGATGACGGCGATCCGCATGGAGACGGTCGCGGAGCCGTACATCCGCCGCCGCTGCACGCGCCACCTGGAGAAGGGGCGTATCGTCATCCTGGCCGGCGGGACCGGCAACCCGTTCGTCACGACGGACACTGCTGCCGCCCTGCGGGCTCGCGAACTGGGGGCGGACATCCTGCTCAAGGCGACGCGCGTGGATGGCGTGTTCACCGAGGATCCGGAGAAGAACCCGCACGCCATCCGGTACGAGAAGTTGACCTTCGACAAGGTCATCCGCGATAATCTAGGGGTGATGGACACCGCCGCCATCGACCTGTGCCGGGCCGGGAAGCTGCCGATTCTCGTCTTCAACTTCAAGCGCGAAGGCAACATCGAGCGGGCCATCGCCGGCCACACGATCGGCACGCTCGTGGGCGAGTGACGCCCGCGGCGCGGGCGGCGACGGATCCCCTGACCACGGAATTATCAACCATGACGAGTGATGAAATCCTTTTTGACTGTGAAGAGCGGATGGACAAGGCGGTCAACGTCCTGAAGGACGAGCTGCGCGGACTGCGCACCGGGCGGGCGACGCCGGCCCTGGTGGACAGCATCCGCGTCGAGGCATACGGGTCGCCGACCCCGCTAAAGCAGCTCGCCCAGATCAATACGCCAGACCCGCAGTCGATCGTCATCCGCCCCTACGACCAGAGCATCCTCAAGGACATCGAGAAGGCGATCCGGTCGAGCGACCTGGGCATGTCGCCGAACAACGACGGCAAGATGATCCGCCTGCAGGTGCCGCCGATGTCGGGCGAGCAGCGGCAGAAGATGGTGACACGCATCAAGAAGTCGGCCGAGGAGGCGAAGGTGGCGTGCCGGAACATCCGTCGGGACAGCAACAAGCACTTCGACACGGCCGAGAAGAACAAGGAGATGACCGAGGACGACCGGGACAAGGGCAAGGAGGAGGTGCAGAACCTGCTCAAGAAATTCGAGGACACGATCGGCCAGATGGCAGACAAGAAGGCGAAGGAAATCCTGGAGGGCTGAGCGCACCCATCCAGCCCTCGCCTCTTCTGACCGGGCGGCCGGAGGACCAGGAGCCATGTCGAAGCAGACCGAGACGGAGAATGGGCTTGGTGAGCAACTCGCTCGCGTCACCGCCGAGCGCGAGGCCTTGCGCTGCCAGGTAACGACCTTGCAAGCCGAACTGGAGGTGGCCCGCAAGGCCATCGGCGAGTTAGAAGGCGTGAACGCTGCCAAGGAGCAACAGATCGCTCGGCTGGAGGCCAAGCGGGCCGCTTACGCGGAGTGGCTCACGGCACTCGTCCCGCCCCCGCCGCCGTTCACTGCAGAGGAGTTGGAGGACATGAGGCAAAATGGGATAACCTTCGACCAGATCCTTGCCGAAATCGATCCACCGGATGGTCGTTGACCATGCCCGAACCTTCAGGTGTTCCGTACAAGGTCGTTCACTCCCAGGCCATCCTGGCGACCCTTCGGAGCTGGACGGAACTCGCGGATCGCGCCGGTCTCCGGCGCGAGTATGCCGATGCGCTGCGAGTCGTTCAGCGCTTGCTGGAACGTGAACCGCTGACCTGGGGGGATCCGCTGTACCGGCTTCAACATCTTGATCTGACGATCTACCGCGGGATGCACTGGTTCCTCATCGTTGATTACGGGATACACGACGGGGAACGCCTTACTTTTGTCAGGCAGTACCGGCTGAAGCCCGGTAACCCACTCGAAACAACCGAATGAGAGGCAGGCGGTCTGGCTTCACCCCGGCGGCCAGCGCATGGCCCGCCCGCCGAGCAGATGCAGGTGCAGGTGCGGCACCGTCTGGCCGGCTGCCTCGCGGCAGTTGAGCACCAGTCGGTAGCCGTCCTTCAGCCCCAGCTGCTCCGCCAGCCGCGCCGCCACCAGATGCAGGTGCCCGAGCAGTTCCCGGTCCTCTTGCCCGATCGCGTCGTGGGTTGGGATCACCTTGAGCGGGATGATCAGGACGTGGACCGGCGCCTGCGGGTTGTTGTCCCGGAACGCCAGGCAGCGGTCGTCCTCGTAGATGATGTCGGCCTTGAGCTGCCGATCGATGATCTTCTGGAAGATGTTGTCGCTCATCATGACGGCCATCCCTCCCCGGGGTGCGGCGGCGCACACCAGCCAGGATAGGGGACGGCGGGGGGCGCAGCAATCGTCGAGAGGAGGGGACGGGATGCCCTGGCTCATCGGGATCGACGAGGCCGGCTACGGACCGAACCTGGGGCCGTTCTTGATGACGTCCGTCGCCTGTCGCGTGCCGGACAGGCTGCGCGACGGCGACCTGTGGGAGCCGCTGCGGACCGCCGTGCGGCGCCGCGGCGAGCGGGCCGACGGACGCTTCCTGGTCGAGGACTCCAAGCGGATCTACTCGCCGGCGCGTGGGCTGCGCGACCTGGAAACCGGCGTGCTCGCGGCCCTCCCCTTCTGCCGTCCCGAGGGCGCCCCGTCGCTGGCCGCCTTCGTGGACGGGATCTGCCCGACAGCGAACGAGGAGCTGCGCGCCGAGCCGTGGTACACCGGCGCGACTGCCGTCCCCACCGTCACCGAGGCCGAGAAACTCCGCGTGTGTGCGAACCGCTTCGCCGAGGCGTCGCGGGCCTGCGGGGTGACGTGGGGGGCGGTCCGCAGCATCGTGGTCTGCCCGACGCGCTTCAACGCCCTGCTCGATCGGTGGGATAACAAGTCGGTCGTGATGGGGCTGGGACTGGTCGAGTTGGTGCGGGCGGCCCACAGCCCGGGCGAGGTGGGTGAGCCGGTCTGCTTCTTCGTCGATAAGCAAGGGGGCCGCAACGTTTACGCCCCGCTGCTGCAGAACGCCTTCCCGGACGGAGTCGTGATACCGCACGAGGAAGGGGCGGACCGGAGTGTGTACCGGGTGAACGGAGCGAACCGGCCGGTCGAGCTGACGTTCGCGCCGCGCGCGGACGTCGCTCACTTCTGCGTCGCCCTGGCGTCGATGGTGAGCAAGTACCTGCGGGAGGTGCTGATGCTGGAGTTCAACGCCTTCTGGCAGCGGCACGTCCCGGACCTGGAGCCGACCGCTGGCTACCCGGGCGACGCCACGCGATTCTTCACCGCCATCCGCCCAGCCCTGCAGCGACTCGGCATCCCGGAAGCGGCGGTATGGCGCCGCAAATAAGGGGAAACCATCCGAGCCCGTCGCGGGCGCTCCGGGTTGGTCACGACCGCTGCTTGCACATCGTCACGCAGTTGCCGCTGTCGTTGTACCGGACCCACGTCATGTAGTGGCGGATGAGGAAGACGCCGCGGCCGCAGGCTCGCTCCAGATTCTCCGGGGCGAGCGGGTCGGGCAGGTCGTCCGGCGTGAACCCCGGCCCCTCGTCCTCGATGACCAGGAGCACCTGCTCCGGCTCGACCAGGTAGCCGACGCGGACCTCCTTCGAGCAGTCGCCCTGGTGGCCGTGCTTGATCGCGTTGACGATGGCCTCCTCCAGGGCCAGCCGGACCGAGAACGCCTCCCGGCTGGCGTAACCGGCGTCCGTCATCGCCTGGGTCAAGCGCTCGATCACCGGGTTGATGTCCGTGACGGTCGAAACGTCCTCCTGACGCCAGCCCTCGTGGAACAATTCCCCGTTGACACCAGGGGGCGTTGCGCCTGTACGGAGGATAAAGGTCATGGTGGAACCTCTGCTCAAAGATTGTCCAAAAACCTGACCGTTGCGTGACCGCGTCGGGACTGTGCGGACTTCCCGGCGTGGCACCCCGTGGGCGAGGCTGCCTGAGTGGCTGGACCGTGAGCGAAGGAGGGCGGCCCCCGCGGGACGGGACGAGGTGCGGGCACAGCGACAACCCATTGTTATTATGGCACAAACGGTTGTAAATACCAGTCCGTGGCGTGACAGCGGAGAACGCGGCTGCTAAACTGAGCTACTCGCGCAGGATACTCGGCTCGGTGCCGAGTATCCGAGATCGTCCCAGCCCGCCTCAGTTTCCCACCCGGCCAGACCATGCAGAGCGAACCGAACACCCCGGAGACCCCCTTCGAGATCAACGTGGCGGAGCGCGTCAAGCGGCTCCCGCCTTACCTTTTTGGGAAAATAAACGAACTGAAATATCGCAAACGGCGTGACGGCATCGACGTCATCGACCTGGGAATGGGCAACCCGACCGACGTTCCGGAACCGCTCGTCGTCGAGAAGTTGTGCGAGGCGGCCCACGACGACCGGAACCACCGCTACTCCGTCAGCACCGGGTTGTACAACCTGCGGCGGGAGGCTGCCCTTCGCTACGCCCGCCGCCACGGTGTCGAGCTGAACCCGGAGACGGAGGTACTGGCCGGCCTGGGGTCGAAGGAAGTGTTCAGCCACATGTGCCTGGCGCTGCTCGGCCCCGGCGACACGGCGATCGTCCCCGCCCCGTCGTTTCCCATTCACGTGTATGCGGTGGCGCTCGCGTCGGGAAACGTCATCAGCCTCGACTGCACCAAACCGGACCGCTTCCTGTCGAACGTCGCCGCGGTGGCGGAGCACCTGTACCCCCGTCCGAAGGTTCTGATCCTCAACTATCCGCACAACCCGACGACCACGGTGGTGGAGAGGGACTTCTTCGTCGATGTCGTCAAGCTCGCCCGCCGCTTCGGGTTCATGGTGATCCACGACTTCGCCTACGGCGACGTGTGCTTCGACGACTACCGGGCGCCGAGTTTCCTGTCGGTCCCCGGGGCGAAGGCGGTCGGGGTCGAGACAACGACGATGAGCAAGGGGTATAACATGGCGGGCTGGCGTCTGGGGTTCTGCGCCGGCAACGCGGAAATGGTGCGTGCGCTGGCAACGATCAAGGGCTACTACGACTACGGCATCTTCCAGGCGATCCAGATCGCGGCCATCCTCGCCCTGCGCCACGGCGACGACATGGTGGCGCGGCAGGCGCTGGAGTACCAGAAGCGGCGCGACGTGCTGGTGGACGGCCTACGGCGGATCGGCTGGGAGGTGGAGCGGCCCAGGGCGAGCATGTTCGTCTGGGCGCGGTATCCTGAGGAGTGGCGCCGCCGCATGGGGTCCATCGACTTCGCGATGAAACTACTGGACGAGGCCGAGGTGGCGGTCAGCCCGGGCGGCGGGTTCGGCCAGGCCGGCGAAGGGTATCTGCGCCTCGCCCTGGTCGAGAACGAGCAGCGGTTGCGGCAGGCGGTCCGGCAGATCGGCCGGTGCCTCCGCGCAGCGGAGGCGCCGGCGTAAGGGACCACCACGATTGCAATAAGGCGAGCGGCAGGAATAAGTCGCCCCTCTCCCCCAAGGGGAGAGGGGCGACTTATTCCTGCCGCTCGCCCAAGCGCAACTCACTTCTCCCTCCCTGGTACTTGACTACCCATCACTGCAGCGCAGGACAGACGCACACCCCCCCACCGACGGCAGCTGAAAAAGGCTCGATCCTTGCGCCCCCGGTCCGGTTGCCCCGTTCTCGCGGCTTGCCGATTTTGCTGAGGCAGCAGCTGTGGATCTGTCACGCGCGGCATGTCTTTCGCCTGGATTGTCCTCGGCTTCCGAAACCCGCCCGCACCACCGCGCCCGAAGGAGGTGAAGATGCTCGCAGCACGGATGAAGGAAGTCCTCGCCATGCTGATGCTCGGCGAGGGCGTGCTAACGCTCAGCGCTCCGCGCCGCCACCTGCTGCTGTGGCCGGAGCGCTGTAGATCGCCCCGATCGGCTGACAACAGGAGGCGAGCTACGGCTTGCCGGTTGGCGTCCGGCGCGCCATGATGGAACGGTACTATCCGAGCGGCGTCTGGCTCTGTCTGCGGAAAGGCGTGTTCGATCGGCTGAGAGACCGTTTCCAAACGCCGTAGGAGCCGGCACGGCCTGGGGACGTGGGAGCAAGCACCGGCAAATCTCCTCGCGGCGGCGGAAGCACGGGGGACGACATGAGTCGGGCGGTGGCGGACCGGATCGCGGAGGCACTCCTCTACGAGGGCTACATCCTTTACCCCTACCGGCCGGCAGTAAAGAACCGGCGGCGGTTGACGTTTGGCGGGCTCTACCCGCGGGCATACAGCGAGGCCCAGAGCGGGGCCGACCTGTGGGAGATGCAGGCTCAGTGCCTGGTCCAGGCGCGGCCCGGCGCGACCGTGCGGGTGCGGGTGCGGTTCCTGCACCTGGTAACGCGGACGGCCGGCCAGCTTGCCCGGCCGATCCGCGACCTGCCGCGGCATGGAGAGCCGGCTTACCGGCCGGTCGAGGTACTGGAGACCGGCGGGCAGCGTTACTGCACCTGGCAGGAGGCGGTCGAGCGTGAGATCGCCCTCGGCGAGCGGGATCTGGCCGCCCTGGGGCAGGAGCCGCTGCGCCGCGAATTCTGGTTCGCCCCGCGCCGCTCCGTCGAGGGGGTGCGCGGGCCGGACGGGGACGTGGTCGGCGTACTGGTGCGCGAGGCGCAGCCGGTCGAGGGGGCGGTCGAGCTGAGCACCGAGGCCGCGGGCGAGGGGCTGGTGCGGGTGACGGTGCGCGTCCGCAACCAGACCCGGCCGGCCGCGACGAGACCGACGACCCGCGAGGAGGCGCTGCCCCACACCCTGATCTCGACTCACGTGATCCTCGGTGCGCGTGAGGCGGAGTTCGTCTCCCTCCTCGACCCGCCCGAACACGGGCGCGCCGCGGCCGCCGGGTGCCGCAACGTCGGCTGCTGGCCAGTCCTGGTCGGCGAGAAGGGGCAGAAGGACACGATGCTGGCATCCCCGGTCATCCTGTACGACTACCCGCAGATCGCCCCGGAGGGCACGGGCGACCTGTCCGGCGGCACCGAGATCGACGAGAGCCTGACCCTGCGCATCCTCAGCCTCACGGACGAGGAGAAGCGGGCGGCCGCGGCGGTGGACCCGCGAGCGCGGGCGCTGCTGGAGCGGACCGAGGCGCTGACGCGGGAACAGCTTCCGCCCGGCGAGCGAATTCCTGGCGCCTAGGGCAGGGTCAAGGAGGAGGATGTGCCAGGGTTTTAGGTCAAGCCCACGGGTGGCGCCCCGTGGGTGGAGTGCTGGGAACTTGCCCCACGGGGCGCCACCCGTGGGCTTTGCAGCGCGCCGGGAAATGTAACCCGTTCGGGGCGGTCATGCACGAACTGTCGATCGCGCTGGCCATCCTCGACACGATCGCCGACGAGGCCGCGCGCCAGGGCGGCGTTCGGGTTGCCGCCGTCCACCTGCGACTCGGCCCGCTCGCCGGCGTGATTCCGGACGCGCTCCGCTCCGCCTTCGAGCTGGCCCGCGCGGGGTCCGCTCACCCGACGTGCGAGCTGCGGATCGAGCATGTGCCGCTCGTCACCTACTGCCCCGCCTGCGCCGCCGAGCGCACTCCGGAGTTCCCGCACCTCTGCTGTCCGGTCTGCGGCGGCCCGACGCCCCGGGTCGTCAGCGGCCGCGAACTGGAAGTCGTCGCTCTCGAGGTCGAGGTATGAGCCGGCAGACGCGCCTGGTCGAGGTCCGCCAACACGTCCTGAAGCAGAACGACCTGACCGCCCGCGCCCTGCGCGCCCGCTTCCGCGCGGCTGGCGTGTTCGTGGTGAGCCTCGTTTCCAGCCCCGGATCCGGCAAGACCGCGTTCCTGGAGCGGACGTTGACGCTGCTGCGCGACCGGCATCGGGTCGCGGCCCTCGTCGGTGACCTGGCGACGGACAACGACGCCCGGCGCCTGGCCCGGAGCGGGGCGCCGGTCCGGCAGATCACGACCGGCACCGTCTGCCACCTCGAGGCGGAGATGGTCCGCACTGCGCTCGACGGCTGGGAGCTGGAGGCGCTGGATTTTCTGTTCGTCGAGAACGTCGGCAACCTGGTCTGTCCGGCGACCTTCGATCTGGGCGAAGAGTTGCGGGTGGTGCTGTTCTCGGTGACGGAGGGGGAGGACAAGCCGCTCAAGTACCCGACCATCTTCCACACCGCGGACGTGGCCGTCATCACCAAGGTGGACCTGGCCGCGGCCGTCGAGTTCGACCCGGCTGCGGCGCGGCGCAGCATCGAGGCGGTCCGGCCCGGCATGCTGCTCTTCGAGGTGTCGGCGAAGACGGGCGAGGGTATGGGGCGGTGGCTGGAGTTCCTCGAAGAACGGCTCCGACGTGGTTTCCCAACCCTGTAGGAGGGGGCTCCGTCCCCCGATCTTGCCGCGGGGATCGGGGGACGGAGCCCCCTCCTACAGGGTTGGGAAACCGCTTGGCGCGGACCTAGCTCTTGGTGAAGGTCAAGGTGGTCCCGTCGGAGTCGGTCATGGTGAGCTGGTTGCCGTTGACGACGATCTTCTCCGTGTGATCCTTCCGCCCAGCCAGGTTCTGGTCCATGTGGAAGTTCACGTTATCGCCCATCCCGAGCGAGTAGGTGCCCGTCATCATCTGGCCGCCCACCCGGTAGACGAGCTTCCCGTCGTTGCTGAACTCCAGCTGGAGTGATCCGGCCGGCAGGGGGATGCCCTTGACGGTGGTCGCCTGAGACCGCCATTTCGTCCCTTCGAGTTTGCCCTTGTTGTTGGACGAGCAGCCGGTGATGAACAGCGCCGCCACGAGGAGGAGCAGTCCAAAGCCTTGCAGGGGTCGCATCAGTACCTCCTTCCGCCTTTCGCGTCGTATTCAGTGCGGGAACCACGAGCCATTAGCATCCTCGATGAATCGCCTTTGTCAAGCTCCGTTGGCTGGTTTCGGCGCGCCTTCGCGGACGAGAGCGGTCCGCCGCGAACCCGTACCTGTCCCCTGTCCAGCTGATAAGATAAGCGCTTTCGTCTTCCGAGGGTCGTTGCGATGCCGTTCGACAAGGTTGATACGCAGGTCGATTTCCCCGCGCAGGAGCGGGCCGTGCTGGACTTGTGGCAGCGCCTCGGCGCGTTCGACAAGCTGCGCGCGCAGAACCGCGGCAAGCCGAGGTGGTCGTTCCTCGACGGCCCGATCACCGCCAACAACCCGATGGGCGTCCACCACGCCTGGGGCCGCACCTACAAGGACGCCTACCAGCGCTACTTCGCCATGACCGGCCACGAGCTGCGCTACCAGAACGGCTTCGACTGCCAGGGGCTGTGGGTCGAGGTCGAGGTCGAGAAAGAACTCCGGCTCCGGTCCAAGCGCGACATCGAGAACCTCGTTCCCGGCGACGCCTTCGCGAGCATTGACAAGTTCGTCCGGCTGTGCAAGGAGCGCGTCGATAAGTACGCGCGCGTGCAGACCGATCAGTCGATCCGGCTGGGGTACTGGATGGACTGGGACCGCGCCGCGGATTGGCAGAAGCCGCCGGACGCGCGGCGCAGCTACTTCACGATGGCGGACGAGAACAACTACACGATCTGGCGCTTCCTCAAGAAGTGCCACGGCCGCAGACTGGTGTATCGCGGGTACGACGCCATGCCGTGGTGCCCGCGCTGCGCTGTCGGCCTGTCGCAGCAGGAGATGCACGAGGGCTACCAGCTTGTTGCCCACCGCGCCGTGTTCGTCCGCTTCCCGCTCCGCGAGCGTCCTGGCGAGAACCTCCTCGTCTGGACCACCACGCCCTGGACGCTCACCAGCAACGTCGCCGCCGCCGTCAATCCGGCGCTCACCTACGTCAAGGTGAAGCACCGCGACCAGATCTATTACCTCGCGAAGGGCGCCCTGACCGCCCACCGCAAGGAGGACGAGTTCAGGCGCAAGGAATGGATCGAGGGCGTACCGAAGCTGAAGGCACTCGAACAGATCTTCAAGGAAAAGGGCGGGTTCGAGGTCGTCGGCGAGTTGCGCGGCGCCGAGATGGTCGGTTGGACCTACGACGGGCCGTTCGACGAGTTGCCGGCCCAGGGCCACCCCGGCGGCTATCCGGACCGGATCGCCGACGTGGTGGTCAAACAGGGCTGGGGGCCGCAGGAACCGGCGCGAGCGATCCATCGCGTCATCGCCTGGGACGCGGTCGGCGAGGTCGAGGGGACGGGCATCGTCCACATCGCCCCGGGCTGCGGCAAGGAGGACTTCCTCCTCGGCAAGGACGAGCAGCTGGTGCCGGTCGCGCCGCTCGACGATGAAGGCGTGTTCCTGCCGGGCCTGGGGCTACTGGAGGGGAAGTCGGCGCTGGCCCACGCGACGGCCGACTGGATCCTGAACAACCTGAAAGAGAAGGGGCTGCTGCTGGAGGTCGAGAAGTATCCGCACAGCTACCCGCACTGCTGGCGCTGCAAAACGGAACTGCTGTTCCGCCTGGTCGATGAGTGGTTCATCGACATGAAGTGGCGCGACGAGATCATGCGCGTCGTCGAGGACGTGACATTCCTGCCGGAGAGCATCAACGGCAAGGCGCGCGAACTCGACTGGCTGCGCAACATGGGCGACTGGATGATCTCGAAGAAGCGCTTCTGGGGCCTGGCGCTGCCGATCTGGGTGTGCGAGGCGTGCGGCGCGTTCGACGTGATCGGCGGCCGCGACGAGCTGAAGGAGCGCGCCGTCGAGGGGTGGGAGAAGTTCGACGGCCACAGCCCGCACCGGCCGTGGATCGACCAGGTAAAGGTGAAGTGCGCGCAATGCGGCGGGCGCGCGAGCCGCATCCCGGACGTCGGCAACCCGTGGCTGGACGCGGGCATCGTGCCGTTCTCGACGATGGGCTACAACAAGGACCGCGCGTACTGGGAGAAGTGGTTCCCGGCCGACTTCATCACCGAGAGCTTCCCGGGACAATTCCGCAACTGGTTCTACGCCATCCTGGCCATGAGCACGATGATGGAGCAGCGTGCGCCGATGAAGGTACTGCTCGGGCACGGGCTGGTGCGCGATCAGTGGGACCGGCCGATGCACAAGTCGGCGGGTAACGCGATCCCGTTCGAGGGGGCCGCCGACGAGGGGTATCAGCTGACGGACCCGAAGGGTGCCACCAGCAGCCACCCGCCCATGAGTGCCGACCTGATCCGCTGGCTGTTCTGCCGGAGCAATCCGGCGAACAATATCGACTTCGGCCCGGAGCCGGCAGACGAGCTGCGTGCGCGCTTCGTCCTGAAGCTGTGGAACACCTACGCCTTCTTCTGCAACTACGCGAAGGCAGACGGCTTCGAGGCGGGCGGGCCGCAGGTGCCGGTGAAGGCTCGCCCGGACATCGACCGCTGGATCCTCTCCGACCTGCAGAAGCTGGTCCGGACGGCGCGCACGGCGTTCGAGAAGTTCAACGTGCAAGCGTTCTGCCTGGAGGCCGAGAAGTTCGTCGATGACAAGCTGAGCAACTGGTACGTCCGTCGCAACCGCCGCCGCTTCTGGAAGAGCGAGAAGGGGCAGGACAAGACAGCCGCCTACCAGACCCTCTACGAGGTGCTGCTGACGCTGACGAAGCTGTTCGCGCCAGTCGTGCCATTCCTCGCCGAGACGATGTACCAGAACCTGACGCAGGGGGCGGCCGGGCACAGCCCCAGCGTACACCTCTGCGACTATCCGGAGGTCAATGAGGCGCTGATCGACGAGGAGCTGTCGCGCGACATGGACGCCCTGCTCGATCTGGTGACGCTGGGCTCGGCGGCGCGGAACACTGTCAAAATCAAGGTGCGCCAGCCGCTGGCCGAACTGCGGGTCCAGCCCGGCGACGAGGGCGCCCGCCGGGCCGTCGAGCGCTTCGCCGACCAGCTTACGGAGGAACTGAACATCAAGCGCGTCGCCCTGCACAGCGGCAACGGCCCGCTGCTGTCCACCGAGGTAAAGCCGAATCCGAAGGCGCTCGGTCCGAAGATCGGCTCGCGCCTCAAGGAGGTGACGGCGGCGCTCGCCGTGGCCGACACAGCGGCGGCGGTGGCGAAGAAGTTGGCCGCGGGCGAGTCGTTCGAGCTACCGCTTCCCGGCGGGGCGGTCCTTCTGGAACCGGGCGACGTCTGGGTGCAGGCGCGTGCGGCCGAAGGTTGGACTGGCGTCGAGGAACGCGGCACGCAGGTCGCGCTCGACGCCCGCATCACGGAAGAGCTGAAGTTGGAGGGCACGGCCCGCGAGGTGGTGCGCCACGTCCAGCAGGCGCGCAAGGATGCGAACCTGGAGATGGACGACCGCATCGCGCTGTACCTGCACACGGACGCCCCGGCGCTCGGCAAGGCGATCGAGACGCACCGGGCCTACCTCGGCGGCGAGACGCTGGTGACCGCGTGGGCGACGGAGCCGTTGGGGACAGCGGCGCACGGCGCCGACGTCAAGGTGGACGGTCAGGCGTTGCGGATCGAGCTGAAGAAGGCCGCTCGTTGAGCAAGAACTGACTAGCGCGTCCACCGCCTGACGGTCCAGACGGCTTGTGTGTTAAGGGTTCTGAACTTTCAGGAGCTAGAAAAAACTGAGGCCGCGGCCTACAATGCTGATGAAGTCGCCCCGGACGAGCCAAACCATGACAAGTGTTCCCACCGACGCCCGGTTGTCCGAGATCCGGTCCAAGGTCGAGGCCGGCGAGCGCCTGTCCTTCGAGGACGGGCTGTACCTGGAGGAGCAGGCCGACCTGCTCGCGCTCGGCGAACTGGCGAACCTCGTCCGCGAGCGGAAGAACGGCCGCTTCACCTACTACAACGTCAACACCCACCTGAACCCGACCAACGTTTGCGTCTACCGCTGCACCTTCTGCGCCTTCCGGGCCGATCTGCGGAACCCGAAGGGGTACGCCATGAACGACGAGCAAATCCTCGAGCGCGCCGCCGAGGCCGACCGGCGCGGGGCGACGGAACTGCACATCGTCGGCGGTTTGCACCACCAGTTGCCCTACGAGTGGTATCTGAACGTCGTGCGCCTCATTCACCAGGCGCACCCACGGCTGCACCTGAAGGCGTACACGGCGGTCGAGTGGGACTGGTTCAGCCGTCTGACCGGCCGGCCGACGCGCGACCTGCTCGCCGAGTTCAAGGAGGCGGGCCTGGGCAGCCTGCCCGGCGGCGGGGCGGAGATCTTTCACCCCGAGGTGCGCGACCGGATCTGCGAACACAAGGCCGACGCTGACGCCTGGGGCCGCATCCACCGCGAGGCGCACGAACTGGGGCTCCGGTCCAATGCGACGATGCTCTACGGCCACATCGAGAAGGCGCGTCACCGCATCGACCACCTGTGCCGGCTGCGCGAGATCCAGGACCAGACCGGCGGCTTCCAGACGTTCATCCCGCTCGCGTTCCACCCCGACAACACCGGCCTCGCCCACCTCGCCAAGCCGGACGTGCTGATGGACCTGCGGACGATAGCGGTCAGCCGGCTAATGCTCGACAACTTCCCGCACATCAAGGCGTACTGGGTGATGCTCGGGATCAAGACGGCGCAGATCGCGCAGAGCTTCGGGGCCGACGACCTCGACGGCACCGTGGTCCACGAGAAGATCTACCACGACGCCGGGTCGGACTCGCCGCAGGAACTGAGCGTGGCGGAGATCCGCCGGCTGATCGAGGAGGCGGGCCGCATCCCGGTCGAGCGCGACACTCTGTACCGCGAGGTCGTCCGTGAGCGTGGCGGCTGGGAGACCCGCCTCCCGCTGGCTACCCCGTCCGCCGGCGCGCCGGCCAGCTAGTTGCCCCGCGGCCCGGCCGCGGGCGGGCACGCGACCGCGTTGGTGGCGGGCGCCGCCTCGATCGACCGGCCCTGCACGGTCAGCATGCCGTTGCGCAGCTCCAGGTGGCGGATCTGGACCGTCGGCCGCGGCTGGTCGATCTGGAACCGCAGGACCGCGGTCGGGTTGCCGTTGTGCCGATACCATGTCACGTCGATGTTGTGCCGCCGGATCATGTTCGAGATCTGCTCCAGCAGCGACTGGGCCGAGATCGGCAGCGACCCGGCGTGCAGCGACTGCAATTCCAGCACCACCACGTTGCGCTCCTTCGGCGCCAGCCACGCCCGGAAGTCGATCGAGATGACCGTGCTCCACGGCGGCTGCCCGTACCGGAACGCGAGCCGGATCCTGTCCTGCTCCAGGACCACCCGCGGCGCCGTCACGTTCTCCGGCAGGAGTTTCCCGGCCACGCCCGATGACAGGAAGTCCTCCTCGAAGTAGCTGTTCAGCTGGGCCTCCGTGAAGGTGCCGTGCCAGACCGGCTCGCGGTTCATGATCTGATTGACCAGGCTCGTCACCGTCCGGTAGAACGCCGCCGACTGGTCCCGGCGCAGCTTCCCCGGCGGGATGGCGGCACGCTCGTAAAACGACGGCGTGTGCCGGGCCAGGAGAGCGAGCGCGCCGAGGGTGACCAGGCCGGCCAGTACGAGTACGCCGACCGCCAGCAGGACCGATTTGCGACGCATGACCGGGGTCCAGGAAAGGAGAAGCGGAACGGCCATTCACGCAGCGGCAGCGAGGTGCGGCTGGACTATAGCGGCGCGCCGGCGGGGGGTCAACGCGGTCTGAGCCCGCAGAGGCCGCGCCCGGGCCGGAGCCCGGCGTTTGACAGGCGCGGGATGCTAATCTACGGTTGAGCAGAGGCGACTTGCTCACGGTAACAGACGAGGCGTTATGGCGGAGCTGGGTATTCCCATCCAGGCGGAGATGACGTTGTTGCAGCGACACCAGTGGATCAAACGTCGGGTTGAGCCGCGCTACCACTGCGGGCCGGCGACGGCCGCACGGGTGCTGCACCGGGTCGGGGGCGAGGCGCCGCGGCGCGTCTGGATCCTGAACCTGTCGGCCACCGGCGCCGGGATCCAGGCGGGCCAGCCGCTGGAGGCGGAAACGCTGATCGTCATCAACCTGCGCAGCGTCGCCCAGGACCGCGTGTTCGATCTGCCCGCCCGGGTGGTTCACTGCACCCCGCAGGTGAACGGCGAGTGGCTCATCGGGTGTGAGTTCGCGGACCAGCTCAACCCGGACGACCTCGACGCCCTGCTGTAGGGCCGCGCCTACAGCGGCGCCGGCAGGTCGCGACGGCAGAAGGTCCACAGCGCCAGCAGATACCCGACCGTCCCCACCCCTGCCAGGACGCCCACCCTTCCCCACACCAGCGGGTCGGCGTACCAGTCGGCTCGCAGGATGACTTCCTGCGGCTGGTAGTAGTAGAAGACGGTCAAGGGGCGCAACGGCTCGATCACCGGCCAGAGCTGGCCGACCACGTTGACGAGGAACTGGAAGAGGGTGAGCAGCACGGCCACGCCGAGAACCCGGCCGCGGAACCGCCCGCCGGCCGACAGCCAGAGGGAGTAACCGCTCACCGCGAACAGCAGCGCCCCGACGTACAGCAGGGCCGGGCTGCACTGCAGCGGCTCCAGCCGCAGCTGTTCGGGTCCGAGTTCCCCGAGCAGCAGCGGCCGCAGTTTGAGCTGTTCCGGTGCCACCCGGATCTCGCCGACCAGCCACACCCCCGCCACCGTGCCGGCCCACATGCTCAGGCACAGCACCGGGATCACGATCAGATCGATCAGGAAGTGAGCGCCGATGACCCGCGCCCGGGGCACCGGCTGCGCAAGCAGCAACTCCATCGTCCCGCGATCGATCTCCCCCGCGATCGCACCAGCCGCACGCCCGATCGCCCAGATGCACAGCAGCGTCTGCACCAGCGGATGGACGTACCCGATGGACAGCACGTCCATCGCCCGGCCAAGGCTGACGCGCTCGCCGCCCATCAGCGTCCGCACGATCTTGCCCGGCCCCTCGAAAATCTTCTGCTGCAGCTCGTTCAGGCTCCGGTCCTTGTCGCCCAGCAGCACCGGCACCAGCTCGCCGGTGATGCGCTGGGTGATCTTGCACCACAACATCTCGAAGGCCATCAGCAGCAGGGCGACGACGAGCAGCGCGGTGCGTGCGTCCCGGAGCAGTTTGCGAACGAGGATGCGGGTCATGCCGGCGTTCCGTGGTAGCGGGCGTAGATCGGACCGAGGCCGAGCGGCTCCAGCTTCAGATCGACCACCTGCTGCCGGGCCAGCCACCCCAGCAGCGGCGCGAGCGGGCCGTCATACGCGAACGCCACCCGGTTGCCGTCGCGGGTGACGCCGCCCAGGCCGGGCAGGTCGGGCAGCGCTTCGACGACGCCGGTGAAGGCGGCCGTGACGACGCGCGTCCCGCGCAGGTCGGCCAGCGCCTGCAGGTGGACCAGCCGGCCGCGCTGGAGGATGCCGACGCGATCGCACACCTGCTCCACCTCGGTCAGGACGTGAGAGGAGAACAGCACCGCCTGCCCGCGGTCGCGTGCCTCGCGCAGCTGGGACAGCAGCTCGTCCCGCATGGTCGGGTCGAGGGTGTTCGTCGGCTCGTCGAGGATGAGCAACGGCGCGTGCGGAGCCAGCACGGCGAGCAGTGCGACCTTGCGCTTCATCCCCGACGACAGCTGCGCGATGGGGCGCGTCAGGTCGATGTCCAGGGTGCCGGCCAGACGCCGGATCTCCGCCCGCTCGGTGGTGCCGCGCAGCCCGCACAGGAAGCGGATCAGCTGCCGGCCGGTCATGTTCTCGTAGAGGCGCAGCTCGCCCGGCAGGTAGGCGACGCGCGCCCGGGCGGCGACGCTGTCGTTCCAGCAATGGTGGCCGTCGATCCACGCCGCCCCGTCGGTCGGCCTCAGGAACCCCAGGAGCAGGCGCAGAGCGGTCGATTTGCCCGACCCGTTCGGCCCGAGCAGGCCGAACACCTCGCCGGGAGCGAGCGTCAGGTCCAGCCGGTCCAGGGCGCGAACGGTGCCGTAATCCTTGGTCAATTGCTCGGTGTGCAGGAGCATGGTCGTGGAGCCGGTAACAGGGGCGCAGGGGTGAGGATACAGGGGAGGCGGGGCACCCACAAGGGACGACCAGGGCGACACGTTCGGCCTGAGATCGCGCTTGCGGCTGCCCCCCTGGCATCCTCCACGAGCCAGGGCCTGGCGTTTCCCGGCCTCCCGGCCGCAGGTAGAATGAACGTTACCGTGCCCGCATTGTCATGTCGAGGGAAGACCGATGACCGAAACGCTGATCCTCTCCGCCGTCCGCACGCCCATCGGCAAGTACCTCGGCGGCCTCGCCGACGTGCCGGCCCCGCAGCTCGGCGCCCTCGCTGTCCAGGAGGCGCTGCGCCGGTCCGGGGCGCGCCCGGAGCAGGTGGACGAGGTGATCCTGGGCAACGTCATCCAGGCGGGCCTCGGCCAGAACCCGGCCCGGCAGGCGGCCCTGAAGGCGGGCCTGCCCGATACGGTCGCCGCCTTCACCGTCAACAAGGTGTGTGGGTCCGGGCTGAAGGCGATCATGCTCGCGGTCCAGGCGATCCGGGCTGGCGACGCCGAATTGCTCGTGGCGGGCGGGATGGAGAGCATGAGCCGCGCCCCGTACCTGCTGCTCGGCGCCCGCGCCGGGTGGAAATACGGCGATCAGAAGGCGGTCGATGCGATGGTCCACGACGGCCTGTGGTGCGCCTTCGAGTGCTGGCACATGGGCGAGGCGGCCGAACACATCGCCGCCCGGTGCGGGGTGACGCGCGCCGATCAGGACCGCTTCGCCGCCCAGAGCCACCAGCGCGCCGCCGCGGCGTGGGAGCGCGGCGCCTTCACCGCCGAGGTGGTGCCGGTCACCGTCGGCAGCGGGCCGAAGGCGAAGACCGTCTCGCGCGACGAGGGGCTGCGCCCGGACACGACGGCGGAGGGGCTGGGCAAACTGAAGGCCGCCTTCAAGGAGGGCGGCACCGTGACCGCCGGCAACGCCTCGATGCTCAGCGATGGCGCTGCGGCGCTGGTCGTGGCGTCGCGCCAGGCCGCTGACCGTCTCGGGACGAAACCGCTGGGGCGCGTCGTCGCCTACGCGACGAGCGGGGTGGCGCCGAAGGAGATCTTCATTGCCCCGGTCGAGGCGGTGCGCCAGGTTCTCGACCGGGCCGCCTTGCGGCCTGGCGACATCGACCTGTTTGAGTTGAACGAGGCGTTCGCGGCGCAGATGCTGGCGTGCGGCAAGGGGCTGGAACTGGACGAGAGCCGGGTGAACGTCAACGGCGGGGCGATCGCGCTGGGACACCCCATCGGAGCGTCGGGAGCGCGGGTACTGGTGACGCTGCTGCACGCGCTGGAGCAGCGTGGGCTGAAGCGCGGGCTGGCAGCGCTGTGCCTGGGCGGCGGCAACGCGGTGGCGATGGTGGTGGAGCGCGTATAGCGGTGAGGGACGCTCCGAGCCGAGTCACGCGAGCGGGTCGCGCCGCTCCGCAGGCGCATGTGCGAGTATCACCGCGAGTTGCGTCGGCGGCATGGTCTGTCGATCCTGCCGCTCGCCATTTGCTCGGGCACGAGTCGGGCAAGGTCATGGTCTGCGGACACATGCCGCGGAAGAACGGCCGGCCGCGCCACCTCGGCCACGCGGTGTGCCTCGCCACCTGGGTGTACGGGGACGGCTGGCTCAAGCGCACCGGCTGGATCGAGGAACTGGTTTCGGACACCTGACAAAAGCGCAGGAGAACGTACATGGCCCCCGTGATCGATACCGCCGCCCGCGCGCGCTGGGAGCAAGAGGTCGCCGCCGCCCCCGGCCGCGCCCAACCGCCGACCACCGTCAGCGGGATGCCGGTCGCGTCACTCTACACCCCCGACAACCTCAACGGCTTCGACCCCGACACCGACCTGGGCTATCCGGGCCAGTACCCGTTCGCGCGCGGCGTCCACGCCTCGATGTACCGCAGCCGGCTGTGGACGATGCGCCAGTTCGCCGGGTTCGGCACGGCGCGGCAGACGAACGGGCGCTTCCGATTCCTGCTCGACAAGGGCCAGACCGGGCTGAGCACCGCGTTCGACCTGCCGACGCTGATGGGCCTGGACAGCGACGATCCGCGTTCGTTCGGCGAGGTCGGCCGGCTCGGCGTCGCGGTCGATACGCTCGACGACATGCGCGAACTGTTCGCCGGCATCGACCTGGCGCGGGTGTCGGTGTCGATGACGATCAATGCGCCGGCGGCGATCGTGATGGCGTACTTCCTGGCGAACGCGCGGGATCGCGGCATCGACTGGCGGCAGCTGCGCGGCACGCTGCAGAACGACATCCTCAAGGAGTTCCACGCCCAGAACGAATTTGTCTTCCCGCCCGCGCCGCACGTCCGGCTGGTGTGCGACACGATCGAGTTCTGCGCCCGCCACGTTCCGCAGTGGAACCCCGTCAGCATCAGCGGCTACCACATCCGCGAGGCCGGCTCGACCGCCGTGCAGGAACTCGCCTTTACCCTCGCCGACGGGTTCCACTATCTCGGCATCTGCCTCGCCCGCGGGATGGACGTGGACGAGTTCGCCCCGCGCCTGTCGTTCTTCTTCAACGCCCACAACGACATCTTCGAGGAGATCGCCAAGTACCGGGCGGCGCGCGTCCTGTGGGCCGAGGCGCTGCGCCACAAGTACGGCGCCAAGAAGGAGGCGTCGTGGAAACTCCGCTTCCACGCCCAGACGGCGGGGTGCAGCCTGCAGGACAAACAGCCCCAGGTGAACCTGATGCGGGTCGCCTACCAGGCGCTGGCGGCCGTGCTGGGCGGGTGCCAGTCGCTGCACACCAACAGCATGGACGAGACGCTTGCCCTGCCGTCCGAGCACGCCGTCACGCTCGCCCTCCGCACGCAGCAGGTGCTCGCACACGAGACGGGCGTGACGAACACCGTCGATCCGGTCGGCGGCAGCTACTTCGTCGAGGCGCTGACGAAACAGATGCAGCAGGACGCCCGCGCCTACTTCGAGCGCATCGAGGGGCTGGGCGGGATGCTCCCGGCCATCGAGGTCGGGTTTTTCCGCCGCGAGATCGCCGAGGCGGCGTTCACGTACCAGCGCGACGTGGACGCGAAGCGGAAGCTCATCGTCGGCGTCAACGCCTTCCAGGAGGCGGACGAGAAGCCGCTCGACATCCTGCAGGTCGAGGAGGGCGTCGAGCGCGCGCAGGTCGCGTCGCTGCGGCGGATCAAGGGCCAGCGCGACGCGGAGACGGTGTGCCGCGCGCTCGACACGGTCCGGCGCGTGGCGGGGACGAAGGAGAACCTGATGCCGGCATTCCTGGACGCGGCGGAGGCCCGCTGCACCGTGGGCGAGATCATGAATGCACTGGCGGACGTGTTCGGGCGCTACGACGGGGCGGCGAAGTGGTGAGCGTGATCGAACGACTTCAGGAGGTGGACATGGAAGCAGTCAACACACTCTTGACGGCCGAGCAGTTTCGACTGCTCCCCGGCAACGGGCAACCCAGGGAACTGGTACGCGGGAGGGTCGTGCCGATGAATGTGCCTGCGCCTCGTCACGGGGAGATTTGCGGCAGAGTGGTTCGGTTCGTCGGGAACTTTGTCGAGGAGCGTGATCTCGGCCGCGTGGTGAGCAACGATGCCGGGATCATCACCGAACGCGGTCCCGATACGGTGCGCGGCGCCGACGTGGCCTACTACAGTTATCTCCGCGTCCCCAAAGGTCCGATGCCGGACGGGTATCTTCCCGTGGCGCCGGAACTGGTCTTCGAGGTGCGCTCGCCGACGGATCGCTGGAAAAAGGTGCTCGCGAAGGTGGCTGAGTACCTGAACGCCGGGGTCGCGGTGGTGTGCGTGCTGGACGCGCAAACCGAGACGGCCCACGCCTATTTCGAGGACCAGCCCACGCAGATCTTCCAGGCGGACCAGGAGCTTGTCCTGCCGGAGTTGTTGCCGGGCTTTCAGGTACGTGTCCGGCGGTTCTTCGAGTGATCGTGTCCCCAGGAGGCAGGAAACCGGCCATGACCGTTACCCCACCGCCCCGTGTCGTCCTCGCCAAGGTCGGGCTCGACGGCCACGACCGCGGCATCAAGGTGGTCGCCCGCGCCCTGCGCGACGCCGGGCTCCACGTCATCTACGCCGGGCTGTGGCAGACGCCCGAGGCGGTCGTTCGCGCCGTCGCCGACGAGGACGCCGACTGGCTCGGCCTGAGCCTCCTCAGCGGCGCCCACATGACCCTGGTGCCGCGCGTCCTGCAACTGCTGCGCGCGGCCGGCCTGGAACACGTCGGCGTGCTCGTCGGCGGCATCATCCCCGAGGGCGACATGCCGAAGTTGCTGGAGATGGGCGTGGCTCGCGTGTTCGGACCGGGCACGTCACTGGATGAGATCGTGGCGTTCCTGCGCCAGCGGAGCGAGACGACCCATGCCTGACCTGCCGGTTCTGCTCGACCGTTTCCGCCGGGGCGATCGCCTGGCCCTGGCGCGCCTGCTCAGCCTGACGGCCCGGGGGGAGGCGCTCGCCGAGATCCGCACGGCGCTCGGCCCGGCCGCGCAGCCCGCTCTCGTCGTCGCGCTCACTGGCGGCGGCGGGGTTGGGAAAAGCACCCTGGTCGGCAAGCTCATCGATCACGTGCGCGGCCAGAACCTGAAGGTCGCGGTGCTCGCCTGCGATCCGCAGAGCCCTCTCAGCGGCGGCGCCCTGCTCGGCGACCGCTTTCGCATGCCCGGCCGCGCGGACGATGACGGCGTCTTCATCCGCAGCCTGGCCGCCCTCTCCGGCCGCGGTGCCGTCGCCGAGCACCTCGACGTGATGGTGCGCCTGCTGGAGGCGTTCGGATTCGACGTCGTCCTGATCGAGACGGTCGGCGCCGGCCAGGGCGACACGGCGGTACGCGATCTGGCGGACGTCGTCGTGCTGCTGCTCCAGCCCGAGACGGGCGACGACCTGCAGTGGGAGAAGGCGGGCGTGCTGGAGGTCGCCGACGTGGTGGTGATCCACAAGGCCGACCTGCCCGGCGCCGGACAGGCCGCCGCCCAGGTGCGTGCCTCGCTCGGCCTGGTGGGCACGCGAAACGTGCCGGTGGTGCTCGTCAGCTCGCGCGCCGGGCAGGGGCTCGCGGAACTGTGGCAGGCGATCCGGACCAGCCCGCGCCGCCGCGGGGAGGGGGACGCCGACCGCGAACTCCTCTCCCTTGCCCAGGAAGTGCTGGCCGCGCGGTTCCGGCAAGCCCGCGCCGGTGGTGACGCCGGGCTGACACAATTGCTCGATCGGCGGCGACAGGGCAGCCTCGCCGACGCGGACGCCGCCGCGGCCGTCCTCCGACTCCTCGCCCGGGACGAGCCCCACTGATGGGGGAGCAGAGATAACCAGCTGCTGATAGCTCCAGGCGAACCGCTCTATTGCTCGTCCGCGTTTCACCGACTGGGCCGATTCTGCCGATAGGAAGGGGGAGGCGCGACCTGGGGACTCGTTCCAGACTCGTGCTGCGCGACCCGGCATGGAGGCCCGGAGATGGCAGGGATACTGGGGAAGCGGTGGTGGCTCCGGCGGGCTGGGTTGGCGGTCATGCTGGCGGCGCTGGCGTCCGCCGGGTGTACCAGCGGCGGCACCCAGTTCACCCTCTTCCCCCAGCGGGAAGTGCTGACCGATTCGGCCAGGATGCTGCGGGCAGCGTCCGGGCCGCACCCGCTGCCCCTCCCGCGCGAGCTGGATCAACGGGTTCTGCCGGCTTACGTGGTCGAACCGGGTGACGTGCTGCTCGTCCAGCCGGCCGACCTGGACTCGCCGGTGCAGATCCCCGGCGACCAGCCGGTGCTGCTCGACGGCACGATCCACCTCGGCCGGTACGGCCAGGTCGTCGTCGCCGGCAAGACGGTCCCCCAGATCGAGCAGCTTGTCCGCTCGACCATCCAGGCGCACGTCAAGGACGTGGGTCCGATCGTGGTCCGCATCGTGACGCGCCTCAGCAAGGTGTACTACGTCCTGGGCGAGGTGAACGCCCCCGGCGCCTTCCCCCTGCAGGGGCGCGAGACGGTGCTCGACGGCATCATCGCGGCCGGCGGGCTGACGGACCGGGCGTCGCGGCGCAACATCATCCTCAGCCGGCCGACCGGCCCGAACCACTGCCGTATCGTGTTGCCGGTCTGCTATCGCGACATCGTGCAGATCGGCGATACGACGACCAACTACCAGCTCGCCCCGGGGGACCGCATCTTTGTCCCCGGCCGGACCCTGTTCGAGGATCTCTGCCCGCGGCGCCAGGAGTGCCCGCCCTGCGGCGGTCCGCACGCCCCGTGCGACCTCGGCGGGCACGCGCTGGACGTGCCCCACGCTCCCGTCGAGGCTCCCGTTCCGTCGGGCGCCCTCATGCTGCCCCCGGTGGGCCAGATCGTGCCTCCGGCTGGTGCGGGTCAGACGGCTACCCCGGTTGCCAGGCTGGATGTCGTGGCACAGACCGGCGTGAAGGCGGCCCCGGCCGCGCAGGTGACCTACCCGGCCTACGGCAGGCCGGAGCACCATCCGGCGCCGCCCGTTTGCACGGAAGAGTTTCCGCGAAACGCGAGCCTGCGGGCGCCCTGAAAGAGACCGGCGGCCACATTACGGAGAAGCAGGATCCGAAGGGAGGCCGGCCCGTCTTCTCCCCCCTTCCCTCGCAGGGAAGGGGGGCCGAGGGGGTTAGGTTTTCGCCTCACCTCTCCCCCCTGGTGGGGAAGGGAGGAGAGAAAGAACCAGACGCCCTCACCGCCACGCGCTACTGGCACGCCTTGAGGAACGCGACCAGGTCGGCGAGTTCCTGCGGTGTCAGCTGCTGGTCGAGGCCGGACGGCATCACCGATACCCGGCCCGGGCGCAGGTCGTCGATTTCCTCGCGGCTCAGGCGCACCTCCTGATCCGGCCCCGTCGCCAGCACCACCTCGTCCGGGCCGCCGGGCCGGCGCACCCCGCTGAACGAGCGCCCATCGTGCGTCGCCACCACCATTGGCTCGTACCCCTGGACGAAGCTGGCGCTGGGGAAGACGATCGATTCAAGCAGATCGCGCTCGGTCCGGATGCGGCCGATGCGCGTCAGGTCCGGCCCGGTCTTGCCGCCCAGGTAGCCGATCGTGTGACACGAGACGCAGGCCGCCTTCGGGTGGTTGAATACCGCCTGGCCGCGCCGCACGTCGCCGCCACCGAGCGAGCCGACGAGCTGCTCCAGCCGCACCTTCTGCTTGCCCGCGTCGGTATCGAGCGTCGTCAGCAGCCGCTCCGCCTCCTCGCGGATGGGCGCGTCGAACTTCGCCAGGCGGGCGCGCACCTGGTCCGGCCGCAGGCCGGCGCGAGCGAGCGACGCTTTCAGCGCCCCGAGCAGCGCCCGCCCCACCGCCGCGTCGGCCGACTGACCGAACGCATCGAGCAGCCGGCCGGCCTCCATCGGCCCCGCCCCCTTCAGCGCGTCCGTCAGCTGGAGGAGTTGGCCGCGCGTCAGCCGCGCCTGCGCCAGCGCGTCGGCCGCGAGAGCGCGTTCTGTTACCGGGCGGTCGGGGCGCACCTGCTCCATCAGAAACGCGAAGAGGGCCGGCTCGACCTTCGGCAGCCCGCCGGGGAGGGCCGCCAGGGCGCCGAGCCGCGCCGGCGCCGGAGCCTTTCCGGTGCGGCCGACATGGAGGAGCGCCTGCCTCAGCCGGGCGGGCGGCTGCTTCGGCAGGCGCAGCGAGCGCACCGCCGTGACGGCCTCGCCCAGGACCGCGCTGCTATCACCTTCCAGCACCAGGGCCAGGCCGTCGAGCCACGCTGGCGGCGCCTGCTTGAGCCCCGCGCGGGCCATCGCACGCAGGGCAACCTGGCGTACCCGGGCGGATGCGGCGCGGTCGCGGAGTTGCTCGGCCAGCAGTTCCTGCACCGCGGGCGACCGGGCCAGGCGGGCCAGTTGCTGCGCCAGGTCGTCCTGCTCGGCCGCGCCCAGGTCCGGCGCCGCGAGGCGATCCCGCAGGAAGCCGGAGAGGGTGGCGCCCCACTCCGCGTGCCGGCCGGCGATCCACCAGGCGGTTTCCTTCAGCTTCCCGTCACGCGCCGCCAACTCCTTCGTGACCGCCGCGGTCGCGAGCTTGCCCTTTTCCATCTGATCGAGGGCAACGAGGGCGGCGCGGCGCGTGTGCGGGCTTACGCTCTTCAGGCCGGCGGCAGTCGCTTCCGGGTTGCCGATCTCGATGAGCGCGTAGGTGAGCGAGTGTTCGAGCATCCGATCGGCCGGCTCGGCGGTCGCTGCGAGCAGGGCCGGCACCGCCGCCCGGTCCCCGATGCGGCCGAGCGCCTCGGCGGCGGCCCGGCGATTCTGCGCCGCCGGGCCGCGGAGTACCGACAGCAGCGCCGACACCGCCTCGGCGTCGCGCCGGACGCTGACGGAGTGCAGCGCGACCTGGCGCACCGTCTCGTCCGCGTCAGCCAGGGCGGCGCGCACCGCCGCACGGGCGCGAGCGGTGTCGATGCGGGTCGCGGCCCAGACGGCGTGCTGCCGGGCGACCGGCACGCGGCCGGCGCGGAGTACTGCCTCCAGGGCAGGCACGGCATCATCCTTCCTGCGACTCAGTTCCTGCACCGCGCGCCGCCGCACCGCCGGCCGCGCGTCGCCGAGCAGCTTCGCCAGCTCGCCGGGCTGCATGGCGGCCCACGCCAGCTGCAGCCCGCGCGGATCCTCGACGCGCAGCGCCCCGGTGCGGCGGACCCGGTAGATGGCGCCGAGGACGTCCGGCTTGACCAGCTGCGACGTCGGGCAGCACAGCTTGTACCAGCCGCCGGTATCGACGACAAGCAAACTGCCGTCGGCGTCCTCGATCACGTCGGTCGGGTGGAAGTCCTTGTTGTCGGAGATGAGAAAATCCTCGTCGCGCGAGACGAAGGTGGCGCCGTCCGGCGTCAGGACGTGGCGTGTGACCTTCTGGAGGTTGAACAGGGCGGCGAACAGGTTGTCCCGATACCCCGGGCCGAACGCCTCCGACTCGTAGCGCATAAGGCCGGCCGGCGCGGCGGGGCCGAGGTGGGTCAGGACCGGCAGGAGGGCCGGCGACGTCCACGGATGTTCATACACGACGTCGTGGTCCTTCCCGTAGACGCCGCCGTAAACCGCGTGGACGAGGCCGTCACGCTTGCCGCCGCCAGGATACTGGAAGAACGTCGTGGTGAAGATCCGTTCGCCGCCGGGAGTGAACGCGACATCGACCGGATTGTCCATCCCGCCCGTCATGACCGGCTCGACGCCGGTGCCGTCGGGCCGGGCGCGGAAGATGTGGGCGGCGCGGGTGACGAGCGGCGCCCGCCCCGGACGCGGGTAGGTCTGCTTCGCGAACGCTCCCTTGCACCAGTAAATCCACCCGTCCGGTCCGGCATACGGACCGTGCAGATCGTTGGCGCAGCCGGTCAGGGTCTTGCCCTGGAACCACTCGGTGCGCTCGTCGGCGATGCCGTCGCCATCGATGTCGGTGAGCTTCCAGATGCTCGGCGGGGCGGCCACGTAGAGCGACCCGTCGAGCCACATCACGCCCTCCGGGAACATCATCCGGTCGGCGAAGATGATCCCCTTGTCGAACTTCCCGTCGCGGTCGGTGTCGGTGAGGCGGACGATGCGGTGCGGCCGCTTCTTGACCTGAATCGCGACCGGCTCGTTCGACCCGGACGAATCGGAGACGTAAAGGCGGCCCTGCTCGTCGAAGTCGGCGCCGATGGGCCGGTCCACGAGCGGCGGGCCGGCGACGAGTTCGATGGTGAAGCCGGCCGGCAGGGTGAAGGTGTGGCCGTTGAGGCGGACCCTGTTGGGCTGCGGGGCGGTTGGCCCGGCGGACAGGAGAAACGACGCGGCGGGGAGGAGCAGAGCGCTCACCAGGGCCAGGTATCTCACGATGGAGTCTCCGGGGGCGCAAGGTGCGAGTCGGCCGGCGCCGCTCCGGAACGGCACGGCCGGTCGCCCCCGATCTTACTCCTGGCCAGACACTGCCGCAAGGATCAGTCGGAAGTGGTGTCAGGGATGGGACCGGCGGCGCCTGGGTTTCCCTGTGCAGCCGTGACGCGGTGCAGGTATAACCAATAAGGGCACGAACCCTACCGCACTGACCGCGTCGGGCGCCGCCGAACGGGGCTGGAGGAGCGATCCATGCCAATCACCGTCTCCTGTCCTCGCTGCGCGGCGCCCTGTCTGTTCGCCGACGAACACGCTGGCCGGGTGGTCGCGTGCCTCTACTGCGGGCAGCAGATGCAGCTTCCCGCCACTGCCGCTCCTCGGCCTTCCCGCCCCGCGGCGCCGGCACCGAAGCCGCCTCCGCCAAAGGCACCTCAGCCGACCGCGAAGCCTCGACTTGCACCGCAGCCCACACCAGCACAGGCGTCCGCCCGGCAGGTTCGGCACGCCCCGGGGACTCGCCCCGCCCCGCAGTCGGTCCCGTACGGCAAGCCCGTCGCGCCGCCGCCTGCCCAGTCGCAGCGATCCCTCCCCGCTCGCCTTGGGGTCTGGTTGTGGCGGTTCTTTTCTCTCCTCGCCTACGTTCTCATCTTCCTCCTGATCCGCGTCCCGGTGTCGCTCGGGCGCCTCTGGATCTGGCTGCGCCGCTACCCCCGCCTCCGCCTGACCACGCTGGTTACGGTCCTGTTCCTGGGCGTGGCGGGAGGAGTCTACTTCTATTTCCGGGATGGCGGCGCATCGCCGGGAAGTTCCCCCGCTTCCGGGAGCGACGGCGGGCAGCCGGGGGAACCGGGAGCCCACGGTCCGGAGGGGGGCGGCAACGGCCGCGTGCAACTGGTCACGCTGGAGGACGCCGACCAGCGCCTCACCTGCGCCGCCTTTCGTCCCGATGGCGCCGCCCTGATCACGGGAAGCCGCGAGGGCGCCGTGAAACTCTGGCCGCTGGCGACGCGCAAGCCGCAGTCGCTCGCGACCGTGGCGGGCCTGCGAATCGCGAGTGTGGCGACGTCGGCGGTGGACCATCTGGTCGGGATTGCGACGGCGGGCCAGTCCGGCTGGGGCAGCGTGCGCATCTGGCGGCCCGGCGCGCCGAAAGAGCTGACGCCGCTCCCGTGGCCGACTTTCACCGACGACGATCGGCCCGCCCACCAGCTCCTGTTCAGCCCCGACGGCAGCCGGCTGTTCGCCGCGGGCAGAGACCGCGCCGTCGCGTGGGACGTGCGCTCCGGCGCGGTCGTGGCGGCGAGTCAGTGGCCGTTCGCCGAGACGGCGGCGCTCGGCCCCGACGGCGCCACGGCCGTGGCGGCCGCCGAGCAGGGCGTCGCGCTGTACGAGCTGCCGAGCCAGGCTCCCGCGCCCGACAAGCCGGTCCCCAGCGCGGCGCTGCGCAAGCGCCTCGGCGAAGACCGCGCGAAAGGGCTGCACCTCTTCGCTCTTGCCCTCGGCCGCGGCGAACAGTTGGCGGCCCGCGCGCGTCCCATTCTCAAGTCCGGGCCGGACGTGCTGATCCTCGGCGATGCCAGCAGCGGCAAGTGGGAGAAGGTCCGCGAGCCGTTCGCTGCCCACGACGAAGGGCGCTTCTGGGTCAAGACGCCGTCGCTGCAGTTCAGCCCTGACGGCAAGCTCCTCGCGAGCGGCGGCAACGGCTGGCTGGCGGTGTGGGACGTGGACAGGGGGCAGGCGATCGCCACGGTGCGCGAGGCGGACGTGGCCCCAAACACGACCGGCTGGGGCGAGCCGACGTTCGTGACGTTCGCGCCGGACGGGCGGACCGTCGCCTCGGTGTGGATGGACGGCAAGGTGCGCCTGTGGACGCCGCCGGTGCGCGAGCAGGTGCATTGAAGGGGGAAAGCGCCGGCCCCCGCACCCCCCTGCCCCCTCTCCCACCAGGGGGAGGGGGGCAGGGGGGTGCGGGGAAAAAGCAGACCGCGGGCCGACCAGGTCGTGGGTGACCGATCAGCGGGCCTGAAACAGCCTTCCTTCTGCCGGATGACCAGCGCAACGCTCGGGCGACGCATCATCGCCCACGGTGCAGGGCACCAGGCCAGACCTGGATTCCGGAGCAATCCTGCTGTAACCGCACCCCGCGCCCCGGGCAAGCCTCGTCACACGTCGCACGCCCGGACCGCCTGGCGCAGACCCTCCAGCGGGTTGCGCGTCGGGATGAACTCCTGCCCGACGTGGCCGCTGTATTTCACCTCCAGCAACTTGTGCATCACCGCCGGGTAGTTGATCTCCTGCCGGTCGTCCAGCTCGCCGCGCCCCGGGTTGCCGGCCGTGTGGACGTGGCCAAGGATGTCGCGGGTCTGCTCGAGGCGCCGCAGGATATCGCCGTGCATCACCTGGACGTGGTAGATGTCGAAAAGGAGCTTCACGCGCGGCGACTTGACGCGGCGGATGATGCCGGCGACCCAGTCGAGGTCGTCACCCTGGTAGCCGGGGTGGCCCTTCATCGGGTGCGAGCTGTCGCGGGTGTTGAGGTGTTCCAGGCAGACCGTCACGCCGCGCTTCTCCGCGTGGCCCGCGAGCGCCCGCAGCGCCTTGACGCAATTGTCCGCTCCCTCCTCGCGGCCGATCTCGCCGCTGCGCGGGTTGTTGGCGTCGCGCCACTTGTAGCCAGTGAAGGCGATCACGTTCGGGAAGTGCGCCTCGGCGCAGGCGTCGATCGTCTTGCGCGTGCGGTCGATGACCTCCTCGTGATAGCGCGGGTTGTTCAGCCCGCGCATGAACGACGCCCCCGGCATGCCGTTGGACGCCATGGCGCAGATCAGGTTGTGCTTGCGCAACGTGTTCCAGCTCGCGGCCGGCACCAGCTCGACCGACGGGCAGCCGAGTTCCCTGGCCACGCGGCAGATCCGCTCCAGATCCCAGCGTTCGCCGGCGCTGTTGAAGCACCAGAAGGCGATCGACTGCCGAATGCGGCCGCGCGTGACGGCACGTTCCTGCGCCGCCTCGACCGCGGGCAGGCGGGACAGGGCGGACGCGGTGCCGGCGGCGGCCAGGCCACGCAGCAGGTGGCGTCGATTCAGGGAGGGTGCGGCGGGAACGTCGGTGGGATCGTGCATGGCTCGTCCTTTCGGAGGCGGTGGAGACAGGATCGCCTGGATAGGACTATGAGGCACGGCCAGCAGCGGGAAGAACCGAGCCCGCAGGGCGGGAAGAAGCCAGGAACCAGGAAACCAGGAACCAATCAACCCGAGGGTTCGTTGCCGCGGCTGGTAAGCACCGCAACTGCCACCGAACACGGGTTTGTTTGGTTCCTGGTTCTTCCCCTGTCATGGTTCTCGCGCCGGCTCATCGCGCCGAGGACCAGGGGCGGGCGGCTGTGTCTCGGGCGGCGGCCGGTGTGGTCCGGCGGCCGTGTCGGGCGCCTGCGCGGCCGCCGGCGGTTCGGGCGCGCCTTCCCGTCCTGTCGTGGCACGCGGCTTGCCCGCCAGCCACTCGCTCAGGCCCTGGATGGCGACGAAGAACACCGGCACGAACAGCACTGCGAACACCGTCGAGCTGATCATCCCGCCGAAGACGACTGTCCCCAGCGACCGCCGGCTCGCCGCCCCCGCGCCCGTCGCCAGCACCAGCGTCACGACCCCGAGGATGAACGCGAACGACGTCATCAGGATCGGCCGGAAGCGCAGGCGTGCCGCCTCGATGCCCGCCTCCGCGACGGACCGGCCGCGGAGGCGCAGCTCGCGGGCAAATTCGACAATGAGGATCGCGTTCTTGCTCGCCAGGGCGATGATCAGCACCACCCCGACCTGAGCGTAGATGTTGTTCGCCATGCCGCGCACCGCAATCCCTACCACCGATCCGAGGATACCGAGCGGGACCACCAGGATGACCGCCAGCGGCAGCAGCCAGCTCTCGTACTGGGCGGCCAGCACGAAGTACACCAGCAGCACCGCCAGCGCGAAAACGACCAGCGCCTGCCCGCCGACCAGGCGCTCCTGGTAGGCCATGCCGGTCCAGTCGAACCCCATCCCTGACGGTAGCTGGCGGTGGGCGATCTCCTCCATCACGTCCAGCGCCTCGCCGGAGCTGGTGCCGGGCGCCGCCTCACCGATGATCGCTGCCGACGGGTAGAGGTTGTAGCGCGTGATGGTCTGCGGGCCGAACGACCTCTCGACGGTCAACAAGGTGGACAGCGGCACCATCTGGCCCTGCTTGTTGCGCACCTCCAGCCGGTAGATGTCCTCCAGTCGGTCGCGGTACTGCGGGGCCGCCTGGACGCGCACCTGGAAGACGCGGCCGAACCGATTGAAGTCGTTGACATACGTCGAGCCGAGAGCCGCCTGCAGAGTGTCGAAGACGTCGCTCAGCTGCACGTCGAGCTGCTTCACCTTGACGCGGTTCACGTCCAGGTGCAGTTGCGGCACGCCGGCCCGGAAGGTGGTCGTCAGCGGGCCGATCTCCGGCCGCCGCCGGGCCGCCTGCATGATGCCGCGGGTCTGCGCCTGCAGCGCCGCGAGGTTGGCGCCGCTGCGGTCCTGGACCATCATCTGGAACCCGCCGCTGACGCCGAGCCCGCGAATCGCTGGCGGGACGAGCAGGAACGCTGTCCCCTCCTGCAACTGGGCGAACTTCCGCCGCAGCCGCCCGAGGATCGCTTCCTGCGTCAGCGCCGGATCCTCGCGCTCGGACCAGTCGCGGAACGTCACGAACATCGTCGCCGCGTTCGACTGCATCGTGCCGTCCAGCAGAGACAGCCCGCCGAGGACGAACCACCCATCGACGCCGCCGCGCTTCTTCTCCTCCTCCAGGATGGTGTTCAGCTTCTCCGTCAGCGCGCGCGTCCGCTGCTGCGACGCCGCGTCGGGGAGCTGGATGCTGACGATGATGTACCCCTGGTCCTCGGCCGGCAGGAACCCGGTCGGCAGCGACACGTACCACCACGCCGTCACCCCGAACAGCCCCACGAACACGACCAGTACGGCCGCTGGCCGGCGCACCAGGTGGCTCACGACCCAGGTGTAGCCGCGTTCGACCAGGCCGTAGACGTAGTTGAACCCGCGCGCCAGGAAGTTGCGCCGCGGCGGCGCCGGGCGCAGGTACTGGGCACACTGGGTCGGCTTGAGGGTCAGGGCGTTGATGGCGCTGAGGAGGGCAGTGCCAGCGATCGTCAGCGCGAACTGGCGGTACAGCTGGCCCGTCACCCCGCCCAGGAACGACGCCGGCAGGAAGACGGCCATCAGCGCCAGCGTGATGCCGATCACCGGCCCCGTCATCTCCCCCATCGCCCGGATCGTTGCCTCGTGCGGCGGCTCGCCGTGCTCGATGTGGTGGGCCGCGTTCTCGACGATCACGATCGCGTCATCGACGACGATGCCGATGACGAGGACGAGCCCGAACAGGGTGAGGAAGTTAACCGAGAACCCGAGCAGGTATATGAACGCGAACGCGCCGATGATGGTGACCGGGACGGTCGTCGCCGGCACCAGGACCGCCCGCCAGTCCTGCAAGAAGACGAGGATAACGATCAGCACCAGCACGCCGGCCTCGATCAGCGTGCGATACACCTCGCGGACGCCGGCCGTAATGAACCGGGTGGTGTCGAACGACACCTCGTACCTCAGGCCCGGGGGGAAATTGTGCGCCAGCTGCTGCATCGCCCTGCGCACGCCTTCGGCCACGTCCAGGGCGTTGGCGCCGGGGAGCTGGTAGATTAGCACGCTCACTGCCTCGCGTCCGTCGCGCAGCGCGAACGTGTCGTACGACTGGGCGCCGAGTTCGACCGTCGCCACGTCCCCCAGATAGGTGGTGCGTCCGGCCGCGCCCGTCTTGAGGACGATGCGGCGGAACTGCTCGGGCGTTTTCAGGCGCCCGAGGGTCGTCACCGTGTACTGGAACTGCTGGCCCTTCGGGGCGGGCGGCTGGCCGATCTGGCCGGACGCAACCTGCACGTTCTGCTCGCGCAGGGCGGCCACGACGTCGCTGGTGGTGAGATCCCGCGTTTTCAGCTGCTGCGGGTTGAACCAGATGCGCATGCTGTACTCGCTGCCGCCGACGACGCGCACCTCGCCCACCCCCTTGATGCGGCTCAGCTGGTCGCGCAGGTTCAACGCCACGTAGTTCGCCATGAACAGCGCGTCGTAAGCTCCCGTCGGCGAGGTGAGCGAGAGGACGAGGATGATGTCGGTGGACTGCTTCTTGACCGTCACGCCGAGCTGGCGCACCTCCGCCGGGAGGCGCGGTTCGGCGATGGCGACGCGGTTCTGCACCAGCACCTGGGCGGTGTTCAGGTCGGTCCCGATCGCGAACGTGACGATCAGCGCGTACGAGCCGTTGCTGGAACTGGTCGAGGACATGTAGAGCATGTCCTCGACGCCGTTGACCTGCTCCTCGATCGGGGCCGCGACGGTGTCGGCAACGACCTGCGCGTTGGCCCCGGGGTAGGTGACGGCGACCTGAACCGTCGGCGGGGTGATCTGCGGGTATTGCTCGATCGGCAGCTCCCACAGAGCCACGGCGCCGAGCAGGATCGTTACCAACGCGATCACGTTGGCGAAGACCGGGTGGTCGATGAAGAAGCGCGACATCGTGGGGACTCCCTGCCGGCCTTCCGGGTCACCGCTTCGGCTCGCCGACCCTGGTGCTCGCCGGCACGACGGTGGCCGACTCGGCGGGGGCGCGCTGCGGGCGCACCGTTGCCCCGGGGCGGGCAGCCATCAGGCCGTTGACGATGACCCAGTCGTCCGCGGTCACCCCCTTCTTCACGACCACCATCCCGTTCGTCGTGATGCCGAGCTGGACGTCGCGCCGCTCGACGGTGTTGTCCGGCTTGACGACCAGCATGTAGGGGCCGCGCTGGTCGGACGACAGCGCCGCCTCGGGCACGAGGAGGCGCGGCCGCGGGAAGCCGATCGGGACGCGGACGCGCGCGTAAAGCCCCGGGGTGAGGAGCCGGTGCGGGTTGGGGAGTTCGCCGCGGAGCAGGATCGTCCCGGTGCCCAGGTCCACCTGGTTGGCGCGGAAATCGACGAGACCCCGATGGGGGAAGCCCTTTTCCCCGACCAGGGCGACGTGAACGGGAACCTTGCCCTGCTCGGCCGTGGGGGCGCCTTTCTCGCGGATCAACTGCTGGTACTCCAGGTAGTCCCGCTCGGACGCCTCGAAATAGACATAGATCGGGTCCATCTTGACGACCGTCGTGAGCAGGGTCGGTTCGCTGAACCCGACCAGATTCCCCTTGGTGACGAGGGTGCGGCCGGCACGGCCGTCGATCGGGGAATGGATCCTGGTGAAGCTGAGTTCGAGCTTGGCGCTCTCGAGCACGGCCCGGGCCTGGGCGATGGCCGCCCAGGCTGTTTCACGCGCGGCGACGCGCTGGTCGTACTCCTCCTGGCTCGCCGCGCGCAAACCGAGCAGAGCCCGGCTCCGGGCCGCCTCGGTGCGCGCCAGTTCGAGCTGCGCCTGCTGTTGCTCCAGATCCGCCTGCGCCTTTGCGACCGTGGCCTCGAACTCGCGTGGGTCGATCTCGTACAGAAGGTCGCCCTCCTTGACCTCCGTACCCTCCTTGAAGTGGATTACCTTGAGGAAGCCGCGCACGCGGGCGCGAATATCGACCTTCTCGACCGCTTCGAGGTGGCCGGTGAACTCCTTGTAGTCGGTGACCTTGCGGCGGACTGGCTGGACGACGGTCACCGCCGGAGGCGGGGGAGCGGGCAGTGGTGGTCCCGCGCCCTGGCAACCGGCCGCGGCCGTGAGCAGCAAGGTCAGTGGGATGGCGCGAACGATGTGCCGCCGCATGGCTTTGTCTCTTTGGTCCGACCCCGGTGGGGATGGGGGAGTTCCACCCCCTGCCGGAATCGTCGCAAAGGCCGTGCCAACGGCCGCGTCCGGCGCCGTCGGACCGGCCCGCAGTGCCAGCGACGGATCCTGCAAGCACCTGTCAACCGGCCCCGAGCCGCAGCAGGGCCACGCGCTGCAGCCCCATCACGGATAGCGAATCGGTGATCTCCCCGCGGGCGACCAGCGCCAGCGCCTCGGCGAACGGCACCCGACGCACCTGCAGTACCTCCGTCCCCTCCGGGCTGGCGATACCCTCGCGCAGATCCGTCGCCAGATAGCAGAACGCCTCCTCGTCGCTGATCGAGTTCGACAGATGGGCGCGCAGGATCAGTTCCCACCGGCCGGCGGTGCAGCCCGTCTCCTCGAACAACTCGCGCCGGGCGGCCGCCAGCGGTTCCTCGCCCTCGGCGGCGCCACCCTCGGGGAGTTCCCACGAATAGGCGTCCAGGGTGTAGCGGTACTGGCCGACGAGAACCACCCGATCCTGGGCGTCGAGCGCGACGACGCCGGTGGCCCGGTTGCGGAAGTGGACGACGCCGTAGATTCCCGGCTGGCCGTCGGGACGCGTTACCTCGTCGTGGTAGACGACGATCCACGGGTTCTGGTACGCCGCGGTCCGCGACCGTCGCGACCACGGGTTGGCGGTGTGGTCGCCGTCAGGCTGGTGGGGTGGAGGGCTCATCGGTCCATCCTTCTCCGGAAGTAGCGGGGACGCCTGAAGTCGTCTTATGCTGGTGGGGGCGCGGTGCAAGTTGGCCGGGAGGCGCCACCGGACGCACGCCGAGGCGGAGGCGGTCTTGCGACTGCGGCGGTGCCTGGTTGCTTGAGCGGTCGGAAGTTGCCACCCATTGACAGCTGCACCCGTTCGGGAATGTCGTTGCGATCGGTGAGCGGATTTCCGTAGGATAGAGCTATTCTTGCGACATTCCCGCCTGGCCGAGGCCCGCCATGTTCCTGCGCACCGCACTTTCGCTGGGAGTCCTTTTCGCAGATCAGCCGTCGTGCGGCCCTTCACTCCCTCGTCGGCGACTCGCTCATGCTACCCGGCATCGTCGCCGATCTGCTGGCCGCAGAGAACCAGCGGGCCGGCGCCCCGCACCCCCCGACCGACGATCCTTTCCAGCCCCGTAGGAGGGGGCTCCGGCCCCCGATCGTACCAATATCGCCTCCGGCCCCCCCCGATCGTACCAATATCGCCGGGCGAAGCCGGCTCCTACGGGGCTGGAAAGGATCGCCGGACGGAGCCGGCTCCTGCATGAGGTTGGCAGTCGCCTGTTAGTGACAAGCGAAGAGGAGTACCATGATGAACCGTCGATTGGCGCAACTGCGGAAAGCTGCCGGAACCCTTGCCCTCGGGGCCGCGGCCGGCCTGATCGTCTTCCTCTGCCTCGACCGCGGCCGGCCCGGCGTGGCCGAGGGCAGCGCCGCCCAGGTCGTGCCGTACGAGAGCGGCATCGTCTGGGAGCAGCCGAAGCAGGTGCTTCCCGGCACGAACGGCAGCCCGCCGTCCGACGCGATCGTTCTGTTCGACGGCAAGGACATGAGCGCCTGGACCGGCGGCGAAAAGTGGCAGATCAAGGACGGCGTGGGCATCGCGAAGAGCGCCGTCTCGACCAAACAGGCGTTCGGCGACTGCCAGCTGCACCTGGAGTTCGCGACGCCGAAGGAGATCCGCGGCAAGGGTCAGGGCCGCGGGAATAACGGCATCGGCTTCATGGGCGCCCGCTACGAGGTGCAGGTGCTCGACTCGTGGGAAAACCCGACCTACCTCGACGGCATGTGCGCCGCCATCTACAAGCAGCGCCCGCCACTGGTGAGTCCGTCGCGCAAGCCGGGCGAGTGGCAGACGTATGACATCGTCTTCGCGGCCCCGCGCTTCAAGGACGGCAAGCTCCTCCGCCCCGCCTACCTCACCGTCTTCCAGAACGGCGTACTGGTGCAGAATCACGTCGAGTTGCTCGGCGACACGCCCTACGACCGCGCCCCGCGCTACACGCCGCACGCCGAGAAACTCCCGCTGACACTCATGTACCACGGCGACCCGGTCCGGTTCCGTAACATCTGGATCCGCGAGATCCACGAGCTGCAGGGCAAGCGCGCACAGGGGAAGAGTAAGTGACCGCGCGCCCGGGCGCCGGCGGCACGACAGAACGAAAAAGGCCCACGGGTCGCGACCCGTGGGCCTGGGCGTTTCATCGTGTTAGTCGGTCAGCGGCCAGGGATGGCCGTCAGGTTGCCGAGGTAGATCTGTTCTTCCTCCTCGTTGATGATAATCCGGGCCGTGACCAGGAGCATCATGCTCGTCGTCTCGCGTCCGTAGCCGACGTTCTTGAACAGCCGGTTGACGTAGGGGATCTTGCTCAGGAGCGGCGGGCCGAACTCGTTGCGGCCTTCCGACAACGTCTTGAGCCCGCCCATGAGCACCGTCCCGCCGTCCGGAACGACGACGGTCGCCTGCACGTTTATGAAGCTGAATCCCGGCTGCTGGAAGAACGTCTGGAAGATGCGCGGCTGCGTGGACACGATCCCGTCGAAGAACAGATCGTTGACCGGGATCTGGACCGGCAGCAGCGGCACGTTCGCCGACGTCAGGTTGCTGATCTGTGGGATGATGTTCAACCGCACAAACCGCCGGTCTGCCGACACCACCGGGGTGACGAACATGGACACGCCGTTGGTGAGGATCGGCGAGTTCTGCGGCTGGAAGACGAGCTGCGACCCGAACGCCACCACGTTGATCTGCGTCAGGAAGAACTGGCTCTCGCTCGCCGTGATCGTCGCCGTCTGGCCGTTGAACACGGTGAGCTTCGGCGCCTGCATCAGATTGTAGCGGCGGTCGCCCTGGGCCGCCTCCAGCAGCATGAACACCTGCACGTCGGACAGGAACGCCAGGCCCAGGCTCAGCCCGCCGTCCGCCCCGAGGGTGCCCGGGTAGCCGCCGAACGGCGGCAGCGAGAAGTCGAAGCTGCTCGCCCGGATCGGCACGCCCAGATCCGGGGTGAACGTCCCGGCCGGCGTCAGGCCGGAGAAGAAGCCGTCCGGTTTGAAGGCGTTGATGAACCCCGGCGGCGCGAACTGCTGCGTCACCAGCTGCTGCTCCCACCGCGTCTGCCCGCGGTTGATGATGTTCAGGTCGAAGTCGAACGCCATCCGCTCGAAGAACGACTCCGACACCGACACGAGCCGCATCTCGATCGCGACCTCCAGATCCTGCAGCCGGCGCAGGGCCGCCAGCAGATCCTGGATCTGCTCCTGGACGTCCTGGATCTGGTTGATGACCAGGGCCATGCCGAGCGGGAAGTACTGGATGGTGCCTTTCCCGCCGACCTCGTTCCAGCTCTGCGGGTCGATCGTGGTGGTGATCAGCTTGATCAGCAGATCCTCGATCGTCGAGCCGGGCGGCTTGGGCGGACCATTCAGGCCGTTGCCCTGGGCCGGGGCGCCGTTGCCGGTCCCGACCGGCTGGCCGCCGTTGAGCGAGTTGGGCGTCAGGATCGGGGAGGCGTTGGCCAGGTTCGGCGCGGTGTTCCCCGCGTAGTGCCGGGCCATCTGACCGCTGAAGTCGGCCACGACCGGCAGCGAGTGGTTCGGCACCGGGACGACCAGATCGCCGACCGGATACGTGACCACCTTCGTCTTGCCCTTGGCGTGGTCCTCGGTCGTGATCTGCAGCGCCTCGTCCTTGACCATGTAGGTCAGGCGGACCTTGCGGAGGAGCATGTTCAGCGCCGACTTGAGCGAGATGTTGTCCACCCGCAGCGTCACCGGCTGGTTGTCGTTGATGCCCCCTTCCTGGAACGCGAACGTGTCCGGGACGACGTTTACCCCGGTGATGTTGCCCAGATCCTCGATTACCTGACTGAGCGGGGTGTCCTTGAAGTTCAGGCTCACCGGACCCAGGAGCTTGCGCTCGATCTGCCGCTCGCGCTCGTTGAGGCGGTCGGTGAAGATGCCGCCGCCGTATCCCTTGCGCTTCTGCGCCTGCTCGGTGATGTCCTTGTTGAAGGCCAGCGGGGTTTCAATGCCGTCCACGTATGGCCCGAGCCGCTCAGCGTCGTGCCACGCCTTCAGCCGGAAGTCCTCGTTCTCGTCCTTCTTGACCTTGCCCTTCTGAACCTCGCGGCGGATCTTGCCCATCTGGATGACGGCGTCCACGGCGACGTTGTCCGGGTCGATCTCCCGGGCGCGGTACGCGAGCACCAGCCCCTTGTCGATCTGCCCCTGACGCATCAGGGCGGTACACTGCTTGATCAGATCCGCGACCTCCTCCTGTCGCTTCTGGTCGTCGAAGAGACGCTTCTTCTCGCGCTCCCGCCCGCCGCCGATGACGCGGGTGGACGCCTGCTGCTGCTCCCAGTCCTTCTGCGCCTTCAGCTTGCGATACTCGTCCAGCTGGCGCTGGAACGGCCGGCCGAGGGTGGCGACGCGCTCCTTCGACAGCGATGAGCCTTCGAGCCGCTCCAGGTAGGCGCGCAGCACGTCCATGGCGGCGTCGAACTCCCCGGCCTTGGCGTTGGTGATGGCGCGGCGGCGATCCTCCAGCCCCTCGTTGTAGAGTTGCTGGAACTGGATCTCCTCGATCGCCTTCACCCGGTCGGCCAGATCGTCCCCGGTCGGGGCGGCCTTCGGGCTGGCCTTCGCGTGCCTGTCCGTGGCGACCGCGCGTCCCGGGACCGACGCCTGCTGGACCGGGGCACCGGCCGGCGCCTTGGCGACCTGGCCGGGCTGCATCTCGGGTGTGCCGGAGAGTTCCCGCAGCCGGTCCTGGCGGTCCTGGGTGAGCAGCGTCTCGTCGCCCTTCAGGCCGGCGAAGACGGTACGGGCCAGGTTGTAGTCGCGGCGCTGGAAGGCATCCAGGCCGTCGTCGAACTTGCGGTTGACGTGGTTGCGCTTCTGGTTGAACTCCTCCAGGTCGATCGCGTTCAGGAACCGGCCGGCCTCGTCGCGCAGCCCGTACGGCCCCTCGAACACCTGCTCGCCGATCTTGCGAGCGGCGAACAGCTGGCCGCGGGTCACCTCCAGCCGGCCCTTCTCCAGCAGGTCCAGCCCCTCGCGCCGCTTCGGGTCGCCGGCGCCGCCGGGGGCCGGCACCTGGGCGCCTGCGAGGGCCACGCCCTGGCCGCCCGGGGTTGGCAGCGGCCCACCGTTGCCGCCGGGCGCCGGCGGCGCGACGAGGGCGACCTGCGCCTGCTGGATCCAAGCGCTCCTGGCGTCGATCTCCTGCGTCTCCAGCCCGAAGGCGTTGGCGAGGTATCGGGCCTGGGCGAGGTGGGCGCCCGCAGCCTTCAGCGTGTTCGGATCCTTCGGACCGTTGCGCACGCAGTCGTCTGCCTGGCGCACCAGCCCGTCGATGTGGTTGGCACAGGCCAGACCCAGGCCGTTCAGGACCAGCTCCGGACCTTCCTCGCCCGGCTGGAACCGGACGTTGCCCCGGGCCGCCTCGACCGCCCACTGGTGGGCTTCGACTGTCTTCTGGCGCGCCTCGACCAGCTTCCCCTGCCGCTGCAGGCCGCGGGCCTCCAGCAGCAGACCCTGGGCGCGCTGCTTCGCCTGGAGAGCCACCACGGTCGGCTCCGGCCGGGCCGGACCTTTCGCCGCGTCCGGCTTCTGCTGGGCGACGGCCGGCCGGTCCGCGGGGACGTCAGTGCCCTTGTTGCGCTGAGCGATCTCGACCTTGTTGATGTCGGCCAACAGTCGATCCGGCCGGTCGCCCATCTCCCAGATGCTGTACGGGCCGTGCAGGCGCTTCGACTGGTACGCCTTGGCCTTCGCCTGCGCCAGGTCGCCCTCCTGGAAGTGCTTGCGCGCCTCGGCCAGGAGTCGGGCGGCGGCATCGCCGTCCTTGCGGGCGCGGGCCTTCTGGATGTCCACGCGCAGCCGGTCCGGGTTGTCCTCGAACAGGCCCCAGCGCGCGCCCGGGACGGCGGCGGCGCGGAGCGACAGCCGGTCGGCCTCGTCGAAGTTCCCCTGGCGGAACTGGCCTCGTCCCTCGCGCAGCAGGGCTCGCGGGTCGGCCGGCTCATGGCCGCCGGGCGTGCGGCCCGATTCGGCAACCGCCGGGCTGGAAGCCGGCGCACGGCGGCGCACCTCGGCGAGCAGCTTGTCGGGCGAGTCGTCCCACCAGCTCAGCTGCGGGCGCAGGGCGCGCGCCTGCTCCGCGCACTTGCGGGCCGTGTCGAAGTCTTTCTGCCCGAGGGCCGCGCGACCCTTCTGGAGGAGCTGCATCGCCTGGGCCGTCTCCGGGTTCGGCGGCGGGGTCTGCGACGCCGGGCGGAACTGCGCCTCGCGCGCCTGGGGCTTGCCGGCGTGCTCCCCGCCGACGGCCGTCATCGCGCCGGATCCTTTGGGCGTCGGAGCCTGGGCGACGGCGGACGGCTTGCTGAGCGGGGCGTTGTCCTGGGGCTTGCCATTCCCGCGCGGGGCCGGTTTCTCGCCGGCAACCGGGGCGGGAGCGGCGGGCGGCGTGGGGGCGTTCGGCTTCTCCGGGGGGCGGGGATTCTCCCGGGGGGCGGCGGCGGTCTGCTTTGCCCGGCCGGCCGCGGCGTCGCGGAGGATGCGCGACGGGTTGTCGTCCCACGGGTGCAGCCAGGCCGGGACGCGCGGGCCGACCTGCTCGGCCTCGCGGGCGAGTTGCTCAGCCTGGTCCCAGGCACCGCGCTTGCACGCCTCGCGCCCGGCCGCCACCAGGGTGTTATAGTCCTCCTTGATCGGCGGTACGCCGGGCGCCGCGGGCCGCGGGCCGCCGGAGCGCATTCGGGCGGTCAGCTCGCCCAGCTTGTGCTTATCGGTCGGGGTAAGGTACTGGTTGGTACTCAGCGCCTTGACCAGGGCGGTCGTCTCCTCGAGGCGGCCGCGGCCGAAAGCCTCTTCTGCCTGGGCCAGGCGAGCGGCCCCGTCGCGGCGCTGCTGCAGCGCCACGTCGTTCTGCCGCTTCACCTCGGCCAGATCCTTCTGTTCGGTGGGGGCCAGTTCCGTCGCCCGCACCTGGACCTGACGCAGGAGGAGGTCGGCGCGCTCGTACTCGCCGCGCGTGTAGCACTCGCGGGCCGCGTGGAGCGACCCGCCGGCGCGCGAACGCGGGCTGCCTTCCTGGCCCAGCGCAACCGTCGCCGCCAACCCGGCGACGGCGACGATGGAGAGCAGGAACAAGGGAGAGCGGAGCGAACGGACGTGCTGCCGCCTGGTGCCGCCAATCTGGGCGCGGTCACGGCCGGTATGTGCCTCAAGCCTAGCCACCCTGGCCTCCTTTCCCCGTCGTATCCCCCTGTCACCGGACGCCGTCCGAAGCCCACCCGGCACCCGGTCCCCCGGCGCGGGCCGCACCCCCGGTGGGGGCCGACACCGTCGCACCGCACGCACCTTCCCCAAAGGCCGTCGCGGCGCGGTCGCCGTCAAACCTCGAGTCGAGGAGATTCACTCAAGTATGGGACAGTAAAGCGGCGAGACCATAGCGGCCATTCCAACGCACGTCAAGACGGTTTTGCGACCGGAAAGACCCCTCCCCCTGCCCCCCCTTCCCTCGTAGGGAAGGGGGGGCAGGGGGTTAGGTTCTCACGGTAACCCCGCCAGCTTGCGGCCGACCCACTCCAGCGTGAGCAGCACCAGGAACACGCCCAGGGTTGTCCACACCAGCGGCGGATCCTGCCACACCTTCTGCTCCTCGCGCCGCGTGCGCGTCTCGACCTGGCGCGTCAGCAGGTCCACCAGGCGCGTCACCTCCGCGGGCGCGATCACCTCCCCCTTGCCGGCCTGTGCCAGCGACTCCAACAACGCCCAGTTCGTCGCCAGCTCGACTGTCTCGTCCCCGTCCTCCGCCGCCACTGTGAAGATGTCGCGTTTGCGGTCGCCCTTGCCCTCGTCCGCCTCGTCCGGTTCCTTCAGCTTGTCGGCGAGCGCCGGGATGTGCAGCTCGATCCGGTACTGGCCCGGCGGCAGGTCACGCACGGCCCCCTCCAGCAGCCGCGGCTGCCGCTCGCTGCGCGTCAACTCCACCAGCGCCGCCGGCTCCTCCTTGTCGTCGGCCGTCTTGCGGAAGATCCGCGCAGCCGCCGGCGCGCCCGGCGCCAGCGGCGGCGCCTCGTCCTCCAGCCGGACCACGACGGCCGCCTCCTGGCCCTGGCGGTAGATCGGGTCGCGGCTGCCGAAGCGCACGTAGCGGTTGCCCGCGGGGAGTAGCCGGTCCGACGCCGCCCAGCGCATCACCTGCCCCCAGAAGCGGTGGTGGTAGGTATCGCCGACCCGGTAGCGCCAGCGCCAGGTGCTGTCCAGGCCGACAAACAGCACGCGCCCAAACCCGTAGTTCTGCCTCGCCAGCAACGCCTGTGCCTTCTCCACCCCGTCCTTCTTGCCCGCCTCGCCCCCGGCTTCCTCCTTGCTGCGCAGATCCTTCGCGAGGTAGGCGAGCCCGATGGCGCCCGGCTTCAGCCTGCCGACCAGACCCCAGTAGTGGCGCGGCAGCCCGGCCCAGCGGCGGGCGCTTTCTTCCGGCGTCGCGTCCAGCTGCAGGAACGACGTCTGCTGACCCTCGTGCGTCAGCGTCATCGGGAAGCCGTCGAGCGGGCTGACGGCGCGCGGCTTCTCGACGGGCAGCATCTTGAGGAGCGGGTCGTCCTCGGCGCTGCCCTCGGCGAACGCCAGCGGCATGAACCGCTTGCCGGCCAGCAGCACGAGCGTGCCGCCGCGGTCGGCGACATACTTCTCCAGCCGCCGCCGGTCCTCGATGGGCAGGTGCTCCGGGGCCACGTCGCCCAGGACGATGCAGTCGTACTTGTCGAGCGGGCCGCCAGGTTCCTTCTCGTTCGGCTTCGGGAGGGTGAGACGCGGGTTGCCGATCTTCGCCAGCTGAGCCTCCGGGATGCGGCCAACGCGCGGCTGGACGAAGACGACGGCGTCCGGCTCCATGCCGCGGTCGCGCCGCAGGGCGCTGTGGAGGTAGTGAAACTCCCAGCGCGCCTCGCCGTCGATGAGCAGCACCTTCGCGCGGTCCGCGGCGACGCGCACCACGGCGGCCCGGTGGTTGTTCTCGTCGTTGATCTCGCGCGGCTCCTTGAGGGTGGGCCGGATCTTCACTTCCAGGGCGCGCGTGCCGGGTTCTTCCATGCGCACCCGGAACGGGACGGTGTAGACGCGGCCGGTGCCGTCGTGCTGGACGCGCTTGACGTGCTCTTCCGGCGGCTCCCCCTTGCCCTGGTGCAGCTCGACGACGATTTCCTGGGCCGGCAGCCCGCTCACCTTGAAACGTGCCTCGACGGACGCATCCACGTCCTTGAATACATTCGCCGGCGCCTTGACGTTCAGCAGGGCGACATCGGGCGGGGCCTTGCGGGCGCCGAGGGCGACGGGGAAAACCGGGACGCCTGCCTTGCCCAGCTCGGCCGCCTTCGTCACCGGCGAGACGCCCCCGTTGTGCTGGCCGTCGGTCAGGAGGACCACGCCGACGGTTCGCTCGGCCGTCGGCCCGGAGCGCTCCAGGGCGTGTGCCAGCGGAGTGCGCAGGTCCGTGAACTGCCTGCTGATTTGCCGCGCCTTCTCCTTGGCGCCCGCTTTTCCTCCGCCCAGCTCGTCCACCTGCCCGGGCTCGATCTCCCATACCTCGCGGTCGAAGGCGACCAGCTCGACCTTGTGTTTCGCGCCAACCGCTTTCAGCAGCGCGGCCCCGTCGTCGGCAAGCAGCCGCCGCGCGACCTCGCTGCGCGTCAGCCCGTCCACGGCGGCGCACAGCTTATCGTGCTGGGCACGCCGCTCCTCGGTCAACCGCCGGCGCGCGTCGGCGTCGTCGCGTGCCTCGTCGGCCGCCACCCACGGCGGCTCGCTGGTTTCCCCCTTCTGCCGATAATGCCGGATCCAGGCATCGAGCTGCGCGTCGGTCGGCGTGCGGCCGTCGAGGCGAAGATGCAGGGCGCGAGCGAGACGCAGCTTGTCGAGCTTACCGCGCTGTGGGTCGGCGACCTCGGTGCTGGCGGAGCGGTCCACGGCGATGAGGACACGGCCGGGGATCTCCTCGACGACGGACCGGGCCAGGACCGGCTGCAGGCTGACGACGAACCACAGAAGCCCGAGGACGAGCAGGCGCAGGCCCAGAAGCAGGGCGGCGGTGCGGCGGCGCACCAGGCGCAGCTCGCAGCGGTACAGCCACAGAACCAGCGCGACCGGCGCCGCGCCGAGCAGGGCCAGGAGGGCGACCTGCGCAGGCGCGTCAAGGTGGCCCCAGCGCGGCGCGAGCAGGAGAGACCAGTCGGTCAACGGGAGGTCGATGCGTTGCATGACGTGCCTTCCTTCCCCGTACTACGCCGCCGTTTCCCGGCCCTTGACCATGCGCCGCGTCATCCACACCTCGGCGCACAGCAACAGGACCACGCCGATCATGAACCACCACCATAAATCCTGCGTCGCCGACGACTCGACCATCGCGTCGGCGACCGGCCGGAGGTCGTCCTGGTACTGGAGCGGGACTGCCCCCGCCAGGCGATCCGCCACCTTGCGCCGGTCCTCCTCGGTCGCGGGCGTCAGGTCCGACTCGCGCGCGTCCGGCTGCATCACATAGTAGCCCTGATCTCCCTCGACCGGCTGCAGGCGCGCCTCCCCCTTCTCGTTCACGACGTACCGGGCGGGCTGGACTCGGTAGACGCCGGTGTCGCGCAGGCTTTCGTGGTGCAGTGGGACCGGCTCGACCCGGAGTTGACTCGCCCCCCCGCCTTCCGGCGCCCACGCGACCACTTCCGGCAGCTTCGCCGCGGGCACCACCCCGCTCGGAAAGACGCGCGGCCCACCCTCGGGCGGGAGGACAAGCAGCAGCGGCAGTGACTCTGCGCTGTCACTCTTCCCGGCTGCGGGGCGGTAGCGGATCGGCTGGCCCGGATCCAGGTTGTGCTCGGCGGAGCGCGTGTCGGCGAGGTAGTAGATCAGCTCGTGCGCCAGCACCGGGAACTCCCAGACGCTCGGCAGGTTCGCGTCCCAGGAACGATCCAGCGGCACCGTACAGAGCAGGACGCGCCCGCCCCGATACGGCTTTTCGACCAGCAGCGGGTCGGCGGTCGTGAGCAGTGCGCCCGGAACGGCGGTTGTCTGACCAGCGGTGGACACCTTCCACCAGCGCGGGAAGCGCGCCTTGCCGAGCGTGCAGTTCGGCTCCTCGCGGAATAGCTCCAGGGCCGGATGGTGGAAGCGGCGCACGTCCGGAGACGCGGCCAGCTCCGGCTTACCCCGGTCGCCCGTCGCCTGTTCGAGCTTCGCGGGCAGCCAGCCGTTGCCGCGGCGATACAGCCGGTCGTTGTAGAACCCCGCCTCGGCCTCGACGCGCTCCCCGACCGCTACCAGCACGCCGCCGCCGTCGGCCAGGAAAGCGGCGACTGCTTGCTGCTGGTCGGCGGTCAACCGCGGCACGTCGGCCAGAACCAGGACGCGCGGCCCGCTGCCGGGCCGTCCCTTGCCGAGATCCTCGCGGAGCAGGGTCGGGGCGAAGTCCTTGACCGGCACGGTGCGGGCCAGGACGACGGGCGGCTTCTTCGGATCGGGGGACTGGGCGAGCGCCTTTTCGAGGAAGTAGGTACTGCTCTCCGGGCCGAGCCGGGCGTCGCCATCCACGAGCAGAACCGGCAGGGCGTCCACCACCTCGACGGCGAAGTCCTGCCGGTTGTCGCCGGGCAGGGCGTCGCGGATGCGGTGGTTCGACGGGCGCTGGCCCTCCGGCGGGTCCGGTTCGAGGACCACCGACACCAGGTGCGAACCCGGTTCGCTGAAGCGGTGGGTGAAGGTTAGCGGAACCTGCACGCCGGCGAGCGGGGCGCGCGGCGGGGCCGGCAGGTGGGCGACGAACGCCCCATCGACCTCCAGCCGGATGCGGTGGGGCGGTTCGTATCCCTGCTTGCCGGCGACGGCGATTGCGGTCCGGAACTTGATGCGCTGACCAGCCCAGGCGACGGCGCGGGTGGAACTAATCGGGGCGAGCGCGTAGTTAGGCGGCGTGTCGATCCGCTGCCCGGCGGCCACGTTCACCACCCGGACGCGCGGTCGGCGGGCAGGTGCTTCCCCTGCCGTGCGCTCGGCGGCGTGCAGGTTCGCGGCGAGCATTTCCCAGTGGAACAGAGCGTCGCCGTCGGCCCAGCCGCGGCGCCGGCCGTCGGTCAGGACGATGACCTCTCGCTGACCGGGACCGCCCTCGACCTGCAGCAACTTCTCGGCCTCCAGCAGGGCGCGTGGCCAGTCGCACCCGCCGCGCGGCGCGGGCAGCTTCGCCAGCGCGTCCAGCGCCCGGCCGTGGTCCCGGGTAAGGCTACCGATGACGGGAACGACCCGCTGCTTGACATGCAGGACCGCCACGCCGTCGCCGGGGATGAGCCCCTCGACGAACCTCGTCGCCCAGCCGACGGCGGCCTGATGCGGCGTCTTCCCCTGGTCGTCCCGCAGGCCCATGCTGTACGAACCGTCGAGGAGCAGAACGGCGTCGCGATTTGGCCGCGCGCCGACCTCCGCGAAGAAGGTGCTGGTCGCCTCGGGCGCGGCAAGCGCCAGGACCATGACGGCGATCAGGCCCATGCGCAGAAGCATGAGCAGGATCTCCTCGATGAGCAGCCGCCGGCGCGTCGTTTCGCTGACCTGCAGGAACTGCATTGCTCCCCAATCGACGACGTCGTAGCGCCGGCGGTTGAGCAGGTGGATCAGCGGCGGGATGACGAGCGCCGCCAGGCCAAAGAGCATCCAGGTATTGAGACCGAACATAGCACGAACCACAGAGACACAGAGAGCACAGAGGAAAGCCACACAGAGGGAATGAGCCTATATCAACAGATCAGGTTCATTTCGTCGTCTGCCGCCTCGTCAGGTAGATCCCCAGCGCCTGTTCGACCGGCTGGTCGGTCCGGATCAGGTGGTAATCGACCTGCGCCTCGCCGGCCTGCTGGCGGAGCTGCTGGCAGAAGGCGTTGAAGTTTTTCAGGTATTCCTTCCGGAGCCGCTGCGGATCGACGAGGATCTTGTGGCCGGCCACCTCGAGATTGCGAAACTGCGTCCACTTCCTGAACGGGAACTCCATCTCCTCCGGCGCCAGGATGTGGAACAGCAGCACTTCGTGGCGGCGGTGGCGAAACCGGCGCAAGGCATTCATGAGCGGGCCGAGCTGGTCGAAGCAGTCCGACAGGACGATCACCATGCCGCGCCGCTTGAGCTGTCCGGCCAGCTCGTGCCAGATCGGCGCCATGCTTGTCTCGCCGCCCGGCGTCGTCTTTTCCAGCGCGCCGATCAGCTGCATCAGGTGCTTCGAGTTCGCCCGCGGCGGGAGCATCTCGCGCACCTTCGTATCGTGAAGGGTCAGCCCGACGGCGTCAAGCTGGTGCAGCATCAGGTACGCGAGGGACGCCGCGATGTACTGGGCGTACTCGAACTTGCTCGGTCCCTGCCCGCGATAGCCCATGCTGCCGCTCGCATCGACCAGGAGGTGCGCCTTGAGGTTCGTCTCCTCCTCGTACTCCTTGATGTAGTAGCGGTCGGTCTTGCCGTACGCGCGCCAGTCGATGTGGCGAATCTCGTCGCCGGGGTAGTACTGGCGGTGCTCGGCGAACTCGACGCTGAACCCCTTGTAGGGGCTCTTGTGGACGCCGCTCAGAAAGCCCTCGACGACCGCGCGGGCCACCATTGTCAGGCGCCCATACCTGGCGAGCGAGCTGGGATCGAACGGGATCGGTTGGGATGACATTGAGTGGTTAGTGGTTAGTGGTTAGTGGTTAGCAAGAGGCGGGTCATGGCTTGTTCACCAATCCCTTGCAGAGGCCGTGTAACAACCGACCAACTTCCGCACACAGCGCGCGGATCTCCTCGATCTGCTCTGGCGTCCCATACGACAACCTTTCGGCGATGATAACTTGAGTTGCCGTTTCCTGGAGTGATCCCCGCGCGATCGACAGGAAATGGAGGAACTCGCGCGTTGTATCGCGGCCTTGACCTTCCGCGATATTCGACGGCACGGAGACGGCTGCCCTCCGAAGCTGCGATGTTAATCCGAAGATCTCATCCCGAGGGAAGCGTCTGCTGAACCGATAGACTGCTTCAACAAGATCGATCGCCTTCTGCCAAACAATCAACTCGCGGTAGTGTTGCACGGCCATGGGCTGACCCCTCATCACTAACCACTAACCACTAACCACTAACCACTCACGCGCGCCGCAACTGCGCCGCCGCCTCTTCCTGGGGCAGCGGGATCTCCTTGAGGAGGCGCGCGACGATGTTGTCCGTGGTGATGCCCTCGGCATCGGCGTTGAAGGTGGTGACAAGGCGGTGACGCAGGACCGGGTACGCGACTTCCTTGATGTCGTCGGTCGTCACGTGCAGCCGGCCGTGGAGGATGGCGCGGGCCTTCCCGCCGAGGATCAGATACTGGCTGGCGCGCGGACCGGCGCCCCAGGACAACAGCTCCTTGATGAACTTCGGCGCAGTCGCCTCGCGCGGTCGTGTCGCCCGCACCAGGTCCGCCGCGTACGCGAAGACGTGGTCGGCCACCACCACCTGCCGCACGACCTGCTGCAACTGCTGGATCTGCTCGGCGTCGAGGACCGGCCCCAACTCCGGCCTGTATGTGCTGGTCGTCTGTTTCATGATCGCCAGCTCCTCGTCTCGGCCTGGGTAGCTGACGATGATGTTGAACATGAAGCGGTCGAGCTGGGCCTCGGGCAGCGGGTACGTCCCTTCCTGCTCGATCGGGTTCTGTGTCGCCAGGACGAAGAATGGCTCGGGCAGGTGGTAGGTCTGCGCCCCGGCGGTGACGTGGTGCTCCTGCATGGCTTCGAGGAGAGCAGCCTGCGTCTTCGGCGGCGTCCGGTTGATCTCGTCGGCGAGGATCATGTTCGCGAACACCGGCCCGGGGAGGAAAACGAACCTGCGGCGGCCGGTGTCCGGGTCGTCCTGAAGGATGTCGGTGCCGGTGATGTCGGCCGGCATCAGGTCGGGGGTGAACTGAATGCGCTTGAACGACAGGTGCAGGATCTTCGAGACGGTGCTGACGAGCAGCGTCTTGGCGAGGCCCGGGACGCCGACGAGCAGGCAGTGCCCGCGGCTGAACAGAGCCATCAGGAGTTGTTCGACCACCTGCCGCTGGCCGACGATAACCTTGCCGATCTGCTCGGTCATCTTCTGGTAGGCAGCGGCGAGGTCGCGGACGGCCTGGGCCTCGGCAGCTGGGGGATCGGGCTGGGACATTGGCGGGAGGTCTCCGGGGTGGGTCAGGTGGGGCGGGACGGGGGCTATTGTAACAGGGGTCAGGGTGCGGGGGATAGGGGCAAGTGAGGAGTATGGAGCGGAGAGGCAAGAGAGCGAGGCTTCCTCCCCACTCGCCAGGGGGGCCGTTCGATTGGCGTCGATCGGTCTGATACCCGGTCCGGGAGGGACTGTCTGCTTTTCCCCCTCTCCCACCAGGGGAGAGGGGGCAGGGGGGTGCGGGCGCTTCGCGGCGCCGTCCCCCTCGCCGAGTTCGCCTTGACCGGGTTGTGCGAATCCGCTATGTCCCGTTACTTGCTTCCGGCGTGACCGGGCCGCTGACGCCTGGTCGCCGGTCCGCAGGGTCGGGGAGGGTCGGCGATGGATGGCTCCTACCCCAGCAAGCTGCGCGTCTGGGACGGCTGGCTCACCAGCCCGGCATCTCACCAGGGTGCCGCTGGGGGGCTTGCGCCGGTCCCAGCGGGGCACGGGCCACACAACCTGGCCGAGTTTGCCGAGCGACTGTACACCGCCGAGGCACTTGTCGCTGGGCTGGCCCCCTGCCACGACGAGGGACCGGAACCGTACACGCTGCAGTGGTTCCTCGACATCGAGGGGCAGCGGCACGGTCGGCTGGGGCGATGGATCCCGCAGTTGCTGGAGTTTGCCAAGCACTCCGGCGAGACGCTGCTGGGCCTGGGGCACGGGCTCGGCACCGACTGGGTGCAGTACGCCCGTCATGGGGCGTCGGTGGTGGTGTGCAGCCCGTCCGGGGCACAGCTCGCCCTGGTGCGGCGCAACTTCGAGCTGCGCGGCCTGAGCGGGCGCTTTCTCCACACCCCCCACACTACCCTGCCCGTGGAGACGGCGAGTATTGACGTGGTCTGCGTCAGCGGGTTGCTCGAATCGGTCGCGGAACCGCACGCGGTCGTGAATGAGATCCACCGCGTGCTGAAACCCGGCGGGAAGGTTCTGGCCGTGATGCCGGCGAAGTACGACGTCGATTTCTGGGGCCGGCTCTGTTTCATCTGGAAGCGCCCCCCGGCCGGCCCTGGCCCGGCTCGGTTCTCGGGACGCGGGGTGCGGCGCCTGTTCGGCCGGTTCGTCGAACACCGCATTCACAAGCGTCAGCTGCGCCGGTCCGAGGTGCCGCACGTGTGGCGCTGGCTGCCGCTGCCGCTGCTGGAGCGGCTTCTCGGGCGCGTGCTGGTCCTCAAGGCGTTCAAGCCGCTCAGCTGCGCTCTCCCGGCGGCACAGGCAGCCGCATAGCCCACTCGGCCGGCTGCGCGGGCTACACTTGCTTCGCCCCTGCCTCCTGCGCGGCCGCGGCCTCCTCGTCCGCCAGCCACTGCAGCCAGATCGCCGCGGACGCATCGCTCGGCATGCGCCAGTCGCCGCGCGGGGACAGACTCACCGAACCCACCTTCGGGCCGTCCGGCAAACACGACCGCTTGAACTGGTTCGTGAAGAACCGCTGCACGAACACTCGCAGCCAGCGGCGGATGTCGCGCTCCGGGCAGGCGCGCTCGAACTCAGCCTGCCGGGCCAGGTAAACGATCTTCTCCGGCGGCGTTCCGTACCGCTGGAACTGGAACAGGAAGAAGTCGTGCAGCTCGTACGGCCCGATCGATCCCTCGGTCGCCTGCACCGCCTGGCCGTCCTCGCCGACGGGCAGTAGTTCCGGCGAGATCTCGGTCGCGACGATGTCGAGCAGAATGCGCCGCGCCTCGCCGTCGAACTCGTTCCGCGCCGCCCACCCGACGAGGAACTTGACGAGCGTCTTGGGGATGCTGACGTTCGGGTTGTACATGCTCATGTGGTCGCCGTTGTACGTCGTCCACCCCAGCGCCAGCTCCGACACGTCGCCCGTCCCGATGACGAAGGCGGCGTTCATCAGGATGCTGGTCCGCATCCGGGCCTGCACGTTCTCGAACACCAGGTCGTGCCGCCGCTCGGCCGGAACTCGCCGCAGTTGCTTCCCCAACTCCTCGACATCCAGCCCCGTCAGATCGATGCCGAACGGTTTGTGGCCGAGGGCTCTCATCTCCTCCAGGCACAGCAGGCGGATGTCCACCTCCGCCCCCGTGACGCCTAGCTCCTTCATCAGCGCCCAGGCGTTGCCCCGCGTCCGGGTCGTCGTCCCGAACCCCGGCATGGTAAAGGCGCGGATCTTCGCGCGCGGTTCACCCAGCAGGTCGAAGGTGCGGCAGGTGACGAGCAGGGAGAGGGTCGAGTCGAGCCCGCCCGAGACGCCGATGCTCACCAGCGGCCTGCCGATGTGTTCCAGCCGCCGCGCCAGCCCGGCCATCTGCGTCGCGAAGATTTCCTGGCAGCGCTCGCGCAGCTGCTCCTCGCCGCGCGGCACGAACGGGTGGGCATCAACGGCCCGCGCCAGCCGCGCCGGCGCCGACCCCGGGCGGTTGAGAACGAACGGGACGCGCCGGAACTCCGGGCCGGCGGTGCTGTACAGCCGGGCGTCGGCGAAGCTGTTGGTGCGCACCCGGTCGGTGCGCAGGCGGTCCAGATCCACATCGGCGACGAGGAGCCGCTCCTCGCGCTGGAACCGCTCCGTCTCCGCCAGCAGGGTGCCGTTCTCCGCTACCAGGGCGTGCCCGCCGAAGACAACGTCGGTGGTGGACTCCCAGACGCCGCACGACGTGTAGACGTAGGCGGCCATGCACCGGCCGGACTGGTTGACGACGAGTTGCCGCCGGTACTGCGATTTACCGATGACCTCGTTGCTCGCCGAGACGTTCAGCAGGACGGACGCCCCGTGCAGCGCCTGCCGCGAGCTGGGCGGGATCGGCACCCACAGATCCTCGCAGATCTCCACGCCGACGAGGAGTCCCTCGACGTCCACGGCGTCGAAGAGGAGATCGGTGCCGAACGGCACCTCGGCGCCGTCGAGGTTCAGGGCGCGGCGGCGGAGGTTGGCGGCGGCGGCGAACCACCGGCCCTCGTAGAACTCCTTGTAGTTGGGGATGAACGACTTCGGCACCACCCCCAGCACCCGCCCGCCGTGAAAGACCGCAGCGCAGTTGCACAGCTGCTCATCGATGGCGACCGGCAGCCCCACCACCGCCAGCCCGGTGTAAATTCCCCGCCCCTCCGCGACGACGCGCGCCAGCGCCTGGAGCGCGCTGCGCTGCAAGGCCGCCTGGTGGAACAGGTCGGCGCAGGTGTACGCCGTCAGACACAGCTCGGGGAACACCACAACGCTGACGCGCTCGGCCTCGGCCCGGGCGAGCAGGGCGAGGACGCGCTCGGCGTTGAAGGTCGTATCGGCGACACGCAGCGCGGGCACGGCGGCCCCGACGCGGACGAAACCGTGGTAAGGCATGAGGCGAAGTCCCTCGCGAACGCGGCTGCTTCCCGGACTCACTCCTCCGGCGACTCGGGCCAGCGGTCGGCCAGCTCGAAGAGGCGGGCCAGCTTCAGCTCGAAACCGGGCAGCAGGGCGGTGGTGTAAGTCTGCTTCGCGCGGTAGACGCGCTTCCTGCTCTTCGGCCCGTGCGGCGTGTGGACCGTCAGCGTTTTCTGGAAGCGGTCGAGGATCCAGTATTCCTTGACGCCGCGGTCGATGTACTCGTTGCGCTTCTCCTCGTAGTCGCGGGTGCGGTCCTTCTTCCCGGCGGACACGAACTCGACGACGATGGTCGGGACATCCTTGCGGCGCGGCAGCCGCCCGAGGCCGGCCCAGATCGCGCGGTCGGCCCGGCGGCGATTCGCCCTCGTCGCGACCGTCTGTTCGGGGAGCGTCGCGTCCAGCGCCGCCCCTTCCGGGTGCGTATCGCGGTAGACGCGCAGCCAGTAGCCGAGTTCCTCGTTCGGATCGCGTTCGTTTTCCAGCGGCGAGGGGGACACGACAAGGATTCCGTGGATGAGTTCGTAACGATGGCCCTCGATAAACTCCGCCCGGTCGAACTCGCGGGGCGTCATCAGCGTGCCCGCGGATTCGGGACCGAACATACGCTTCCGGTTCGCGGTCACGGTTGCCATGTCGTCTCTCCTCGAACGCCCACGGTGCGCCCCCCGCGGCCGATTTGCCAGTGCCCCCCACGGGACGCCACCCGTGGGCTTTATCCGCTCAGCCCGCGCGTCAGCCGCGCGCGCGCCTGCTTCACCTCGCGCTCGCGCATCTCCTGGAAACGGGCCATGTATCCGCCCACCTTCGCCGACAGCTCCCAGCGCCGGTACTGCCCCCACGTCCGGTCGGCGCGGGCCGCCTGGTCCTGAAAACTCTCGCGATACACGATGCGGCCCTGCTCGACCAGCTTGACGAACAGCGGCTCGGCGTCGATCGCCTCGGAGGCGTCGGCGATGATGAGCGTGTCGCCGCGGGCGTGGACGCGCAGGTAGCCGCCGAGCGACTCCTTGCCGGGCGAGTTCGAGAACTTCACGTTCGGGTGGTCGCCGGTGGCGCTGCGCTTGAACGCGGCGGCGACGGTATCGCGGTGGACGAGGCGCCACCAGTACCCGCCGGCGCCGGGGAAGAGCATCGTCGGCTCCTTCCCCGTCTCCCGGCGGAAATGGTCGTAGACCTTCTGGACCACGTCCGGCGACACCTCGTCCTCGAACACGATCAGGCGCGGCTCCAGCCCCTGCTCACGCATCTTGCGGAAGTACAGGACGCACTGCGCGGCGAGGTCGCCGGAATCGACCCGGATGCCGACCCGGTCCGTCTCCGGGTGGGCGCGGAGGACGCGCAGCGCGTTCTCCAGCCCGACCGTCTCCGCGTCCACCAGGTCGGTCAGCAGCGACGCGGTCCCCATCGCGCTGACGAACCGATCCATCATCTCGTACTCCGCCTCGCCGAGGCGGCGGTCGAACGACTGGGCGGCCGACATCATCTCGTGGCCGATCGTGCCGATCGACTGAAACAGGTCGGGCCAGAGGAACTCGGCCGTGTCGTTGGACGTCAGCCGCCCGCCGCCGCCGACGTACCGGGCCAGCAGGAGAATGAGGTTGCAGACCTCGACGGGCGCCGACCGCAGGCCGAACTCGGCGTCGCGCGGGGTGGTCAGCTTCATCAGCCGGCCCTTCGTGGCCTGGATGAGCGGGGCGAAGTACCGGCACATGGCCGGCTCGAGGTACGAGATCGCCCCGCCCATGCCCTCGAAGAACAGGCACGGCACGCCGCGCAGGAACGTCTGCCCGCCGGGGAAGCCCCAGACGTCCACCGGCAGGTAGATCTCCTCGCCCGGCTGAGCGGCGAGGATCGCGTCCCACATGGCAGTCGGGAACGCGCGGACGGCGGCGCGCTCGGTGAACCACCGGCCGGCGAGTTCGATGTCGGCGCGGCAGAGCGGGCGGTGGAACCACTGGGCGAGCATGGCCTCGTGGCCGGCCATGATGAGCTGGTCGCCGGCCCCGGTCTCGGGCAGCCCGCGCCGCATCGTCAGGGCGTACCCCGCCCGGCCGCAGGCGACGTCCGGGACGGCCGCCCACATGGTCCGCTTGTACGTGTCGGTCCCGCCGAGGAAGCCGCCGAGGAGAAAGAGTTTCGCGAAGAACTCATCGCGCATGGCGGCGCGCTTGACGGCGAACGGGTCGAGGGCAGGCGGTTCGGACACGCGGCCTCCGGGCTGAGCGGCCCGGGCACGGGCCAGCAGGGTGTGGGGGATCTTAACAACCCGCCCCGGGCGCCCGCAAGCGAACCGTGGCGGCCATCGCTGGCGCTGCCACCAGTCCGGAGCGCCAGCGCCAGGCGGAGCGTTAGCCCGGCGCTGGCGCTCCGGACTGGTCCGACGGCGCCGAACCGTGCGCGGCCTCGCCGGGACCGCGGACGATTCCCAGATCCTCCCACGAGGCCGGATCCTCGATCGGCTCCAGGTGGGTGAGCACCGACACATTTGGTAGTGCCCGCCGGACCTCCTCCTCCAGGCGTTCCAACAGGTCGTGGCCGCGCTGGACCGTCCAGTTGCCGGGCACGAGGACATGGACCGAGACGAACCGCAGCGCGCCGGCCTGGCGGGTGCGCAGGGCGTGGAAGCGAATCCCCTGGCCCTGGTAGCGGTCGAGGAGGGCCTGCACGGCCGCCCGTTCCTCGGCCGGCAGAGCGGTGTCCATCAATCCGAGTACCGCCCGGCGCACCAGCCCGGCCCCGGTCCAGAGGATGTGGCCGGCAACCAGCAGCGCCAGGACCGGGTCGAATCGCTCCCACCCGGTCAGGGCGACGGCGCCGACGCCGGCCAGCACGCCCGCCGAGGTCCACACGTCGGTGAGCAGGTGCCGGGCATCCGCCTCAAGGGTGATCGACTCGTAGCGCCGCCCCGCCCGCAGCAGCACCAGGGCAACGCCGAGGTTCACCAGCGACGCGGCGACCGACAGGGCGAGGCCGAGCCCAAGTTGTTCCAGCGGCTGCGGGGCGAACAGGCGCGGGACGGCGGCGTAGGCGATGCTGGCGGCCGCGACGAGGATCAGCGTGCCCTCGATCCCGCCAGCGAAGTACTCCGCCTTGTCGTGGCCGTAGGCGTGCTCCTCGTCGGGCGGCCGGGCGGCAACGGCCAGGACCACCAGCGCCACGCACGCCGCCGCCAGGTTGACGACCGACTCCAGGGCGTCGGACAGCAGGCCGACCGAGCCGGTGAGCAGGTAGGCGCCCGCCTTCAGGCCGATGGTGGCCGTGGCGGCCGCGATCGACAACCAGGCGAACGGCGTCAGACTGGGACGAGTCACCGTACCAGCCCTTTCTCGATCAGGAACGCGCGCACCACGACCGCCTCGGGGCGGCGCTCGCGGGCGACCTGATAGTTCAGCCGCCGCATCGTTTCGTCATCGATGCGTCCCTTGAGGCGGTCGAGGACGGGCTGCACTTCCGGGTGCCGCTTGAGGAAGTCGGCGCGGGCCAGGGGGGCGCCGTGATAGCTGGGGAAGTAGCCGCGGTCGTCCGCCAGGACCACCAGTTTGTAGTAGGCGATCTCCCAGTCGGTCGCGAACCCGCAAACCAGGTCCGCTTCGCCCGCCTCCAGGATGCGATAGCGCAGGTCCGGGCTGACCGGCAGCGGCCTGGGGAGGTGGTGCAGCCCGTAAGCCTCGACCAGCCCCGGCCAGCCGTCCGGCCGGTCGGGGAAGTCCAGATCCACCACCACCCGCAGCGGCGGCGCGCGGCGGAGGTCGCTGATCGTGCGCAGACCGTACTTCTCCGCGACCGGCCGCGGGGCGCAGATCGCGTAGGTGTTGTTCAGCCCGAACGTCTTCAGCAGCTCCAGCCGGTGGCGCGCGTGCATTCCCTCTCGCACCAGCGCGGTTATCGTGGCGCGGTCCTTCGGCAGTTCCGCGACGCCCAGCGCCGCCTTGCTGGCCAGCAGGGTGCCGGTGTACTCCGGATAAAGGTCGATCTCTCCGTTTCTGAGTGCCTGAAAGATCACGTTGGGCGTCAGGTTCGGCACGATCTCGACGCGCAGGTCGGTGTGCGCCTCGAGCATCTGCTTGAGGATCTGGGCAAGGATGTCCCCCTCGACGAAGTTCTTGCCGCCGACGCGCACATCCGCGGACCGCCCCATTAACTGCTTGCCCACGACCCAGGCGCCATGCAGGGCCAGCAGGACGATAAGCCCGCCGCCGAGGACCAGGCCCAGGTGGCTCCGCCGCCGCGCCACCCAGGCGATTCCGCCCAACCCCCAGAACACCAGCAGCGTCAGCAGCAGCAGCGGCGCCACCCCGACCCAGATCAGGAAGTCGTCCGACCGGCTCATGCCGCGCCAGATGTAACTTCCCAGCCCGCGCACCCCCGCCACGGCGCAAACGGTGATGATGCCGATGGCGTACACGGCCCCCGTTCGCACCCCCGCGAGCACCACCGGCAGGGCGAGCGGCAGTTCTACCTTGCCGAGGATCTGCCTCCCCGTCATGCCCATGCCGCGTGCCGCGTCGCGGATCGGCGCCGGCACCTGGTTGATACCGACGCAGGTGTTCATCACGACCGGGAAGAGGCTGTAGACGACTGCGAGAAAGATCGCCGCCGGCTGGCCGATGCCCAGGAGCGGGATCAGCAGGCCGAGCAGAGCCAGGCTGGGGAAGGTTTGCAGCACGGCGAGCACCGCGATGACCGGGGCGGAGGCGCGTGGCAGTCGAGTCAGCGCGATGCCGGTCGGGATGCCGATCAGCAGGGCGATGCCGAGGCTCCCCAGGACGAGCGACAGGAAGGCCCAGGTTTCGCCCCAGAAGGGCGCTCCCGACCACTCGCCGAGCAGCTTGGCGAAGGTGTCGTTCATGCTCCTTCTCCCGGCGGCGCGGCGCCGGCCGCACGCAGGTCTGCGAGGATGCGCGCCCGCACTGCCCCGGCGGTGTACCGCTGCTCCGCAGCGCCGTCGAGCAGCACCGGCATCGCGTCGTCCGCGTCGGCCAGGGCGATCAGCGCCTCGCGCAGACGCAGCCCCGCCGCCAGGGTGAGGAAGACCGCCGAGGCCGGCACGGGCAGCCGCTCGGCCGGGGCGGGCAGGGAGTCGCGCAGGTAGAGCGCCTCGAGCGCCAGCCCCTGGGCATGGCTGCCGAAGAAGTCGCGGACACGCGCGCTCGCCGGCCGCAGGAGCAGGTCGCGGAGCGAGCCGTCCTGAGTGATGCGGCCGCGGTCCATGAGGACGATCGCGTCGGCCAGCTTGCCCGCCTCGGCGATGTCGTGCGTGACCACCACCACCGCCATGCCGAGCTGGCGCTGCAGGCGCAGAAACTCGTCTTGCAGCGCCTCGCGCGTGCCGGGGTCGAGGGCGCCGAACGGCTCGTCCATCAGGAGCAGGTCGGGGCTCGCGGCGAGCGCGCGCGCCACCCCGACGCGCTGCCGCTGGCCGCCCGATAACTCCGCCGGCATGCGCCGCCCGTACTCCCCTTCCGGCAGGCCGACCAGCTCCAGCACCTCGGCGACGCGCCGCCCCACGCGCTCGCGGTGCCAGCCGAGCAGCCGCGGAACGGTCGCCACGTTCTCACCGACGGTCAGGTGTGGAAACAGGCCGCCCTCCTGGATGACGTAGCCGATGGAGCGGCGCAGCTGCTCCGACCGCTGCGCGCGTGTGTCCTTGCCGCGCACCAGGATCTGACCGCCCGTCGGCTCCTCCAGCCGGTTGATCAGGCGCAGCGTCGTCGTCTTGCCGCACCCGGACGGCCCGAGCAGAGCAACGACCTTGCCGGGCGGGACGCGCAGGCTCACCCGGTCCACGGCGGTCAGCCCGCCAAAGACCTTGGTCACCTCACGCAACTCGACCGCCGGAACGTCGCTCATGATGGATTTGCCAGGAACACACAGAAGCGCCGCTGCGGATCCGCGAAAGCGCCGCGAACCTCCAGGCGGTGGCCGGCCAGGATCGCCCGCAGGCCCTTCTCCGAGTGTTTGTAGCAGTTTTCCGTATGGAGCGTCTCGCCCTCCGCAAAGTCCACCTTCAGGCCGAGGGCAGCGATGTGAACGGTCTGGGGGCGCAGGCTGACCAGGCGCATCTCGATCCGGCCGCGCGCCGCGTCGAACGTGGCCCGGTGGCGGAACGCACCGAGATCGAAGTCGGCACCGAGCGTGTGGTTGATCCGGGCCAGGACGTTGCGATTGAACCGCGCGGTCACGCCGCGCGCGTCGTCGTAGGCCGCGATCAGGGTGGCGGGATCCTTGCGCAGGTCGAATCCCAGCAGGAAGCGGTCTTCCGGACGCAGCGAGCGGCGCAGCAGGTTCAGGAAGCGGTCGAGGTCGTCCTCGTCGAAGTTGCCGACGGTCGAACCGAGGAACGCCACCAGGCGCGGCCCGCCCGCCTGCCCGGCGAGATACCCCAGGCCGTCGGCGTACTCGCCCACGAGCCCCACGACGCGCAAACCCGGGTAGCTTTCGAGCAGCCTGTGGGCCGCGTCCTCCAGGGCGGGGCGGGCGATGTCGATCGGGTAGTAGGTCAGCCGCTCCTGTCGGGCCAGACACGCCTCGATGAGCAGGCGCGTTTTCCGGGCACTGCCGCTGCCCAGTTCGACGAGGTCCAGGCCGGGCGGGCACAGGTCGAGCATCGCGGGGGCGTGCTCGGCGAGGATGGTCGTTTCGGCGCGGGTGAGGTAGTACTCCGGCAGGCCGCAGATCTCCTCGAACAGCGCCATGCCGGTCGCGTCGTAGAAGTACTTGCAGGGCAGCCACTTCTCGGTGGCGAGCAGGCCGCGCCGCACGTCGTCCGCCAGGTCGTCCTGGACGGCCCGCAGGCGAAGGCAGCGGAAGCGGGTGTCGCTCATGAGCCTCTCCGTTCCGAAACCTGACGTGAGCGACGCGATCACGGCGCGCACGTGCGGAATCCGGCGAGGACGTCGCGTCGGTCGGGCGTGTAGAAGTTCCGGTAGACGTTTGTGACCAGCCGCGACCGCGTCGTGAAGGCCCCGCCGCGCAGCACCTTGTGGGTGCCGAACCACGGCTGCGAATATTCCTTGTAGGCGTCGGGGCTGAACCCGGGATACGGCTCGAAGTCGTCCGCTGTCCATTCCCACACGTTGCCGAGCATCTGTCGGCAGCCGAAGGCGCTGTCGCCCTCGGGATGCGCGTTGACCGCGACCGGGCCGGCCCGCAGCAGGTCGAGGTTGGCGTGGTTCGCCGTGGGCGCGGCATCGCCCCACGGGTAGCGGCGCCGGCCCGCCCCGATGCCGCCGGGCGCCGACTCCCCCGACGCGGCCAGCTCCCATTCGGCCTCGGTGGGCAGGCGCCGCCGCGCCCAGCGGCAGTAGGCGTCAGCCTCGTGCCAGCACACGTGCAGGACGGGGAGGTGGACCTCCAGCGACACCCAGCGGTCGTAGCTGCGCCGCTCCCACCCGTCCGCCCCGCGTCGCCAGTGGATGGGGCAGGCCGCGTCCGCCTGCTCGCGCCACGTCCAGCCGGCCTCGGTCCACAGGTCGCGTCGCGTGTAGCCGCCGTCCTCGACGAAGCGCAGGAACTCCGCGCAGGTCACCGGCGCCCGCGCGATCCGAAACGGCCGCACCGCGACCGCGTGTGCCCACTTCTCGTTGTCGAAGACGAACGACCCGCCGGGCTCGGCTCCGAGCGTGCAGCTGCCGCCCGGGATCTCGACGTCTCCCGGCCACGGCCCCGGCGTGGCGATGGCCGCCGCGCCGGCCGCCACGGGGGGCGCGGCGTAGCCAAGCGTTTGCCGCGTGTAAACGAATGCCTCGGCGTGCATGTCCTCGTGAAACACCGGCAGGAGGTGGAAGTAGGCTTCCCGCTCGTCGAGATCGCCGGCGCCGAGGGATCGCAGGACGCGGTCGAGAACGCGCTGCAGGTAGTCGAGCGTGCCCTGACGGGAGGGTAAAGGAAGGTGCCAGCGGCGCGCGTGGGCGATGGCGGCCGAATCGTACAGCTCGTCGGCCTGCGCCCACAGTGGCGACTGGCCGCGCAGGTGCCGCAGCGCCCAGCGCTCCTGGAACCAGGCGACGTGGCCGAACTCCCAGAGCGGCGGGTTGATGATGCGCAGGTAGGGGACGATGAGTTGCTCGTCGGTGAGCGCATCGAAGAGCGCAAGCGTCCTGGCGCGGGCGTCGGTCAGCATCCGGGCCATCTCGGCAGCGGCTACGTGCGGTTGACTCATCCGTGTCAGTATACGGGCTCGCCGGAGGGCGGTCAGGCGCCGCAGTCCCCGCACCCCCTGCTCCCTCTCCCACCAGGGGAGAGGGGGGAAAAACAGACAGCCACTTCCGGATCGCCTATCAGGGCGCTGTGAGGAACGTCCAGACCGCCAGGACGGTGTACGCCAGGCACAGCGCGGCCATCACCGACTGGGCGATGGCCGCGGCGGGCCGTGGGACCGGCCGCCCGGCCATCAGGTTCCACGCCCCCGGCAGGCCCCGCGCCGACCCGAGAAACCCGAGTATCGCCAGAGCTGTCGCCCCGTACAGGGAGCCGCTCCGGCAGGACTCACACAGGGCCGCCGCTACCCCCAGCCCCAGGATCGGCAGGCCGAAGAACGCGGGGATCAGCGCCGTCTTGCTCACCCGCTTCGAGCCAAAGTACCCACCCAACCCCAGAGCCACCAGCAACGCCCCCAACCCGATCGTGACGCTCGCCACAGCTGCCCCCTGGTGTGATTGAAGACTCCGCCCGCCCATCCTCTACTTCCCCGGACGGCGCCGGTTACCTTCCTTGCCCTTTCCCTCGCGGCCAGTTCAGATGGCGGCTCAGGAACGCGAACGTGCCCTGGCCGTGGATCTCGTGCCCGCCGGAGAAGAACTCGATCGCCGTTCGGTCCGGAATGCGCAGCCGCGCGTAGTGCCGGCGTACCTTCGCGTACTCGTACGCCACCCGCTCGTCGATGCCGACCCCGTCGTCGTGCCCGCGCTCGACCATGAACGGCCGCGGCGCGATCAGGTACGCCATCTCCGCGTAGTTGAACGTGTTCCCCAGGTCGAACTCGTACATCTCGTACTCGCCGGTGAACATGTAGCTGCCGGAGAAGAACAGCGTGACGTTCTTCCAGATCCACTCGTTGAAGTCGCCCGAGCAGATCGACAGGCAGTAGTCGAGGAGCAGGGCCGGGATGCGCATCGCCACCTTGCCGCCGTACGACAGGCCGTAGTACGCGATGCGGGCCGCGTCCACGAACGGCAGCGTGCCCAGCCACTGCAAAATCCGCTCGTGCTGGCGGACGATGAACGAGTAGATCGACAGCCTGAGCGGGTTGGCCTTGCGCTGCAGGACGCGGAAGGCGTCCTTGCCGATGTACGGGTTCTGCGGGGCGAACACGACGTACCCGAGGTTCGCGAGCTGGGCGCCGAACGAGTTGTAGGCGCGCGTCCGCACCTTCGGGTTGACGATGTCAGCCGGACGTCCTTCCAGCCCGTGCTGACACACCACCACCGGCCGCCGCTCGCCCGGCTTCAGGTCGTTCGGCACCAGCAGGATGCCGAAGCAGAACACGTCCTCGTACAGATCGAACACCACCTCATAACCCTTCCAGCCCGGCTCGTCGTAGACCAGCCGCGTGCGCACGTTCATCGGCCGGTCGGACTTCGGGAGCTTGCCGATTATCTCGTCCCACAACTGATCGCGGTGCGGCTGCACCGCCCTGTCCCACTTCTCCGGCGAGCTGCGGTCCACCTTCGCGAAGGTTTGCGCGCGGGCGGCTTCCGCCTCGGGAAGGAGGTTCTGGGTGCAGGCGACGAGCTGCTCGAACTGGCGTTTCTGCCGCGGGGTCGGGTCGAAAGCCTTGCGCCGGTCCTCCGGGGCGTCGGTCGCCTTGCGTACCGTGCCGTCGCCGGTCAGGGCGGCCAGCAGGCGGGGGACCGAGGCGTCGCCCGTTTCCAGGAACAGGCCGCGGCTGGTCGGGAGTTTCAGGCGGCCGAAGGCCAGCCCGCGCGCCCGCTCGACCTCGGCGCGGACCGCCTGCGGCTCGACGCGGGAGGCGATGCGGCCGGGGGCGGCGCCGGCCCGGCCGGGCCGCGGGGAGGGCGGGCCGGTCACCTCGGGGACGTCGGCCTCCGCGACGATCAACGTGCGCGGCGCCACCAGGGCGGCCAATTCGGCGTCACCGAACGCGCGCAACAGGCCCCACACGTTGCGGTAAATCGGTTCCTGCCACACCCCCTCGCGCGGCCCGAAGTACCCGCTCACCACTGCCGCTTCGAGCCGCGGATCCAGCGCCGCGGCGTACAGCGCGATCAGCCCGCCCTCGCCGTGGCCGTACACGCCGACCGGCGGGTGTCCCCTGTCGCGCGTGAACCAGTCCACCGCCGCGAGGACGCGCTGCACCTCGTAGCCGATGACGTGCCGGCCCATCTCGAACGCCATACGGTAGACGAACTCGCGGTGCGGCTGGTTGGTCGCTCGCCCGACCTTCGGGTTGCCCGACCAGGTGTCCTTGCGGTCGATCAGCACGGGGACGACGACGCGGCAGCCCTGCTCCGCCAGCCGCCGGGCGAACGGCACCCCGCCCGAAGCCAGGCCAGCGGCCATCTCCGGCGTCGCGTCCGCGTCCGGGACGGCGACGACGCACGCCCTGACCTTGCCACGCGGCTCCAGCAGCAGCCCCTCCCCGTCCACTCCGGGCAGCACCGGCCAGCGCACCGCGAAGACCTGGTAGGCGAGGGTTTCCGCCACCAGGGCCGGCTGGTCGGTGGTGGCGACCAGTTCCATTGCCTTGACCGGCAGGCGCGGGTCGATCACGCCGAGGATTTTCCGCAGGCGCGCCCGGCTCGGCTCGACGGAGCGAGCGTAGGCGTCGGGGGAGGAGAAGTCCTGCTTCCAGAATTCCTTCCGCCGCGCGACCGACGCCGTCAGCTCGCGCGAGAGGTAGCGGTCGATGCCCGCAACCATCTGGGCGGCCAGGTCGCCTTTCGCGTCCAGAGGTTTGGTGCCGGGCAGCGGTTGCGCCGCCGCCGGGCGGACGAGCAGAAAGGTGACCGTCAGAGCCAGGATGCCGCGCATCGCATACCTCGCCGAAGGGATCTGGGGTTGGGCAACCTGTCCAGCGACTATACGGCGCCTGGGCGAGAGCCGCAAGCAGCAGAGCGTGGGCAAGGAGAGGGCTCTCTCGCTCCTTTGGAGCCTCGATATTGCGCTGCCTTTGCGGCGGGCTCGACGTTACCGTAACGAATCAACCTCATCCATTCGGAGCTGTGTGGGAAAAGCCCTTCATCCCGATGGGCAGGATGGTGCCCATTCGCCATCCGCCCAGCTCTCCTACCCATCCCAAATCGCCACAGCCGAAAGTTAGAACCATCCATTCGTGCGAGAATACACCTTGCCCGATCGGGTCTGAGCCCGAAGTGCAAGCGAGGATGCTTGCCGCTTCCTCCGCTTACGCTTCGGGCTCGGATGGTTCCTTGGCGCCGTCCAGGTTTTACGAGCAGCAACGCGTGGCGGGCAAGGAAATGCCTCCCGGAAAGAGCGGCAGGCGCCGGAGGCGGCACGCGGGTTGCTAATGAGTGAGGGGCATTTGAGCCACCTGGTAACAACTGTGCCCCTTGCCTGGCTTGCTCACCTGCAAATCACTCAGTTCAAGGAGGACCACCAATGCTGGTACTGAGCCGCAAAGCCAGCGAACGGATCGTGATCGGTAACGGTATCGTGGTTACCGTGATCAAGGTGCAAGGTAACCAGGTTCGCATCGGCATCGAGGCGCCGGCCGAGGTAGCGATCCGGCGGGCGGAACTCCTCCCCGCCAGCGAGATGGACCCAGTTCCCACAATTAGTCTGCCAAAGCCCACGGGTGACGTCCCATGGGCGGTGTGCTGGGAACTTGACCCACAGGCCGCCACCCGTGGACTTTAAGGGGTTCCTCTCACTCCCTGGCCCTTGTACTACGCCCCTTCCGACAAGGCCCGATCCACGATCGTCCGGGCCTCACGCACGATGGCGTCGAGGTGGTTCTGCCCCTTGAAGCTCTCCGCGTAGATCTTGTAGACGTTCTCGGTTCCCGACGGGCGCGCCGCGAACCATCCATTGGCGGCGACGACCTTCAGCCCGCCTATCGGGGCGCCGTTCCCCGGCGCGTTCGTGAGCCGCGCGACGATCGCCTCGCTCGCCAGCTCCGTCGCCTTGACCCGGTCGGGCGTCAGGCGCTTGAACGCGGCCTTCTGGGCCAGCGTCGCGGGGGCGTCGATGCGCGTGTAGGACGACGTCCCGAATTCGGCGGTCAGCTCGCGGTAGTGCTCGCCCGGATCCTTGCCGGTGCGCGCCGTGATCTCGGCCGCGAGCAGGTCGAGGATGATCCCGTCCTTGTCGGTCGTCCAGACCGTCCCGTCCTGGCGCAGAAAACTCGCTCCCGCACTCTCCTCCCCGCCGAAGCAGACCGACCCGTCGAACAGTCCCGGCGCAAACCACTTGAACCCGACCGGCACCTCGAGCAGCCTGCGCCCCAGCCCCTGCACCACGCGATCGATCAGCCCGCTCGACACCAGCGTTTTGCCGACCGCCGCCCGTTCGGACCAGCGCGGCCGGTGCGCCAGGAGGTAGCGGATCGCGACGGCGAGGTAGTGATTGGGATTCAGCAGACCGACGGATGGAGTGACGATGCCGTGGCGGTCCGCGTCGGGGTCGTTGCCGAACGCGACCCGGAAGCGATCCTTCAGCCCGACCAGGCCAGCCATCGCGTAGGGACTGGAGCAGTCCATGCGGATCTTGCCGTCGTGGTCCACCGTCATGAACCGGAAGGTCGGGTCGATGGCCGGGTTCACCACCTCCAGGTCGAGCCCGTACATCTCGCGGATCGGTCCCCAGTACGGTGCGCTGGCGCCGCCGAGCGGATCGACGCCGAGCTTCAACCCCGCCGCGCGGACGGCCTCCAGGTCCACGACGTTCCCCAGGTCGCGGACGTAGGGCGTGACGTAGTCGTAAGCGCGGCAGGTCGGCGCCTTCAGGGCAGCCTCATGCGGGACGCGCCGGACCTCGCGGTTGCCGGCCCGGAGCAGGGCGTTGGCCCGGTCCTGGATCCACCCGGTCGCGTCGGTGTCGGCGGGACCGCCGTTGGTGGGGTTGTACTTGAACCCGCCGTCCGCCGGCGGGTTGTGCGACGGAGTGATGACGATGCCGTCCCCCAGCCCGTCCTTCCGCCCGCGGTTGTACGTCAGGATGGCGTGCGAGATCACCGGGGTCGGGGTAAAGCCGTCGCCCTGCTGGTAGCGCACCTCGACGTCGTTGGCCGCGAGCACTTCGAGGGCGGTACGCTCGGCCGGGGCCGAGAGGGCATGGGTATCCTTGCCGAGGAACAGCGGGCCGGTTACTCCCTGGGCGGTCCGATACGCGCAGATCGCCTGGGTGATGGCGAGGATGTGGGCCTCGGTGAACGTGCCGTCGGCGGACGACCCGCGGTGGCCGCTGGTGCCGAAACTGACCAGCTGCTGCGGGTCGCCCACGTCGGGCCGGCGCTCGTGGTACTCCTTCACGAGCCGGTCCGGGTCGATCAGCAGATCGGCCGGAGCCGGTTTGCCGGCGAGGGGGGAGAGGGTCATGCGAAACTCCTGCGATCGCCGCGAACAGGCCGCGGCCTACGCCTTGCCCGCGTGGACCTTCTCGAACAGATCCACCCAGCCCCGGTAGGACGCGGCGATGCGCTTGACCGCCTCGTCCCGGGGGATCTTGTTCGCGCGATACTCGACCAGCGGGTTCCAGAAGGTCGTCCGGCCGACCGCGAAGCCGATGAAGCCCGGCACGTCGGCAGCCGTCTTCAGCCAGAGACGCACCTTGTTGTCGTCTTCACCGCGACCCAGCACGATGCAGCCGACCCGGTCGCGCCCGCCGCGCCGCACGGTCGCCACGACCTTCTCGCAATCCTCGCGCCGGTCGAGTCCCTCGATCTTCCACACGTCCGCCTCGACGCCCGCGTCTTGCAGGTCGCGGATCGCCTGCACCATCAGGCCGGGCCGTAGCTCCAGGTCGTAGCGTTTCTTATCCCCACCGACGCGCTCGAGCTGCGCCTTCTCGGCTGGCACCAGCAACTCGAACATGTACAGCCGGCCGTTCGCGTGCAGGTAGTCTGACAGCTGCTTCAACCGCGCCGTCTGGCGCTGGTTGGCGCTGGCGTCACCCTCGGGATTGCAGCGCACCAGCACCTTGCAGAACGTCGGGTCGAACACCTCGATGTGCTTGCCGAAGTCGGCCCCGTACTCGAAGTCGAACTCGTCCTGCCCGCTCTTCTCGGCCGGACAGGCGGTGATGTACCCGTTCGCCCGGGCGTCGCGCAGGATGGCGGCGCCAAACTGCTCATCGACCAGGATGCCGGCCTTGTCCTTCGGCACGCCACCCGCGATGGCTGCCTTGAGGGCGTCGTAGATCACCTGCTTGACGGCGGCGATCTCGGCCGTCTGGTCCGGCGTGAGCTTCCCGGACCAGCCGAACATGTTCTTGGAGAACGAGCCGCGGTGGTCGAACGGAAGCACGTAGAGAGGTTTGTCGTAGCCGATCTTCATGACGATATCTCCTTCCGCTGTCGTTGGCGACGGATCCGGGTGCTGGTCGAACGGTCGTCTTCCTGGTGGGGCTCGTCCTTGCTATCCAGCGCCGTCACGATGCAGCCGACCAGCGCCCCGGTCAGCTCGACGCCCCACTACTATTGATTTGATATGCCTGGGCGGCCCCTGCGCATAGATCCGCGCCGCGCCTGCAGCCCGCGGCGTAAGCGGGGGGTGAGCCCCGCTTACTCCGCGGCGCTGCAGGCGCGGCGCGGCAGGCGACCCATCGGGGTAGCTGCGGCGAGGTCGGCGATGGTGCGGCGGGTGGCCGTCTCGACCGCCGCTTCCCACGCGCGCTCGGCCGGCGGGAACGACGTGGTGATGCCGCGCGAGCTGTTCACGATTGCGCCAAGTCCGTCGGGTCGGAAGGCGGCGGCGGTGTCGGCGGCGCTTGCCCCCTGCGCGCCGTAGCCGGGCACGAGGAAGAGCGCGTTCGGGATGGCCTTGCGGAGCGCGGCCAGTTCGGCGGGGTGGGTGGCGCCGACGACCGCTCCGACGTCGCCGAGTTCGCAGTTACCCACGTTCTCGCCGGCCCACGCACCGACCGCCTCGGCGACGTGCTGGAACACGGGCCGACCGGCGCAGACGAGATCCTGAAACTGGCCCGCGCCAGGGTTGCTCGTCCGCACCAGCACGAATACCCCCCGGTCGTCCCGGCGGGCGCTGCGCAGGAACGGCTCAATAGCGTCCCGCCCCAGGTACGGGTTGACGGTTAGCGCGTCTGCGTCCCACACCGGGCGGCGCCCCCCGGCGAGGGCCGTGCCGGCGAACGCCGCGTCGGCATACGCCTCGGCGGTGCTGGCGATGTCATTACGCTTGCCGTCGAGGATCGCGAGCAGGCCGTGGCGGCGGGCGCGGCGCAGAACCGCCTGCAGCGCGACCAGGCCAGCCGGCCCGCACGCCTCGAAGAACGCCATCTGCGGCTTGACGACCGCCACCAGCGGCGCCACCACGTCCAGCACCCGTGCGCAGAACTCCTCATATGCGCCGGCGACCGCCGCGAGCGTCCCCTGGTTGTGGCGCGTGCGGATTTCCTCGGGCAACTGATCCCAGCGCGGATCGAGCCCGACGCAGACGGAGTTGCCGCAGCGGCGGCAGGCAGCGGTGAGGCGGTCGGCGAAGTGTGCGGTCATGGGGAGATGGATACGAAAAAAGCCCACGGGGGCGACCCGCGGGCGAAGTCTCCACCGGACGTACCATCTGGCCTTCTCGGCGCCGACACGGTCCAGTTCGTCGCCACGCTGAAACACCCACGCGGTTGCGGACATGCTGCCAATCCTTCGCGGCCGGTGTTGTCCCACGGCATGCAGAGCACCGATTGCTCGCGGAGCAGCACCTGTTTCATGTCCGCTCCTAGGCACGTTTGGAGATAAGTCTGATAGCAGCCCCGTGGGACTTCGTGGCTCTACAATTCGCTGCGTCACAAAGGAGAGCACTTCTCATGGCCTGGAACCACAACCAACCCATCGTCCGTTTCATCAAGCGCTGGCTGCCGGTCTGCCTGCCGCGCGTGCATCGCATCGGCGGCTATGTCAACCGCACGACCGAGACCGGCGCCTTCTCCTTCCATTCCGAAGGGCGGGCAGCGGACATCTACGTGCTCGCCAGCGACCCCGAGGAGCAACGAATCGGCGACGCCCTGTTCGACCGCTTCATCCAGTTCGCGGCCGACCTGGGCGTCGATCACGTCATCTGGAACCGCCAAATCTGGAGCGCTGACCGGGCCGCCGACGGCGTCCGCGACTGGCCCGCGAACCGCAACCCGCACACCAATCACGTCCACGTCGCCTTCACGCGGCCCGGCAGCCAGCAGGAACCCGGCTTTCTCATCGCTGTCTTCGATGGCATCAGCATCGAGCTTTACGGGAGGATGGCGGCGGAGGTGCCGTAGGCTGAGGCCGCGTCGCTTTTCGGCCGCCACATCGAGTCCGCAGGGTTCGGCGATGGCGCTGGCGCTCATCTCGGACCGCATCTTGAGCGCCGCCTCTAGCCAGACCAGCAGCGCGCCGGCATCAGTTGCAGTTCGACCAGGAGGAAGAAGACGAAGGGTGTCAGGCTCAAGGGCGGCAAGCCTGACAGGACACGACCCACAAGGGCAGAGAAGGGGAAATGCATGCCGCCACCGTGTCTTCGCGGTTAGATCGCGAGCCGGTCCAGGAGTTCCTCCGCCAGCTTCTGGTAGCGGTGGTGCAGCGCATCGAGCTTCTCCTGGCGCGTATGCTCGTCCAGATCCGGCGCGGCGTACCGATTCTGCTCGGCCAGATACCAGCGCGTCAACTCCGTCAGGTCGGTGAACGGCGGCGGCTCGTCGGTATGCCCGGCGTGTCTCAGGATGAGTGCCTCGAGTTCGCGGCCGTGCTCCTCGACGTCTTCCGGTGGGTACTGATTGCCGAGGTAGCGCTGCACGAACTCGTCGAACATGCTGCGGGTGAAGCGCTCGCCCAGCTCCGGAGCGTAGCGCGCAAAGAGCTTCTCGGCCCGGAGACGGACCCGGGCGCGCCGGCGGTCGGCGTCGGTGAGCACCGGCTCCGGGGTTGGATCGGGGCGACGGACAACCTGCTGCGGTTCTCGGGCGGGAGGCGGTGCCGGAACCCACACCTGGTGCTGCTTGCCGCGCCCCAGCAGCGGACCGGCCATGAAATCGACCGCCGGCTGGACGATCCACGCCACCACCAGCACCACCCCAGTGACGAGCAGACCGCGCAGCGCTATGGCTGGTAGTTCGTTCGGGTCGAGCGTGCCCGCCGACAGGATCGCGTACCCACAGTAGAGGAGGAACGCCGCCAGGACCAGGCGCAGGCGACGGTGAATGAATACCAGGACCGGCAGCACGATCCAGAACGGGGCGAGAACGAGGCCGGCGGCGATGAAGCCGCGGACCGCGACCTTCAGGAGCTGTTGCGTCTCGAGTCCGCCGAGGGTGAAGTACGAGTATCCGGCGTAACCGAGGAACGCTGCCACCCCGAGCCGCATGCCCCACGAGTGCAGGGCGGGGAACGGGGCCGCCATCTTGTTCCCCAGCAGGACGAGCAGGCCGACGACCAGGGCGACAAAGCACGGATCGGCCGCGTCGATGAACGCCAGCGCCTCGCGCGCCGCCCCGAGCAGATCGATCGCACGCAGGGACTCCAGCAGGTCGGTCATGGCGCCTTCTCCTGGCCCTCTCCGTCGCGGTCTCCAGCTGGCTCCTGGGCCGTCAATCTATTGTACGCGCGCGGTTCGGGGGGGAGTCAACGGGAGGGGGTGGAGAAAGGCGGGCGGCTCATGGCTTGCCGCACTTCGCGCCCCGGAGGCGCTCGGCGAACGCGGCATGCTCGGCGGTGGTGAGCCCGCGCTGCACGGTCGCGACCAGCCGCGCCGAGTCCTGCTCGACCAGCGCCGGGCCGTGCAGCCACAGGCCGGGGAAGACACGCGACTTCCACACGCCCTCGCGGTCCGGCTTCAGCTTGCGACGCGAGGGGAAGTGAAACCAGAATAGCTCGCGCTCCGCGATGCAGAAGACGATGTACTCCTGGACGCCCGCCCGCAGGTAGTCGAGGCGTTTGCGGTTCATGTCGATGGCCCGCGTACTGTGGGCGATCTCGGCGACCAGCTCCGGGGCGCCCTCCAGGAAGTCTTCCTTGTTGTAGCTGGACTGCCCGCCGTGTTCGGCGAGGATGCGGAGCAGCAGGTCCGGCTGCGGCTCGCTCTCCTCGCCGAGGATGGTCGTCATGTTATCGGCGATCTCGACCCCGGGGGTGGCTGCCTTGTAGAGGCCAAGCACCAGGGTGAGTTCGGGGTGATAAGTGCCGTGCATCCGCTTCAAGGGTGAGGCCACGTAGACGGTCCCTCCGATCAACTCGGCCTTGACGTCTTCCGGGTAGGCGGCATACAGCTGATGGAACGCGGCCTGCGTCATTCGGTCGCCGCTGTGCAGCTCGGTCGGTGCCTCAATTTGGGGCGAGCCCGTTGTTGGAGCCTTCATGTCTAACCCTCCCAGGGGTGCGGGCGCCTCATGGTAACCTGCGTCGGCGCGGGACAACAAGAGGGAACGCTTCCTCAGCCGGCGTACACAGGACTCAGCAGCCCCCCTCCCCATTGCTCAGGAGGTCGCCTCGGTCGGGGCGTATCGAGCGCGGGCCGGCGCGGACGCCTGGAAAGCGCCGCCGGCGGCGGTAAAATGGCAGTGGCCAGCCACCGAGAAAGCCCGCGGGCTGCGTCCCGCGGGCCAGCCTCCGACAACCCACCCGCGAGACGCAGCCCGCGGACCTCCCCGATGCTCCGCCATGCGCGATCTTCTCATGGAACTGAACCGGACCCTGGAGCAGGGCCGTGACTGCGTTTACTGCTCGGTCATCGAGACGCGCGGCTCGACGCCCCAGAAGGCCGGCGCCGCCATGCTCGTCTTCCCCGACGGCGGCCAGTGCGGAACCCTCGGCGGCGGCTGCGTCGAGGCCGAGGTGAAGCAGCGGGCTCTGCGCGTCCTGACCGACGGCGGCGGCAAGCCGGGCGTGCTCACCTTCGCGCTGGACGACAACTACGGGTGGGACGACGGGCTGATTTGCGGCGGCCGCATGACCATCCTCGCCGACCCCCTCCGGCACGAGGCCGCGGCGTACTACCGCGCCTTCCGCCAGCTGGTCGAGGGCGGCCGGGGATGTATCGAGGCGGTGGTCATGGCCGAGCGGCCCGGCTTGCGGGTCGGCGCCCGGTTCCTGTTCGACACGGCCGGAACCCTGGTTGGGCAGCTGGGCGACGGCCCCGGCGCGGAGGTCGCCCGCCACCTCCCGCAACTGTCGCGGCGGCCGCGCGCGGCCGCCCACCACGGTATCGCCTACCTGCCGGTCCTGCCGCGCATCACGCTGCTGATCGTCGGCGGCGGCCACGTCGGGCAGGCGGTCGCGCGGCTGGCCGCGGAGGTCGATTTCGAGATCTGGGTCATCGACGATCGGGCCGCGTTCGCCAGCCGCGAACGCTTCCCTGCCGCCCGGCGCCTGGTGGTCGGCGACATCGGCGCGACCCTGCAGGAGTTGGCGCGAGAGGACATCACGCCCTCGGTCTACTGCCTGATCGTGACGCGCGGCCACACCCACGACGAGGAGGCGCTGTACCACCTCGCCCGGACGCCAGCGGGCTACGTCGGCATGATCGGCAGCAAGCGCAAGATCCGGCTCATTTACGAGGATCTGCGGGCGCGAGGCGTGCCGGCCGAGGCGCTGGCGAAGGTTCACGCTCCGCTCGGCTTCGCCATCGGCTCGCAGACCGTCCCCGAGATCGCCGTCAGCATCGTCGCCGAGCTGATCGCCTGCCGCAACCTCGGCGGCACCATCGCCGCGGCGCGGGAGCACGTGTCGGTTTGACCCCGTCTGTGCCAACCTTCGGACTGATCCCCGCCGCCGGCAAGAGCGCGCGCATGGGCCGGCCGAAGCTGGCGCTGCCGCTCGGCGGACGCAGCGTGCTGGAGTGCGTCGTCGCTGCCCTGCGCGCGGCCGGGGTGGACGACACCCTCGTTGTGGTCGGTCCCCATGTTCCGGAACTCGCCCCGCTGGCGCTTGCCGAGGGGGCGAACGTCCTGCTGCTCTCTGAGGAGACGCCGGACATGCGCGCGACCGTCGAGCGCGGGCTGGCCTGGCTGGAGGAACACTTCCGGCCGCCGTCGGAGGCGCGCTGGCTCCTGCTGCCGGCGGACCATCCGACGGTGGACCCGGCGGTTGTCAGGGGGCTGCTCGAAGCGCGGGCTGGAACGGACCATTCGATCCTCATCCCCACGTTCGCGGGGCGGCGCGGCCACCCGGCGCTGATCGACTGGAAGCACGTTGCGGGGATGCGCGCCCTGCCGGCGGGCGAAGGGCTCAACATCTACTTCCGCCGCCGCGGGGCGGACACGCTGGAACTGCCGGTCGAGTCGGCCGACGTCCTGTGCGACCTGGACACGCCGGAGGATTACGCGCGGCTGCGCGCACGCTGGGGGCAGACCGGGGAATAGAGGGAATGGCCTTCAAAGCCCACGGGTGGCGTCCCGTGGGCGAGATGCTGGGAATCTGGCCCGCGGGTGGCGCCTGTGGGCCAAGTCCCTGGCGCTCCACCCACGGGACGGTTCAGTCCCCCCTGTCTGCGCCACGCCCGGATCCTCATCGGATCTTCATTCAGGCGCTCGCTTTTCCGCCAGCCCTCCGTTAGAATGCATCTCTGCGTTCTAACCCTGGACCCGAGAGTCGTCATGGCTTCTCCCACCACCCCTGCGAACCTGGTCGAAGCCCTCACCGAACACCACCTCCTCGAGGATGACCAGCTGGAAGTGGTCACGACCCAGCTGCAGCCGCGTTTCACCGACCCGCGCGCGCTGGCGGGCGAACTCGTTCGGCGCGGGTGGCTCACCCCGTTCCAGGCGGAAGCGATCCTGCGCGGCCACGCCGGCAGCCTCAGCGTCGGGCCGTACGTCCTGCTCGACAAGCTCGGCGAGGGCGGCATGGGGAGCGTGTTCCGAGCCCGGCACCGGCTCATGAAGCGGGTCGTCGCCCTCAAGCTCATCCGCAAGGGGCACCTCCCGCACCCGGAGGCGATCCGCCGCTTTCAACAGGAGATCCAGGCGGCCGCCCAGCTGTCCCACCCCAACATCGTCATCGCCCACGACGCCGGGCGCGTCAGCGAGCACCACTACTTCGCGATGGAGTACGTCGAGGGCAAGGATCTCGGCCAGATCCTCGCCAAGCACGGCCCGTTCCCGGTCGCGTTCGCCTGCGAGTGCGCCCGGCAGGCGGCGCTGGGGCTGCAGCACGCCCACGAGAAGGGTCTCGTCCACCGCGACATCAAGCCGCAAAACCTCCTGCTGACCAACGGTGTCGGCGGGCAGAAACTGGTCAAGATCCTCGACATGGGCCTGGCCCGAGTGCAGTACGACCCGGCCAACAAGGGAAGCAAGGCGCTGACGCAGCTGGGGGCCGTGATGGGCTCCCCCAACTACATCGCCCCTGAGCAGGCGATGGATTCCCACAAGGTGGACACCCGGGCCGACCTGTACAGCCTGGGATGCAGCCTGTACGAGCTGCTGACCGGCAAGCCGCCGTTCTCCGAGGGGTCGCTGTTCGAGCGCCTGGAGCAGCACCTGCGGGCCGAGCCCCGGCCGATCCGCGACATCCGGCCGGAGGTGCCGCCGGACCTGGCAGCGGTCGTCGCGAAGCTGCTGGCCAAGCGCGTCGAGGACCGCTACCAGACGCCGAAGGAAGCGGCCGCCGCCCTCGCCCCGTTTTGCCAGGCCGAGGCGTCCCGGGCGCCTGCGGCAGCCGCGGCTGTCGTGGCCCGGCCGCCCACGGCTGCCGCGTCTCCTGCCGCGGAGGCGATCAGGACTGTCGCCAACGGCTCGCCCCCGGTCGCGGTGCCGGCAGCCGCCGCGCCTCCTGCCGCGGAGGCGATCAGGCCCGCCGCCAACAGCTCGCCCCCAATCGCGGCGCCCCTGGCCGCCGGCCTCCCGCCCGGCGTCCCGGCTCCGTCCAACCCGGACGTCGCCCCAATCCCGACGCCCGACGTCACCCGCCCGCCCTCGAACCGCCGATTCATCGTCGTCGGCAGCGTGGTGGGCGTGGCGGTGGGGGTGCTGCTGTGGCTGCTCCTCGGCCAGGGCGGCGGGACGACCCCGGGAGAGGTGGAGAAGAAGGGGCCGTCGTTCGTCACCAACTCCCTCGGCATGAAGCTGGCCCGCATCCCGGCCGGCGACGTCACGCTGGGCAGCCCGCCGACCGAGGAGGGCCATGCGCCGAGCGAGGGGCCGCAGTGCCCGACCCGGATCACCAGGCCGTTCCTGATCGGCGCCTACGAGGTCACTCAGTCCCAGTACCAGAAGGTGATGGGCAGCAACCCCTCCTACTTCGAGCAGCTGAAGCGCGCCGGGCCTGACTACCCGGTCGAAAACGTGTCGTGGTCGCAGGCCGTCGAGTTCTGCCACCGCCTCTCGGAGTTGCCCGAGGAGAAGGCAGCCAACCGCGTCTACCGCCTGCCGACGAGCGCGGAGTGGGAGTACGTCTGCCGAGCCGGGACGACCACCCCGTTCCACTTCGGCCCGAAGGTGGAGGCGGTCCAGGCGAACTTCGACGCCAGCGCGCGTTACGGCGGGGCGGCGCAGGGGCCGAAGAGCCCGGGGACGGTCAAGGTCGGCACCTACCCCCAGCCGAACGGATTCGGGGTGGAAGACATGCACGGCAACGTCGCGGAGTGGTGTCACGACTGGTTCGACCCGGACTACTACAAGAACTGCCCGCGTGAGGATCCGGAGGGGCCGGTACTCGGCGCCGCCCGGGTCGTCCGGGGCGGCGGGTGGGTCAACCCGGCCGTCGCCTGCCGGTCGGCATCCCGGGTCGGCAGCGGCACCCCGACCTCCAGCAACGTCGGGTTCCGGGTCGTCTGCGAGGAAGGCGGCGAGTGGTTCCCGAGGCGGACGACCCCGGGCCAGCCGATCGCGGTGACGTTCGATCCGCAGTACCTCGACCGCCTCGACCCGGCGAAACTCCCGCCCGAAAACCGTTTCGAGGGGCAGCCCAAACCGCTGCGCTGGGTTCTCGGCGAACACCGTGTGCGCCACGCCGATCAGGTCAACGCGGTGGCCGTCGCCCCCGACGAGTCGGTCTTCGTGACCGGCGGGCGGTCCGACGGCATGATCCGGTTTGGCGACGCGGCCACCCTGCGCGAGCTGAGGACGATCAAGCAACCAGGCGGCGGGGTGTGGGCGCTGCGCTTCTCCCCGGACGGGAAGGTACTCGCCTCCGGCAGCGCGAAGGGTCCGGTCTACCTGTGGGATCCCACCACCGGCGAGCAGCTGAAGGAGTTGACCAGTCCGGACGGGCACCGCAAGGCGGTCGTCGCGCTCGCCTTCTCACCCGACGGCAAGAAGCTCGTCTCCGGCAGCCAGGACGGGTCGGCGATCGTCTGGGAGCTGGAGAGCGGCCGGTGGAAGCAGCTGGTCCTCGGGTCCGGCGGGGCGCGGAGCGTCGAGTTCTCCGCCGACGGCAAGACGCTGTTGACCGGCGGCAACGCCGGCGATGGCACGGTGCGTCTGTGGGACGTCAAGACGTGGAAGGACACCATCCTGTATGACGCGCGTGAGAAGAAGAAGGCGACGTTCGTCTCCGCCGCCCTGGCTCCCGACGGCAAGCACATCCTCACGGGGGCGTCGGACCGAAAGATGATCCTCTGGGATGCGCACACGCGGCAGAAGGTGGTCCAGAAGGATGTGCCGCCGGGCATCCAGAGCGTCGCCTTCGCCCCGGACGGCGCCACGTTCGCGACGGCGACGAACAATCAGGTCCAGATCCGGGACCGGGCGAAGCCGGAGAAGCCGCTGGCGATCATTCCCGGGTTCACCGGACAGACGAACGTCCTGACATACTACCCGAAGTCGAAGCGCCTGCTGATCCCGAGCGGCGATACCGTCACCCTCTGGGAAATCCAGGACGGCAAGGCGATGCAGATCCGGCCAGTCTACGGCCACCGCTCCGAGGGAACGACGGTCGCGTTCTCCTCGGACGGCCGCTACGTCACGTCCGGCAGCGCCCGGGACCGCTCGGTGCGGCTGTGGGATCTGCAGTCGGGCAAGGAGGTGTCGTTCGCGGCCTCGTTCGGCCTGAGCGCGTTCAGCCCGGACGGCCGATATGTGCTGCTGCAGGAGAGCGGGTTCCCGGAAGTCGCGTCGATGCTGGGGGTGGTGGACCAGCGCCCGTACCGCCGGTTCCAGGGTGAGATGTCAGGGTTCGTCGGCGCGATCGCGGTGTCGGCGGACCGAAAGCTGGCTGCGGCCGGCGGGCGCGACAACATCGTGCGTGTCTGGGAGGTCGAGACGGGCCGGCAGGTCGGGCGCTTCCCGGGTCAGCCGGCGGCGATCCGGGGGCTCGTCTTCGCCCCCGCCGGCCAGCACCTGTTCGCTGGGTACGACGGCGCCCGCTCGATCCGCCTCTGGGATCTGGTGACGGGCAACCTGGAGGGAGAGTACGCCATCGTGGACGGGCTGACCTCGCGCCTGGCGATCTCCCGGGATGGCAAGACGCTGGTGGCCGGGAGCAAGACCGGGGCCGTCCTGGTGTGGGACGCGAAGGCGCCGGGGAAGGCGGCGCTGGAGTTCCGCCGCCACAAGGGGCCGGTCACCGCCGTCGCCCTGGGGCCGGACGGCAAGCAACTCGTCTCGGCCGGGCAAGATGGGAAGGTGCTGCTCTGGGAAACGGGGAAGGACAACCCGGTGACACTCGCCGAGATGCCCTGGCCGGTGCCGGACGTGTCGGTGTCCGCGGATGGCCGGTACGTCGCCTACATCAACACGCACCTGACCGGGACGGTCTATATTCTGCGCGTGCCCGGCAAGGGGGGATGAAGCCGCGCCGGCGTTTTGAAACGTGCCGCGACTCGCTCTTTTCAGATCGCGGCGGTTGTGGTACAAGCCGCCCCAGGAACGGGGAACCACTCCCCGGGCGGCCGCCCAGGCCCGCCGCATGCCTACCCACCGCAGCCGGAACAGGAAGAATCATGGACAGCGATCGCACGCCTGAGGAGGGCCTGCCTGGCCCGCGCCTCCATGACCCGGACCGCGCCGGCGCGGCGCTGCCCGAGGGGTTTCAGCCGTTGCGGCTGCTGCTGCAGCCGGGCGGACTGTGCATCGAGCTGACCCGGTCGGACATGCTCGTCGGCCGACATAGCGAGTCGGACATCCGCCTGGCCCTGCCGGACGTCAGCCGCCGTCACTGCCGCTTCCTGTTCATCGGCGGGGGCTGGCAGGTGGTGGACCTCAACAGCCTGAACGGGGTATTCGTTAACGGGGAGCGCCTTGACGTCGCAAGTCTGCGCCACGGCGACTTCGTGCGAATCGCGAGCTTGATGTTCGCGGTCGAGATCGGCAGCCAGATACCGAACGACAACGTCCTGAGGAGCATCGCCGACGTGCTCCCGAGCTCGACCCAGGAGCACCGCAAGGCGTCGTAAACTACCAGCCGCGCGCAAAGGCGACCGCTCATTTGCGCGGCTGGTAACAGCACAAGCGCGGGGCAATCGCCCCGCGCTTGTGCTGTTACCAGCCGCGCAAGCGAGCGGTCGCCTCCGCGCGCGGCTGGTACACGCATCATTCGGTCACCCGGCCGCCCGGCGCTCCTGCTCCTCCTGCCAGGCGTTGAGCTTGTTGTACAGCGTCTTGAGCACGATCCCCAGTTCGGCCGCAGCGGCCGGCTTGTTGCCCTTGTGCTTCTCCAGGACGCGCAGGATGTGCTCCATCTCGATCTCGCGCAGGGTCCGCGGCGGGCCGTGCGCCGAGGCGGCCAGTCCGGGCGGGGGCGTGACCGCCAACTTCGGTCCGCTGGTCTGGCTGGCCGCCTGCCGGACCTGGTACGGCAAGTGCTCCGGTCCGATCTGCTGCCCGCCGGCGAGAATGTAGGCGTGCTCCATCGCGTTCGCCAACTCGCGCACGTTCCCCTGCCACTCGTACTCCAGCAGCGCATCAACCGCCTCGGGCGTCAGCAGGTTCGCCACCTGCTCCACCGGGCGCCGGGCGGCGCGGGCGAGGAGGTGCCGAGCCAGGTCCGGGATGTCCGAGCGCCGCTCGCGCAGCGGCGGCAGTCGGATCTCGAACGTGTTGATACGGAAGTAGAGATCCTCGCGGAACTGATCGGTACGGATCATGTCGCGCAGATCCCGGTTGGTCGCACACAGCACGCGCACGTCCACCCGGAACGGCTCCGTGTCGCCGAGCCGGCGGATCTCGCCCGACTCCAGGAAGCGGAGCAGCTTGACCTGAATGTTCTTGTTCAGCTCCCCGACCTCGTCGAGGAACAGCGTGCCGCCGTTGGCGACCTCGAACAGCCCCTTGTGGTCGCGGTCGGCGCCGGTAAACGACCCCTTCTTGTGGCCGAACAGCTCGCTCTCGACGAGGTTCTCGGCCAGCCCGCCGCAGTTGACCGGGACGAACGGGGCGTCCTTGCGCCGGCTCTGCTGGTACAGGGTTCGCGCCACCACGTCCTTGCCGGTCCCGGTCTCGCCGAGGATGAGGACCGTCGAGTCGGTCGGCGCAACGGTCGCGATCATGCGGTGAACGCTGCTCATCGCGCTGGCCTTGCCGACCAGGACCGTCGGCCCCTCGGCCGCCTGGACGCGCGTCTGCAAGGCCCGGTTCTTGTGCTTGATCTCGCGCCGGTCGATGACCTTTTGCAGGATCGCCTCAATCTCGGACAGCTTGCACGGCTTGCGCAGGTAGTCCATCGCCCCAAGGCGCATGGCGGTCACCGCCGACTCCTCGCTGCCGTGGCCGGTCATCATGACCGCCTCGGTGTCCGGACAGACCTGCTTGAGGTGTTCGAGCACCTGGATGCCGTCCAGCCCCGGCATACGCAGGTCGAGGATGGCGAGGTCGAAGGTGGACTTCTCCAGCGTCTTGACGGCCGTTTTGCCGTCCGGGCACACGGTCACCTCATGCCCCAGGCGCGGCAGCTCGGAGCGCATGACCTCCTGGAGGGATTGCTCGTCGTCGGCGAACAGGATTCGCAGGCTCTTTTGCGCCGGCATGTGCAGTCAACTCCTCCCTCGTCCGGTTCCGATCGCGTCGCTCGCCCCCTCCCCCCTGCCCCCCTCCCCTGCAAGGAGAGGGGGGCAGGGGGGAGGGGGCGAGCGCCTGACTGTGCTCCCGGCACTCGTTCTCGTCTTCTCCCCCTTCCCTCGCAGGGAAGGGGGGCGGGGCGGTTAGGTTCCCGCCCCTACGCGGCCCGGCGGGTGTTCCAGTCCTGCTCGCCCGGGCGCGGCTCCTGGTCCTGCTCGGCGGCCTGGAGGGGGAGCCG
>JAANMY010000170.1_pt1 | contig 90174 bp, 80 predicted proteins | sample 7279691 | NCBI WGS metagenome assembly JAANMY01 (sample SAMN14094543, study PRJNA606508) | bioreactor metagenome | isolation source: A lab-scale SPAN reactor treating ammonium-rich wastewater day 388 | place: Ireland: Galway | collected 2018-02-07 | reverse complement strand
GGCACCGGCACCGCGCGGCCGGCGGGCGGCGGCGGCGCCGCGCCCCCCGCGGGAGGCGCGGCTTCGCCCGCGAACGTGCCGCCCGACGTCGGCGACGGCCGCGACGACGACGTGGTCGCGCGCCAGCTCCGCGAGGCCGCCATCAACGAGAAGGACCCGGCGCTGCGGGAGAAGTTGTGGCAGGAGTACCGCGACTACAAGAAGTCGGCGGGAGGGAACTGAACATGCGCGTCGCACGGCTGGTCGCCACCTTCGGCCTGGGCCTCGTCGCGCTGGCGGCGGCGGCCGACGACAAGCCGGTCGAGCTGAAGGTGGCCCGCGCCGAGCAGCCGGAGGACAGCCTGCTCGACGTCGGCGTCGAGGTCTTCGCCGCCGGCATCGAAGGCAAGGACCGCGAGGACCTCGAGGACGACGGCATCCTCGAGGACGTGCGGCGCTCGGAGGCCCGCTTCATCCCCTTCCAGCTCCGCGACACGCTGCAGGGCACCGGCTGGTGGGGCGCGGTGCGGCTGGTGCCGATGCAGACCGAGGGCCTGGACGTGCGGGTCTCCGGCACCATCGAGCGCTCCAACGGCAAGGACCTGCGGCTGCGGGTGATCGCCCGCGACGCCACCGGCAGGCAGTGGTTCAGCCGCCGCTACGAGGGACGCGCCGACCGCCGCGCGTACCGCAAGGCGGACCCGGCGAGCGCGGGCGCCGCGGCCGCCGAGCTGCCGCGCCTCGACCCGTTCCAGGACGTCTACGACCGCATCGCCAACGACCTGCTGGCGGCGCGCCAGAAGCTCTCGCCGAAGGACGTCGCCCGCGTGCGCGACGTGTCGCGGCTGCGCTTCGCGCGCAGCGTGGCCCCCGACGCCTTCGCCGGCCACCTGAAGACGGGCGACGACGGCAAGGTGCGGCTGGTGCGGCTGCCGGCGCAGGACGACCCGATGCTGGCGCGCGTCGAGTCGATCCGCCAGCGCGACGGCATGTTCGTCGACACCCTGAACGAGTACTACGCGGGTTTCGTGGACCGCATGGCGAAGCCCTACGACGACTGGCGCGCGTACTCGTACGAGGAGCAGACGGCGCTCGACCGCATCAGGCGCCAGTCGCGGCTGAAGACGATCCTCGGGGCGATCGCGATCCTCGGCGGCGCGATGATCGACGACGACCGCGACGACGACGGCGACCGCGACACCGGCACGGGCGCGATCAAGGACGTGCTGATCGCCGGCGGCTCGATCGCGGTGCAGGCCGGGCTCCAGCAGGGGCAGGAGGCGGGCATCCACAAGGCCGCGCTGCACGAGCTGGCCGCGTCGTTCGAGGCCGAGGTCGCGCCGCTGCTGGTCGACGTCGAGGGCCAGACGCTGCGCCTGAGCGGCACCGCGGAGTCGCAGTTCACGCAGTGGCGGCGGATGCTGCGCGAGATCTTCTCCCACGAGACCGGGCTCCCGGCCGACCCCAACGCGCCCGTCGTCAAGCCGCAGGGCTAGCATTCCCGGCATGCGAACCCGCGTGGGGCCCGCGTGACGCCGGTGCGCCTCGTTCCCCCGCCACGCGTGGAAAGGCCGTCGCGACCGCCGGCACGCTCGCGCGCGGGCGTGCTCGCCGCGCTGGCCGCGGGGCTCGTGGTGAGCGCCTCGGGCGCCGCCTGGTTCGCGCTCCGCGGCGATCGCCTCGTGGCGCCCGCAGAGCCCGGGCCCCCGTTCGAGGGTCCGCTCGAGGCCGCCCCGGCGGGCCCCGTGCGGCCCGCGTCGGCGCCCGACGCTTCACTCGCACCGGCTCCCGTCGCCCGCGCCGAAGCGAGTCCGCGCGCGACTCCCCCGCGTCCTGCGCCGCGGTCGCGTCCCGCGCCGCAGGACGACGGCTTCGTCGACGCGATGAGCACGGGCCTCGCCGCGCTGGAGCGCCGCGCGTGGGACGAAGCAGAGGACGCCTTCGCCAGGGCCGCGGCCGCGCGGCCCGGTGCCCCAGAGGCCACGGACGGGCTGGCCCGCGCACGGCAGGGCGCACGGCTGGCGGCGATCGCGCTCCACCGCGAGCGGGCGGCGGCGGCGGCGGCGCGCGAGGACTGGCGGGTGGCCGGAGCCGAGCACGAGGCGGCGCTCGCCCAGGACCCGGCACTGGCGTTCGCGCTGGAGGGCCGGGCGCGCAGCCTGGCGCTGGCGGCGCTGCACGACCAGCTCGAGCTGTACGTCGCCCGGCCCGAGCGGCTGGGCGCCGACGAGGTGGCGCGCGAGGCCGAGCGGACGCTGCAGCGGGCGCGTGAGGAGGAGAACCCCGGGCCGCGGCTGCGGGAGCGGATCGCGGGCGTCGAGCGCGCGCTCGCCGCGGCGCGCGTGCCGGTCCGGGTGGTGCTGCGCTCCGACGGCCGCACCGAGGTGACGGTGCTGCGCGTGGGACGCGTCGGGCTGCTGGAGGAGCGGGCGCTCGAGCTGAAGCCTGGCAGCTACACCGTCATCGGCAGCCGGCCCGGCTTCCGCGACGTGCGGCGCACGCTGGTCGTCGCGCCCGGGCGTCCGCCGGCCCCGCTCGACGTGCGCTGCACGGAGGCACTGTGAGCGCGCGGCTGCGCGTCGAGCCGGGCGCCGGCGACCACGCGTTCCCGGTTGCGCTGGGCGGCGACGGCATCGCGCTGCCCGGCTGGGACGGCCGCGAGGCGGTCGGCTGGCTCGGCCTCGACGGCGCGGACGTGTTCGTGCAGCCCGCCGACCCGCTGGGTGCGCTCTCCTGCAACGGCGCGGCGCTGACCGCCTCGCGCTGGCTGCGCGACGGCGACACGCTGCGCGCCGGCGCGGCGACCCTCACCTTCCGCGCGACGGCCGCGGGGCCCGCGTTGCACGTCACCCGCGACGCCGCTCCGCCCGCCGCCACGGCGAGCCCGGCACCCGCCGCCCCGGCCGCGCCGGGCGCGCGGATTCACCCGCTGGACTTCCAGCCGCGCGCGCTGGCGGAACCGCGGGCCACCGCTGGCGGCACCTCCGGTTCCTGGGCCTGGATCGCACTGGGCGCACTCGCCTTGCTGGTCGCTTTCGGCGCCTGGACGCTCGGCAAGCGTGGCGGTGTGACACCACCGGACGCTGCGCCCGCGCCATCGGCGAGCGCGACACCTGCTGCAACGCCCGAGCCCACGCCTTCGCCGACGCCGGTCCCCACGCCGAGCCCGGCGCCGGAGGCCAGGCAGGGCCCCGACGCTGCGACGGCCGCGGCCACGCGCCTCCCCGCGACGGGTCGCTTCGCGCTCGCGAGCGAGCCGAGCGGCGCCAGCGTCACCGTGGACGGCGCCTTCCGGGGCCGCACGCCGCTCGAGCTGGAGCTGCCGTCCGGGCGCACCCACGCGTTGCAGCTCTCGCTGCAGGCGCACGAGACCGCGCGGCTCGAGGTGAGCCTCGCGCGCGGCGAGTCGCGGTCCGAGACGGTGCCGCTGGTCCCGCTGCTGGGCGAGGTCGCGCTCGACGTGCGGCCGGCCGACGCCGAGGTGCGCGTCGACGGCGTCCCGCGCGGGCGCTCGGGCGAGACGCTGCAGCTGCCGGCGCGCCCGCACGAGTTCGAGGTCCGCCGCGACGGTCACGAAGCACAGCGCGTCGCGCTGACCCCGCAGCCCGGCTTCCCGCAGGTGCTGAAGGTCGCGCTGAAGCCGGCGGGCGAAGCGGCGCGGCCCGAGGTGCTGCGCGGCGCGGGCGGCCACGAACTGCGGCTGGTGCGCGGCCTGCGCTTCGCGACCGGCGCCTCGCGACGCGAGCCAGGGCGCCGCGCCAACGAAGTGCAGCGCGAGGTGGAGATCACGCGGCCCTACTACATCGGCCTGCGCGAGGTGACGAACGGCGAGTTCCGCCGCTTCCGCCCCGGTCACTCGTCCGGGGCGCTCGAGCGCTTCTCGCTCGACACCGACGACCTGCCGGTGGTGCGGGTGAGCTGGGAGGACGCCGCCGCCTACTGCAACTGGCTGAGCGAACAGGAGGGCCGCACGCCGGCCTACGTGGCGAAGGGCGGCACCCTGGTCGCCGCGTCTCCGCCCGGCAACGGCTACCGGCTGCCGACCGAGGCGGAGTGGACGCGGGCCGCCCGCTACCCCGCGGGCACGCCCCTCAAGTACCCGTGGGGCGCCGCGCTGCCGGTGGCGGCGCGCTCCGGCAACTACGCCGACGAGTCGGCGCGTGGCCTGCTGCCCGCGGTGATCCCCGGCTACGACGACGGCTTCGCGGCCGCCGCGCCGCCCGGCCGCTTTCCCGCCAACCCGCTCGGCCTGTTCGACACCGGCGGCAACGTCGCCGAGTGGGTCCACGACGTCTACGCGATCCCCGCCCCGAACTTCGAGAAGGACCCCATGGGTCCGCCGGAAGGCGCGCTGCACGTGATCCTCGGCGCCAGCTACCTGCACGCCACGGTCACCGAGCTGCGGCTGTCGTTCCGCGACTACTCGGCGACGGCTCGCCCCGACGTGGGCTTCCGCGTCGCCCGCCCCGCCGAATGAGGAGGAACATGCGCACCCCCGCGCTCCGCCGCGATGTCGTGCTGCTGGCCCTCGCCGCCCTGCTGGCGGCGCTGTCGGCCCGCGCCTGGCAGGACCCGATCGAGGACTTCGTGCCGTCCGAGCAGGTGCCGGCCGACAGCGCGGTCGCCTTCCCGGTGGACATCTGATGCGCCGCCCCTCGGAGTTCGCCTACCAGGCGGCGGCGCTGGCCCTCTCCGCGCTGTGCGTGCAGGCCGCCTACATGGCGGTCGTGAGGCCGCGCGCGGAGGCGGTGCTCGCGGAGCAGGCGGAGCGCATGAAGGAGGATCCCGCCTACGTCCAGGAGCGCTCGCCGTGGGTGCTGCTGCGCGACTACGAGCAGCAGGCCGAGCTGGTGCTGATGCTGTGGGCGCTGGCGATGATCGCCAGAAAGCGCGTGGTCAACGGCCGCGAGCGCGCTCTGCTGGAGCGCGACCTGCTGCCGCTCGCCGACGGCATGACGATCCTGCCGGAGGACGTGCGCGAGTGGGCGCGCCAGCTCGAGGCCCTGCCCGGGCCGGAGCGCGAGACGCTGCTGCCGCGCGCCGCGCTGGCCGCGCTGCACCGCTTCGGCGCCACCCGCTCGATCGCGGACGCCTCGGCCCGCGGCCGCGAGATCTGCGAGGCCGAGACGGACCGCCTCGACTCCGAGATGTCGCTGCTGCGCTACATCGCCTGGGCGATCCCCGCGATCGGCTTCATCGGCACCGTGCGCGGCATCGGCGACGCCATGGCCCAGGCCCACCGCGCGATGCAGGGCGACCTCGGCGGCGTCACCCAGAGCCTGGGCACCGCCTTCAACTCGACGCTGATCGCGCTGCTGCTGAGCCTGGTGCTGATGTTCCTGCTGCACCACCTGCAGGAGCAGCAGGAGCGCCTGGTGCGCGACGCAGAGACCTGGATCGACCGCCGGCTGCTGCAGCGGCTGCGGATCGCGTGAACGCGCTCGCCCTCGAGCTCGCCGACACGGGGCTCGTCGCCCGCGGCGGCGGCGCACTGGCCGGCCGCCGGCTGCCCGCGCCGTCGCCCGGACTCGCGGTGATCGACGGCGCGCGGCTCCTGGTCGGCCGCGAGGCCCTCCGCGTGGAGCGGCTCAGGCCGCTGCACGCCCACGACCGGTTCTGGGACCGGCTCGACACCGCGCCGGCGGGCGCCCCGTTCCCCGATCACCTGCGCAATGCCGACCTCGCCCACGCCCACCTGCTGGCTCTGGTGGCCGAGCTGCGGCTCGTGGAGCCGGCGGCGACGACCTTCGCGGTGCCCGGGTGGTACTCGGAGGTCCAGCTCGGCCTGCTGCTCGGCGTAGCGCGAGCCGCGGGGCTGCCGGCGCGCGGCCTGGTCGACGCCGCCGTCGCCGCGGCGGCCGCCACGCCGCGCGAAGGTGCCGCCCTTCACGTCGACGTGTCGCTGCACCGAACGGTCCTCACCTCCTTGCAGATCGACTCCGCCGTCGAGCGCGGCGACCTCGACGTGGCCAGCGCGGGCGGCCTGGCGGGCCTGCGCGAGGCGATCGCCCGCGGCGTCGCCGCCGCCTTCGTGCGCGAGACCCGCTTCGACCCGCTGCACGACGCCGCCAGCGAGCAGGCCCTGCACGACCACCTGGACTCGTGGCTCGCGGCGCTGCGCGATCGCGACGAGACGTCGGCCACGCTGGACGCTGGCGGCCGCCGCCACGTCGTCAGGCTGTTCCGGGCCCGGGTCGAGGAGTGGGCGGCGCCGCTGCGCGACGACCTCGTCCGCCGCTCGCGGGCGCTGGCGCCGGCGGGCGCGTCGCTGCTGCTCTCGCCGCGCGCCGCGGCCGTGCCGGGACTCGCGGCACGGCTCGCCGCGCTGCCGGGCCTCTCGGTCGTCGAACTGCCGGAGGAGGCCGCGATTTCCGGGGCGCTGCGCCTGGGCGCGGAGGGTGGCGCCTCGCACGGCGCGCTGCCGTTCGTGACGCGGATGGAGACGGGTGGCGGCGACGCGCAGGGCGCGACCGCGCGCATCCGGGTGAGCGGGGATGGCGCGGCGCAAGGCTGAGGTCTTCGGCCTCTCGTTCCTCGACTGCATCTGCTGCGGCTTCGGGGCGACGGTGCTGATCTTCATGATCGTCAGCTCCGCCGCCCAGCGCCGCGACGACCCCAACACGCCGCTGCGCGCCGAGGTCGACCGGGTGGCCCAGGAGGTGAAGGAGGGCGAGCGCCGGCTGGTCGCGCTGCGCAACTCGCTGCGCCAGGTCGAGGAGCAGCGCTCCCAGGCGCGCGGGTTGTCGACGCGGATCCTCGCGGCGCTCCGCCAGTCGCAGGAGGAGCTCGCGACCTTCGACCAGTCGACGCTCGCGCGACGCGAGGCGATCGAGAAGCTGAAGGCCGACCTCAAGTCGCTCGAGGAGGGCACGAAGCGGCTCTCCGGCGGCGTGTCGAGCGCCGAGGTTCCCGGCGACCGGGTGCGGGCCCATGTCGGCGACGGTGAACGCCAGTACCTGACGGGCCTCAAGGTCGGCGGCCGCCGCATCCTGGTGCTGGTCGACGCCTCGGCGAGCATGCTGGCCGACACCATCGTCAACGCGGTGCGGCGCCGGCACCTCGCGCCGGACGAGCGCCGGCGCGCGGCGAAGTGGCAGCAGGCGGTCAAGACCGTCGACTGGCTGGCGACCCAGATGCCGCGCGACGCCCGCTTCCAGGTCTACGCGTTCGACGTCTCCGCGCGCGCCGTGGTCGCGGGCAGCGAGGGGACCTGGCTCGACGCGGGCGACCCGAAGGCGCTCGAGGCGGCGGTGCAGGCGCTGAAGCAGACGGCCCCCGAGGGCGGCACCAGCCTGCTGGCGGCGTTCACCGCGGCGGCGGCGCTGGAGCCGCGGCCCGACAACATCCTGCTGATCACCGACGGCCTGCCGACCCAGGGCCGCACCGCGCCACGCGAGCGGACGGTGAGCGGCCGCGACCGGCTGCGGCTCTTCGAGCGCGCGGTCGACGCGCTGCCGCGCGGGGTGCCCGTCGGCACCATCCTGTTGCCGATGGAGGGCGACCCGATGGCGCCCTCGGCGTTCTGGAAGCTGGCGATGGCGACCGGCGGCTCGTTCCTGACACCGTCGCGGGACTGGCCGTGAGACGGCGCGAGCGGCGCGAGGTCGAGGTGTTCAGCCTCTCGTTCCTCGACTGCATCTGCTGCGGCTTCGGCGCGATGATCCTGCTGCTGGTGCTGGTGCGGATCGGCGAGCCGCGCGCGGCCGAGGCCGCGAAGCTGGAACTCGACGGCCGCCTGGCGCGGCTGGAGGCCCAGCTCTTCGACCTGCGCGGCGAAGCGGAGGTGCTGGTCCGCGAGCTGCGCGGACGCGAAACCCAGCTCTCCGACGAGCGCGCCGCGGTCGCCCGCCTGCAGGGCGACCTCTCGCAGGTCCAGGGCCGGTTCGCCGCCAGCCGCGAGCTCTCGCAGGTGCAGGAGAAGATCGAGGGTCGGCTGCTGGCCGCCCAGCAGGACCTGAGCGAAGAAATGAAGCGGTTGCAGGCGCAGGCGGCGGCGCGTCCGCGGCCCCCGGACGCGCCGGTGGGCGGCATCCCGGTCGACAGCGAGTACGTGATCTTCGTGATCGACACCTCGGGCTCGATGCAGCGCTACGCGTGGAGCGCGATGCTGCGCAAGATGGCGGAAGCGCTCGACGCGTACCCGAAGGTGCGCGGCCTGCAGGTGCTCAACGACGAAGGCGGCCCGCTGTTCCCGAGCTACGCGGGCAAGTGGATCCCCGACACGCCGGCCCGGCGCCAGGCCGTGCTCGACCGGCTGCGGAGCTGGAACTCGTTCAGCAACTCGAGCCCGGTCGAGGGCATCGAGGCCGCGATCCGCGCCTTCGCCACGCCCGACAAGCGGGTCAGCATCTACGTGCTGGGCGACGAGTTCACCGGCGACTCGATCCAGCAGGTCGTGGAGACGGTCGACCGCATGAACGCCCGCGCGGGCGGCGGGCGCCGGGTGCGGGTCCACGCCATCGGCTTCCCAACGCTCTTCTCGCAGACCGAGTGGCCCGAAGAGACCGGGGTCCGCTTCGCGACCCTGATGCGCGCGCTGTGCGACCGCAACGGCGGCGCGTTCGTCGGCCTCTCGAGCCTGCGCTGAACTGAAGCCTGTCGCGCTTCCGCAGCCCGGCGTTCAGTGGCGGAAGTGGCGGACCCCGGTGAAGACCATCGCCAGGCCGTGTTCGTCGGCCGCGCGGATCACCTCTTCGTCCTTGACCGAACCGCCCGGCTGGATCACCGCCGTGGCTCCCGCCTTGGCGATCTCGTCGACGCCGTCGCGGAACGGGAAGAAAGCATCCGACGCGGCGATCGTGCCGGCGAGCGGCAGGTTCGCCTTGTGGGCGGCGAGGCGCGCGGCGTCGACCCGGCTCATCTGGCCGGCGCCGACGCCGACCGTCTGCTGCGCGTTGGCGAACACGATCGCGTTCGACTTGACGTGCTTGACGACGCTCCAGCCGAGCTCGAGCGCGGCCCACTCCTCGTCGCTCGGCTTGCGCTTGCTGACCACGTCGCAGCTCGCGCGGTCGAAGCGCTTGCGGTCCCACTCCTGGGCCAGCAGCCCGCCCATCACCCGCCGCAGGTCGAAGCCGCTGACCTTGTGGATCGAGGTGGTGTCCATCGCCATCACCCGCAGGTTCTTCTTCGCGGCCAGCGCCTTCTTGGCCGCCGCCTCGAAGCCGGGCGCGATCAGCGCCTCGAGGAACACCTCCGCGAGCTTCGCGCCCAGCGCGGCGTCCACCTTGCGGTTGAACGCCACGATGCCGCCGAAGGCCGAAACCGGGTCGCATGCCCAGGCCCGCTCCCACGCCTCGAGCAGCGACGAGCCCGCGCTGACGCCGACGCCGCAGGGATTGGTGTGCTTGACGATCACGCAGGCCGGTGCGTCGAGCTCCGTGACCAGCCGCCAGGCGGCGTCGAGGTCGAGGATGTTGTTGAACGAGAGCTCCTTGCCCTGCAGCTTGCGGGCGGCAGCCACCGAATAGAGGGTGGAGCCGAGGTCCGAGTAGAACGCGGCGCGCTGGTGCGGGTTCTCGCCGTAGCGCAGGTCCTGGACCTTCTCGAAGGACAGCGCGAGGCGGTACGGGAACACCTCCTCGGCCTCCGCGGGGCCGTAGCTCGCGGCCTCGTCCTTCCACTCGCACTGCGAGAGGTAGCCGGCGATCGCCGCCTCGTAGCGGGAGGAGTGGCGGAACGCCTTCTGCGCGAGGTAGAGCCGGGTCGGGCCGTCGATGCCGCCCTCGCGATCGAGCTGCTCGAGCAGCAGCGGGTAGTCGGCCGGGTCGACGACGGGGGCCACGTGGCGGAAGTTCTTGGCGGCGGCGCGCAGCATGCTCGGCCCGCCGACGTCGATCATCTCCACGGCCTCGTCGAACGAGGCACCCTTGGCGACCGCGTCCTCGAACGGGTAGAGGTTGACGACGACGACGTCGATCGGCGCGATGCCGTGTTCCACGAGCGCGGCCATGTGCGCGGCCTGGTCGCGGCGGGCGAGCAGGCCGCCGTGGACCTTCGGGTGCAGCGTCTTGACGCGACCGTCGAGGATCTCCGGGAAGCCCGTGACGTCGGACACCGGGATCACGGCGAGCCCCGCCTCGCGCAGCGCATCGGCGGTGCCGCCCGTGGAGACGAGTTCGAAGCCGCGCTCGGCGAGGCCGCGGGCGAGATCGACGATGCCGTCCTTGCGGTAGACCGAGACGAGCGCGCGGCGCCGGGTGAGCCTCGCGGTGTTCTGCTTCTTCTTCGCGGCCATCAATCCTCCCGAGACAGGCCGGCCACCGTCGCCGGCGCCGCGAATCCGACCCGCGGGGCCACGACGACCGGGGCCGGCTGGCGGGTGACGTCGCCTTTCACCTCCCGCCACACCGCCAGCCAGGTGGCCGCGATCGCGGTCACGGCCCGCGAGTACGACAGCGAGGCGACGCCGAACAACGGGTTGCGGTAGTCGATCGTGCGGTGGCTGACGAGCCGCCCGCCTTTCCACAGTTCCGCGCGCAGCACGGGCGCCTGCACCCGGCTGCGGGCGGCCAGCTCCTGCCAGTAGGCCGGGAGCCGCTGGCGCGGCAGCTTCAGCGCCGCGCGGTCGTCGAGCACGACGGGGATCTTCGGCAGGCTGCGCTCCACGAACGCGTAGTACTCGCCGGTGACGCCCGCCGGGAACCCGTGGGGGCCCGAGGCCAGCGCGGGGTCCGCGAGGTCGGCCGCGATCCGCACCAGCGCCCCGAGCTGCACCAGCCCTTCCGAGAGCCGCCCGGCCTTGATCGCCTGTTCGGCGCCGGCGGCGCGGGTCTCGAGCGCGCGGGCCGTGGGCTCCGAGAGCGCCCCGCGCGCGAGGTCGGCCGCCAGCGCCTGGACCAGCTCCGGCGGGAGGCGCCGTGCCTCCTCCAGGATCTGGGTCTCGCGCTCCTTGAGGAGCTGGGCCAGCGTGCGCGGCACGAGCCGCCGCGCGTCGCGCTGCAGCGGCTCGACGAGGTGCGACGGCCAGGCCGCCGCCGGGAGCGCCAGCGCGAGGGCGAGCACGCCGTTCCACGCGAGCCGCCTCATCCCACCACCTTCGCCTTCAGCGCCACCTTGCCGTCCTTCGTCTCCAGCCGGAAGTCGATCGCCTGCGCGCCACGCTCGGACGCGAGCCGCTGCGCCTGCTGCGAGATCAACTTCTCGAAGCTCTCGTAGCGCACGGCCGTCGACTCGCCCGTCTTGCGGCGCTCCTCGAGGAAGGCCTGGTACAGGCTCTCGACGGCCGCCCGGTCGCGCCCCGGGTCCTGGATGCGCACCGCGCGGGCCGCCTCCGCCCGGGCGGCGCGCGCCTCGGCCCGTTCGGCCGCTGTCGCTGCTTCCGTGGCGGCGGCCTCCAGCGCAGACGGCTCGGGCTCGGGAGGCGGCGCGGGGCGGGTGCCGGCGCGGGGCGAGATCGGCCGGCCCTCCTCCAGCGCGCGCAGCTTCTTGTTCCACAGCTCGTTGAACGTGTTGTAGCGCGCCTGCAGGCCCTGGTAGCGGAAGCGCAGCGTCGCGTTGCGGATCTCCGCCGAGGCGTACTTGCGCAGCAACGCCTCGACGCGGGAGCGCTGGTCGGTGGGCGGCCGGCGTTCGACGCCGCCGAAGAACTTCTCCCAGTCGATCTGGAGCTGGCGCAGCGCCTTCTCCAGGCGGGCGAGATCCTCCTCGATCGGCTCGCCCACTAGGCCCCCGGGCCCGCGTCGCCGCCGACGAACACGAAGAACAGCGGCAGCCAGAGCGTGCTCGCGTACGGGACGGGACGGCCGTCGACCAGGGCCTCGGTGCCGGGCCGGTTGCCGACCAGCTCCCACAGCCGGCGCAGTTGGCCCGCGGCGCTGGCGTCGAACCCCGTCTCGTGGACGAGACGGCCGTGTTCGCGGCGCTCTCGGTACGCCCCGCGCCGCGCGAGCGCCGCGGCCTCGTCGCCCGCGGGCCCCTCGAACTCCTCGAACCGCACGCCCATCCGGAACGGGCGCGGGCGGCGGCCGGGGTAGAGGAGGTCGGCCATCTCGTCCGAGAGGTGGGAGATGTCCGTTTCTTCGCGCGGCACCACCGTGGGCAGGCGGTCGGCGAAGGTCTTCGCGCGCTCTCGGTTCATGCAGGCAGGCCGGTGCGAGGATACCAGCCGGCGCGGGCCGTTATAAAGTGGACGCGATGAGCGACCCGCGCCGGGCCCTGCCCTCCGTCGATCGCCTGTTGGCCCGTCCCGCGCTGGCGGCCCTCGCCACGACCCACGGCCGGCCCGCGGTCGTCGGCGCGGTGCGGGACTGGCTGGAGGCCGCGCGGGCGGCCCTGGCGGCGGGGCGCGCGGTGGAGCCCGAGTCCGTCGAAGCCGAGGTGGCGCAGGCGCTGGCTCGGCGCGCCGCGCCTTCGCTCGTGCGGGTGATCAACGCCACCGGCGTCGTGGTCCACACCAACCTGGGACGGGCGCCGCTGCCCGCGGCGGCGGCCGAGCGCGTCGCCCTCGCCGCGGCCGGCTACACGAACCTGGAGTTCGACCTCGCGAGCGGCAGCCGCGGCCAGCGCGAGACCCACTCCGAGGCGCGGCTGGCGCGCCTGCTCGGGGTCGAGGCGGCGGCCACGGTCAACAACTGCGCGGCCGCCGTGATGCTCGCCCTCGACACCCTGGCCAGGGAGCGCGAGGTGATCGTCAGCCGCGGCGAGCTGGTCGAGATCGGCGGTTCGTTCCGGATCCCGGACGTGATGACCAGGAGCGGCGCGCGGCTCGTCGAGGTGGGCACCACCAACCGCACCCGGCTCGACGACTACCGGCGCGCGCTGACGCCGCAGACCGCGGCGATCCTCAAGGTCCACCCTTCCAACTTCCGCGTCTCCGGCTTCACCGAGAGCGTCGAGCCCGGGGACCTGGCCGCGCTCGCCCGCGAAGCCGGCGTCCCCCTGCTGGAGGACCAGGGCAGCGGGCTGCTCCACCCCGCCGCCGGGGCGCTCTCCGGCGAGCCTTGCGCCGCGCGCAGCCTGGCCGCGGGCGTCGACGTCGTGATGATGAGCGGAGACAAGCTGCTCGGCGGCCCGCAGGCCGGGCTGATCGTGGGCGCGGCGCGGTTCGTGGCGCCGATGCGGAAGAACCCGCTCTATCGCGCGCTGCGGCTCGACAAGCTGCGCATCGCGGCGCTCGACGCCGTGCTCGACCTGCACGAGCGCGGCCGGCTGGACGAGGTTCCCGTCCGCCGCATGCTGGACGAACCGGCCGCGGCGGGCGAAGCGCGGGCGCGGGCGTTCGCCGACGCGCTGCGCGGCGCCCGGCCGGGCCTCGCCGTCGAGGTCCGTCCCGCGGCCTCGGCCGTCGGGGGCGGCGCCGCTCCCGACGTCGAGGTGCCGGGCGTCGCGCTGCACCTGCGGCTCGCCGACCCGGGCGCCGCGGCCGCCCGGTTGCGCGCAGGAGCGCCGCCCGTCGTCGCGCGCGTCGCCGACGACGCGCTGTGGCTCGACCTGCGCACCGTGCTGCCGGGCGAGGAGGACGAGCTGCGCGACGCGGTGCTGGCGGCGCTCGCGTGAAGCGGCGCGACTGGCTGCGGCTGCTGGTGCCCGGCGCTCTCGCCGGGGCGCTGCCGGCCGCCGCGGCCGACGAGGTCGTGCGCCGGTTCGGGCGCGCCTCGGTGCGCGCCGACGTGAGCCGGGCCCGGCCCGGCGGCGTGCTGGTGGTGCGGGTGAGCGGCCTCCGCCGCGGGGCTGCGTCGGCGATCCTCGGCGGGCGCCGAGCCCCCTTCCACGGCGGGCGGGCCCTGGTGCCGGTCCCGGCCGACACCCTTCCCGGGACGCACAAGCTGGGCGTCGAGGTGCGCGCCCGCAGCGGCATGCAGCGGGTGGCCCTGTCGGTGACGATCGCCGCCGGGTCGCCCGCCGGCGCGGCGCGCCTGCTCTCTCCCGAGGTCGCGGCCCGCATCGCCGACGAGGGCTCCGTGCGCGACGGGCGCCGGCTGCTGGCGGCCGTGCGCGAGTCGGCCCCGAAGGCGGCTCAGGCTCCGCCGCTGCTGGCGCCGGTCGTGGCCCCCGTCGCGCTGGGGTTCGGCGCCGCGCTCGCCTACGTCGACCAGCCCGCGATCGGTCCGCGCTTCGACGGCCACTACGGCGAGGTGCACCGCGGCATCGACTACGACGTCGCGCCCGGGAGCGTCGTGCGTGCGCCGGGCGCCGGCGTCGTGACGCTGGCGGGCGAGCTGTCGCTGCCGGGCCTGACGGCGGTGATCGACCACGGCCAGGGCCTGGTCTCGGTGCTGTGCCACCTGGCGCGGCTCGACGTGCGCGCCGGAGAGACGCTGGCGGCAGCGGCGGTCGTCGGCGTCTCCGGCGAGAGCGGGATCGCGGGGACGCCTCACCTGCACTGGGGCGTCTACCTCCACGGCATCGCAGTGGACCCGGTGGTGGTGCTGACGGCCCTGTAGGCAGCGTCGCCGCCGGCACGTCGGGAGACAACGACGCATGGGCGAAGCGGGCCGGGCGCTTCGAGATTCCCTGCGCGGCCTGCGCCGCCAGCCCGGGCCCGCGCTCGCCGCGGTCGGGATCCGCCGGCGCGGAGGAGCCGTACCGCAACCTGTCGTACCCCGACTACCTCGACTACGCGGGTGCCGAGCTGCCGTTCGACGGGTTCGCCGCGACGCAGCCGTTCTACGCGGCCAGCGTGCGGTTCGAGGACAGGACCGAGGTGGCCCGGCGCACCGGCGGCCGCCGTGCTGTCCCATGCCTGGTGGCTGCGCAGCTTCGGCGGACGGGAGTCGGTGATCGGCCAGACCGTCTACCTGAACTTCAGGCCCTTCACGGTGGTCGGCGTGGCTGCGCCCGACCTTCTGGGAACCACCTCGGCGGTGCGCCCGGACGTCTGGATCCCGTTCGCGCCCTTCGGTGCCCGCCACACGCGGTGGGCCACCTGGTCGGAAGATCGGGACCGGCCGCTGGTGCACGTCTACGCGCAGGTCCGCGGAAGCGCCTCGGCTGCGGCCGCAGCGCTCGCCACGACGGCTCGCGGGCTGGATCGCGTCCATCCCCGGAAGAACGGGGAGCCGCGGCGCGTCCACCTCGAGGCCGCCACCTGGATCGACCCCTCCGCGCGGCTCGAGGAAGGCCGACCGTTCGGCTGATGGTCGTCGCGGCCGCCGTGCTGCTGCTCCTCGTCTGCGCGAACGCGGCCAGCCTGCTCCTGTCCGGGCTCGCCGGCGCGCTCGCGCTGGCCGCCGCGCGCCCGCTCGCCTCGCGCCTGGGCTCGTACTTCGCCCGCCCCGGCGTCTGGGCCGAGAACCTGACGCGCGAGATCTCCGTGAGGCCGGAGGTGGTCTCGTCGTGCAGACCTTCGCCTCGGTGCAGAGGCTCGACCCCGGCTTCGACTACCAGCGCCTGCTGGTCACCCACGTCTCCACGAGCAGCACCACGCTCGAGCCTGCGGAGAGGGAGGGCTTCTTCCGGAACCTGGCGGACCGCCTCGGCGAGCAGCCGTGGGTGTCCGCGGCCACCGTCGTTCCTGCCCGGCGACCGCCGCGACGCGCCGGCCGTGGCGATCGTCAACGAGACGCTCTCCCGGCGGCACTTCGAGGGCCGCGCGATCGGCCAGCGCGTGTGGTGGCCGGACCCCGGCGACGGCAGGGAGCGCGCCTTCGAGACCGTCGGCGTGGTCCGCGACACCCGGACCCGGGACTACTTCGGGGCCGTCGAGCCCACGGTCTACTTCGCCTACCCGCAGCACCCGTATCCGACGGGAAGCGCCCTCGTGGTGCCCGCGAAGGGCGACCCCGCGTCCGCGGTGCCGGCGCTGCAGCGCTGGCTGCGGGAGTTCGAGCCCCACCTCTCACGGTGCTGGCGCTGCTCGGGACCGCGCTGGCGGCGCTGGGCATCTTCAGCGTGCTGGCACTCGCCGTCGGCCGGCGCACGCGGGAGCCTGCTGCACGGGATCGAGCCGGGCGATCCGATGACGCTGGTCGCCGCGACGGCGCTGCTCGTGGTCGCAGCCCTCGCCGCGGTCGCAGGTCCTGCCCGCCGCGCGACGGCCGTCGACCCCGTCGTGGCGCTGCGCCACGAGTAGGCCGGGGCGGACGGCCGGCTTCTAGAGCGCGAGGGCCGCGGCGCGGGCCAGGTCGAGCACGGGAGCCGGCCACACGCCGAGGCCGAGCGTCACCACGACCGCGACCAGGAGCGACAGCCGGGCCGACGCCTCCGGCACGGCCCAGGCGTCTTCGCCTTCGCCCTCGCGCATGTACATCGCCACCACCACCCGCAGGTAGTAGAAGGCGGACACGACGCTCATCAGCACGCCGACGATGGCGAGGCTCGTGTAGCCGGCGTTCACCGCGGCGCCGAACAGGTAGAACTTGCCCACGAAGCCCGCCGAGATCGGCACGCCGGTCAGCGAGATCAGGAACACGGTGAGCGCGGCGGCCAGCGCCGGTCGCCGCTCGCCGAGGCCGGCCACGTCCTGCAGCGAGAGCGGCTCGCGACCGCCCTTCGACAGCGAGGCCAGCAGGCCGAACGTGCCCATGTTCACGGCGCCGTAGGCGACCAGGTAGAACAGCACCGCCTGGCCGGCCGCCTCCGACTGGCCGACCATGCCGCTCATCAGGTAGCCGGCGTGGGCGACCGAGGAGAAGGCCAGCATGCGCTTGAGGTTGCTCTGGGCCAGCGCGCCGAGGTTGCCGATCACCATCGTGATCGCGGCCAGCGCGGCCAGCGCCGGGATCCACTCCGCGCTGAAGTAGGTGCCGTCCGGCAGGCGGCCCGACAGGCTGCCGAGGAACACGCGGAGGAAGCCGCCGAAGGCGGCGGCCTTGACGCCCGCCGCCATCAGCGCGGTGACGGTGGTCGGTGCGCCCTCGTAGACGTCCGGCGTCCACATGTGGAACGGGACGCTCGCCACCTTGAACCCGAAGCCGACGATCAGCATGCCGCAGCCGAGCACGGCCAGCGGCAACTGCTCGGGTCCCGCCTCCGCGACGCCGCGGGCGACCCGCGCGAGCTGGGTGGACCCGGACAGGCCGTAGAGCAGTGCCATGCCGAAGAGCAGGAAGGCCGAGGCGAAGGCGCCGGTCACGAAGTACTTGAGCGCCGACTCCTGGCTCTCGATCTGGTCGCGGCGGGTGCCGGCGAGCGCGTACAGCGCGACCGACATGATCTCGAGCGCGACGAACATCGAGATCATCTCGGTGGTCGAGACGAGGCCGAGCATGCCGACCAGCGAGAACAGCATCAGCGTGTAGTACTCGCCGCGCTCGCCGCCGTTCTCGCGGTAGTAGGCCGGCGACAGCAGGGTCGCCATCAGCGCCAGGCCGATCAGCAGCACGTGGAAGAACAGCGCGAAGTCGTCGGCGACGTAGGTGCCGCCGGTCGAGGCGCCGCGGCCGTAGCGGGCGTCGGCGGCCATCGTCAGCGACAAGAGCAGCGCGCCCGCGAGACCCGTCGCGGTCAGCCCCATCGAGGGCGAACGGCTGCCCTTCGGGGTGAAGGCCTGGGCCAGCAGCACGACGAGCGCCGTGACGGCGACGATCAGCGCGGGCAGCAGCGGGCGGAGATCGACGGCGAACATCTTCGGCTACCTCGCGTCCGCGGCCGCGGGCAGCGCGGCGGCGTTGTGGGCGGGGGCGCCCGCGGCCCGCACGTCGCGGACCAGGGCGGCCACCGACGGTTCGATGGTGCGCGTGAACTGGGGCGAGAAGATGCCCATGTACACGGCGAGGAAGACGAGCGGCAGCAGCACGGCCAGCTCGCGCGGGCTGAGGTCGGCGAGCTTCTCGTTCTTCGGGTTGGTGACCTCGCCGTAGAGCACGCGCTGGATCATCCACAGGATGTAGGCGGCGGCCAGGATCACGCCCAGCGAGGCGGCGATCACCATTCCCGGGAACGCGCGCCAGGAGCCGACCAGGATCAGGAACTCGCCGACGAAGCCGTTGAAGCCGGGCACCGCGATCGACGACAGCCCGACCATCAGGAACAGCGCCGAGAACCACGGCATCACCGTCTTGAGCCCGCCGAACTCGGAGATCTCGCGGGTGTGGCGGCGGTCGTAGAGCATGCCGACCATCAGGAACAGCGCGCCGGTGGAGATGCCGTGGTTGAGCATCTGGTAGACGGCGCCGGTCACCGAGGTGGTCGAGAAGGCGGCCACGCCCAGCATCACGAAGCCGAGGTGGCTGACCGACGAGTAGGCCACCAGCTTCTTCATGTCGGGCTGGACGAGCGAGACGAGCGCGCCGTAGATGATGCCGATCACCGCGAGGAGAGCGATCCACGGCGCCATCTCCAGCGCGGCCTGCGGGAAGAGCGGCATCGCGAGGCGCAGGAAGCCGTAGCCGCCCATCTTCAGCAGCACGCCGGCCAGGATCACCGAGCCCGCCGTCGGCGCCTCGACGTGGGCGTCGGGCAGCCAGGTGTGGAACGGGAACATCGGCACCTTGATCGCGAACGCCAGCGCGAAGGCCAGGAACAGCCAGAACTGCAGCGCGGGGTCGACCGGGCGCCGCAGCAGCTCGGCGAGGCCGAAGCCGACCGCCCCGGTCTCCTTGTAGAGGACCAGGAAGGCGACCAGCATCAGCACCGAGCCGGCCATCGTGTACAGGAAGAACTTGACCGCGGCGTAGATGCGGCGGCCGTGGCCCCAGATCCCGATCAGGAAGTACATCGGGATCAGCATCGCCTCCCAGAAGATGTAGAAGACGAACAGGTCGAGGGCGAAGAACACCCCGAGCATGCCCACTTCCAGGAGCAGCATGAAGACGTTGAACTCCTTGACCCGCTGCTCGATCGACGACCACGAGCCGAGCAGCGCCACCGGGGTCAGGAAGGTGGTCAGGATCACGAGCCACAGCGACAGCCCGTCGACGCCGAGGTGGAAGGAGATGCCGTAGGCGGGGATCCAGTCGTAGCGCTCCACGAACTGCATCTCGGCGACCGGCTGGAAGCCGGTGACGAGCAGCAGCGACAGCGCGAAGGTGGCGAGCGAGAACGCCATCCCCAGCGTCTTCTGGAGGCCCACGTTGGCGCGCGGGGAGAGCGCGATCACGACCGCGCCGAGGAGCGGCAGGAGCAGGAGCAGGCTGAGCAGGTAGTTGGAGGCGCCCATCAGATCCACAGCAGGTAGGAGAGCACGAGCACCGCGCCCCCGAGGATGACCAGCGCGTAGCCCCGGACCAGGCCGGTCTGGAAGCCGCGCGCGGCGCGCGACACGGCGTCGACCACGGTACCCGTCCCGTTGACCGCGCCGTCGATCAGCCCGGCGTCGATGCGCTTCCACAACAGGCCGGCCGAGCCGCCGACCACGACCTTGTCGGTGAACCAGTCGAAGGCGAGGTCGAAGCCCCACTTCTCCTCGAGCGCGCGCTGCAGGCCGCGGGCCGAAGCCGAGACCTTCGCCGGCAGGTCGGGCTGCTTCACGTAGGCGTACCAGGCGGCCGCGATGCCGAGCAGTCCGGCGGTCGTGGCCAGCACCGGCACCAGCAGGCCGTGGCCTGCCTCCTCGATCGGCAGCCGGAAGACCGGGGCGACGATCGCCGGGATCGGGATGTAGCCGCCGAAGATGGCCCCGACCGCCAGGATCACCAGCACGCCGACCATCGACCACGGCGACTCGTGCAGGTGGTGCTCGGCTTCGTGCCCGCCCCGGAAGTCGCCCCAGAAGGTCAGGAAGTAGAGCCGCGACATGTAGAAGGCGGTCATCAGCGCGGTCACCAGGCCCAGCACGAACAGCACCGTGTGCTGGTGGTGGTGCGCCGCCACCAGGATCGCGTCCTTGGAGAAGAAGCCCGACAGCAGCGGGACACCGGCGATGGCCGCGGTGCCGATCGCGAACGTCCAGTGCGTCCACGGGATGTGCTTGCGCAGGCCGCCCATCTTCCGCATGTCCTGCTCGTGGTGCATCGCGTGGATCACCGAGCCGGAGCCGAGGAACAGCAGGGCCTTGAAGAACGCGTGGGTGACGAGGTGGAAGATCGCCACGCCGAAGGCGCCGACGCCGGCGGCGAGGAACATGTAGCCGAGCTGGCTGACCGTCGAGTAGGCCAGCACCTTCTTGATGTCGGTCTGGACGAAGGCGATCGTCGCCGCGATCACCGCGGTGGCGCAGCCGAGGCCGGCCACCACCGCCATCGCCGTCTCCGACTGCGCGTACAGCGGGGCCAGCCGGCACACCATGTAGACGCCGGCGGTGACCATCGTCGCCGCGTGGATCAGGGCCGAGACCGGGGTCGGGCCCTCCATCGCGTCGGGCAGCCAGACGTGGAGCGGGATCTGCGCGCTCTTGCCGCAGGCGCCGACGAACAGCGCCAGCGCCACCAGCGTCAGCGGCCCGAACACCAGCCAACCCTCGGCCGGCTTGGAGCCGGCGTTCTCGGCGATCTCCACCAGGTCCAGGGTGCCGAACCAGGTGAACGCCATGATCATGCCGAGGATCAGGCCGGCGTCGCCGATGCGGTTGACCACGAACGCCTTCTTGCCGGCATCCGAGGCGCTCTGCTTCCTGTACCAGAAGCCGATCAGGAGGTAGGAGCAGAGGCCGACGCCCTCCCAGCCGACGAACATCAGCGGCAGCGAGCCGCCGAGCACCAGCACCAGCATGAAGAACAGGAACAGGTTCAGGTAGGAGAAGAACCGCACCCGGTCCTCGTCCTCGTGCATGTAGCCGATCGAGTAGACGTGGATCAGCGAGCCGATGCCGGTGACGACCAGGATCATCACGACCGACAGCGGGTCGACCAGCAGGCTCAGCGGCACCCGGAAGTCCGCGACGTCGATCCACTCGAAGCCGAGGTAGGGCTGGGCGAAACGCAGGCCCTGGTCGCCGACGGGCAGCAGCTTCCACAGCCGCGACACAACGAACGCGGCCGAGGCGAAGGAGCACAGCGCCATCGCCGAGGCGATGTAGCCGCCCCAATCCGACTTGCCCTCGCGCTTCAGCGCGTCGCCGAACAGCGCCAGCACGACGAAGCCGACCAGCGGGAAGACCAGCACCCAGAACGACGCCTGCATCAGCAGCCCGTCCTCGAGCGTACCGGTGGGGATTCCTTCGGGCATGCCGCTCACCACTTCAGCAGGTTGAAGGCATCGACGTCGAGCGTGTCGCGGTGGCGGTGGAGCGCGATCACGATCGCCAGCCCCACCGCGGCCTCCGCCGCAGCCACGGTCATCACGAAGAACACCAGCACCTGCCCGTCGAAGGTCCCGAGCGATCGGCTGAAGGCCACGAACGCGAGGTTCACGGCGTTCAGCATCAGCTCGATGCACATGAAGATCGTGATCACGTTGCGGCGCAGGAACACGCCCAGCGCCCCCAGCGTGAACAGCACCACGGAGAGCAGCACGGCGTGCTGCACCAAAGAGCCGGTCACAGGTCCCTCTTCGCCAGCACGATGGAGCCCACCAGGGCCGCCAGGATCAGGATCGAGGTGGCCTCGAACACGTAGAGGAAGGTCGGCGAGAACAGCAGCTCGGCCACCTTGCGGGTCGACGCCTCGTACTGCTCGGGGCCGGAGGCGAACCGGGCGCGCGCGACAACCAGCCCGACCTGGACCGCGAAGGCCGCGGCCAGCGCCGCGGCCGCGGTGCGCAGCGGCTTCGACCCGCCGGGGTCGTCGGCCTCCTTCTGCACGTTGAGCAGCATCAGCACGAACAGGAACAGCACCATGACGGCGCCGGCGTAGACGACGATCTGGATCACCGCGATGAACGGCGAGCCGAGGATCGCGAAGATGCCGGATAGTGAGCACAGCACGACGATCAGGGCGAACGCGCTGTAGATCGGGCTTCGCTGCGCGATCACGACGATCGCGGCGACCAGCGCCAGCGCGGCCAGGGTGTAGAAGAGGATCTGCTCGATCATCCCGCGCGCCTCAGGCCAGGGCCGCCAGCACCCCGGCCGTGACCAGGATGAAGACTGCCGCCACCGGCACCAGCACCTTCCAGCCGAAGTGCATGAGCTGGTCGTAGCGGAAGCGCGGCAGCGTGCCGCGCAGCCAGAAGAAGAAGAAGAGGAAGCCTGCCACCTTGGCGGCGAAGGTGAAGAAGCCGACCAGGCCATAGGCTGCCGTGGGTGGCAGGAACGGCAGGCCGGTGTTCCAGCCGCCGAGGAACATGTTCACGCCCAGCGCCGAGATCGTGATCATGTTCACGTACTCGGCCATCTGCAGCAGCGCGAACTTCATCGACGAGTACTCGGTGTGGAAGCCGGCGACCAGCTCGGTCTCGGCCTCCGGCAGGTCGAACGGGGTGCGGTTGGCCTCGGCGGTGCCGGCGACCACGTAGACGAGGAAGGCCGGGAACACGACGAAGCAGTTCCAGTTCCAGAACCAGCCGGCCTGGCCGGCGACGATGTCGGGCAGCCGGAACGAGCTGGTGACCAGGATCACCGGCACCCACGACAGGCCCAGCGCGAGCTCGTAGCTGAACATCTGCGCCGAGGAGCGCAGCCCGCCCAGCAGCGCGTACTTGTTGTTGCTGGCCCAGCCCGCCATCACGATGCCGTACACGCCGAGCGAGGACAGCGCGAACAGGTACAGGATGCCGACCTCGAGGTCGGCGATCTGCAGCTCGATCACCCGCCCCTGCAGCCACTCCGGCAGGAAGCCGAAGGCCGGCACCGTGAGTGCGCCGCCGTAGGTGACGATTGCGGTCGACATGAAGGCGGTCGCCACCGCGACGGCGGGCGCCAGGACGAACAGCGGCTTGTTGGCGCCGGCGGGGATGAACTCTTCCTTGAAGAAGAGCTTGATGCCGTCGGCGAAGGGCTGCAGGATGCCCTGCGGCCCCGTGCGGTTGGGGCCCAGCCGGAACTGCATGAACGCCAGCACGCGGCGCTCGATCAGCGTGCAGAACGAGAAGACGATCAGCAGGCCGTGGGTGACGATGCCCACCACCAGCGCCTTCTCGATCAGTTCCTGGATCAGCGGTGACATTCGTTCCTCGAAGGCGCCTCTTCTACGACGCGGGGACGGCCTGGCCCCTGGCCTCCAGCGCCAGGGCCTCCTCGAACGTCTTCGCCACCCGCGTCCAGCTCCCCTTGTTGCGCACGTAGTACTCGAACTCGGCGCGGAACTTCTGGAGCCCCGACTGCACCGGCGCGATCGCGGCGTCGCCGAACGGGCAGACGGTCTTGCCCGCGATCGAGTCGGTGATCTTCCACAGCAGGTCGAGGTCCTTCATGGTGCCTTCGCCGCGCTCGAGCTTCTCGAGCAGGCGCAGCATCCAGCCCGTGCCCTCGCGGCACGGCGTGCACTTGCCGCACGACTCGTGCTTGTAGAAGTAGGTCAGCTTGCGGGCCACGAACACCATCGAGGTCGAGTCGTCGACGACGATGGTGCCGGCCGAGCCGAGCATCGAGCCCTTCTGCGCCAGCCCGTCGAAGCTCATCGGCACGTCGATCTCGTCGGGCGTCAGCATCGGCGTCGACGACCCGCCGGGGATCACGGCCTTCAGCCTGCGCCCGGGCAGCAGGCCGCCCGCGTACTTCTCGTCGAAGATCAGCTCGCGCAGGCTGAGCTTGCCCATCCCGGTCTCGTACGTGCCGGGGCGCTTGACGTGGCCGGAGATGCAGTAGAGCTTGGGCCCGCCGTTCTTCTCGACGCCCTGGGCCGCGAACCACTCGGCGCCGCGGTCGAGGATCAGCGGCACGCAGGCGATGGTCTCGACGTTGTTGACGATCGTCGGGCAGCCGTAGAGGCCGACCACCGCCGGGAACGGCGGCTTGATGCGCGGCTGGCCGCGCTTGCCCTCGAGCGACTCGATCAGCGCCGTCTCTTCGCCGCACTCGTAGGCGCCCGCGCCGCCGTGGACGAAGACGTCGACGTCGACGCCGGTGCCGAGGATGTTCTTTCCGAGGTAGCCCGCCGCGTAGGCCTCCGCGACGGCCTTCTCCATCGTGCGGATGCCTTCCCAGAACTCGCCGCGGATGTAGATGTAGCAGGTCTTGCTGCGCAGCGCGTGGGTCGAGACCACGCAGGCCTCGATCAACTGGTGGGGATCGTTCTCGAGGATCAGCCGGTCCTTGTAGGTGCCCGGCTCCGACTCGTCGGCGTTGACGACCAGGTAGCGTGGCTTCGGGTTGTCCTTGGGCAGGAACGACCACTTGAGGCCGGTCGGGAAGCCGGCGCCGCCGCGGCCGCGCAGGTTCGACTTCTTGACCTCCTCGATGATGTCGTCGGGCGAGCGCTTCAGCCACTCGCCGAGCTTCGCGTAGCCGCCGCCCGCCTTGTAGACGTCGATCGAGGTCGAGTTCGGCTTGAAGGCGTTGCGCAGCAGGACGGGGTCGCCCGCGCTCTTCGGCCAGTCGAACTTGCGGTGCACGTGCTCGCCGGCCAGCACCCGGTCCATGTCCTCGAGCGTGCAGTTCTCCAGCCACTCGCCGTTGATCTGCACGGCCGGGCCGCCGCCGCAGGCCGCGAGGCACTCGACGCGGGTGACGGTGAACTTGCCGTCCGCCGAGCGCTCGCCTTCCCTGACGCCCAGCTTCTTGCAGGCGTGCTCGACGAGCTGGTCGGCGCCGGCCAGCGCGCACGACAGGTTCGTGCACACCTCGATGTGGCGCTCGCCGAAGGGCTGGAAGCGGAACATCACGTAGTACGAGGCGGTGTCGTGGACCTGGGCGGGGGTCAGGTCGAGCAGCGAGGCGACGTAGGCGATCGTCTCCTTCGACAGCCAGCCCTCCTGCTCCTGCGCGAGGTGCAGCGCGGGCAGCAGCGCCGAGCGCTTGACGGGATAGCGCTTCAGGATCTCGTCGAACTTCGCCTTGCGTTCCGGCGTGAACTCCATGTCTCCCCTTCTCGAAGACGAAAGGCGCCGCCTACCAGTCCAGCGCGCCGACCTTCCAGGCGTAGGTGAAACCGCCGCCCAGCAGCGTCATGAACACCAGCATCTCGACGAAGCCGAACCAGCCGAGCTGCGGGTAGATCAGCGCCCACGGGTAGAGGAAGGCGGCGTCCACGTCGAGCAGGATGAAGATCATGCAGACGAGGTAGAACTTGATCGGGAAGCGCTCGCGGGCGGTGCCGATCGCCGGCATGCCGCACTCGTACACCGCGGCCTTGGCCTCGGTGGGGCGCGGCCGCCCCAGCAGGTGCGAGACGACGATCGTGAAGGCGGCGAAACCGACCGCGAACACGGCGAGGATCAGGATGGGGACGTAGACGGGCAGCATGTTCGGGATCCTGTCGGGCCTCGCTCCGGGAGCCCGCGCGGGACGCGCGCGGACAACACCTGCGGCCCCGTTTTGACGGCCGCGCGACTATAGCCGCCGGTTCTTCGGGGTGTCAACGTGGGGACGTGGGCGTCGCTCCCCCGGCAGCCGCGCCCGGAACTCGGTCCGGGCCGAGTCGTTGCCTCCCGGCGTCCGCGTCCTTCTGCGCGATCTCGGAGAGCAACCTCGCGTCCAGTAGGTCGGGGCCTGGATGCATCGTAAGCGGCTTAAGATTGGACATGGACCCGGTGCGGCACTACCTCGCGGAGATCGGGCGGCGCGGAGGGCAGCGCAGCCGGCGCGAGCTCGATCCCGAGACCGCCCGCCGGATGGTGCTCGTGCGGGAGGCGCGGCGCGCGTTCCGGCGGTTCCACGCTCGGTGCTTCTGTCGGGCGCGACGAGCCGCGCGACTACATCGACATCCACGAGGCGATGGCGGGCATCCTGCCGCTGGGCGCGCTGTGCTGGGCCGCGTCGAGCAAGGACCCGGGCTACACGCCCGCGCTGCTGCTCGACCTGCTGCGGCGACGCGGCCGCTATCGCCCCGAAGACTTCGCGCGCCTCGCGCTGACCAGCCCCGTGGACCTGCCCGCGCTCAAGCGCCGCTGGCTCGAGGCGCTGGACGGCGCCCTGCGCTTCCTCGCCTCGCGCGACCCGGACGAGGTCGGCTGCCTCTACTACTCCCCAGCCGAGGCCCGCTTTGTCGAGCCCGCGCCGGGCCAGCAGGTGCTCCCCCACTTCGGCCGCCCGGGCGGTGTCTTGCCGGTCGTCGTCAGCTGAGCGCCGATATACTCGGCGGCAAGCCATGCGCAGAACCAAGATCGTCGCCACCATCGGGCCCGCCTCGCGCGAGCCCGCGATGCTCGAGAAGCTGATCGCCGCCGGCGTCAACGTCGTGCGTCTCAACTTCTCCCACGGCGAGCACGAGCAGCACCTCGCCGTGATGCGCGCGGTGCGCGAGATCTCGGCGCGGCTCGAGAAGCCCGTCGCGCTGCTGCAGGACCTCTCCGGGCCCAAGATCCGCACCGGCAAGGTCGAGAACGGCGGCGTCACGCTGAAGGAAGGCGCGCGCCTGCGCATCACGATCGACGAGACCGTGGTGGGCACGGCCGAGCGCATCTCGACGACGTACGACCCGCTGCCGCGCGACGTCTCGCCAGGCGGCACCATCCTGCTCGACGACGGCAACCTCGAGCTCAAGGTGATCGCGATCCACGGCGACGAGGTGGAGGCCGAGGTCGTCCACGGCGGCCTGCTCAAGTCGAACAAGGGCATGAACCTGCCCGGGACCTCGCTGTCGACCCCCGCGCTGACCGAGAAGGACAAGCGCGATCTCGCGTTCGGCGTCGCCAACGGCGTCGACTACGTCGCGCTGTCGTTCGTGCGCCAGGCCGCCGACGTCGTGCAGTGCAAGGAGCTGATCCGCTCGCTGGGCGCGTCGACGCCGGTGATCGCCAAGATCGAGAAGCGGGAGGCGGTCGACGACCTGCCCGAGATCCTCGACGTCACCGACGGCGTGATGGTGGCCCGCGGCGACCTCGGCGTGGAGCTTTCCACCGAAGAAGTGCCGACGCTGCAGAAGCGCATCATCGAGATGGCCAACGGCGCCGGCAAGGTGGTGATCACCGCCACCCAGATGCTCGAGAGCATGATCGAGAACGCGCGGCCCACCCGCGCCGAGGCCAGCGATGTCGCCAACGCGATTCTCGACGGCACCGACGCCGTGATGCTCTCGGCGGAGACCGCCTCCGGCGCCCACCCGGTCGAGGCCGTCGAGACGATGGCGCGGATCGCGGTCCACACCGAGGAGCACTACTCGCCGCGGCCGCCGGCTCGAGTCACCGGCGGCACCCACTCGATGGCCGCGCGCTCGCTGGCCCGCGTCGCGTCCACGGTGGCGGAGGAGCTCGACTGCCGGCTGATCGTCGCCTTCACCGAGTCGGGGGCGACGGCGCGCCTGGTGTCCTCCTATCGCCCGCGCGCGCGGGTGGCGGCCATCACCTACAACCCGAACACGTTCTCGCGGCTGTGCCTGTGGTGGGGCGTCGTGCCTGTGCGCTCGGAGTTCGCCGAGACCACCGACGACATGATCGTGCGCGGCGAGGCGCTGCTGAAGGCGAAGGGCCTGGTCAAGCGCGGCGACACGGTGCTGATGCTGGCGGGCCAGAGCCACACGGCCGGCGCCACCAACATGCTCCGCATCCACACCATCGGCTGATCGCCCACGGGGGCCAGAAGCCGCGCCGGCGCCTGCTATATTCCCCGCAATCCATCCAGCCGAGTGCGGGGGTGCCATGGCCCTATTCGGGAAGAAGAAGATCCGTCTGTCAACCAATGCCCCGCGGCACTGGCCGGCGATGGAGACGGATTCCTGGAGCGCCGACCAGGCTTCGCTCAACTACCTGTTCCTGGGGGCGACACTGGCCAAGGCGTTGCCCGGCGCCAGGATCTCCTTCCTGCAACGCCGTCTCCACGACGACGGCGTCCTCGACATCCCGTTGCTAGTCGAGGAAGACGGGCAGCGCACGGCCGTTTTCGCGTACGCGACGGCCGACGCCGAGTCTGCCGCGTCCTACTCAGGTGCCCGAGCGGCGCTGCGCCAGCGCGAGGGACTGAACGCCGTCTACTACGCTCCCGCGCCGATCGCCCCCGCGAAGCCGGCCGCCGCGATCCGCCCGCTCCAGCTCGTCGACTTCGTCAGCCCGGATCAGCCACAGGGGGTGACGGAGTACGCCGCCTGGTGGCCGGCGGAGGCCGATCCGGCGCTCGCGCAATCGCCCGCACTGGGCGCGCTCGATCGCTGGTTCGCGGCGGTCGACGGCTGCGGCTCCGTGGTCTTCTCGACCTTCCTCTCCGTGCTTGAGCTGGCCGAGGAGAAGGGCGGCCCGCAGCTCTTCGCGCTGCCCGAGAAGCCGCTCGGCATCCCGCTCGTGGGCCCCGAGGATCTCGCCGTGTGCCTGCACGCGTCCGCGGACGAGGGCCTGTGGTTCGCGGTCGACGTCGCTGGCGACCCGCTCATCCGCAACCGCCTGCTCGCGCACCTCGCCACGCTCGCGGAGGGTCTGAAGAAGGAGATCGCGGCCGGCGGTCACTCGCCTCGGCCCGAGGACCGGCAGGGCCGCGCGTTCTGGCAGGCCGCCCGCGCCGACGCCCTGAGCAAGGAGGCCGGCGGCGGCACGGGACTGCGCGTGTTGTGCCTGGCCGGAGCCAGGCGGTTCCCCGGCGCCTCCACCGAGGACGAGCGACGCGCGGCAGCGGCGGCGACGAGCGCGGGCCCGGCGGCCGCGCCGCCGCGGACGGCGAGCGGCGCGAGCGCCCCCCCTTCCGACGCGGCCGTGGACTTCGGCTTCGAGCAGATGGATCGCGCATTCGCCGAGATGGCGCGGCGCGTCGCCGACGCTTCCGCCGCGGAGGGCGACCCGGCCCTGCATCCGTTCCTCTGCGTGCGGCGGGGTGAGAGCGAGTGGAAGACGACGTTCCACTACTGCCTGCAGCACGAGGTGATTGCGCTCGCCGCAAGCCGGATCCACGACGACGGCGCACCCGACCTGGTCGCGACGGTCGCCGACGCCTACCTGCGCGAGGGCGAGACGCGGTCGGACGCGCTGTTCGTGCAGGTCGAGGCCGCGGGCGTCGGCGTCGGCCACGTCTTCGCCCAGCGCTACGCGGGCCGTCCGCCGGCGCCGAGCGGGCGGCCGGTGCTCGTGGGCACGGCCGAGTCCCTGCTCGCCGCCGGGCCGCGGCCCGCGCCGGCGGACGCGGGCACGGCGGAGCTCGCTGGCGAGTGCGTCGCCACGACGCTGGAATGGGTCCGCATCGGCGACCCGACAGGGCTGGAGCTCTACCAGGCGGGCGAGCCGCTGTTTTCCCCGTCCGCAATCCTGGTCCAGGGCCAGCGCCGGGGGTTGCAGCGCTTCGCCTCCGGCGGGCTGGCGTGGGCACTGGGGGCCTGTCGCCAAGCGCTGGCGGAGGAGCCCGAAGTCGAAGCCGTGGCCTTCGTTTGCGACGACGTGCGCGAGCGCGACGGGCGCTTCGATCGCGGCTGGCGCGTGCAGGTCCAGCGCCGGGGCGGCCCCGCGGTCGAATACCGGCAAGCCTACGAGGAGCCGGCGCCGGGCCGCGAGTTCACGCTGCGAGGAGAGCTGCAGCCCGTCGGGATCGTGGAGTCGTTGTTCCCGGGCTGATTCCTACTTCACCACCGCGTCGAGGGTGCCGACCGCGATCGGGTGGTAGGTCGGGCGGGCCTTCGCGTAGATCGCGCGAGCCAGCGGCGCCGTCGACTCCTTCTCCATCAGCGCCGCGTAGATCGGGGTCAGGAACTTGCGGCGGCCGAGCGAGCACAGGAACTGCTCGAGCGCCGCGAAGCCCGGCTCCCAGCCGTTGCGCGCAACGTGCATCAGGAAGTCGAATCGGACCTCGTTGTTGCCCGCCTTCGAGAACCCGAAGGCGTCCTCGAGCACCTGCATCTGCGCCGCCGTCATCGGCCGCGGCAGGTTCTCGACGAAGTCCTGCCACTCGGGACTCGACCAGTCGCGCTTGACGAGGTCGAGCGAGCCGTCCCTCGCGAACGCCTCGGCCGCCGCGTGCGTCCGCGCGAAACGCTCCGAGCGCGCGGGCACCAGGTTCGACGGCAGCCCGGGCTCGAACACCCACTCCTGCACCTGCGCGTCGCCCCACGCCGCCTCGTCGCCCGCGAACAGGTCGCGCTTCAGGATCTCGAGGAACCGCCCGGTCGTCATGTTGCCGAAACGGTGCGACTGGAAGTAGCCCTTGAGGAACGCGTCGAAGCGCTCGCGCCCGAAGCGGGCCTCCAGCATGCGCAGGAACGAGGCGCCCTTGTCGTAGGCGATCGGGCCGACCAGGTCGTCCGGGTCCTTGCCCTCGAGGTTCGCGTAGAGGATGGTGCCCGCCGCGTCCTCCTTCAGCATCTCCTCGACGGTGGTGCCCAGCTCGCGCAGCGAGAGGCTCAGCTCCATCTCCGCGAACTCCGCACCGTACAGCGCCTCGACGATGCGGCCCTCGATGTACGAGGTGAAGCCCTCGTTGAGCCAGAAGTCGCTCCAGGTCGCGTTGGTCACCAGGTTGCCGGACCAGGAGTGGGCCAGCTCGTGGGCCAGCAGCGCGACCAGGCTCTTGTCGCCGGCCAGGATGGTCGGCGTGGCGAAGGTGAGGCGCGGATTCTCCATGCCGCCGAACGGGAACGACGGCGGCAGCACGATCGTGTCCCAGCGGCCCCAGTCGTAGGCGCCGTAGATCGCCTCGGTCGTCTCGACCATCTTCTCGACGTCCTCGAACTCCTTCGCGGCCTTCGGCAGCACGGCCGGCTCGGCGTAGACACCGGTGCGCGGCCCGATCGCCTGGAACGCGATCTCGCCCGCCGCCAGCGCGATCAGGTACGGCGGCACCGGCTGCGGCATGCGGAAGCGGAACACGCCCTGGGCTGGATCGTGTGCGCCGCCTTCAGCGCCCATCACGACCGTGAAGCCGCGGCCCGCGGGCACACGCACGACCGCCTCGAACGTCTGCCGCACGCCGGGGCTGTCCATCGTCGGGATCCACGAGCGGGCGTGCAGCGCCTGGCTCTGGGTGAACAGGAACGGCAGCTTGCCCGACGTGGTCTGGCGCGGCTCGAGCCACTGCAGCGCCGTGGCACCGGGGGCGGTCGCGTAGGCGACCTTCACCTTCCCGGGCCGCGGCGAAGGCAGCGTGATCCGCAGCCGCTCGCCGAGGATCGGGTCCGCCGGCCCGCGCTCGAAGGCGAGCGGTTTCCCCGCCGCCGTCACCGCCTCGACCAGCAGCCCGCGGCTGTCGAGGTCGAGCACGGTCGCCTCGCTGCCGTCGTCGGCGTACGCGAGCGTCAGCTCGCAGGTGCCGCGCAGGGTCTTCTTCTCGAAGTCGAGCTCGAGGTCGAGCGCGAGGTGGGTCGGCCGCACGACCGCGGCGTTGCCGAAGGAGTGGATGTCGGGAGACGCCGCGGAGGCGGCGAACACGGCGGCGGCGAGCGGGGACATCGGGGGACCTCCAGGGTGATTCCGCGGCCGCGGGACCGTGGGGCCCGCGGCCGCGGCGCGACGACTCGAGCTACAGCCCGGCGAAGCTGACGCCGTCGAACACCAGCGTCGGCGTGCGCAGCGTCGAGTACGGGTACGGGTCGTTGCCGACCGCGACCAGGTGCTTCCACAGCTCGAGCTGGTTGCCCGAGATGTTCATTTCCGCGACCGGCTCGCCCAGCGCGCCGCCGCGGATCACGAAGCCCTGGACGCCCAGCGAGTAGTCGCCGGTCGTGGCGTTCGAGTTGCCGCCCAGGAAGCCCGTGACGTAGATGCCCTCGCCCGCGGCGCGGATCAGCTCCTCGCGCGAGCGCTCGCCGAGCCGCCACGACAGGTTGGACATGCCACCCGTCGTCGGCGCCATGTTCAGCTTCTTGCCGTAGTAGGTGTCGATGAAGTACGTGCGCAGCACGCCGTCCTCGAACACCGGGCGCTCCTTCGCGGCCAGCCCCTCGCCGTCGAACAGCCGCGAGCCGAAGCCCTTGGGCACGAACGGGTCGTCGCTGACGTGCAGCAGCTTCGAGCCGATCGCCTGGCCCAGCTTGCCCTCGAGGAACGAGCGCTTCTGCTGCAGCGCCTGGCCCGACAGCGGCCCGCCCAGCGCGCCGACCAGGCGGCCGGCGACCCGGTTGTCGAGCACCATCGTCATCGACTTCGAGGCGACCTTCTTGGCGCCGAGGCGCGACAGCGCGCGCTCGGCCGCGATCCGCCCGTGCTCGGCGGCCGCGGGCAGTTCGCCGACGAAGCGCACGCCGGCGAACGAACTGTCGGAGGGGCGGCGGCCGTCCGCGTCCTTGACCGCCACCTCGGCGCCGATGAAGAACGTGGTCTCGACGCGGTCGCCGCTGAAGCCGTTGGAGGCGATGCGCACCGACTCGGTACGGTTGTCGTTGAAGCCGGAACTGACGGAGAGGATCGCCTCGGCGCCCCTGACCGCGCGCGCCGCGTCCTCCATCTCCTTCGAGAGGGTGCGCCGTTTCTCGGCGCTCACCGTCAGGTACGCCGGGTCCTCGATCTGGAGGTCCATCTCGCGGCGCCCCGCGTACAGCGCGGGGTCGGGCAGCGCGCGGTGCGGGTCGGGTGCCAGGGAACGGGTCATCACGACCGAGTCGGCGATGAAGGTCTCGAGCGCGTCGCGGCGCAGGTCGGAGGAAGAGACCGCCGCGTAGCGGCCGTCGACGTAGAGGGCGAGGCTGACGCCGCGCGTCGTCGACTCCTGCACCTGCTCGACCTTGCCGTCGCGCCAGCGCACCTCCACGTCGCGCGACTTGGCCGCCCGCGCCGCCGCGGCCGAGGCGCCCTTCTTCAGCGCCAAGTCGACCGCGAGCTGCGCGACCTCGTAGAGCTCCGGGGAAGCCTTGCTCATGGCGCCCTCCTACCCGCGCTTCCCGGTCGTGCGGCCGCCGACCGTGATCGACGCCACCCGCACGGTGGGCAGACCCTGCGAGACCGGCACGCCCTGGCCGTCCTTGCCGCAGGTCCAGCCGCCTTCGTCGATCTCGAGGTCGTCCGAGACCATGTCGACCTGCTCGAGCACCTTGGGCCCGTTGCCGATGATGTTGACGTCCTTGACCGGCCGCGTCAGCTTGCCGTCCTCGATCAGCCAGCCGTTCTTCACGTAGAACGTGAAGTCGCCGGCGCCGATCTGGACCTGGCCGTTCGTGAAGTTGGTGGCGTAGATGCCCTTCTTCACCGAGGCGATGATCTCGTCCTTCTTGTGCGGCCCGGGCAGCATGTAGGTGCTGCGCATGCGCGGCATCGGCGCGTACTGGTAGCTCTCGCGGCGGCCGTTGCCGGTCGGCGCCACGCCGTAGTGCTTCGCCGAGATCTGGTCGTGCAGGTAGGTCGTCAGCACGCCGTCCTGGACCAGCATCGTCTTGCCGACGTCGTTGCCCTCGTCGTCGACGTTGAGCGCGCCGCGGGCGCCCTGCTGCGTGCCCTCGTCCACGATGTTGACGAACGGCTTCGCGATCGGCTTGCCGATCTTGTCCGAGTAGATCGAGGTGCCCTTGCGGTTGAAGTCGGCCTCCATGCCGTGGCCGATCGCCTCGTGCAGCAGGATGCCGGAGGAGCCGGCCGCCATCACCACCGGCATCTCGCCCGCCGGGGCCGGCACCGCCTCGAACAGCACCACCGTGCGGGCGACCGCCTCCTTCACCATCCGCGCGAGGCGCTCCTCCGAGTAGAACGAGAGGTCCTCGCGGCCGGCGACGTTGTAGGCGCCCTGCTCGCGCACGCCGTTCTGCTCGGCCACGCAGCCGAGGTAGCACGACGTCATCGGCCGCACGTCCTCGACGATGCGGCCGGTCGAGTCGGCGATCAGCACCACCGACGACTCGTCGTTGAAGCTGATCGAGACCTTCTTCACGCGCGGGTCGGCGGCGAACGTGCGCTCGTTCAGGCGGTTCAGGATCGGCAGCTTCTGCTCGGGGCGCACGTCGTCCCAGCGCAGCTTGACCGCGTAGCGCGAGGCCTTCGGGTCGCCGACGTGGAAGCGCTGGGGCAGCTCGCGGGAGGGGCCGTCGGCGATCGCCGCCGCGGTCAGCGCCGCCTGCTGCAGCGCCTCGCGGGTCAGGTCCTCGGTGAAGCCGTAGCCGACCTGGTCGCCCTTGACCACGCGCACGCCGACGCCGAGCTCGACGCTCTTGAACGCGCGGTTGACGGCGCCGTCCTCGAGCATGAAGGACGAGCCGACCCGGTGCTGGAAGTAGAGGTCGGCGTAGTCGCCGCCCTTGGACAGCGCGGCCGCGAGGGCCCCGCGGATCAGGCCCTCGTCGACGCCGAAGCGCGCGAAGTAGAGCGGCGACGCCGCGCTCGCCGTCGCCGCCCGCGCCGGGCCCGAGAGCACGTCGGACAGCGCCGAGCCGGCCAGCGTCGCGGCCCCGATGTGCAGCACCTGCCGCCGCGAGATCCCCTGTTCGTTCATCGCGCTTCCCTTTCCTGCGGACGCGTCCGAGCCCGCCGTCCACGGCCCTGGACGAGCCGCGGCCCGAGATTCCTTGTTAGCACGCCTCGCGGCGCGGCGCGACCCCTACTCCGGGGCGCGAACCGGAAGCGCGCGGATCTGGGGGTCGAGCGACAACTGCTCGGCCAGTTCCATCAGCGCGTTCTCCAGCCGCGGGTGGGACTGGGCCGCGTAACAGCGGGCGCGGAACGTGAGCCAGTCGCGGGTCCAGGGCACGTGCGGCTCCATCTCGGCGAGCAGGTCGACGCACGCGGGCGGGTGGTCGAGCTGCGTCAGCAGCCGATGCCGCGCGTCGAGCCGGGCGTCGTCCGCCGAGCGGGCGGCGAAGCGCTCGGCGGTGGCCGCCAGCAGGCGCATCGCGAAGGCGTCGTCGGCGGCGGCCGCCTCGACCGCGAGGCCGAGCGCCCGTTTCAGGATCGCCCGCGAGGCCCACGGCTGGCCGCGCCAGCCGACGAAGGACCGCTCGAACAGGTCGATCGCTTCCGCGGTCCGGCCCTGGCGCAGCCGCAGCCGGGCCAGCAGCGCGTCGCCTTCGGAGGGGCGCGCGGCGCTCACCTCGAGGGCGAGCGCTTCCGCCCGCGGGTCGCCGGCCTCGGCCAGCAACTCGGCGACGACGGCGGTCTCGTGCAGGCCGGTGACCCGCAGTGGCTGCGCGCGCCAGGCCTCGAGGGCCATGAACAGCCGCCACTCGCGCCACTGCTCGTGGACCGCCTGGCGCACCTCGAGCCCGGCGCCGGGGAACCGGAGGCGGACCGGCGCCACGTCTTCGGTGCTGCCGATGCGCACCCGCTCCTCCTCGATCGCCAGCAGGTCGACGGGCTCGTCGCCGAGATCGGGCAGGTCGGCTTGCACCTCGGTGGCGGCCACCAGGAGCGCGTCCATCGGCAGCGGCTCGGCGAGGCCGAGGGCGCGCGCGAAGCCGAACTCGAGCGCGTTGCGGTCGTCGGTGTTGGGGGCCAGTTCCCATCCTTCGCCCACCCGCCGCGCCAGCGCCGAACCGCCCAGGTAGCGCGCCAGCAGTCCCTCGAAGCCGTGCGCGCGCCACACGTCGCGCAGCGCGGTCCGGTACGGCTCCTGCTCCAGCAGCGCCCGGGTGCGCACCGCGTCGAAGGCCAGCGGCTCGCGGGTCGCCACCAGCGCGAGGTCGGACCCGGCCAGCCGCCACGATTCGACGTGAGGGAACACCTCGAGCAGCGTGTGGTAGACGGTCGCCACGGCCTGGCCGTCGACCTCGTAGCCCTGCAGCCACTGCACGAACACGCCGCCGCGCGCCAGCCGCGCCTCGACCGCGCGGTAGTACTCGAGCGTGTAGAGGCTGGCGATGCCGGCGCGGAACGGGTTCGACGGCTCGGACACGATCAGGTCGTAGCTCTCGCGCGAGACCAGCAGCCGCTCGCGGGCGTCGCCGAACTCCACCTTCAGCTTCGGGTTGTCGAGCGCGCCGTGGTTGACGGCGCCGGCCATGCGCGCGAAGTCGAGCACGCGCGGTTCCATCTCGTAGACGTCGACCCGCTCGGTGCCCGGGATCGCCGCCATCCAGCCGGCCGACGAGCCGGAGCCGAGGCCGATCACCAGCGAGCGTTTCGGCGCGCCGTGGCGCAGGCCGCCGATCAGCCCGACCATCACCTGGGTCGAGCCGTCGACCAGCGTGTTGCCGTCGTTCTTGCCGTTGAGCACGAAGGCGAGGCCGTCGCCGCCGACGACGCCCAGCGCGGCCTCGCGGCCCTCCCACTCCGCGACCAGCATGCGGCGCGTGTCGCGCAGCGCCTCGCGCAGCGCGTTGGGCTCGGCGTCCAGCGCGATCAGCGAGCGGCCGGTGCCGATCCCCGAGTGGCGCCACACCGGTCCTGGCCCCGGCGTCGCGGCCAGCGCCAGCGCTACGGCCGTCAGCAGCGCGGGCAGCGCCAGCGCGCGAGGTCCTCGACTGCGCGCGGCGTGCGCGGCGCACAGCAGGCCGCTGCCCACCAGCAGCAGCGCCGACAGCCGCCACGTGCCGAGCGCGCCCAGCATCGGGATCAGCCCGAAGCCCGAGGCCAGCGCGCCCGCCACGGCGCCCGCCGTGTTCCAGGCGTAGGCGAGGCCGATGTCGCGGCCGACCTCCTCGTCGGCGCGGCCGAGCAGCGCCAGCAGTTGCGGGAACACGGCGCCCGCGAAGGCCGCGCCGGGCAGCACGACCAGCGCCGCGATCACCGACCACTTGAGCACGAAGCCCGGGAAGCCCATCACGTCGAGCCCGCCGAGGAGCTGGGCGAAGAGCGCGAGCCGCTCGCCGGCCGCGAACGGCAGCAGCACGGCGCAGGCGCCGACCAGCGACAGCGTGGCGAGGCCCGAGGCCGTCGCCTCGCGCGACGGGTCGCGCAGGGCGAGCACGACGCCGCCGAGCCCGATCCCGAGCAGCGCCATCGCCAGCACCAGGCCGAACGTGAAGACGGTGCCGCCGAGCAGCGGCGACAGCATCCGGTACCAGACCATCTCCAGCGCGAAGAACGCGAAGCCGGAGACGGCGGCGAGCGCCAGCGTGGTCGCCCGCGGCAGGCGGTCGCCGCGCGACGTCGGCAGCGGCTCGGGCGCGGCGACGGCCGGCGCCCGCGGCGCCAGCAGCAGCGCCAGCGCCGCCACCCCGACGTTGACGATCGCCGCGGCGAACAGCGTGCGGCGGGTGCCGAGCGCCTCCAGCCCGAAGAAGGTCGCGCCGAACGCGCCGGCGACGGCGCCCAGCGTGTTGATGCCGTAGAGCAGCGCCAGCGCCCGGCGCGCCAGGTCGCCGTGCCCGACCACGGCGCGGGCGACGGCGGGCAGCGTGCCGCCCATCAGGAACGTGGGCGGCCCCAGCACCAGCGCCACGAGCAGCAGGCGCAGCGGGAAGGCGAGCGCGGGCCCGAGCGCGGGCTCGCCGCCGGCCGCGATCCACGCCGAGCGCACGGCCGACAGCAACAGCGGCGAGAGCGCGGCCAGCGCAGCCACCGCGAGCTCGAGCAGCCCGTAGAGCGCGAGCGGGTGCGGGTGGCGGTCGGCGCGCGGCCCGATCTTCAGCCCGCCGAGTCCGAGCCCCGCCGCGAACACGGCGATCACCGCAGCGGAGGCCCCGGTCGAGTGGCCGAACACGAGCCGCAGCTCGCGGGCCCACGCGACCTGGTAGACGAGCGCGCAGGCGCCCGAGCCGAAGAGGAGGAGAGCCGCGACCAGCAACCTGGGCATTGCGGCGCAGTCTACCCGCGGGCCTAGAATCCCCGCATGCTGAGCGCCACCGTCGTCCTCGCCCTCCTGCTCGCCGCGCCCCAGGCCGAAGAAGCGAAGAAGCCCGAGCCGCGGCTCAAGTCCGAGGTGCTGTCCGGCCTCGTCCTGCGCGACATCGGGCCGGCCGTGACCTCCGGCCGCATCGGCGACCTCGCCGTCCACCCCGACGAGAAGACCTGGTACGTCGCCGTCGCCTCCGGCGGCGTGTGGAAGACCGAGAACGCCGGCATCACCTGGAAGCCGATCTTCGACGGCGAAGGCAGCTCGTCGATCGGCTGCGTGACGCTCGACCCCAACGACCCGCTCGTCGTCTGGGTGGGCACGGGCGAGAACAACTCGCAGCGCAGCGTCGGCTACGGCGACGGCGTCTACAAGTCGACCGACGGTGGCCACTCGTGGAAGAACGTGGGGCTCAAGGACAGCGAGCACATCGGGAAGATCCTGGTCGACCCCGAGAACTCGAAGACGGTCTACGTCGCCGCCCAGGGCCCGCTGTGGCGCGACGGCGGCGACCGCGGCCTGTACAAGTCGACCGACGGCGGCGCGACCTGGAAGCACTCGCTGAAGATCAGCGACAAGACCGGCGTCAGCGACGTGTGGTTCGACCCGCGCGACTCCCGCGTGCTGTACGCGGCGGCCTACCAGCGCCGGCGCCACGTGTGGACGCTGGTCAACGGCGGACCGGAGTCGGCGATCTACAAGTCGACCGACGCGGGCGAGACGTGGACGAAGCTGACCGCAGGACTGCCGAAGGGCGACGTGGGCCGCATCGGGCTCGCCGTCTCCCCCGTCCGCCCCGACACGGTCTACGCCATCGTCGAGGGCCCGCGCGGCGGCCAGGGCGGCTTCTACCGCTCGACCAACGCCGGCGGCACGTGGGAGAAGCGCAGCTCCTACGTCTCGAGCAGCCCGCAGTACTACCAGGAGCTGTTCCCCGACCCGCACGACGTCGACCGCGTGTACTCGATGGACGTCTGGATGCAGGTCACCGAAGACGGCGGCAAGACCTGGCGGCGCGCGGGCGAGAAGGCCAAGCACGTCGACAACCACGCGCTGTGGATCGACCCCGACGACCCGGACCACCTGATCAACGGCAACGACGGCGGCGTCTACGAGAGCTTCGACCGCGCCGCCACCTGGCGCTTCGTGGCGAACCTGCCGGTGACCCAGTTCTACCGCGTCGCCACCGACCACAACGCGCCGTTCTACAACGTCTACGGCGGCACCCAGGACAACTACACGCTCGGCGGCCCCTCGCGCACCCGCAACGTGCACGGCATCGCCAACTCGGACTGGTTCGTGGTGCTGGGCGGCGACGGTTTCGAGCCGGCGGTCGACCCGAAGGACCCGAACATCGTCTACGGCCAGCTCCAGCACGGCGTGCTGGTCCGCCTCGACCGCCGCACCGGCGAGCAGACCGACATCCAGCCGCAGCCCGAGAAGGGCGAGGCGCTGAAGTGGAACTGGGACTCGCCGCTGCTGATCAGCCCGCACTCCCACACCCGGCTCTACTTCGCGGCGCAGCGCATCTTCCGCAGCGACGACCGCGGCGACTCGTGGACGCCGATCAGCGGCGACCTGACCCGCCAGGTCGACCGCAACGCGCTGAAGGTGATGGGCCGCGTGCAGAGCGTCGACGCGGTGGCCAAGAACACCTCGACCTCGTTCTACGGCAACCTCGTCTCGCTCGACGAGTCGCCGCTCGTCGAGGGCCTGCTCTACGCGGGCGCCGACGACGGCCTGATCTCGGTCACCGAAGACGGCGGCAAGAGCTGGCGCAAGGTCGAGAGCGTGCCCGGCGCGCCCAAAGACGCCTACGTCGCCGACCTGCTCGCCTCACGCCACGCGAAGGACGTCGTCTACGCCGCGTTCAACAACCACAAGAACGGCGACTTCAAGCCCTACCTCTTCAAGAGCGCCGACCGCGGCCGGACCTGGACGGCGATCGCCGCCGACCTGCCCGCGCGCGGCAGCGTGTGGACGGTGGCCGAAGACCACGAGAACCCGAAGCTGCTGTTCGCCGGTACCGAGTTCGCGCTCTACACGAGCCTCGACGGCGGCGGCAAGTGGCTGAAGCTGTCCGGTGGCATGCCCAACGCGCCGGTGCGCGACCTCGACGTCCAGCGCCAGATGGACGACCTGGTCGTCGGCACCTTCGGCCGCGGCATCCGCATCCTCGACGACTACTCGCCGCTGCGCTCGATCGACGAGGCGCTGCTCGCGAAGGAGGCCGCGCTGTTCGCCCCGAAGAAGGCGCTCGTCTACCAGCCCGCCGTGCCGCTGGGGCTCAAGGGCAAGGCGTTCCTCGGCGAGACCCACTACCTCGCCGACAATCCGCCGTTCGGCGCCACCTTCACCTACTACCTGCGCGACGAGCTGAAGAGCCGCAAGAAGGCGCGCCAGGACGAGGAGAAGAAGAAGGCCGAGAAGGGCGAGGACACGCCCTACCCGAGCTGGGACGCGCTGCGCCAGGAGGACCTCGAGGAGGATCCGCAGGTGGTGCTGGTGGTGAAGGACGAGGCGGGCCGCGTGGTGCGCCGCCTGAACGGCCCGGCCAAGGCCGGCATCCACCGCGTGAGCTGGGACCTGCGCTACCCGCCGTACCAGCCGATCGACCTCTCGGGCCCGGGCGAGGAGAACCCGTTCGTCGACCCCGAGCAGGGCCCGCTGGCGATGCCCGGCCGCTACACCGTCAGCCTCCACAAGAAGGTGGACGGAGTGGTCACCGAGCTGGCGGCGGCGCAGCCGTTCGAGGCCGAGCTGATCGCCCAGGCGACGTTGCCGGTCGCCGACCGCGCCGAGCTGCTCGCGTTCCAGCAGAAGACCGGCCGCCTGCTGCGCGCCGTGCTCGGCGCGTCCGAGGCCGCGGGCGAGGCGCAGCGCCGCGTCGACCACCTGAAGAAGGCGCTGCTGGCGGCCCCGGCCGCCGATCCTGCGCTGACCACCGAGCTGCGCGCGATCGAGCTCTCCCTCAAGGATCTGCTCGTCTCGCTCCACGGCGACGCGACCCGCGCCCGCCGCAGCGAGGCGACCACCGCCTCGATCCGCGACCGCGTCTCGCAGGTCGTCGCCGGCCACTGGTCGACGACCGGGGCGCCGACCAGGACCCACCGCCAGCAGTACGCGCTGGCGTCCGAGGAGTTCGCGCCGGTGCTCGCGAAGCTGACGGCGCTGATCGAGAAGGACCTCGCCGGGCTGGAGGCGAAGGCGGAAGCTGCCGGCGCGCCGTGGACGCCGCACCGGGTGCCGCGCTGGCAGCCGGAGTGACGGAAGAATCGACCCGGCCGGGGCGCCCCGCCGCCCCGGCCGGCCCGCCGCCTTCGGGACGCGTGCCGTGGAAGCCGCTGCTGCTGCCGAGCGAGCACGGCGGCTGGGGCCTGCTCGCCGAGCCTGCGCTGCTGGGCCTGATCCTGGCGCCCACGGGCTCCTCGTGGGCCCTCGCGGGCTGTGCGCTGCTCGCCTTTCTCGCCCGTCACCCCCTGAAGCTGGCGGTGTCGGACCGGCTGCGCGGCGTGCACTATCCGCGCACGTCGCAGGCCTGGGTCGCCGGCGGCGCGTACGCGCTCGCCTCCGCGGCGCTGCTCGCGCTGGCCGCCGCCCTCTCGTCGGGCCCGCTGTGGGTCCCGCTGCTGGTCGCCGGCCCGCTCGCCCTCGGCCAGTTCCTGTACGACGCGCGGCTCAAGGGCCGCGCGCTGGCACCCGAGCTGCTCGGCGCGGCTGCGCTGTGCGGCATCGCCGCCGCGATGGCGCTCGGCGGCGGGCGTTCGTGGCTGGTCGCGCTCTGCGCGTGGCTGCTGCTGACGCTGCGCTCGATCGCGTCGGTCACCTACGTGCGGGCGCGGCTGCTGACGGAGCGCAGCCAGGGCGCGAGCCCGCTGCCGCCGCTCGTCCTGCACGCGGCGGGGCTCGGCTCGGCGATCGCGCTCGCGGGCCTGACCACCGCGTCGTGGCTGGCCCCCCTCGCCTTCGTGCTGCTGACCGCGCGCGCCGTGCACGGGCTGTCGCAGGGCCGCATCGGGCTCGCCCCGCGCAAGCTCGGGTTCGCCGAGCTCGGTTATGGTCTCGTGAGCACCGCCCTGATCGCGGCGGCGCTGCTGCCCCTGGCCTGACGGCCGTTCGACGGAGGAGGTCGCGACTTGAACTGGCTCGTGCTCGCACTCGTGCTTCAGGCGCCGGCCCCGGCAGTCGCCGCGTCGCCGGCCGCCGCGGCACAGGCGATGGTCGGCAGCCTGCCGGAGAGCCTGCCGAAAGAGCTGATCCCTGCCTATCAGCGGCTGTCGCCCACGCTGGCGATCGGCGGCCAGCCCAGCCCGGAGGCGGTCGGCCGCCTTGCCGAGTGGGGCTTCCGCACCGTGATCAACCTGCGCCCGTCGTCGGAGCCGGGCGTCGCCGCCGAGGAGGAGGTGCTGCGCTCCACGGCGGGGTTGCGCTACGTCTCGATCCCGGTGACGGCGGAAACCCTCGACTGGGACGCCGCGGAGCGATTGGCCGCGGCGCTCGCGGAGTCCGCGACCGAGCCCACTCTGCTGCACTGCAGCTCGTCGAATCGGGTCGGCGCGCTGTTCGCGCTGATCGAGGCGCAGCGCGGGGCCGACGCGGCCACCGCGATCGCCCGCGGGCACAGCCTCGGCCTGCAACCGGGCAAGACCACGGAACGGGTGTCGAAGCTGCTGGAGAGCCGCTGCTCGGGCGCCGCCTGCTGACGGAGACTACTTCGCCCCCGTCACGAGGGCGCCGCCCGCCTTCTGCCACGCCGACAGCCCGCCCTTGAGGGCGACGGCCCGCGGGAACCCCTTCTCGAGCAGAATCCGCGCCGCACGGGCGCTGGTGCCCTCGGAGGGTCAGGTGCAATAGGCGGCGATCAGCCTGTTCTTCGGCAGCTCGCCGAGCCGCGCCTCCAGCGCGTCCAGCGGGACGTGGATCGCGCCTTTCGCGTGCTCCGTGGCGAAGGCCGCGGCGGAGCGCACGTCGAGCAGCACGGCGTCGCCGGCGTCGACCTTGGGCTTCAGTTCTTCGGCGGTCATCCGCGGCGGCTCGGCCGCGAAGGCCGGGGCGGCGAACATCGCCGCGATCGTCAGCAGGGTCCTCAGGTTCATGCGATCGATCGTACCGCACTAAGATTGAGGCCGCCTGGAGGTCCCGCCCTTGTTCTGCCGCCGCGCCTCGATTGCCCTCGCCCTGGCCGTTCCGGCCCTCGCCGCCACCGCGCTCGAGCCCAGCCCCGCACAGCGCGCCACGGCGCAGCGCCTGCTGGATGCGGCGCAGGCCGACGTCACGGGCTGGGAGCGCCTGGCCTTCGTCACCGACACCTACGGCGCGCGGCTGTCGGGCACGCCCGCCCTGGAGGCGGCCTACGCCTGGGCCGCCGCGGAGATGAAGCGCGACGGCCTCGAGAACGTGCGGCTGGAGCCGGTCGCGGTGCCGCGCTGGGTGCGCGGCCACGAGAGCCTGGAGCTGACGGCGCCGTTCCCCGGCCCGCTCGTCGTGCTCGGCCTCGGCGCCAGCGTCGCGACGCCGCCCGCCGGCATCGAGGCCGAGGTGATGGTCGTGAGGAGCCGCGAGGAGCTCGACGCCCGCGCGGCCGAGGCCCGCGGCAAGGTCGTGCTGTTCGACGTGCCCTTCACGAACTACGGCGAGACGGTGCGCTACCGCGGCGCCGGCGCGTCGTGGGCCGCCCAGCACGGCGCGGTGGCGATGCTGCTGCGCTCTGTCGGCCTGCCCGGCCTGCGCACGCCGCACACCGGCCAGCTCCGCTACGACGACGCGGCGCCGAAGATCCCCGCCGCGGCGATTCCTGTCGAGGACGCGAACCGGCTGGCGCGGATGGTCGCGCGCGGCCAGAAGCCGCGCGTCCGCCTGAAGATGGAGGCGCGGTACGAGGCGGACGCGCCTTCGGCCAACCTGGTGGCCGAGATCCGCGGCCACGAGAAGCCCGAAGAGGTCGTGGTCGTCTCCGGCCACTTCGACTCGTGGGACGTCGGCACCGGCGCGATGGACGACGGCGGCGGCAGCGTGACGGCCTGGGAGGCCGTGCGGCTCGTGAAGTCGCTCGGGCTGCGGCCGCGCCGCACGCTGCGGGTGGTGCTGTTCACCAACGAGGAGAACGGCCTGCGCGGCGGCAACGCCTACCGCGACGCGCACCAGGCGGAGAAGCACGCGCTGCTGATCGAGTCCGACTCCGGGGTGTTCGCGCCGAAGGGCTTCGGCCTCACCGGGCCCGACGAGTTGCGCGCGCAGGCGCGGGCGATCGCCTCGCTGCTCTCGCCGATCGGCGCGACCGAGATCGGCGCCAGCGGCGGCGGCGCCGACATCGGGCCCTTCGCGCGGGCCACCGGGGCGCCGACCATGGGCCTGTCGGTCGACGGCTCGAAGTACTTCCTCTACCACCACACCCCGGCCGACACGCTGGAGGCGCTCGACCCGAAGGAGTTCGCGGCCTGCACGGCGGCGCTGGCGGTGATGTCGTACCTGGTGGCGGACCTGCCCTGAGCATGGGCGCGCCCGCTCCCGAGCCGCACGAGGCCTGCCTCGCGCGCCTCGCCCACGACCACGCCTGGGGCCACGACGCGGCGAAAAGCGCCGAGCGCCGCACCCGAGGCGTGATCGCGCTGACCCTGGTCACCATGGTCGCCGAGATCGCCGCCGGCCTGTGGACGGGGTCGCTGGCGCTGCTGGCCGACGGCCTGCACATGGGCTCGCACGTGGCGGCGCTGTCGCTGACGGCCTGGGCCTACGCCTACGCGCGGCGCCACGCGCTGGACCGCAGCTTCAGCTTCGGCACCGGCAAGGTCGGCGCTCTGTCCGGCTTCGCGTCGGCGCTGCTGCTCGGGCTGTTCGCGCTGGGGATGGGAGCGGAAGGCGTGCAGCGGCTGCTGCGGCCCGAGCCGGTCGCGTGGACTGCAGCCCTGGTCGTCGCCGTGGTCGGCCTGGTCGTGAACCTGGTCAGCGCGATGATGCTGCACGAGCATCCGCACGAGGGCCACGAGGACCACAACCTGCGCTCGGCGCGCCTGCACGTGCTGGCCGACGCCTTCACCTCCGTGCTGGCGATCGCCGCGCTGGGCGCGGGCCGCGCCTTCGGCTGGACCTGGCTCGACGCGCTGGCGGGGCTGCTCGGAGCGGTGGTGATCGTGCGCTGGTCGGTCGGCCTGGTGCGCGACAGCGCGGCGGTGCTGCTCGACCGCTCCGCCCCGGAGCCGGTGTGCGCCCGCATCCGCGAGGCGATCGAGCAGGGCAGCCCCGACCGCGTCGCCGACCTGCACGTGTGGCGGGTGGCGCCGGACGGCTACGCGGCCGTGATCGCGATCGTGAGCGACGCGCCGCGCACGCCCGACGCCTACCGCGCGCTGCTGCCCGCGGACCTGGCGTTGCACCACGTCAACGTCGAGATCCACCCCTGCGACCACGGCCGCGCCTGAGCGCGGCCCCGGCGCCTACGGCTGCTTCGGGAACGCGAGTTCCGAGCGCGGGATCACGTGCTCCCAGCGCAAGGCGCCGGTCTTGTCGTGGGCGCGCAGGATCAGCTTGCGCTCGCGGCGCGGGCCCTCGAAGCGCAGCACGCCGAAGTTGTGCTCGTCGAGCGCGGTGCCCGGCACCCGGTTCGGGTGGTCGTACTCCGGCGTGTTCGGCCGGCGCGGGTAGAGCCCCGCGGTGAGCGACGACGACGTGTAGTCGTAGAGCGGGTAGCCACCGGCCGGCACCACCTTGAGCAGCTCGGTGCGGTGGATGTCGCCGCTGACGAACACGACGCCCTCGATCCTCCGCTGCACGATCCAGTCGACCAGCTCCTGGTACTCGGGATAGCCGGCGAACACCTCGAAGCGGTTGAGCGGGTTGAGCGCCTGCGAGCCGAACGCGATCACCTTGAACGTGGCGCGCGAGGAGAGCAGCGCCTCCTTCAGCCAGTCGAGCTGGACGCGGCCGAGGTATGCCTTGTCGGGGCCGTCGGGCCAGCGCTGCGGCCGGCGGTGGTAGCGGCCGTCGGTCAGGTAGAACTCGACGTCGCCCCACGAGTGGCGGGTGAACACGCCGGGCGTGCCGGGCAGGCCGCGCGAGGGCGCCGGGAAGTAGTCGGCGAACGCCGAGAGCGCCTCGCCTTTCAGCGGGTACGAGGCGTCGGAGTCGTTGGGGCCGTAGTCGTGGTCGTCCCACGTGCCCCAGTGCTGGGTCGCGCGCAGCAGCGGCTGCAGGGCCGGCAGCCCGCGGGCGTGGCGCCAGCGGTAGCGGATGCCGGCGCGGGTGTTCCAGTCGACCTCGCGCAGGTAGATGTTGTCGCCCAGCCAGAGCATCGCCTCCGGCTGCTGCTTCGCCATCGCGTCGAGGATCTCGAAGTCGCTGCCGAAGGGCGTGCCGGGGCGGTCGTAGGGCGGGTCGTTGACGTAGAAGCAGGAACCCATCATCACGCTGAAGGCCGGCGGGTCGGTCCGCCACTCCCACAGGTCGCGGGTCCGGAAGGCGAGCGGCTCCGGCGTCTGCAGCGGGGCGCCGTCGACGCTGACCTCGTAGCGGTAGCGAGTGCCGGGCTCGAGGCCGGGGATCGCGAACAGCGCGATGTGGTCCCCGGCCGCGCTGGTCTGCAGCCGACGCGCGGCCGGAGCCTTCGGCCGCGCGTCGACCTCGGGCCAGTAGTGCAGCTCGACCCGCGCGTCGCGCGTCGTCTGCAGCCAGATCGTGGCCTCGCGGTAGTCGAGCGGGCCCAGCATCGGCCCGGAGTGCACGGCCGCGCGAGCCCGCGGCGCCGCATCGGCAGCCCGCACCGGGGGTTCGACGACGACGGCCAGGGTGATCGCCGCGATCGCCGCCGCCAGCAACGCCACCCTCGACGCCTTCCTGATGTCAGCCATCGGTCGCTCCTGTCCTTTTGACCTTACACCGGCTCGCTTGACGCGTCGCGCCGGGCGCCGTTACCCTGAATACGATGATCCCGCGTGGAAGGCGCCAGCTCGTCGTCGTCGCGCTGACGCTGCTCGTCTGCAGCCTGGCGCTCAGCGCGCTGGTGTTCGTGCCCCACGCCGAGGAGACGTGTCCGGCCGGTCTCCACTGCCTCACCTGCCGGCACGCGCTCGGCGCGACGCCCACGCTGGCGGTCGCCGCACTCGTCCCTGCGCTCTTCACGCCCGTCGTCGCGCCGGCGGTCGAGCCGCCGGCCCGCGAGATCCGCCGTCCCCACGCCGCGCTCCCTGCGCGCGCGCCGCCCGCTTCCGACCAGGCCTAGTCGCGTTTTCCTGGTCCGGTGGGCGCCTTCCCAGGCGCCCGCGGCCCGATCTCGTCGTCGGTTCCGGGTCCCTGTCGCGGTCGGCGGCACCCGGTCGAATCCCTTCGTTCTCGACCGCAGAAGAGCAGACTTCCCGTGGACAACCGTTTCGGCCGCGCGCTCGCGGCCTTCGCCCTGGTCGTCGCCGGTCTCCCCACGCTTGCCGCTGAGCCGGCGCCGGCCCCCGCTGCCGAGAGTGCGACAGCCGCGGCCACCCGCCCGGCGCCCGGCCGCCTCGTCGGCCGGGTCTCCTCCGCCGACGGCAGCCCGGTCACCGACGCCCGCGTGTCGCTGGTCGACCTGCGGCGCTCGACGACGACCGACGCCGACGGCCGCTACGCGTTCGACGCCGTCCCGCCCGGCACCTACCTGCTGGAAGCCGAGAGCCGCCGCTCCGGGCGCGACCTGCGCCGGGTCGAGATCGCGAGCGGCGCGGAGGCCACCGCCGACCTCACGCTCGACGTCACCACCCACCAGGAGTTCGTGGTCGTCTCCGCGCAGACCGACCCGCGCGCCGCGTTCGAGCTGGCCGCGCCGGTGACCGTGCTGGGCGACAGCCAGCTCGCGCTGCGCCTGCAGCCGAGCCTCGGCGAGACGGTCGCCCTGTTGCCCGGCGTGAACTCCACGTACTTCGGGCCCGGTTCCAGCCGGCCCGTGATTCGCGGCCTCGGCGGCGATCGCATCCGCGTCCTCAACTCGGGGGTCGGCACCGGCGACGCCTCGAACACGAGCCCCGACCACGCGGTGAGCGCGGACCCGCAGAGCGCCGACCAGATCGAGGTCGTGCGCGGGCCCGCGACCTTGTTGTACGGCTCGTCCGCGATCGGCGGCGTGGTCAACGTGATCGACTCCCGCATCCCCTACGAGACCGCGGCCAAGCCCGTCTCCGGCACCGTCACCGGGCAACTCGGCTCGGCCGCCGACGACCGCTCCGGCGCGCTCGGCCTCAAGGGCGGCGCGGGCCTCTTCGCGTGGCACGCGGACGTCCACAAGCGCCGCACCAACGACCTCCAGATCCCGGGCGAAGCGGAGTCGCAGCGCCTGCGCGATCTCGAGGCCGAAGAAGGCGAGGCCCACGAGGACGACGAGGAGGCATTCGGCACCCTGCCCAACAGCGCGATCGACACCGAAGGCGCCTCGCTCGGCTTCTCGCTCGTCGGGCGTCGCGGCTTCTTCGGCGTCGCCGCGAGCGGGCTCAACTCGCTCTACGGCGTTCCCGGCCACGCCCACGAGGCGCACCACGAGGGCGAAGAGCACGAGGAGGACGGAGAGGAGGAGGAGGCGCCGGTCCGGGTCGACCTCGAGCAGCGCCGGCTCGACTTCCGCGGCGAGTGGACCGAGCCCTTCGGCGCCTTCCGCGCGGCGCGGCTGCGGGCCGGGTTCGCGGACTACCAGCACCAGGAGCTGGAAGGCGCCGAGGTCGGCACCCTGTTCGAGAACGACTCGTTCGAGGGCCGCCTCGAGCTGCTGCACAAGCCGATCGGGGCGATGACCGGCTCGTTCGGCGCGCAGTTCTCGACCCGCGACTTCGCCGCGGTCGGCGCGGAGGCCTTCGCGCCGCCGACCGAGACGACGACCTGGGCGCTGTTCGCCTACGAGGCCGTGAGCCGCGGCGCGTTTCGCTTCGACTTCGGCGCCCGGCTCGAGGGACAGGACGTCGAGGCCGCCCTCGAGGGCCGCGCCGAGAGCCGATCGTTCACGGGTCTCAGCGGCTCGGCCGGGGCGAGCTGGACCCGCGGCGCCTGGGGCGTCGGGCTCTCGCTGGCCCGCTCCGAGAAGCTGCCCAACGCCGAGGAGCTGTTCTCGAACGGTCCCCACGTCGCGACCCGCGCCTACGAGATCGGCGACCCCGACCTGGGCAAGGAGAAGAGCCTCGGCCTCGACCTCTCGCTGCGTCGCATCGAGGGGCCCGTGCACGGCCAGCTCAACGTGTTCGTCAACGACTTCTCCGACTACATCTACGAGGACTTCACCGGCGAGGAGGAGGACGGGCTGGCGGTCGTCCAGTACCGACAGGCCGACGCCCGCTTCTGGGGTGCGGAGCTCGAGGCCCACGTGGAGCTGCTGCACGCCGAGCCGCGCCACCTCGACCTCGAGCTCTCCGGCGACTTCGTGCGCGCGGAGCTGACCGGCCCCGGCACGGCGCTGCCGCGCATCCCGCCGATGCGGTTCGGTGCCGGGCTGCACTACCACGACGACCGTCTCTCGGCGCTCGTCGAACTGCGCGGCGCCGCGAAGCAGGACCGGATCGCCGCCAACGAGCTGCCGACCGACGGCTACGTCTTCCTGAACGCGTCCGTGGGCTACCGGCTCTTCGTCGGCGCGACCGTGTGGGACCTGCGCCTGGCGGGCCACAACCTGACCGACGCCGAGGGCCGCAACCACGTCTCGTTCCTGAAGGACCTGGCGCCGCTGCCGGGCCGCGACGTGCGGCTCTCCGTCCGCATCGCGTTCTAGTCGGCCGCAGGACCCGGCGCCGCATCGCGCGCGGCGCCGGGTTCACTCCACGGGCTGCCAGCGTCCGGGAGCGACCAGCACCTCGGCGGGGCGGAAGCGGGACTTGTAGTCCATCGTCTCGCTGCCGGGCACCCAGTACCCGAGGTACACCCACGACCCGCCGCGGCGCCGGCACTCGGCGATCGTCGTCAGCACGTTGAGGGTGCCGAGCGATCGCGGCGCGAGGTCCGGGTCGTAGAAGCAGTAGACGGCGTTCCAGGCGTCCGGCTCGACGTCCACCACCGACAGCGCGATCAGCCGCCCGTCGAGCCGGAAGCGCAGTTCCAGCGACTCGACCGAGGTCGCGTACAGGAAGTCGCGGAACTCGTCGAGCGAACCGGTCATGGTGCCGTTGTGGCGCACCGCCAGGTAGCGCTGGTAGAGCGCCAGCTTCTCCTGGTCGGGATCGAGCGGCCCGACCTCGATCGCCACGTCGGCGTTGCGCGCGAGGCAGCGGCGCTGGGCGCGGGCGGGGCGGAAGGCGCGGGCGTCGACGCGCAGCGTGCGGCACTCGGCGCAACCCTCGCAGGCGGTCCGGTAGAACACCTCGCCGGTGCGGCGGAAGTTGAGGTCCATCAGCGCGTGGAACACCCCGGGGCCGAGCGGGGTCGGCACGATGTGCACGTAGCGCGCCTCGCGGCCCGGCAGGTACGGGCACGGGAACGGCGCGGACGCCGAAGGCGGCTGGCGATCGAGCGCGCGGCTCAGCAGCCGCAGCCGCTCGGCGTGGTCCGCGCCCCAGGCCACGTTCACTCCGGCGCCGGCACCACGACGCCCAGCACGTCCTTCAGCCGGGCCACCGCGGGGGGCAGCAGCAGCGACACCTCGCAGAGCCGCTTCGGCCGGGCGCGTCGCACGACCGGGGCGGCCAGCGCGTCGGCCAGCACCAGGTCCGCCACGGGCGCGAGCCGCTTCCAGGCCGTCGCCTGCGCCAGCAGCCGCGGCTCCACCAGCAGCTCGTCGCCGCGCAGGCCGCGGGCCAGCACCGAGGCGTAGGGCAGCACGGCCGCGCTGTGGGCGACGGCCAGCACCACCGAGCCGGCGGGCAGGGCCCGGATCGCCTCGTGAGCCGCGTCGCACGGCTCCAGCCGCACGACCTCGACCGCCGAGCCGCGGGCCGCGCGACGCACGGCCTCCGCGTACTGCGGCAGGGTCAGCGCCAGGGCGCCTGCCAGCCGACCCGGCTCGCGCTCGACGTCGGCCAGCGAGGCCGCCTCCGCGCGCACGTCCAGCGCACGCTGCGCCTCGTGGGCGACCAGCTCCGCGAGGTCGAGCTGGGCGTCGACGACGACCACCCGGTCGGGCGGCGCGGCGCGCAGCCAGCGCAGCACTGCTCCGCGGATCGCCGCGCCCGAGTAGCCGCGCTCGAACGCGGTCCACAGCGCCTGGCGGATCATCTCGTCGAGGGCGTCGGCCTCGGCCACGCTGCGCGGCCCCGTGCGCCGGACGTACACACCCGAGCCGGGACGCTGCTCGACGAGGCCCTCGCGGCGCAGGTCGGTGAAGGCCGCCGACACCGTGTTGGCGTGCAGCTTCAGCCGTCGCGCCAGCGCGCGCACGCTGGGCAGGCGCTGGCCCGGCGCCAGTTCGCCCGACAGGATCTTCATCTGGAGCTGGCGGGCGAGCTGGGCGCGCACGCTCAGCCCGCCCTTGCGCGACGTCATGCGGACGAGGTCCATGGTCTTCGCCGCGATTATGCGCCCGCGCCGGAAGGCACGATTAGAATGCGCCCGTGCGTCGTCCCGACTCCGCCACCCCCGCCCGCCGCCGCGCTGCTTCCGCTGCATTGCGCGACGCCCGGGCGTGAGCCGCGCCGTGGCCGCGTCGGAGCCCCGGCTGTGGGGCTGGGGCCGGGTGCCGGCGCCGGGGCGCGAGCAGCGCTCGGAGGACCTCGAGGCGCTGACCCGCGACGCCGTGCTCTCGCGCGGCCTGGGCCGCTCCTACGGCGATTCCGCACTGCCGCCGCCGTCGCACCCGGTCGTCGCCGGGACGACGCTCGCCGACCGCATCCTCGCCTTCGATCCCGCGAGCGGGCGCTTGCGCGCCGAGGCGGGCCTGACCCTGCGCGAGGTGGTGCGCGTGTTCCTGCCCCGCGGCCTGTTCCCGCCGGTCACGCCGGGAACGCAGTACGTCACGCTCGGCGGCATGGTCGCCTCCGACGTGCACGGCAAGAACCACCACGTCGACGGCACCATCGGCCGCCACGTCACGGCGCTCAAGCTGCGGGTGGCGTCCGGCGAGATCGTGGAATGCACGCCGGAGCGCGAGAGCGAGCTGTTCCGGGCGACCGTCGGTGGCATGGGCCTGACCGGCCACATCCTCGAGGTCGAGTTCGCGCTGCGGCGGGTGCCGAGCCCGTGGATCCTGGGCGAGACCGAGCGTATCCCGAACCTCGAGGGCTTCGTCGACGGCCTCGAGGCCGCCGCCCGCGAGTGGCCGATGACGATGGGCTGGATCGACTGCCTGTCGCGCGGCGAGTCGCTCGGCCGCGGCATCCTCTACCGCGGGCGCTGGGCGACGCCGGACGAGGCGCCGCGCCGCGCGCCGCGGCCCAAGTCGCGCTTCACGGTGCCGTTCGTGATGCCCGAGTGGCTGCTCGGCCCGCTGACGGTGCGCACCTTCAACTTCTTCAACTACCACCAGCACGTGCCGCGGGTGCGGCGCGGGATCGTGCACCCCGAGGCGTTCTTCTACCCGCTCGACATGCTGCTCGAGTGGAACCGGCTGTACGGCCCGCGCGGCTTCACCCAGTACCAGTGCGTGCTGCCGCGCAGCGCGGGCCGCGGCGCGGCGCGGCGCTTCCTCGACGTGCTCTCGGCCCGCGGCGGCGCCTCGTTCCTGTGCGTCATCAAGGACTGCGGCGAGGAGGGCGCGGGCCTGCTGTCGTTCCCGCGGCCCGGCATCTCGATCGCGCTCGACATCGCGCTGCGCGACGACACCCAGGCACTGGTCGACGCCCTCAACGAGGCCGTGATCGCCGAAGGAGGCCGCGTGTACCTGACCAAGGACTCGCTGACCCGCCCGGAGCACTTCCGGGCGATGGAACCCCGGCTCGAGGAGTTCCTGCGCGTGCGCCGCAAGTGGGACCCCGAGGGCCGGCTGCGCAGCGCGCAGTCGGTGCGGCTGTTCGGGGACCGGCCGTGAAGGCGGCGATCCTCGGCGCGACCCGCGGCATGGGCCGCGCCCTGGCACGGGCGATGGCCGAGCGGGGCGACACGCTGTGCCTGCTGGGCCGGGACGTCGCGGACCTCGAGAAGAGCGCGCGCGACGCGGAGGCCCGCGGCGGCCACGCGGCCGGCGCGTTCGCGGTCGCGGAGTGCGACCTCGAGCGGCCCGAGACCTTCGCTCCCGCGCTCGACGCCGCGGAGAAGGCGCTGGGCGGGCTCGACGCGGTGATCGTCACCGCCGGCATGTTCGCGACCCAGGACCGGCTGGAGGCGGACGCCGAGCTGGCGCGGCGCCTGCTCGTCGTCGACTTCGCGCACACCGTCGCCTTCTGCGAGGAGGCGCGAAAGCGGTTGCTCGCCCGCGGCGGCGGCACGCTGTGCGTGTTCTCCTCGGTGGCCGGCGAGCGCGGCCGCAAGCCCGTGGCGATCTACGGCGCGGCCAAGGCCGGCCTCACCCGCTATCTCGAGGCGCTCGACCACAAGTACCGCGCCGCGGGCCTGCGCACGGTGTGCGTCAAGCCGGGCTTCGTGAAGACGGGCATGACCGAGGGCCTGAAGCCGCCGCCGTTCGCGGGCGAACCCGAAGACGTCGCGCGCACGGTGCTCTCGGCGATCGACTCCGGCAAGCCGGTCGTCTACGCGCCGCCGATCTGGGCGCTCGTGATGCTCGTGATCCGCAACCTGCCGCGCTTCGTGATGCGCCGCATCCAGTTCTAGCGGTGCGCGCGGTCCGCGCCTGGGTCGCGGCCCACCCGTGGACGGCGCGGGCGCTGCTCTACGGAAGCGCGATCCTGCTGGGCCTGCCGTGGGCCTTCTCGGTGGTGATGACGGGCACGATGCGGCGGCCGGCCGAGCCGCTGCCCGCCGGGTGGAGCGAGGTGGCGCTGCGCAGCGCGGACGGCCTCGCCCTGCGGGCGGCGCTGCGCGCGGGCGACCCGGCGCGGCCGGCGTTCGTGATCGCTCACGGGCTCGGCGACACGCTCGACAGCTTCCTGCCGCTCGGCAGCGCCTTCGCGACGCGGAGTCACACGGTGCTGGCGGTCGACCTGCGCGGCCACGGCGGCAGCGAAGGCGGGCTGACGACGCTCGGCGGCCTCGAGCAGCGCGACGTGACGGCCGGCATGGAGCACCTCCGGCAGCAGGGCCTGGCGCGGAGCGGCCTCGTGCTGTTCGGCTTCTCGATGGGTGCCGTCGCGGCGCTGCACGCGGCGGCGGACCAGCCCGACGTGAAGGCGGTGGTCGCCGAGTGCCCCTACGACACCTACCGCGACACGATCGCCCACCACGCGAAGCTGTTCTACGGACTGCCGCGCTGGCTGCCGCTGATCCCGATGGCGATCCGCGTCGCCGAGTGGCGGGCGGGCTTCGACGCCGACGCGATCGACTCGCTCGCGGCCGCGCGGCGCATCCGCGCCCCGCTGTTCCTCATCGTCGACGGCCTCGACCGGCGGATGCCGGAGAGCGTGGTGCGCCGCATCCTCGACGCCCATCCCGGGCCGAAGGAACTGTGGGTCGCGGACGGCGTCGACCACGTCGGCGCCCAGTTCCACGCGGAGTACCCGGCCCGGGTGGCCGCCTTCCTGACCACGGCGGCCGTCTGGACGGCCCCGTGAACGCCCCGTTCGTCGTCCACACCGGCGCCCACAAGACGGGCACGACAGCCGTGCAGGCATGGCTCCAACGCGAGCGGGAGGCTCTGAAGGCGTGCGGCATCCTGGTTCCCGCGACCGGCGTCGGCGGCGTCGGAAACCACGCGCCGCTGATCCGCGCCATGGCCGAGGCTCCCGACTTCCCGGCGGCGGAGGCCGCGAGGCTGCGGGAGGCGCTGCGAATCGAGGTCGCGGCGCACCCGCAGCACACGGTGGTGATCTCCGCCGAGCACGTGGAGACGCCGCGTTGCCGCCCGCTGCTGCCCCGGCTGGCGCTGGCGATCCGCGAGTTGGGTCGCGAGCCGATCGCCGTCTTCGGTTGTCGCGAACAGGGCGCGCTCCTGAACTCGCGCCACGCCCAGCGCCGCAAGGCCTTCCTGCCCGTGCGTCCGTTCGAGCGCTTCGTCGCCGCTGCGCTCGCGCGGCGCAGCGGCGACTGGCAGGGCTGGGCCGCCCGCCTGCGGGCCGCCGGGTTTGCGGTGGCGGCCTTCGCCTACACGGAGGCCGTGAAGAGGGCGGGCGTCGTGTCGGCGTTCGCACGAGTGCCCTCGCTCGCCGCAGCCGCGGCGCTCGCGGCACGGGCGCCGCGGGACGAGGTCAACGCCAGCCTCGGGAGCCAGGGCCTGGTCCTCGCCGACGTCGTGCGGGCGCGCGTCGCGGCCCGCCGCCGCCCGCTGGGCGCGGGCCACCGGGGCCCGCTTCGCAGGCTGGTGACGCGGCAGGCCGCGGCCTGGCAGGACACACCGTTCAACGGGCTCGGCGCCGAGCAGGCGCAGGCGGTGCGTGCGCACTTCGCGGAGGGCAACCGCGCCTTCGCCGAGCGCTACCTGGATCGCCCCTGGGACGAGTTGTTCCCCGAGCCGCAAGTGTGGCCCGCCGTGTCGCCGTCGACGCTCGAAGACCTCGACCCGGCGCGGCGCGAGGCGGTGCTGCGGGCGGCGGACGAGGTACTGCGGCACGCCGACACCCGCGGAATCTGGTCTCGGGTCGTCAGCGACCGAGGTCGCGCGCGCTCTTTCCGGCGATCCCCCAGTTCTCGCGGGGAACCTCCTGGATGACCACGCGGATCGCCTCCTTCGGGGCGTCGGCCGCCTCGTGCAGGGCCTGGGTCACCTTCTCGATCACGGCTCGCTTCTGGTCTTCGCTGCGGCCTTCCAGCAGGTAGACGTGGGCGATCGGCATCGGCGCGCTCAGGCCGCGTGGAACACGGCGGTGAAGTGGCAGGCCGTGCCGGCCAGCACGAACAGGTGCCACACGAGGTGGCCGTAACGCAGGCGCTTCCAGGCGTAGAAGCGGGCGCCGACGCTGTAGGCGATGCCGCCCGCGACGAACCACGCGAAGCCCGCGGGCGGCAGCCGCTCCCACAGCGGGCGCAAGGCGACGGCGCCCGCCCAGCCCGTGGCCAGGTACAGGGCGAGCGAGACCCGCGGGTGGCGCTGGCGATCGAGCAACTCGAAGAGGATGCCCGCCCCGGCCAGCGTCCACACGACGGCCAGCACCGGCCCGTCCCACGGCGGGCCCAGCACGCCGGTGGCGAACGGCGTGTAGGTGCCGGCGATCACCCCGTAGATCGCGCAGTGGTCGAACACGCGGAACGCGTTCCTGGCGCGCCCCGGCGGCAGGCCGTGGTACAGCGTGGAGCCGGCGTAGAGCAGCGCCACGCTGGTCGCGAACACGAGGCTGCCGAGCAGGAAGGAGACCCGGCCGCGGGAGGCGGCGAGGGCGATCAGGAACGGCGCCGTCGTCAGCACCCCGACCAGGCCGACGCCGTGGCTCAGGCAGTTCGCGAGTTCTTCGCCGCGGGACGGAACCCGCTCGGCGGCCAGCGCGCTCATCGGACCTCCATGCTAACGCCGCGGGGCATGACATCCGTCACCCGCCCGCGCTGACCCCCTCCACTACCGCCGGCGCCGCCGTGGGCGCACCTTCTTCGGCAGCGCGGGAGGCGATTCGCATGGCGACGGCAGTGACGAGGGAGGCGGGCACGCGGCGGCCGGTGGTCGCGCGGCTCGCGGGCGTCAGCAAGAGCTTCGGGGCAGTGCGGGCGCTGGGCCCGCTCGACCTGGAGTTGCGGCAGGGCGAGGTCACGGCGCTGCTGGGACCCAACGGCGCCGGCAAGACCACGAGCGTGCGGCTGCTGCTCGGGCTGTGCGCGCCGAGCGCCGGCAGCGTCCGGGTGTTCGGGCGCGACCCGCGACAGCCCCAGAGCCGGCACCGGGTCGGCGCGATGCTGCAGGTGGCGCGGGTGCCGGAGACCCTGAAGGTGCGCGAGCACGTCGCGGCGTTCGCCAGCTACTACCCGGCCCCGCTGCCGGTCGGCGAGGCGCTGGCGGCCGCTGGCCTCGAGCGGCTGGCGGAGCGGCCGTTCGGCGCGCTCTCCGGCGGCGAACGGCAGCGGCTGCTGTTCGCGCTGGCGCTGGTCGGCGACCCCGACCTGCTCTACCTCGACGAGCCGACGGTCGCGCTCGACGTCGAAGGCCGCCGCGCGTTCTGGGGCCACGTGCGGGCGCTGGCGGCGCGCGGCAAGACGATCCTGCTCACGACCCATTACCTCGAGGAGGCGGACGCCCTCGCCCAGCGCGTGGTCGTGCTCGACCGCGGCTGCGTCGTCGCGGACGGCACCCCTGCCGAGATCAAGCGCCGCGCGTCCGGCCGCCGCGTGCGGGTGGTGACGGGGCTCGGCGACGACGCGCTGGTGGCGCTGCCCGGCGTGCGGGAACTGCAGCGACAGGAGGCCCGCGTGGAGATCCTGACCGACGCGCCTGACGCGCTCGTGCGCGCGCTGCTGGCGGCCGACCCGGAGGCCTCCGAGCTGGAAGTGGCGGGCGCGGGGCTCGAGGAGGCGTTCCTGGCACTGACCGGCCGCGGGCCGGAGGGAGGCGGACGATGAGCGCGACGGCGGCCGAGTGGATGGCCCTCGAGCAGGGCGTGGCGATGAGCAGCGGACGGCGCCTGCGCATGTTGTGGGTCGAGACGCGGCTCGAGTTCCTGAAGCTGCTGCGGATGCCCGCCTTCTTCGTCCCCACCGTGACCTTCCCCGCGTTCTTCTATCTGCTGTTCGGGCTCTCGCTCGGCAGCCGCGGCGTGGGCGGCCTGTCGATGTCGACCTACCTGCTCGCGAGCTACGGCGCCTTCGGCGCGATGGGCGTGGCACTCGGGGCCTTCGGCATCGGCTACGCGATGGAGCGCGGCCAGGGCTGGCTGACGCTCAAGCGCGCCTCGCCGCTGCCGCCGCTCGCCTACTTCGGCGCCAAGCTGGCGGTGTCGCTGGCGTTCGGCTTCGTCGTGTTCGCCCTGCTCGCGCTGCTCGGCGTGACGCTCGGCGGCGTGGAGCTGACGGCCGGCACCTGGCTAAGGCTGACCCTGGCGGTAGTGCTGGGCGCGCTGCCCTTCTGCGCGTTCGGACTGCTGCTGGGCTCGCTGGGCAGCCCCAACGCGGCGCCGGCGCTGGTCAACCTCGTGCACCTGCCGATGGCGTTCCTGTCGGGGATGTGGATCCCGATCCAGGGCCTGCCGCCGACGCTGCGACAGGCCGCGCGCTTCCTGCCGGGCTACCACTACACGCAGCTCGCGCTGAAGCCGCTCGGCGCCGACCTCGGCCAGGCGGCCTGGCTCCACGTCGGCGTGCTGGCCGCCTTCGGCCTCGCCTGCCTGGCCGGGGCGGCCTGGCTGTGGTCGCGCGAGGAGTAGCTCACGTACCATCAGCCCGGTCATCCCGTGCGACTGCGCCTGCTCCCCGACGATCCCCAGCTCGGCTACACGCCGTTCGCGTGGCTCGTGTACGCGGCGCTCGTGCCCTTCTACCTGTATGCGCGGGGTGCGGGGCCGCTGGCCTGGGCCGCGAACCTGCTGGGGCTCGGCGCATTCCTGTTCCTCTACTTCCGCGGCTTCTGGTTCACCGGAAGGGCCGTGCTGCCGTACGCCGGGGGGCTGGTGGCGCTGGGCGCGCTCTTCGCGCCGTTCAACCCCGGCGCCTCGGCCTACTTCATCTACGGAGCGGCGTTCCTCGGGCCGGCGCTGCCGGCGGGGCTCGCGGTGCGCTGGCTGGCGCTGTTCGTCGCCATCGTCGGCCTCGAGGCGGCCCTGCTGCGGCTGCACCCCGGGGTGTGGGCGCCGGCCATCGTGGGCTCGCTGCTGGTGGGCCTCACCAACATCCACTTCGGCGAGGTGCGCCGCCAGAACGCGCGGCTGCGGCTCGCCCAGGAGGAGGTCGAGCGCCTGGCCCGCACCGCCGAGCGCGAGCGCATCGGCCGCGACCTGCACGACCTGCTCGGCCACACGCTGTCGCTGGTCACGCTCAAGGCGGAGCTGGCGCGGCGACTGGTCGAGCGCGACCCGCAGCGGGCGGCCCGCGAGCTGGACGACGTGCTGGGCGTCGCCCGTGGCGCGCTCGCGGAGGTGCGCCGCGCGGTGGCCGGCTTCCGCCAGCGCGACCTGCCCGCCGAGCTGGCCTCGGCGCGGCTGGCGCTGGAGGCCGCCGGCGTGGCCGTGGACGCGGACGCGCCCGCCATCGCGCTCGGTGCCGAGCGCGAGGCGGCACTGGCGCTGGCGCTGCGCGAGGCCGTCACCAACGTCGTGCGCCACGCGGGCGCCACCCGCTGCCGGATCGGGCTCGGCATCGCGGGCGGCGACGCGCGGCTGGTGATCGAGGACGACGGCCGCGGCGGGCCCGTGCGCGAGGGCAGCGGCCTGGCGGGGATGCGGGAGCGGATCGAGGCGCTCGGCGGACACCTCGTGGTCGACGGCCGCTCCGGGACCCGGGTCGAGGTCGTGCTCCCCGCCGGCGACGCCGACGCGCCGCGGGCGCTGCGGGCCGCGTGCTGAGGAGCCCGCGTTGAGCGGCGGCCCGTCCCGCGTCGAGGTGCGCCAGGGCAGCGGCGGCCTGGAGCTGCGCGTCGACGGCACCCTGGCCTCCGTGGTCGGCGCCGGCCACGGGGAGACGGGGCCGGTGTGGGCCGCGCTGGCGGCGCCGCTGCTGGCGCTGCCGCCGCAGCGCCGGCGCCGGGCGCTGATCCTCGGCCTCGGCGCCGGCGCCGCGGCGCGCCTGCTGCGCGCGCTCGAGCCCGGGCTCGAGATCACCGGCGTCGAGCTCGACGCCGACGTGCTGGCCGCCGCCCGCACCCACTTCGGCCTCGACGCCCTGGGCATCGAGACGGTGCACGCCGACGCCGTCGAGTACGTCCGGCACGAGCGCCGGAGCTTCGACCTGGTCGTCGAGGACCTGTTCGTCGGACCCAACCGCTCGATCCACAAGCCGCCGGCGCTGTGGGAGGGCGGCTACCGCGCGGCCTGGGCGCGGGTCGCCGCGGGTGGCGTGCTGGCCGCGAACACGATCCACGAGGGCCCGCGGGTGCGACGCGCGCTCGCCGCCGTCGCGCCGGTCCCGCTCCACGTCGGAGTGCGTCGCTACTACAACCGCATCTACCTGGCGGGCCACGCGCTCCCGGGCGTGGCCGAGCTGCGCCGGCGCCTGGCCGCCGAGCCGCTGCTTCGCCGCCACCTGCCGCAGCTCGCGCTGCGCACGCTCGCGCCGTGATCCGCGTCGTGCTCGCCGAGGACCAGGCGATGGTGCTCGGCGCGCTGGCCGCGCTGCTCGAGATCGAGGCCGATCTCGAGGTCGTCGGCCGCGCCGCCGACGGCGCTCAGGCTCTCGCGCTGTGCGAGGAGCTGCGCCCCGACGTGCTGGTCACGGACATCGAGATGCCCGGGCTGCCGGGGCTGGAGCTGGCGGCGGCAGTGAAGGCGAAGGGCCTGCCCACGCGGGTGCTGATCCTGACCACGTTCGCTCGCCCCGGCTACCTGCGCCGTGCGCTGGACGCCGGCGCCTCGGGCTACCTGCTCAAGGACGCGCCCTCGGCGCAACTCGCCGACGCGGTGCGGCGGGTCGCCGCCGGCCTGCGCGCGGTCGACCCCGAGCTGGCTGCGGAGGCGTGGAGCGAGGCGTGCCCGCTGACCGAGCGCGAGCGCCAGGCGCTGCGCCTCGCCGCGCTGGGCCGCAGCGCGCCCGACATCGCGGGCGAACTGGGGCTGTCGGAGGGCACGGTCCGCAACTACCTCTCCGAGGCGATCGGCAAGCTGGGGGCGGCCAACAGGATCGAGGCCGCGCGCATCGCCCGCGACAAGGGCTGGCTGTGATGGCGGCGCGGCGCGAGCGGTTGCTGGCCACGAGCGGCGCGCTCGCGCTGGCCGCCTTCGCGCTGCGCGAGGCGCTCTTCGGCGGTCGTGCGCTGTTCGAGCGCGACCTGGAGACGCTCTTCTACGGCCGCGCCGAGGTGCTGCGCCGCAGCGTCGTCGAGGGCGTGCTGCCGCTGTGGAACCCCTTCCCCGCCTTCGGCGAGCCGCTGCTCGCGCTGGGTGTCACCCAGGTGCTCTATCCGCCCGCCTGGCTGGCGCTCGTCCTGGCGCCGCAAGCCGCGTGGGCCCTCTCGGCCGCGCTGCACCTCGCGTTCACCGGGCTCGGCCTGTTCCTGCTCGCGCGGCGGCTGGGCCTGTCGACCGCCGCCAGCGGCCTCGCGGCCGCGGCCTGGGCGGGCGGCGACGCGCTGCTCTCGGCGATCAACATGCCGAACCTGTTGACCGGCGCCGCGTGGCTGCCGTGGGCCGGCCTCGCCGCGACGCGACTGGGCTCGCCGCGCGGCCCGCTGTGGCTGGCCGCGGCGCTCGCCGCGCCGCTGCTGGCGGGCTCGCCGGAGGCGTTCCTGATGTGCGTGGCCGTGGCTCTCGGCGCGGCCGGGCTCGAGGCGACTCGGGCCGACGCGCGCCGGCGCCTCGCGCGGCTCGGCCTCGCAGCCGGCCTCGGCCTCGGACTCGCGGCCGCGCAGTGGGTGCCGACGCTCGCGCTCGCCCAGCGCTCGGCACGGGCGACGCTCGGCGAGCGCGCCCAGGGCTACTGGTCGCAGCATCCCGCGGGTCTCGCGACGCTGGCGCTGCCTGTCGTCCTCGACGAGCTGCCGCTCGCCGAGCCGTGGCGGCGCGCGCTGTACGAGAACCGCGAGCCGTTCCTGCCGTCCATCTACCTGGGCGCTCTCGTGCTCCCGCTGTCGCTGGCCGGGCTGGCGTCGGCGCCGCGCCGGCCGCGCCTGGCGCTCGCCGCCCTGGCGCTGGGCGCGACGGCCGTCGCGCTCGGCAGGCACCTGCCCGCCTTCGACCTGTGGAGCGGCCTGCCCGGCCTCTCCGGCCTGCGCTTTCCCTCGAAGGCCCTCGAGCTGGTCGCGTTCGCGCTGGCGCTGCTCGCGGGCTTCGGCCTCGACGCCCTGCGCCGGGCCCGGGCTGTGCGCCTTCGGCAGGCCGCCGCGGCGACGATGGCGCTGATCGGCCTGCTCGCGCTGTGGGCCGCGCAGCCGGGAGCCGGCGCGTGGCACGCGCTGCTGGTCCCGCCCGAGGCGCTGGGCCACCCGTGGACGCGGTCGGCCGCCTTCCTCGCGACGCTGCGCGCGCTGGCCGTCGCCGGCGCCGCGGCGCTCGCCGGGGCGGCGCTGGTCCTGCGCGCGGACCGCCGCGGCGCAGCGGTCGCGCTCGCTGCCGTCGCCGCGCTCGAGGCTGTCGCGAGCGTCGACGGCCTCAACGCCACGGCTTCGGCCGAGGCTTTCGCGTGGCGCACGCCGGCGCTGGCGCCGGTGCCCGCGGAGCGGCCGAACCGCGTCTACGCGATCGACTATCCCGACTCCGAGTCGCTCCGGCTGCTGGGCCGCTCCAGCTACCGGACGGTGCCGCTCGACGCCCCGGCGGACGGACGGCTGCTGCTCGGCCGGCTCTACCCCGTCGCCGACCTCGGCGCCGGCGCCCTCGGCCGCGAGGGCTTCCCGCTCGACGTGCCGCAACTGCGCTCCGCCGAGGCGACACGCTGGCTGCGCAGCCTCGAGCGCAACCTCGCCACGCCCGCGTTCCCGCGCCTGCTGCGGCTCTCGGGCGCCGACTTCCTGCTCTCGCTGCACGCGCCGGGCCCCGGTTTCACGCCGCTGGCCGAAGCGCGCGGCGTGCACGAGACCGTCAAGCTCTCGCGGGTCGAGGACGCCCTGCCACGCGCGTTCGCCGTGGCCGGCGTGCGCCACGCGGAGGGCCAGGCGGCGTTCGACGCCCTGGTCTCGCCCTCGTTCGACCCGCTCGGCGAGGTGGTGCTGCCACCGGGAAGCCCCGTGGCGCCGGCGCCGGGCGCGCTCGCGGGCGAGGTGAGCGCGCTCGACCTCGGCCTCGACCGCGTGACGCTCGAGGCGACCCTCGAGCGGCCGGGCCTGGTCGTCCTGCTCGAGGCCTGGGACCCCGGCTGGACGGCGACCGTCGACGGCGTCCCGGCGCCGCTGCTGCGCGCGAACCTCGTCTTCCGCGCCGTCGCGGTGCCCGCGGGTCGCCACCTGGTGGAGATGCGCTACCGGCCGCGTGAGGTCGTGCGCGGCCTCGTCCTGTCCGGGCTCGCGATGGCGGCGCTGGTCGCGCTCGCCGCCCGTCGTGCCCGGGTGGCCCCCGGGGCGGGCGAAGCGGCGCGCGGCTGAAGGCTCAGCCGATCTCGAGCTGCTTCGGCACCCGCGTCAGGTTGCGCGAGCCGGTCTTCGTCACCAGCGCGACGTCCTCGATCCGCACCCCGCCGAGGCCGAGGTAGTACAGGCCCGGCTCCACCGTGACGACGTGGCCGGCCTGCAGCACGTCGGGCCGCTTGCCGATCGAGGGCGCCTCGTGGATCTCGAGGCCCAGGCCGTGGCCGGTGCCGTGGAAGAAACCCTGCATCCGGCCGTCCTTCACGCCCGTGCGGTAGCCGCGCGACTCGAACAGCGCCTGGATCGCCTGGTGGATGTCGTTGCCGGCGGCACCCGGCTTCACCCGCGAGTGGCCGAGCTTCACGCCCTCGTGGACGAGCGCGTAGACCTCCTTGAGCCGCTCCGAGGCGCGGCCGCGCACGACGGTGCGGGTCATGTCGCCGAAGTAGCCGGTCGACTCCGAGCGCGGGAAGATGTCCATCACCACCGGCTGGTTCGCGCGGATCGGGGCGTGGCCGACCTCGTGCGGGTCGACCGCCTCGTCGCCCGGCGCGCAGATCGTCCGCGCCGGCATGCAGCCAAGGGCGAGGATGCGCTGGTTGACCACGGTGCGCAGGTCGTCCGCCGTGAAGCGGCGGCCGTCCCGCCGCAGGTACCCGTCGCGGCCGATCACGCAGGCGCGCAGCGCCTCGATGCCGGCCTGGAGCCCCGCCTCGGCGGCGCGCAGCGAGGCCTCGATCGCGCGCACCTCGTCGGGCCGCTTGAGCGCACGCTCGGGCCAGAACGGCTCGGGCGCCGGCACGCAGTCGATCCCGCGCTGCGCGAGTTCGTGCGCGAGGCCGAGCGGGAACTGGCGCGGCACCCGCGCCCGCTTCACCCGCAGCTTGCGCAGCACCAGCGCGATCACGTCCGCGACCGGCGCCTGTCCGCGCGGCTCCAGCTTCCGCGCGAACTCCATCCACGCCAGCACCCGGCAGTCGCGGGCCGTGGCGCGGGCGCGGTCGAACTCGAGGTCGCTGGCGGTGATCGTGCGCTCCCCCCGGACCTCGACGAACAGGAACGGGTCCGGGGCCATGAAGCCGGTCGCGTACAGCAGGTCGGCGTCGTGCTCGGAGGCAGCGTAGTGGAGGCGGGCGTGGGGCAGCTTCTTCATGGTGGGTCGGCGGGTCCGGGCGCGGGCGCGGCCGCAAGGGGGCGCCCGAGCGTCAGCAGCAGGGCCAGGCCGCAGATCCCCGCCGCGTAGTGGAAACGGTCGCGCCACGGGTCCCACCACTCGCGCGAGTGGGCCGCGGCCAGGCAGGCGAACAGGGCGACGAGCGGCAGCACGCGCCAGTCGCGGCGCCGCACGAAGTCGACGAGCGCGGTCGCGGTGGCGGCGAGGAAGAACGCGGTCACGCCGGGGCGATCTCGACCAGCGCGTCGTAGAAGACGGGGCCGCCGCCCATGTCGGTCAGCTCCTGGCTGGTGACCGCGTTGGCGTTGCGGCCGCCGGGGCACAACTTCGGCCACCAGATCGACAGCCCGACCACGAGGCCGCGCCGGGCGGCGTCCGAGACCCGCGCCTTCGCCTCGAACGCGCCGCGGTCGTTCCAGACACGGATCGGCTCGCCGTCGCGGATGCCGCGGGCCGCGGCGTCGTCGGGGTGGATCGTCAGGAACGGCTCGCTCTCGCGGCGCACGAACGTGGGCTGCGCCGAGAAGGTCGAGTTCAGGAAGTGGTGGGCGGGCGGCGAGATGAACGCGAGCGGGTAGCGCTTCGTCAGCTCCGGGTTGGTGACCGGGCTTTCCCGGGGCGGCACGTAGCCCGCGAGCGGGTCGAGCCCGCTCGCGGCGAGCGAGGGCGCCAGCAGCTCGCACCTGCCCGACGGCGTCGGAAAGCCTCCCTCGGCGAACGGAGCCCACTCGGCGGGCACCGACAGCCGCGCGCGGCCCTGCCTCTTCAGGCGGTCGAAGTCGAGCCCGGCGAGCCGCGGGTCGTCCCAGTCGAGGGCCCGGCGCGCGAGGTCCTCGTCGGACTCGAAGAAGCAGGGGTCGTCGAGGCCCATCGCCCGCGCCAGGCGGCGGAACAGCTCCGTGTTGGAGACCGCCTCGCCCAGCGGCGCGATCGCGGCCTTGCTCCACGAGAGGTAGAGGTGGCCGTAGGCCTTGTGCAGGTCGTCGTGCTCGAGCGTCGTCGTCGCCGGCAGCAGGTAGTCGGCGTAGTCGGCGGTGTCGGTCTGGAACAGGTCGTGGACGACGACGAACAGGTCCTCGCGGGCGAGCCCCTTCAGCACCTGTTCCTGCTCGGGCGCGACGGCCGCGGGATTCGAGTTGTAGACGAACAGCGCCTTGACCGGCGGGTCGACAAGGGGGTCGTTCAGCAGCCGCCCGAGCAGGCTCATGTTCAGTGTGCGGGTGCCGGGCGGGCTCAGGTCAGGCCGCTCGAGCGCGTCGGTGCGCACCGGGAACGTGCCCGAGGTGGAGAGCAGGGCGCCGCCGCCGACGTCCCGCCAGGCGCCGGTCACGGCCGGCAGGCAGGCGACGGTGCGCACGGCCATGCCGCCGCCCGCGTGGCGGTTGAGGCCGTAGTTGAGGCGGATCGCGGAGGGGCGGGTCGTCGCGTACTCGCGGGCGAAGGCCTCGATCGCGGCGGCCGCGACGCCGGTCTCGCGCCCGGTGCGCTCCGGGTCCCACTCGCGGGCGCGGGCCTCCAGCTCGGCGTGGCCCGTCGTGTACCGCTCGAGGTAGTCGCGGTCGGCGAGGCCGTCGCGGAAGATGACGTGCATCATCCCGAGCGCGAGCGCCGCGTCGGTGCCCGGCCACGGCGCGAGGTGCAGGTCGGCCTTCTCCGCGGTCCTGGAGCGGTACGGGTCGATCACGACGAGCCGCGCACCTGCCCGCCGCGCGCGCTCGACGAACGGCCACAGGTGCACGTTGGAGCTGACGACGTTGGCGCCCCAGGCGACGATCAGCCGCGCGCGGCCGAGCTGCTCCGGGTCGAGGCCGATCGAGCGCCCGATCGTCGCCTTCCAGCCGGCGGCGCCCGCCGAGGCGCAGATGGTGCGGTCCAGCTTGCTGGCCCCGATCGCGTGGAAGAAGCGGCGGTCGAGGCTGCCGTACGAGAGCAGGCCCATGTTGCCGGCGTACGAGTAGGGCAGGATCGACTGCGGCCCGTGCTCGCGGGCGAGCTCCGAGAGCCGCTGCGCGATCTCGGACAGCGCGCGCTCCCAGCTCACCCGCTCGAAGCGGCCTTCGCCCTTCCTGCCCACCCGCTTCATCGGGAACAGCACGCGGTCCGGCGCGTACACGCGCTCGAGGTAGTGGTTCACCTTCGCGCACAGGAAGCCCTGGGTGAAGGGGTCGTCGGGGTCGCCGCCGAGCGAGGTGGCGCGGCCGCCTTCGACGGTGACGGCCATCGAGCAGGTGTCCGGGCAGTCGTGGGGGCACACGACCTTCAGCACGCGGCGCTGCAGCATCCCTTCGATCCTAACCCCGCGACCGCGCCGGCCCCGAACGCGCGAGGCGCTTCGCCGCAGCCGGCTTGCGCCGCGCGCGGGCGGCGACCGCACGCGGGCGCTTGCGGGCCAGCTCCTGCAGCAGCTCGGCCGCGGGCATCGCCTCGCCCAGCAGGAAGCCCTGAACCTCCTCGCAGCCGTGGCGGGCCAGGAAGCGGAGCTGGCGGCCGTTCTCGACGCCTTCGGCCACCACCCGCAGCTTGAGCGAGTGGGCCATGCGCACGACGGCGGAGACGATCGCCGCGTCGTCGGCATCACCCGGAACGCCGGCCACGAACGAGCGGTCGATCTTGACGGTGTCGATGGGCAGCCGTTTCAGATACGACAGCGAGGAGTGCCCGGTGCCGAAGTCGTCGACGGCCGCGCGGATGCCGCGCTCGCGCAGCGCGCTCAGCACCTCGACCGTGGCCGCCACGTTCTGCATGGCCAGGCTCTCGGTGATCTCCAGTTCCAGAAGCCGCGGGTCGGCTCCGCTCTCGGACAGCGCACGATCGACCGAGCGCACGAGGTCCTGGCGCTGGAACTGGCGCGGCGAGAGGTTGACCGCGATGCGAAGCCCGCCCGCCACCCGCGACAGCCGCGCGAGCGTGGCGCACGCCTCGCGCAGCACCCACTCGCCGATCGGCACGATCAGGCCCGACTCCTCGGCGACCGGGATGAACTCCGCCGGCGGCACCAGCCCGCGGCCCGCGACCCGCCAGCGCAGCAGCGCCTCGGCGCCGACGACCCGGCGCCGCTTCAGCTCCACGAACGGCTGGTAGCGCAGCTCGAACTCGCCGCGCTCCAGCGCCTGGCGCAGCGCGTTCTCCAGGTTGAGCCGCTCCTGGGCGCGCACCGTCATCGCCCGCGTGAAGAGCTGGTAGTTGGAGCGGCCCGCCTCCTTCGCGCGGTACATCGCGTTGTCGGCGTTCTTGAGCAGGGTCTCGGTGTCCTGGCCGTCGTCGGGATACAGGCTGATGCCGATGCTGGCCTGGACGTGCAGCCGGTGCCCGTCGAGCTCGAACGGGGTCGAGAGCGCCTGCAGCAGCTTCTCCGCGACCTTGGCCGCGTCTTCGGGCTGCGCCAGCGGCTCGAGCAGCAGCGTGAACTCGTCGCCGCCGACGCGGGCCACGGTGTCGCCCTCGCGCAGGCACGCGGCCAGCCGCCTGGCGACGCCCTCGAGCAGCCGGTCGCCCGCCGAGTGGCCGAGCGTGTCGTTGATCCGCTTGAAGTGGTCGAGGTCGAGGAACACCACGCCCAGCGTGCGGCCGGTGCGGTGGGCGTGGGCCAGCGCCTGGCTGAGCCGGTCGCGGAACAGCAGCCGGTTGGGCAGCCCGGTCAGCGTGTCGTGGTAGGCCTGGTACGAGATCAGCTCCTCGGCGGCCTTGCGCTCGGAGATGTCGCGCGACACCGCGACCACCTCGCGCGGCTCGCCGTCGGGGCCGAAGATCGCCTGGCTCGTGGTTTCGAACCACACGGTCCCGCCGTCCTTGCGCCGCACCCGCCACGTCGTCACCACCGGCTCGGCGCCGAGCAGCCGCTGGCGCTCCTGGGCGAGCCGCTCCACCTCCTCCTCGTGCACGAAGGCGGCGGGCGGACGCCCGACCATCTCCTCCGGCTCGTAGCCCAGCAGCCGGCGGCAGGCCGGGGACGCGTAGAGGATGGTCCCGTCCGGAGCCTGGCGCGAGATCAGGTCGGTCGAGTTCTCCGTCATCAGGCGGTAGCGTTCTTCGGAGGTGCGCAGCGCCTCCTCGGCGAGCCGCCGGTCGGTGACGTCGCGCTGGGTGCCCCAGGCCCGGGTCAGGCGACCGTCCTCGACGACGCCCACCAGGTTGTTGAGGCGGTGGCGCACGCCGCCGTCCGCGCCGCGCTCCAGCGTCTCGCCGTCGGCGAGGCGCAGGCCGCCGTCGAAGAAGCGGGCGATCAGGGCGCGGCCGCGAGCCTCGCGCAGCGGCAGCACGTCGGCCAGCCGCCGCCCCAGCACCTGTTCGCCGCTCTCGCGGTCGTGGTGGCGGGCGAACGCCTCGTTGCACTCGGCGAGGTAGGCGCGGTCGAGGAAGGCGTCGACGCGGGACTCGAGCGGCCCCTCGAGCGCGACTGGCGGCAGCAGCTCGCAGCGCCAGATGCCCTCGGTGGAGTGGTCGACGAAGGCCCGGTAGCGCTCGCGGCCCTGGCGCAGCGCGTCCTCGGTGATGCGGCGCTCGGTGACGTCGACGTCCATGCAGCACACGGCGGGGGCGCCTGCGAAGGCGGGCAGCGGGAACATGCTCGAGTGCACGAAACGCAGCGCGTGGTCCCTGCGCCGCACGGTCCACTCGTTGGGAGGCTCGGCCTCGCCGGTCGCCAGCAGCCGCGAGATCAGCGCCTCGAACTCCGCGCGATCTTCGGGGCGGATGATCAGCTCCTGCATGCGCTGGCCCAGCGCTTCCGCGGCGGTCCAGCCGTAGAGCGCCTCGGAGGCCGGGTTCCACAGCCGCACCCGCCCCTCCGCGTCGTAGATCTGGACCGCGACCGACGGCGTGTGGGTGACGATCGCCTCCAGCGCGCCGCGCAACCCGGCGCTGTCACGCTCGGCTTCGACCTGGCGCGTGACGTCTTCGACCACGGCGTCCACCCAGGCCGGCCGCCCGCGGGCGTCGCGGGCCAGGGCCGCGTGGGTCTCGACCCAGGCACCGCTGCCGTCGGGACGCACGAGCCGCGCCCGCTGGCCGGTCGCGGTGCCGAGAGCCGTCACCCGCTCCATGAGCTTGCGTGGTTCCTCGGGGTCGAGGTGGACCGCCGCCAGTCCCTGCTCGCGCGCCTCGTCCAGCGTGGCGAAGCCGAAGAGCGCGAGCGCCGCGGGGTTCGCGAACACGAGCCGCCCCCCGAGGTCGGCACGCCAGACGCCGAGGGGCAGGTGCTCGACCAGGTCGCGCGGTTCCTTCATCCGCGGCGCACCACGATCACCGTCATGTCGTCGTGCTGCGGGGCGCCGGCGGCGAAGGCGTCGGCGGCCGCGATCAGGCGCTCGACCGCCGCGGCGGCCGGCAGCCCCGCGCAGGCGCGGAAGGCGTCGGCGAGCCGCGGCTCGCCCCACTCCTCGTCCGCCGGGTTCATCGCCTCGGAGATGCCGTCGGTGAAGCCGAGCAGGGCGTCGCCGGGGCGCAGGGTGGCTTCGCCTGCCTCGTACCCCGCGATCGGCAGCAGCCCGATCACGGGCCCGCCGACCTCGAGCCGCTCGATCTCGCCGCCTCCGGCCCGGAACACCATCGGCGCGTTGTGGCCCGCGTTGACGTAGGCGAGGCGGCCGTCACGCGGGTCGTACTCGCCGTAGAAGAACGTTGCGTAGCGGTTGGACGGCGAGGCGTCGTGGATCAGGCGATTCAGGTTGGCCATCAGCGTCGCGAGGTCGGCGCGGGCGCCGCCGATGGTCTGGCTGCGCAGCGAGGCCTGCAGGCTGGCCATCAGCAGCGCGGCCGGAATGCCCTTGCCGGAGATGTCGCCGATCGCGACGCCGACGCGGCCGTCGTCGAGGGCGAGGAAGTCGTAGTAGTCGCCGCCCACGCCGCGCGCGGGCCGGCAGTGGCCGGCCAGGTCGAGCCCCGGGGCCCGCGGCAGCTCGCGCGGGTAGAGCTGCTCCTGGACCTCGCGCGCGATCTCCACCTCGCGGGTGAAGCGCGCCCGCTGCGCGACCTCGGCGGCCACCTGCTCGGCGAGCTGCGCGTTGTGGAGTGCCAGCGCAGCCTGGGTCGCCACCGAGCGCAACAGCCGCACGTCGAGCGGCGAGTACGGCTCTTCGCTCTTCTTCGGCCCCAGCGCGAGGAAGCCGAGCAGGCCCGTGCGCGTCGCGAGCGGAAGCAGCAGCTCGGAGCCGAGCGCCTCGAGGTGCGGCCGCTCGGCCGCCGCCTCGGGCTGGTTGGCCCAGCTCTCGGGATCGTCGAGGTAGACCCGCGGCGGCTCCTTCGCCGCCGTGAGGCGGCGCGCGACCGGGCCGTCGGTGTCGAACGATGGCGGCGCACCCGCGTAGCCCACGGCGAACGCCGGCTGCAGGGCCGCGCCCTCGCGCAGCAGCACGGCCAGTCGCGAGGCGTGGAGCGCGTCGGAGAGCCGGCGTGCCAGGGTGTCGACCACCTTGCGCACGTCGACCAGCTCCTGCAGCTCGTCCGAGACCTCGCTCAGCAGCCGCTCGGCGTCGTACGCCTCGCGGAAGAAGCGGCGATCGAGCCAGCCCCGCAACCGCTCGCCGGCGCGCCCGAGAACTGCGGCGAACAGCACGCCGGTCGCGATCGCCTGGATCTTGCGCGGCCGGTTCAGCTCCGGGTCGAGGGCGAGCGCGAGCCCCGCGGTCAGCGCGAGCCCGATGCCGAGCGCCTGCAGCACGCGGATGCCGCGGCGCGCCAGCGCGTACTGCAGGCCCTGGCGCAGCACGACCGAGATCCCCATCGCGCGCTCGACGACGATCACGTAGGCGAGGGTCAGCGGGAGCAGCGCCAGCGCCAGCAGCGCCGGCACCATCAGCAGGGGGCTGACGGAGGCCCAGGACAGGCCGAACAGGCCGTTGGCCAGCACCAGCGGGAAGATCGGGAGCAGCGCCGCGGTCGCCCCGAAATTGAGCAGACGCAGGCGGCGCCGGTCGTCGGGGTCCTGGGTGGTCCCCATCCGGTAGCCGGTGATCGCGAAGAAGCTGCCGATCGCCACGTTGCTCAGCACGAAGCGCGGCAGCCGGGCCACCTGCAGCCAGCCGGCCAGCGCGCCCGCGAGGCGCGGGTGGTCGGCGTCGGCGACCGCGAGCAGCCCGAGCACCAGCACGTCGGCCGCCAGCGGCACGACCACGAGCCACTTGACCCAGGGGTGGCGCTGGTCGAGCGGCAGCCGGTCCGGAAAGCGCAGCGCGAACAGCAACAGCGCCAGCGGCCAGCTCGCGCCCAGCCCGTGGCGCCAGAACAGCGCCAGCGGCCGCAGCGGCTCGGGCCAGGCCGAGCGCTGGATCATCTCCAGCTCGCCCATCGCCGTGAAGCCGGTGAGCAGCAGGAGCAGCAGCCAGGCCAGCGGATCGCGCGGGCGCACCCAGGCGACGCCGAACCCGAGCGCGATCGCCAGCAGCGGAGACAGCAGCACCAGAACGATCAGCAGCGCCCGGTTGCCGCCGTCCAGCTCGGGGCGCGGCTGCAGAACCAGAGCGACGTCGCGCACGACGCCTTCGCGCGACACCTTCAGCCGCACCACGTCGCCGGCCCGCTTCGCGGCGACCGGAGCGCTCAGGCTGGCGCGGCCCTGCCAGGGCTCGCCGTCGACGGCGACGATCACGTCTCCCTCGGCCAGCCGGCCGGCGTGGGCGTCGGCCACCGAACGCACGCGGCCGCCGGCCTCGACCGACAGGCCCGCCCGCGGCAGCACGTCGGGGGCGCCCAGCAGCAGCCGCAACCCGTCGCGCAGCACCAGCGCCTGCTGGGCGAGGCACAGCGCGAGCAGGACGAGAAGGGCGGCGCGCCGCCCGTCGATTCCGGCGGTCCGCGGGAGCATGGGCGAAGCCGCGAGTTTAGCAGCCGGGATGCGCCGGCTCAGGGCAGTTCGAGGATCTCCGGCCGCCAGGCGCGGGGGCCGCTGGCGAGGCCGTGGAGGTGGCTCACCACCTCGACCCGGCGCGGGACCAGCTTCAGCAGCAGGTAGTCGGCGCTCTGCGCGCCCCCTTCGTAGAAGGGCGCCCACTCGGGCTTGAAGCGGGTGGCGAGCGTGGCGGGGTCGGTGACCCGCTCCGCGCGGCCGGCGAACGTGACGTAGCCGGGGCCCTTCGGGTCGAAGCAGGAGAGCGTGGCGCGCGGGTCGCGTGCCAGCTCGGCGACCTTGCGGGTCCCCTTGTGGGTGCCCATCCACGCGACGAGGTCCGCGTCGATCGGGAACACGTCCATCACCCGCGCCTGCAGCAGGCCGTCGACGCCCACGGTCGACAGCGTGCAGAAGCGGGCCGCGGCCGCGATCTCGCGCGCGGCGCGGCGCACCAGGGCGGGATCGGCCGGGGCCGCGGGCGGAGCCTGGGCCGCGGCGGCCGCGGCCGGCAGCAGCGCGAGCGCCAGAGCGGCGAAGCGGCGGCGCATCGATCTACGTCCCGTAGAGCCGGTCCCCGAAGTCGCCGAGGCCGGGCAGGATGTACTTGCGGTCGTTGAGCTGGCGGTCGAGCGCCGCCGTGTAGATGCGGGCGTCGGGGAACGCGGCCTCGAGGTGGGCGACGCCCTCCGGCGCGGCGACGATCGACAGCAGCCGCACGTTGCGGGCGCCCAGCTCGCGCAGGCCTTCGAAGGCCATCGCGGCCGAGCCGCCGGTGGCCAGCATCGGGTCGAGCAGGAAGACGACGGCCTCGTGCAGGTTCTTCGGGATCTTCTCGTAGTAGCGGCGGGCGACGGCGGTCGTTTCGTCGCGCTCGAGGCCGAAGTAGCCGACCTCGGCCTGCGGCACCAGGTCGAGGAAGGCGTCGAGCATGCCGAGGCCCGAGCGCAGCACCGGCGCCGCCACCACCCGGGTGGAGATGCGGTGCGCGGTCGTCTTCTCGAGCGGCGTCTCGATCTCGCGCGGCGCCGTCGGCAGGTCGCGGGTGGCCTCCGCCACCAGCATCAGGGCGACGCGCCGGGCCAGCCGGCGGAAGGCGTCGCGCGGCGTGTCCCTGTCGCGCAGGCGCGCGAGCGAGTCGTCGACCAGCGGGTGCTTCAGGACGTGGGCTGCCATGGCGAGCGGCAAGATACCACGCGTGTATACTCCGGGGTCGCATGCGCCTGACCGAAGACGAGATCGAGTACATCTCGCGCAAGATCGTCAAGACGCTGGTTTCCGGCGGCAAGCTCGAGGTCGACTCCGAGGCCCGGGTTTCCGGCGAGATCGCGCGGGTGATCGCCGACGAGCTGCGGCTCGAGGACGCGCTCAACGAGGAGGTCCGCCAGGTCCTGCTCTCCCACGCTCCGGAGATGGAGCGCTCGAACATCGCCTACAGCGAGATGTTCAAGAAGGTCAAGCGCGAGCTGGCGAAGAAGAAGGGGCTGGTCATTTGAAGCTGTCCCGCGACCGCTGCGTGCGGCTGTCCCAGCTCGTCCTCAACTACCTGAATCAGGACGAGGAAGTCGAGTTCTTCGACGACCTGTCCGAGATCCGGCAGCAGATCTTCCGGCTGATCGAGTCCGAGATGAAGGCCGACGAGGCGATCGACGCCCTGGTCCGCCGCAAGATCGAGACCCAGAAGCGCTCGATCCTCGAGGGCTCGTCGGAGTGGGACGTGCTGTACCGCAAGTACTACGAAGAAGAGGCCGCCAAGCACCGCAAGGTGATGCCCTAGCCCGGCGCCAGCCGCGCCTCGAGCCGCCCGGAGGCGGGTGCGCGGTCGATCACGAGGTAGCGGTCGCGCCCGATCTCCTGCGTCACGGGCTCTCGCGGCGTGCCGTCGAGCGAGACGGCCGTCGCCGCTCGCCCCGGCGGCAGCAGGATCGCGAGGCGCGCGGAGGCCGCGCTGCTGCGGTAGTCGAAGCGCAGCGCTTCGGCCGTCTGCCGGTAGTCGTAGCCCGCCCGCACCGGCTCGCCGGGGGCGCAGGCCTCGAGCCGCGCGTTGCCCGGCCCGAGCCGCGGCTGGAACACGGCGCGCGCCTGCAACGGGCGCTCGGGATCGCGGCTCCAGTCGAGCCCCAGCAGGCCCTCGAGCACGGCGCCGGCCAGTGCGCCGGCGCTGCCCGCGTAGCGCGGGCTGCCGCGACCTTCGCCGGCCGCCGTGTGCCACTCGTGCAACGCGCGCCGCTGCACGGCGCGGGCGGCCAGCGCGCGGACCTGGGCCCGGCCGCGAAGGGCGTCGCCTCCCTCCAGCATCGCCAGCGCCAGGCGCCCCGCGAACCAGTCCCAGTGGCCGCCGTTCTGGTAGCTCCCCTCCTCGGCCAGGATCGGGTGCCTGAAGAACCCGGCCGGGAACGGCGGGATCAGCGTCACGCCCAGCACCGGCGCGCCGATCGCCTGGTGCCGGCGCTCGATCTCGTCGAACAGCCGCAGCCGCTCCGCGTCGTCGAGGGCGCCGGCGCGGGCGGCGATCGCGTTGCCGCCGGTCGCCAGCATCGCGTCGAGGTCGACGGGGCGTGGCGGCTGCGGCCCCGGCAGCAGGCGGTGGACGCGGAAGTAGCCGCGCTGGGGCAGGTAGAGAGCGTTGCGCAGGTCGATCCGCATGCGGTCGGCCGTGCTGGTCCAGGCCCGCGCCCGCAGCGGGCGCGCCCCGTCGCTCGCCATCTCGGCCAGGCGGCGGGCGGCCAGCAGCGCCATCGCGTTCGTGTACAGCCCGCCCACCCGCGGCGTGCGTTCGTCGAGATAGATCGCCTGCTGGTCGCCGTGCACGGGCGACACGTCGCCCCAGTCGGCGGTCAGCGCGCTGACAACGAGCCCGGTCGGCGTGTCGCGCCGGCCTTCGCTGACCGACAGCAGCGCCGCGTCGAGGCGGTCGAGCAGCGGCCGGCCCGCCACGCCGGTGTCGAGCCAGATCGGGCCGTAGAGCTCGAACAGGTCCCAGGCCGCGAGCACGGCCGACGACTCCTGGTCGGCCTCGGTCGTGTTGCGGTCGGCGGTGACGACGTCGGGCCCCCGGCGCCAGATCTCCTCGGCCCGCGGGGCCCAGGGGCGGAACTCGTCGACCGGACCGGCGGCGATCCAGTCGTTGAGCGAGGAGTCGGAGCGCTGGTGGGCGAGGTGCTCGACCAGCCACGAGGCGACGCGGTCGCGCGGGTACAGCCAGCGCGCGACCGGCACCAGGGTCGCGCTGTCGCGGATCCAGATCTGCGGGTAGGCCTCGCCGGCGCCGAAGCCGCGCACCGGCCCGGTGCGGCCCGCGAACTGGCGCTCGTTGGCCTCGAGCGTCTCCTTCACCAGCGGCAGCAGGCCGTCGAGCCCGGGGTCGCCGGTCCGCCACCAGGTCGTGCAGGCGGGCGCCGGCGGCGGGGGCGGCGGTTCGGGCGCGCGCGACCCGCAGCCGGCCGCCAGCAGCGCCGCCGCGAGCAGCAGCCGCCGCATCAGCGGTCGGCCTCGCGCAGCCGGCCGGCGCCGATCGCGCCCAGCGCGTCGTAGGCCGCGTACTTGTAGGCCTCGCCCAGGGTCGGGTAGTTGAACACGGTGTCGATCAGGTGCTCGAGCGTGCCGCCGTGCTGGAGCTGGGCCTGGCCGACGTGGATCAGCTCGGAGGCCAGCTCGCCGAGGACGTGCACGCCGAGCAGCCGCCGGTCCTCGCGGGCGACGATCAGCTTCACGAAGCCGGAGAAGTCGCCGATGATCTGGCCGCGGCTGTTGCCCTCGTAGTAGGCGCGGCCGACCACGAAGTCGAGCCCCTTCTTGGCAGCACTCTCCTCCGTCTCCCCCACCGCCGCCAGCTCCGGGATCGTGTAGACCGCCATCGGCAGCAGGCTCGAGACCTGGGTCTTGTACTTGAGGCCGAACGCGTGGCACATCGCGACCCGGCCCTGGTCCATCGAGGTCGAGGCCAGCGCGGGGAAGCCGATCACGTCGCCGGCGGCGTAGATGTGGGGCACGGCCGTCTGGAAGTCGCCGTTCACGGACAGGTGACCGCGCGGTCCCGCGGCAAGCCCCGCGCGTTCGAGGCCGAGCCCCGCCGTCGCGCCGCTGCGGCCGGTCGCGAACAGCACGCACTCCGCCTGCACGCCGCCGCCGCCCTTGAGGCGCACGGTCACCTCGGGCCCGTCCAGTTCGATGCCGCCCATGCCCTCGTTGCGCAGGACGTGCAGGCCGAGCAGCTCGGCCTGCAACCGCAGCCGCTCCGAGAGCTCGCCGTCGAGGAACGGCAGCAGCCGGTCCTGGGCGCAGACCAGCGTCACGGTGACGCCCATCGCGCGGAACATCGTCGCGTACTCGCAGCCGATCACGCCGGCGCCGATCACGACCAGCGAGCGCGGGATGCGCTCCATGCGCAGGATGGTGTCGGAGTCGAACAGCCGCGGGTCGTGCGGCACGCCCTCGGGCCACGCCGGGCTCGAGCCGGTGGCGATCAGGATGACGCCCGCGCGCAGGCGCTCGACGCCGCCGTCGCGGGAGGTGACCGCGATCGTGTGCGGGTCCTCGAAGCGGCCGTCGCCGCGGAACAGCGTGATCGCGTGGCGCTCCAGGTTGCGGTCGATCAGGCTCCACAGGTGGCGCACGACGTCGTCCTTGCGGAACATGAAGTCGGGCACGGTGATGTCGCGCTTGATCTGGTAGTCGATGCCGTAGAGCCCGCGCTGGCGCAGCCCGGAGAAGTACAGCGCGGTCTCGCGCAGCGTCTTGCTCGGCACGGTGCCGGTGTTGACGCCGGCGCCGCCGAGGTGCGGCTCGCGCTCGACGAGCGCCACCTTCTTGCCGAAGTAGGCGGCCTGCGCGGCGCCCTTCTCCCCCGCGGGACCGGAGCCGATCACGACCAGGTCGAACTCCTGCGCTTCCATGTGCGGCGAGGATCACCCGCGCCCGGAAGATCGTCAAGGGAGTCGCGGAGCGCCGACGGGTTCCGGCGCCGGGATGAACCCGGCGCCGGTCCCATGGGGGCTACGTCGCGAACGCGCTCCTCCGCCCCCAAACCCCCACGGCGGGAGGCGCGGCAATAGAATGTCCGTCAGGAGGGCTCATGCAGCGGCTGATCGGGTTCGTGCTGCTGGTCGTGCTGGTCGGCGGCGGGCTCTGGTACTGGAAGGGCAAGGAGTTCGGGCTCGAGCCGCCGCGCCAGCTCGGCGAGGTCGGTCGCAAGCTCGAGGGCGTCGCGCTGGCCGGCAAGGTCAAGGGCGCCCTGGAGCTGAACCGGCGCCTCGCCATCCACCCGATCGAGGTCGCGGCCGAAGAGGGCGTGATCACGCTGCGCGGGCGCGTGCCCGATGCCGAGACCGTGGCCCTGGCCGAGCGCGTCGCGGGCGCGGTCCCCGGGGTGCGCCAGGTCGTCAACCACGTCAAGGCGGACCCTGCCCTGGCCGCGATCGCCGCCGAGGGCGGAGACGGGCGCACGGCCGGCGAGCGGCTCGACGACGAAGCGCTCGCGGTCAAGGTCCGGCTCGCCTTCTCGCTCGACCGCGAGCTCGAGGGCAGCGACCTCTCGGTGTCGGTGTTCCGCCGCGCCGTGACGCTCGGCGGCGAGGCGCGGACGCCCGCCCAGGCGCAGCGCGCGGAGGCGATCGCGCGGGACGTGCCGGGCGTCGGCGAGGTCCAGGTCGTGATCCGCCTGCGCGGCCAGGCCCCGCCCGCGGAGGCGACGCCGGAGCCGGCGGCGCGCTGAGTCCGCCGCGGGCTTGCTAGACTCGCCGCCGACCCGCTCCAAAGGAGGCCCCATGATCCTGGCCCTGCTGCTCACGAGCGCTCTCGTCGCGCAGACGCCCGAGCCCGCCCAGGCGCCGCCCGCCGTCCCTGCGGCCTCCCCGGCGGAAACCGCCGCGCCGGCCGCCCCGGCAGCCGATGCCGAAGCCCTGATCGAGACCGGGCTCAAGGCCTTCGCCCGCGCCCGCTACGCGAGCGCCGCGAAGTCGTTCGAGGCGGCGCTCGCCGCGGCACCCGAATCGGCCGCGGCGAACTACTACCTCGGCTACTGCGTGTACAAGCTGGCCGAGGGCAAGCGCCGCAACCACCCCGACAAGGCCCGCGCCGCCGAGTTGTTCGCGAAGGCGCTGCAACTCGATCCGCGCTTCCGCCCGGTGTGGGCGAAGCCGGCCACACCGCCGCCCGCCCAGTGAGCTTCCGCCGCGCCGGCGCCTGGCTCGCCGCGGCGCTGCTCGCTCTCGCACTCCCGCTGGCGGCCCAGCAGGGCCGGCCCGGCGGCGGCGGCGGCCACTTCGGCAACCCGCCCGACCTCGAGTCCTACATCGCGCAACTCGAGGAGCAGGGCCGCGCCGGCTGGCAGAAACCCGACCAGGTCGTCTCCGCGCTCGGCCTCAAGCCGGGCCAGACGGCGTGCGACGTCGGCGCCGGTCCCGGCTACTTCTCGCTGCGCCTGGCGCGGGCGGTGGGCAAGGCGGGCCGCGTGTTCGCCGTCGACGTCGAGCCGGTGATCCTCGACGCGCTGCGCGACCGCGTGGGCCAGACCGGCCTCACCAACGTCACGCCCGTGCTGGCCCTGCCCCACGACCCGCTGATCCCGCCCGGTTCCTGCGACCTGATCCTGATCGTCAACACCTACCACCACTTCCCGGACGGACCCGCCTACCTGCGCCGCCTGATCGCCGCCCTCAAGCCGGGCGGCCGGATCGCCAACATCGACTTCCAGAAGCGCCGCACGGCGATCGGCCCGCCCCCGGAGCAACGCCTCGCCCGCGAGGACTTCCTGAAGGAAGCGGCGGCGGGTGGCCTGCGGCTGGTGGCGGAGAAGCACTTCCTCCCCTACCAGTACTTCCTGCTGCTGACGCCCTGAGCCTCTACGGGAGGTACTTGCCGAGGAAGCTGGTCTTGCTGAGGTCCGAGTAGAGGACGAGGCAGACGAGCAGCAGGACCGCGATCACGCCGGCGTTGAGGATGTAGTCCTTGAGCCGCTGCGGGAGGTCGCGGCCGATCACGCCTTCGACCGCCAGCATCGCCATCTGGCCCGCGTCGAGCACCGGGATCGGGACGATCAGGTTGAACAGGCCGACCTGCAGGCTGATGATCGCGATCAGCCGCATCAGCGCCAGCAGGCCGCCCTCGCGGGCCGCCTCGCCCGAGGCCTGGGCGATGCCGATCGGCCCCATCATCGTCTTCGGCGAGAGCTGCGCCGTCACCAGCCGCCCCAGCACCTCGAACGTCTGCTTCGTCATCGCCCAGCTCTGGGCGATCGCCTCGCGCACCGAGCGGGCGAAGCCGAACTGCTGGGTGATCAGCTTGGGCCCGATGCCGAGCCGCGGCACGCCGCCGTCGAGCTTCGGCTGGATCGCCAGCGCGAGCGGCGCGCCGTCGCGCAGCAGCTCGAGCTGCAGCGGGCGGTCCTTCGCGGCCTGCACCAGCGGCGGGATGTCGCCGAAGCCGCGGATCGCCTGGCCGTCGATGCGCAGCACCGCGTCGTCCTCGCGCAGGCCCGCGGCGGCCGCCGCCGAGCCCTCCATCACGCGCCCGATCTGGACCAGCGGGAAGACGCCGATGGTGCCCACCTTCTCCTTGCCGAAAGCCGCGGCCCGCACGTCGACGAGGGTCGTGGTGCCGCCGCGCTGCAGGCGCAGCGGGAACTCCTGCTCCGGCCGCAGCAGCACCTGGTAGCCGGCGTCCTCCCAGGTCGCGACCGGCACGTCGTCGACCGCCAGGATGCGGTCGCCCGGCTGCACGCCCGCGCGCGCGCCCGGGCCCTCGGGATCGACCGCGCCGACGACCGGCGGCGCGTAGAGCGCGGCGTCGACCTGGAAGCCGACCATGAACAGCCCGGTCAGCACCGCCACGGTCAGCACGCCGTTCATCGCCGGCCCCGCGAAGTACACGAGGAAGCGCTGCCAGCGCGGCCGCGACTGGAAGTCCTTCGAGTCCCCGCGCCCCTCGACGCTCTCCGAGAGGCCGTCGTCGCCTTCGCCCTCGAGCTTGACGTAGCCGCCGAGCGGGATCAGCGAGACGCGGCAGTCGGTCTCGCCCCACTTGAAGCCGAACAGCCGGGTGCCGAAGCCGAGCGAGAACACGTAGGCCCGCATCCCGAACGCCTTGGCGGCGAGCAGGTGGCCGAACTCGTGGACGAACACGACCACGCCGAGCACGACGATGAAGGCACCGGTGGTGCCGAGGAACCCTTCCAGCATCTTCTTCCTAGATTAAGCGCTCAGGCGCGCGGCGCGGGCCGGGCCTTTCGTGAAAGCTCGTCACGGGCCCGCTCCCGGGCCCATCCGTCGGCGGCCAGCACGTCCTCGATCCGGGAGGGATGGTCGGGGGCGTGGGCATCCATCACCGCGCGCACGGTGTCGGCGATCGCGGTGAACGGCACGGCGCCGTCGAGGAAGGCGGCGACCGCCTCCTCGTTGGCCGCGTTGAGGGCGGCGGGCTGGGTGCCGCCCTCCTGCAGCGCGCGGCGGGCCAGGCCCAGGGCCGGGAAGCGGTCGTGGTCGGGCGGCTCGAACGTCAGCGACAGCGCGGCGCCGAAGTCCATCCCGGGAATCGTCGAGGGCCACACCTCGGGGTAGGTGAGCGCGTACTGGATCGGCAACCGCATGTCGGTCGGCCCCAGCTGGGCGAGCACCGTGCCGTCGACGAACTCCACCATGGAGTGGATGATCGACTGCGGGTGGACGACGACGTCGATGCGCTCGGCGGGCACGTCGAACAGCCAGCGCGCCTCGATCACCTCCAGCCCCTTGTTCATCAGGGTGGCGGAGTCGATGGTGATCTTGCGGCCCATGTTCCAGGTCGGGTGCTTGAGCGCGTCTTCGGGGCGCGCCTCGTCGAGGCTCCCCTTCCAGGTGCGGAACGGGCCGCCGGACGCGGTCAGCAGCAGCCGCTTCACGCTCTGCGGCTCGCGCCCCGCCAGGCACTGGTGCAGCGCGCAGTGCTCGGAGTCGATCGGCAGCAGCCGGGCGCCGGTGGCGGCGGCCGCCGCCCGCATCAGCTCCCCCGCCATCACCAGCGTCTCCTTGTTGGCGAGGGCGACGTCCTTGCCCGCCTGCAGCGCGCGGTAGGTCGGCAGCAGGCCGACGGCGCCGACCGCGGAGGCGACCACGATCCGCGCCGGCTCGACCGTGGCCACCGCGACCATGCCGTCGGTGCCGGTCGCGACCTCGATGCCGGCCAGGTCGACCAGGCGCCCGAGCTCCTGGCGGCACGCCTCGTCGGCCACCGAGACGACCCGCGGGCGATGGCGCGCGACCTGCTTCGCCAGCACGTGCACGTTGCGGCCGGCCGCCAGGCCGACGATCTCGAAGCGCTCGGGGAACGCCTCGACGACCTTCAGCACGTTGACCCCGACCGAGCCGGTGCAACCCAGCACGGACACGGCGCGGCGTTCCTGCGAATGGCTCATGGGATCTCGCGCGGGAGGTGCGGCGTCAGCGCTGGTAGAGGTAGAAATAGTAGAGGACCGGCGCGCCGAACAACAAGCTGTCCAGCCGGTCGAGCATGCCGCCGTGGCCCGGGAACAGCGCGCCCGAGTCCTTGATGCCCGCCCAGCGCTTGAGCAGGCTCTCCAGCAGGTCGCCGACGATGCCCATGGCGGCCACCGCCACGCCGAGCGCGAGGGTCACCGGGAGCGAGACGCCGGGCAGCGCCGCCTCGCGGATCAGCCACGCGCCGAGCGCGCCGCCGACCAGGCCGCCCAGCGCGCCTTCGACCGTCTTGCCCGGCGAGATCAGCGGCGCCAGCCGGTGGCGGCCCGCGAGGTGGCCCGCGAAGTAGGCGAACACGTCCGACATCATCACGACGAAGATCAGCAGCAGCAGGCGGTAGCCGCCCAGCTCGACCGGCTCGAGCACCCGCAGGCCGGCCAGCGTCCCGCCCAGCGCGCCGAGATAGGTCGCGCCCATGAACGTGCCGGCGGCGGCGGGCACGGTCTGGGCGAGGTCGTCGGCGCGGCGCAGCGTCGAGGTCAGCAGCAGCAGCGCCGCCAGCGGCCACAGCGCGGGCCCCGCCCAGCCCGGCTGGACCTCCTCGAGGAAGATGAACGCGGTCAGCAGCAGGCCGGTGAAGCGCAGCGGGCGCAGCCCGCGGGCGGCCAGCAGCTTGTAGTACTCGAGGAGCCCGAGGCCGATCGCGGCACCCGCGACCGCCACGGTCGCCAGCGGCGGCGCGTAGAGGAGCAGCCCCAGCAGCAGCGGCAGCGCCACGAGCGCGGTCAGCAGCCGCGCCCGCAGGTCGCCGAACTTGCCGCTCAACTGGCGACGATGCCGCCGTAGCGGCGCTCGCGGCGCTGGTAGTCGACCACCGCCTGCAGCAGGTGGCGGCGGCGGAAGTCGGGCCACAGCACGTCGGTGACCCAGATCTCCGAGTAGGCGATCTGCCACAGCAGGAAGTTGCTGACCCGCAGCTCGCCGCTGGTGCGGATCAGCAGGTCGGGGTCGGGCTGGCCTGCCGTGTACAGGTAGCGGGCGAGGGTCGCCTCGTCGATCGTCGCCGGGTCGAGGCCGTTGGCCTGCACGTCGGCCGCCAGCCGCCGGACGCCGTCTGCCAGTTCGGTGCGCCCGCCGTAGTTGAGCGCGAGCTGGAACAGCAGGCCCTGCGAGTGCCGCGTGCGCTCGGTCGCCCGCATCAGCTCGTCCTGGACGTCGGCCGGCAGCGCCTCGGGCCGGCCGATCACGCCGAAGCGGATGTCGTTCTTGAGCATCGTGTCGAGCTCGGAGCGCAGGTAGTGCTTGAGGAGCAGCATCAGCCCCGAGATCTCCAGCTCCGGCCGCTTCCAGTTCTCGACCGAGAACGCGTAGAGGGTGAGCACCTTCAGGCCCAGCCGGGCCGAGGTCTCGACCGTCTCCCGCACCGAGGCGATGCCCGCGCGGTGGCCCTCGATGCGCGGCATCATCCGCTTCTTCGCCCAGCGCCCGTTGCCGTCCATGATGACGGCGACGTGGCGCGGCAGGCGCGCGAAGTCGATCCCGTCGAGGAGCTGCTTCTCCTCGACGGAGTCCTGCGGCATGACGGCCAGGAGGTCTTCGCGTGACATCAGGACTATCGGCGCAAAGCCTTTCGCATCAGCGGGATTCCTCGGGCCCGTTAGTGTAGCTCACCCGGACCAGGGTGAGCCCGTGGGCCGGCGCGGGCGGCGGCCAGCGGCGGCGGTCCCGGGCGTGCAACTCGTACTCGAGCACGGCCGCAGTGGCCGCCCCGCGGCCCACGGCCAGCAGCCCGCCGACGATGCTGCGCACCATCTTGCGCAGGAAGCCGTCGCCTTCGACCTCGTAGACGAGACCGGGGCCGCCTTCGTGCTCCACCCCGCGCAACTCGGAGCGGGTCAGCGTGCGCACCGTGGTCTTGACGTCGCTGCCCGTGGACGCGAGCGAGGCGAAGTCGCGGCGGCCGAGGAACAGCAGCGCCGCTTCGCCCATCGCCCGCCGGTCGAGCGGCGCGGGCACGTGCAGCGCGAAGTGGCGGCGCTGCGGGAGCTGCACGAGAGCGGTGTCGATCGTGTAGCGATAGCACTTCGAGGTCGCGCTGCGGCGGGCGTGGAAGTCGTCCGCGGCCGGCGCCGCGCCCAGCGCGCGGAGGTCGCCGGGCAGCACCGCGTTGAGGGCGCGCACCAGGTCGGCCTCCGCCCACGCGCGCGGCAGGTCGCAGGAGGCCACCTGGCCGAGCGCGTGCACCCCCGCGTCGGTGCGCCCCGCGCCGTCGACGTGCACGGGGCTGCCGCCGTGCAGGCGGGCGAGGGCCGCTTCCAGCTCGCCCTGGACCGTGCGCGACGCGCGCTGGGCGGCCTGGAGCTGGAAGCCCTCGAAGCCGGTCCCGTCGTAGGCGAGCGTCAGCCGGAAGCGCGGCATCCGCGGCCCCGCCGTCCCCGGTCGAACCTCAGCGCCGCGAACCCGGCTTCACCGGCGCGCCGCCCTGCTGGCACAGCGGGCACTCGTCGGCGCTCCACGTCGGCACCTCCAGCGTGATCAGGCTGGCGCGCGGCACGCCGAGGTCGACGCTGCCGCCGCTGCGGTCGACCAGGCTGCCGACGCCGATCACCGTCGCGCCGGTCGGCTCCAGCGCGGCGAACACCTCGCGCGTCGACTTCCCGGTGGTGATCACGTCCTCGACGACCACGACCGGCTCGCCCGCGCGCAGCGCGAAACCGCGGCGCAGCGACATCCCGCCGTCGGTGCGCTCCGTGAAGAGGCCGGCGCAGCCGAAGCCGCGGGCCACCTCGTGGGCGACCAGCACGCCGCCCAGCGCCGGCGCCACCACGGCCGACGGCGGCTCGGGCAGCAGCCGTCCCAGCTTTTCGGCGAGCAGCGCGCCGAGGCGGGTGGCGACGACGGGATCCATCAGCACCCGCGCGCACTGCAGGTAGCGCGGCGAGTGCAGGCCGGAGGAGAGCAGGAAGTGGCCCTCGAGCAGGGCCTCCCGCTCGCGGAACAGCTCGAGCAGCTCGTTCATGACGCCGGAAGTCTATCGGCTGCGCGGCCCGGCGACGAACGCCTCCCCGTAGAATCGCCCCCGATGCGGATCGTGCACGTGGACAGCGCCCGGGAGTGGCGCGGCGGGCAGAACCAGGTGTTCCTGGCGGCCCGCGGCATGGCGGCGCGCGGCCACGCGGTGACCGTGGTCTGCGAGCGCGGCCAGCCGCTCGAGCGGCGCTGCCGCGAGGCCGGCCTCGCGGTCGTCGACACCCGCTTCAGCGGCGACCTCTCGCCCGGCGCGATCGCCACGCTGGCCGGGCTTCTCCGCCTGCGCGCTCCCGACGTCGTGCAGCTCCACGACCCGCACGCGGTCGCCGCGGGAGTGGTGGCGGCCCGGCTCTCCGGGTCGCGGGCGCGGCTGGTCGCCACGCGCCGGGTCGACTTCGCGCTGAAAGGTCCGCTCTCGCGCGCCAAGTATCGCGCCTGCGACGAGGTGATCGCGGTCAGCGACGCCATCCGCCGCGTGCTCGTCGCCGGTGGCCTGCCTCCCGAACGGCTGCGCGTGGTGCACGAGGGCGTGCCCGACCGGCCCGCGCGACCGGGCGGGCGCGAGACGCTCCGCGCGCTCGGCGTGCCGGCCGACGCCCGGGTCGTCGGCAACGTGGCGGCGATGGTCGACCACAAGGACCAGGCGACGCTGCTCGCCGCCTTCGCGACGGTCGCGGCGCGCGACCCGCGGGCCCACCTCGTGATCTTCGGCGACGGCCCGCTGCGCGACGCCTTGCATGCGCGGGCGGCGGCGCCCGACCTGGCGGGTCGCGTCACGTTCGGCGGCTTCCGCGACGACCTCGACGCGCTGGTCCCCGCCTTCGACGTGTTCTGCCTCAGCTCCCACATGGAGGGCCTCGGCACCAGCCTGCTCGACGCGATGTGCTTCGCGCGCCCGATCGTCGGCACCGCCGCGGGCGGCATCCCCGAGGCCGTGGCCGACCGCGAGACCGGCCGCGTCGTGCCGGTGCGCGACGCGGCGGCGCTGGCCGCGGCGCTTTGCGAAGTGCTCGGCTCGGACGAACTCGCCGCGCGCCTCGGGGCCGCCGGCCGCCGGCGCTTCGAGGAGCGCTTCACGGACGCGCGCATGGTCGAGGCCAGCCTCGCCGTGTACGTGGGCGGCGCGTGAGGGCCTGGCTCAGGGGTCGCTGACGCCCGTGGGGCAGCGGTGCCCGATGTCGATCGCGGAGTCGGCGGGCCACTGGGGCGTCGACAGGCCGCGGAAGCCCCAACCGGCGGGGATCTCGGCGTCGGCAGCCTGGGGCGAGAGGAAGATGCTCCGGTCCACGTCGAGGCAGTCCGCGCGGCCGGTCCTGAAGTAGTCGTCGTTGTTGGTGTCGATGCGCGCCGGGCGCCACGGACTGCTTCCGGCATACATCAGGTCCCCGGGATCGTCACCGACGTGGTTGCCCGTCCACTGCGGCGCGCAGCGTTGCACGGCACCGACGACGTGGAACACCTCGTGAAGCGCCACGTACTCTACATAGCCGGCGCTGCGCTCGTCCGACGCGAAGCGGTTGTTCGCGCAGGGCGCGGCTCCCGGCGGCGTGCCCTTGAGGTACAGCGCGGCGACCTGGCCCACGAGTCGCGGCGGTACGGGGGCGTTCGCGCACACCGGCACGCCGGCGCCACCGCCGAAGTAGACGAGGTAGATCTTCTGCGGGTGGTCGAACCCACGCGCCGCGAGAATTCGCTCCAGCTGGTCGCGAATGAAGACCCCGTGGCTGGAGAGCTCGGCATCGGACTGATCGAGGCGGACGAAGGCGACGTCCGGCTGGCCGCGGAACGTGTCGAGCACCAGGCGCTTCCCGGTCCGCTCGTGGAGCCACGCCTGGGCGGCGGCGAGCGAACGGGCCAGGGTGCCGTTGGTGTCGAGTCGCTCGTCCGCCCCGTCCGCCGGGAGGACGTAGAGCGCCTTGACCTGGTAGCCCGACACCTCGTCGACTTCATCGACCGTCGCCCTCGGCGTCGGCGTCGGAGTCGGCGTGGGAGCAGGGGTGGCCGTCGTTGCACCGGACGGACCTCCCCCTCCGCCGCACGCCAGGACAGACCCGAGCGCCATGCCCATTGCGAGACGGAGGACTGGTAAGCGCATGAACGCAACCTACCCGCTCTGCCCACCTCCGGCATCCCCCGAACGGGGGACGGCAGGCACTTCTCCGGAGTCCGTCATCGCCGTGCCGGGGCGGCAGGCGCTGCCCCGAGCGGCGGCTAGTCGATCGCCGAGCGGGCCAGCGCCAGCGCCGCGCGCAGTTCTTCGCGCACGGCCTCGGAGACGGGGGCCAGCGGCGCCCGCGGGAAACCGCCCGCGTAGCCCGCGAGGTCCATCGCGGCCTTGAGGCCGGGCACGCCGTGGGCCGTGGTGACCGCCGCCGCCAGCGGCATCAGCGTTCGCTGCAGCGACCGCGCGCGATCGTGGTCGCCCCGGGCCGCCGCCGCGTGCAGGGCGCAGGTGATCTCGGGGGCGGCACAGGCGACCGCCAGCACGCCGCCGGTCGCGCCGGCGCACAGGGCCGGGTAGAAGGCGCCGGCCGAGCCACACAGGAAGCCGAGCTCGGGTGCCGTGCCGAGCACCCGGTTCAGGAAGCCCATGTCGCCCGACGACTCCTTGAGCCCGATCACGTTGGGGTGGGCGGCGAGGCGGATCGCCACCGGAGCGGGCAGCGCCAGGCCCGTGTTGGCGGGAACGGAATAGAGCAGCACCGGGATCGGCGAAGCGTCGGCGATCGCCTCGAAGTGGCGAATCAGCGCGTCGGCCGTGAGCTGCGACTTGAAGTAGTGGGGCGTGACGACCAGCGCCGCGTCGGCGCCGGCGTCGGCCGCGCGGCAGGTCAGCGCGATCGTGCCGCGGGTCGACTCGAGGCCGGTGCCGGCCAGCACCGGCCGGTCGCCGGCGCCCCTGCGCGCGGCGCGCACCAGGTCGACCTTCTCGGCCTCGTCGAGCGCGCAGGCCTCGCCGTTGGAGCCGAGCACGAGGTAGCCGGCGAGCGGCGCCGCGGCGTAGGCCGCGAGGTTGCGCTCGAAGGCGGGCAGGTCGACGGCGCCGTCCTCGCGGAACGGCGTCACCAGCGGCGGGATCACGCCGCGCAGCCGAAGGAGCAGCGGGTGCATGGGACGAGCGGCGAGGGCCCCGGCCGCGCGGCCGGGGCGCCCGCTTCGCGTGCGGCTAGGCCGCGGGGGTCTTGGCCGCGAGGGCCGCGGCGACCTTCTCGATCGCGCGCACGTCCTGGGCCGAGAACGCGTCGCGGAAGTCGCTCCAGACCTCGAGGATCGCCCACAGGCCCGCCTCGGTGCGGACCGGGGCCACCATCACGCTGCCGCGGCTGAGGCCCGCGGCGTTCCACGCCTCGCTGCCGGCGATCGTGCTGACGACCGTGGCGTGGTCCGCGTGGGCGGCCTCCGCCAGCGGGCCGCCGCCGGTCCACACCCGCTCCGGGCCGGCGGGGCGGTCGATCGACGTGTGCACGACGAGGTCCTCGCCGTCCGCCACGTAGGCCGTGATGGCCGAGTAGCGGGCGAAGCGCTTCTTCAGCGTCTCCACGCCCACCTTCAGCGCTTCTTCGAAGCTGCCGGCCTTCTTGATGATCTCCTCGACCTCGCGCACGACCGCGTCGCGGCGCTGGGCGGCCTTCTTGGCCAGGTCGGTCTTCCAGGGCTTGTCTTCGTCCTCGGCGAACGCCATGTTCACGCTCGAAACTCCTTCCGTATCGTCGATCTCTCGAACTCGGGTCTAGGTCGCGAGCGCGCGGCCGCCGTCCACCCGGAGCACTTCTCCGGTGGTGAAGGTCGCAGCACCCGCCAGGAACAGCACGGCCTCGACCGCCTCGGCGTGGGAGCCGAAGCGGCCGAGCGGGGTCTTGTCGCGCACGGCCGCGGGGCCGCCGGGAGGCTCAAGCACTCCCGGCGCCACGGCGTTGACGCGGATCGGGGCGAGCGCGGCCGCCAGGCCGCGGGTGGCGGCGATCAGCGCCGCCTTGCTCGCCGAGTAGGCGACGTGGTGGGGCCAGGCCATCAGCCCGCCCAGCGAGGCGACGTTGACGATCGCCGCCCCCGGGCGCCCGCGCAGGTGGGGCGCCGCGGCCTGAGCGGCCAGCACGGCAGCCTTCGCGTTGACGTCGAAGGCCTCGTCCAGGACGTCTTCCGTGATCTCCCCCACCGGCGTGCGCCGGAACACGCCCACGTTGTTCACCAGCAGGTCGAGCCCGCCCAGCGCCGCGGCGGCCGCCTCCACGAAGGCGGCCATCTGGCCCGGCTGCCGGGCGTCCGCGCGGAACGCGAAGGCGCGGCGGCCGAGCGCGCGCAGTGCGGCCTGCACCTCCTCCGCTCCACGGGCGCTTTCGTTGTAGGAGAGCGCCACGTCCGCGCCCCGCTCGGCGAGAGCGTGCGCGATCGCGCGGCCGAGGCCGCGGCCGCCTCCGGTCACTGCCGCCAGACGACCGTGGAACCCCGGGGACCCCGGGACGGGAGAGGGACCTGCCAAACCGATGGAGTATACCCTACGCCTTGCGCTCCGCGCGGGCCCGCACCAGCTCGGCGAAACGGGGGTCGTCCGGCGCCAGCAGCGCCAGCTCGGCCAGCGCCTTGCGGGCTTCGCCCTCCGGGGTCCCCGGGGCGGCCCGCTGCAACAGGTCGGCGATGCGCCCGGCCAGGGCCGGGTCCGGCGCGTCCGGCTCGTGGGCTCCCTTCAGCCGGCGCCAGGTGCGCCACAGCAGTTCGCCGGGCTCCACCGCGTCGGGGTCGTAGGAGAGCGCCTGCTGCAGCTCGCCCAGCGCCGACAGCGGGCGGGCGCCGTCGGCCAGGGCGCGGCCCTTCGCCAGGTGCTCGCGCATGCGGTTGCGGGCGTCTTCGGTCGTCGTCACCCACGGCGCCGCAGCGGACCGGCCGCGTGAGCGGCGCAGCGCGCGGCGGATGTCGCGCAGCTCCTCGGCGACCTCGCCCATCTGCGGGTAGCGGCGGTCGGGGTCCTTCTGCAGCATGCGGTGGACCACCGCGGCCAGGCGGGCGGGGATCTCCGGGTTGAGGGTCAGGATCGGGATCGGCTGCTCGGAGATGATCTGGTAGAGCACCGAGTGCAGCGTCTTGCCGAGGAACGGCTTCTGGAACGTCAGCGCCTCGTAGAACACGCTGCCGGCGCAGAAGATGTCCGAGCGCGGGTCGACCGGCCGGCCTTGTGCCTGCTCCGGGCACATGTAGTCGGGGGTGCCGAGGATCACGCCCTTGCGGGTGATGGTGCCCTGCGCCGCCACCCGCGCCAGGCCGAAGTCGAGGATCTTGACCTGGCCGCCGAGGTTGACCATCACGTTGGCGGGCTTGAGGTCGCGGTGGATCACGCCCTTCGAGTGGGCGTAGGCGATGCCGAGCGCGACCTCCTCCAGCACCCGCACCCGCTCGGAGATCGGCACGTCCATGTGGCGCTCGATCAGCGCCCGCAGGTCCTCGCCCTCGAGCAGCTCCATCGCCATGTACGGCTTGCCTTCGACCTCCCCGAGGTCGTAGACCTTGACGATGTTCGGGTGGTCGAGGCGGCCGATCGCCTCGGCCTCGCGCACGAAGCGCTTGTGGTGGTCGTCGCTCTGCGACTCCTCGCCGAGCATCTTGAGCGCCACCACCCGGCCCAGCATGCGGTCGCGGGCGCGGAACACCTCGCCCATCGCGCCCTCGCCCAGCTTGTCGAGGATGTCGTAGCGGCTGGGGTGGACCATCGGGAGGGTCCCCCGGTGCTCTCCCGCTACTCGCTGTAGCGGAGCAGGACGACCGAGATGTTGTCCTTGCCGCCGGCCTCGTTGGCCGCGTCGATCAGCTTCTGGGCGGCGTCCTGGAGCGAGGCCGGGAACGGCGTCACCGCGTTCAGGATCGCCTCGTCGGAGATCATCGAGTGCAGGCCGTCCGAGCACAGCATCACGACGTCGCCCGCCTCGAGCTGGTGCTCGATGACGTCGATCTCCAGGCTCTCCTTGGCGCCGATCGCCTTGGTGATCACGTTGCGCAGCGGGTGCTTCTCGATCTCCTCGGCGGTCAGGATGCCCTCCGCCCACGCCGCCGAGACCCACGAGTCGTCGCGCGAGAGCTGCTTCAGGGCGCCGCCGCGGAACAGGTAGCAGCGGCTGTCGCCGGCCCAGCCCAGGGTCACCGTCTTGCCGTTGACCAGCGCGGCCATCGCGGTGGTGCCCATGCCGGTGTACTCCTCGCGGGAGTCGGCGGCCTTGAACACCTTCTTGTTGGCGAGCTTGATCGCGGTCTTGAGCCGGTTGCCTTCGAAGGAGAGGTTGACGTCCAGGCCGTAGGGCCAAGTGATCTCCTTCTCCTGGAGGCTCTTCTCGATGAAGCCCTGGA
>JAANMY010000169.1_pt1 | contig 90182 bp, 94 predicted proteins | sample 7279691 | NCBI WGS metagenome assembly JAANMY01 (sample SAMN14094543, study PRJNA606508) | bioreactor metagenome | isolation source: A lab-scale SPAN reactor treating ammonium-rich wastewater day 388 | place: Ireland: Galway | collected 2018-02-07 | reverse complement strand
GGGGACTACGGGCACCTGCTCTCGGCGCTGGCCACGCTCGATCTCGCGCCCGAAGACATCACGGCAGTGGCGAACACTCACCTCCACACCGACCACTGCGGCTGGAATACGACCCGGCGTGAAGATGGCGAGATCGTTGCCACATTCCCAAACGCCCGCTACTTCGCCCAGGAAGGTGAGTACGAGGTGGCGATGCGCCCCAACGAGCGCACGCGCGGCACGTACTTCAGCGAGAACTTCGAGCCACTGATGCGCTCCGGGCGGCTAACGCTCGTGAGGGGCGAGCGCGAGGTGATCCCCGGCGTCCATTTCCTCCCCACGCCCGGTCACACGGCGGACCACGCCTCGCTGGTGCTCTCATCGCGGGGAGAGACGGCGATCTTCACCGGTGACCTCGTGCATCACGCCGTCCAATTAGAGCGCCCGGCGTGGATCGCGGCGTTCGACGTCCTGCCGCTGGTCAGCCTGGAGACCAAGAAGGCGCTGGCCGAGCGCGCGATTCGCGAGCGCGCCCTGCTGGTCTGCGTACACAACCCCTTCCCGGGTGTGGGCCGGCTCGTGGAGAGGGACGGGCGCCGAAGCTTCGTGCCGGAATGAGCGAGGCGCGGTCAGTGCCGGCCCGGCTCGCACTGCGCGAAGCCCATGCCGCTGCCGGCGCCAGCTTCCTGGTGCGCAGCGGCTGGGAGCTTCCTGCCCACTACGGAGACGCGGCGGCCGAACATGCCGCCCTGCGCTCGGCCGCCGCCGTCTTCGACCGCTCCCACCGTAGCCGCATCATGGTGAGCGGGACCGATGCAGCGGTGGTCCTTGACCGGGTGTTCGCAGGGAACATCACGAGTCTGGAGGAAGGGGGCGCGGCACGCACGGTGGCCCTCGATGATTCCGGGCTGATCCGCGACCTCACGCTGGTGGTCCGCACGGGGTCGCTCTCCTTCCTGGTCTGCGGCGAGCCTGGCCAGCGACTTTGGACGGAGTCCCGGCTGAGGTGCGCGATAGAGGCGGATTTCGATGCCCGGGTGGAAGACCGGACGCTCGTCACCTGCACCGTGGCGGTGGCCGGCCCCATGGCCGAGGCCACCATCATGGAGCACGTCGCCGATGCCCTCCCGGCGGCGCTTGAACCGCTTCGCTCCGTCGCCTTCGAGTTCCATGGCTTCCGGGCCCTCGCCACGCGCACAAGCGACACGGGCGAGGATGGCATTGAATTCGTGCTCGCGCCCGCACCCGCACTGCACCTCATCGAGACACTGTCGGCCGCGGGCGTTTCGCTGGCAGGCGACACGGCCCATGAGACTGCCCGTCTCGAGGCGTCTATCCCCGCCTACGAACCAGACCTGGAGGCCGGCCTCACCGTTGGCGAAGCCGGCCTTGATTCCGTCCTCGGCATTGCTCCGGGTGCGGTCACGCGCGTGCTGAGCGCCCTTGTGCTGGAACAGGTGGCCCCGGTGGGCGCCACCATCACCTGCGATGGCGCTGTTGCAGGTGAACTGCGCTCATGTGCCCGCTCGTTCTCGCTTGACGCAGTGATCGGCCTCGGGGTAATCGATCAGTGCTACTCGTTCCCCGGCGCGGCTGTCGAGGTTGGCGGACACCCGGGCTCTGTCGTGGCAGGACCTTTCTATCGCCGGAGGCGCACAACATGACTTTCCCATCGCCAGAGTTCGCGACGTACTACGAGCCCCGCTGGCCGGCGGTGGTGGAGCTCAATCTGAGCGACGAGTGGCGGGCGCGCTGGGTCGATGAACAAGAACTCCCAGCGGGCGCGCCCGTAGACTACGCCTACGTCATCGTCTGGATGGGGGACTTCGGTTACCTTACGCGCCCTGCCGGAGAGCCGGTCTGGCGTACCGTGGAGGGCGCTCCCGGGGCCGGTGAGAAACCGCTTGCATTCGCGAAACGCGCCGCCCGGGAGCAGGCCGGCGCAACGGGGCAGCTGGAGCTGGTGGGCTTCTTCGAATGCAAGGCCACGAGCCACAACCCTTCCTTCTCGCCGGGAACGGTCCGTGTGCGGCCCCTCTATTTCCTCGTCGCCAAACAGGTGAAAGACCTCGGTCGCGAGTCGCCCTTCGAACGCCGCCGGCTGCCCATCAACGAGCACATGAAGGCCCTGCGCAACCGCTATCCTGAATTCGAGACGTACCTCGGCAAGGCGGCGGGCCTCTACGCCGTGTTGCGAAAGTAGCCGGTTTCCGGGCCCCGCTCAGTCGCCGTAGACGCGGGCCAACAGTTCGAACAGGTCCGGGTCGTACTCCTGGAGCCACGCCCGGTCATGTGCGCCCGCAAGATCGCTGTGGAGGAAGTAGGCCTGCGTGGCCTCAGCGAAGTACTCGTTCACGTTCCTCGCCGCGTAGGCGTTGTTGTACTTCCCGGCATCAAGGGCGGCCTGGTAGAAGATGCGGACATCGAAGTAGTCCGCAGGCGGCAGCGCCCAGCCCTGCACCAGGTGCCCAAGCTCGTGGTAGAGGATGTTCAGTCCGCGGCACGGGCCGCGGCGGTTGCCAGCCATGTCGAGCTCATCGACAGCCACCACGGGATAATCGGCCCGGTCAGCGATGCCGCAAGCCGAGTGCACATCGTCCCTGGTTGCCGGGTCGAGGCAGACGAACTCGGGAAGCTCGTCGAGGGCGGTGCCGGCCTCGGCGATGACGATGTAGGCGCCCTCTTCGGCCAGGCGGCCTTCAAGGTCGTTGTTCTCGAAGAAGCGCTCGATGGTGGCAATGGCCTCTTCGAAGGCGCTGTCATCGACCCGGGCACTGCCTACCACAGCGATCCCCAGCGCGGTCTGCTGACGGGTGTACTGCGGTGGGTAGGAGCGCGGCTCCCCGGGGTCGGGCCTCCGGATCGTCCCCTGGCAGACAGAACCAGATGGCCTGAGGGCAGGGTCATCCGCAGTCACCGCGGGTTCTTCTGAAGGCACGGCTATGGAAGCCAGGTCCCGGTCCCTGGTGCTGCTCCTCGCGACGAAGAGCACCGCCGCCATCAGCCCCACCAGGGCGAGGGCGGCCACGGGCATGAGGAGCGCTTGCCGGGCCGTCACATTCCCAGCATCGGCTAAGTGGGACGGGGTAGAAACCCCCTGCCCTTAACCTCGCTTTTCCTGGGGGCCGCGACCTACTGTTCGATTCCCCAGCGGACGCTCACGTTGACGACGAGCGAGCCGGTTCCCGGCTCGATGGGCGTATCGAAGGCCGCATCCGACTTTCCCCCGGTAGCGGGTGCAAGCCTGTACTCAGGCGTGGGGCCCGGCCCCTGGACTTCCGAGATAGCGAGCGGGTCGCCGAGCTTCACGCCGCCCAGCTTCGCGAGCTGCTCGCCTTTTTGCCTTGCGTCCTTCATAGCCGCTTCGCGTGCCTGCTCGAGCAGGGCCGTCGTGTCTTCGATGTCGAACCAGATGTTCTGGACCCGGGCGTCATCACCGCCGGCCTCCACGGCGTCATCGAGAACCTGGCTGAAGTCGTCGAGCTTGCGCACCTTGACCTCAACGCTGTTGTTGACGCGGTAGCCGATGATGCGGGGGGCCTGGCCATCCCTGCTGAAGTCATACTCAGGCTGGATGCTCAGCGCTGTGGTCTTGATGTCCTTGCTGTCGACCCCATTCTTTTTCAGCGAGGCGATGACCGCATCGGCTGCCCTGGCGGCCTGGTTGCGGGCCTCCGCGACCGTCGTTGCGCGCGATTCGACACCAACGTTGAAGAACCCGGTATCGGGGGTGGCGAATATCTCGCCCATGCCGCTGACCGTGATGCCCGGCGCCTCCTGGGAGGGCTGAACCACTGTGGTGGTATCGCCGGTGCATCCCGCGACAAAGAGTGCAGCCAATGCGACCACGGCGGCGCTGGCGGTGAACATGATCTGACGTGGTTTCACTGTGGTACTCCTATCTGCTGACAGACTTTCGAATCGCGAAATAAGCGACAAGGGACCCGGCGGCAAGAAGCGCGAGGGCAACCTGGGCGCTCCGCAACCATCCCGCTTCGCCTGTGCCTTCCGTCCGCCGGGGATCGTCGCGGTCTTCGGCGCCGGATTCGCGGGCTTCGTCACCCGTCGCGGGGGCGCCTCCATTGGTGAAGCTCTTCACCACAGGGGTCTCCGAGGCCGGTGGCGGCGTCTCCACGCCCTGTCCCGAGACACCGCCGGAGTCGTATGCAGGCAGGGACTCCGAACCGGGGGTCGGCTGTCCTCCTGGCGTTCCCCCGGGAGCGAGGGAACCGGCGGACTCCCCGTCGCTGCCCGGGGCGCTGTCACCGGCCGACATTGGTGCGGCGGCGCCGTTCTCTGCGCCCTCGTCTGAACCGCGCAGGTCCAACACGAACAGGCTAACGAGCCCAATGACCGCGAACCCGGCAGCAACCTGCGCGAACCGCATGGCCAGCACCGGCGGGGCCGCCTTCGCTGGCTGCTTGCCCAGCTCGGGGATGAGCATCCCGGGGCCAATCGCGAAGGACCGGGGCGCGGGCACATCGGGAAGGGCCGCCTTCAGCATGCCCTTCAACGCGCGCTCCGCGGCCAGCGCTTGGCGGCATGCCTCGCAGACGTGAAGATGCGCTGCGCAGGCTGCGTCCTCGTCCGGCGGCAGTTCGCCATCGGCGAAGGCGGCCAGCCTAGCCTCCCAACGGCCGTGGCCCCTGCTTCTCCCAAACCACCTCATTCGCTCACCTCTACACCCTCAAGACGCCGGTAGGCGGCGAGTAGTTCCGGCCGGGCGGTTAAGACATGGCGAAGCTTCTCCCGGCCGCGGTGAACCCGCGATTTAACAGTGCCGAGCGAAGCGCCGGTGATGCCGGCCACCTCCTCGTAGTGGTAGCCGTGGAGGTCGACGAGGGCGACCGCCTGGCGCTGATCCATGGGCAGGGCGAGCATGGCCCGCTGCAGTATTTCCGAAAGCTCCACGCGTTCGGCCACCGCTTCCGCTCCAGGCGACTCATCCGCAACCTCAATGGGGGACTCGATTGTGCCGAAGATCTCATCGAGCGAAATCGCGACGTCTTTGCGTTTGCGGCGGCGCCATTCGTCCTTGCTCTGGTTCGCGGCAATTCGCAGGACCCAGGCGCGGAAGCTTGGCCCGGCAAACCGGTTCAGCGCCCGATAGGCGGAGAGGAACGTCTCCTGGGCCGCATCTTCGGCTGCCTCCCGGTTGCCCAGCAGGCGGAGACAAAGTGAATAAACGGGGGTCTGATAGCGTTCTACAAGCCTGTTGAACGCGCTCAGATCTCCGTCTCTTGAAAGTGAGACGAGTCGTTCGTCGGTCGGCGCTGGCTCCGCGCTCATATGGCGCGAGCGTAGGTCAATCACCTGTAAAGGGCGATATGACCGTCACGAACGGGGCCGCGAGGAGGCTGTGGTACCCTGATGGCAATGCAAGGCGAAGAAGAACGTCCCGACGATGGGTTCCCGGACGGAGAGGAAGAGGGCGACAACGGGGGGTGGTATTTCGACCTCCCCGGAGGGGCCTGGGAGCGGCAGCAGGAGAAGAACAACGAGCTCCGGCGCCGCATCATTGAGAACGTTGAGGGGCGCGCGCGGGACCTGCCGGTCGAAAGCGACCAGCCAAGGCGCGGCCTATTTGGCATGGGCAGGAAAAAGGACAGCGATTCACCCGCCGAGGCTCCCGGGGGCGCCTACCGGTTTGCGCGAGGCGACGAGGCCGGGGCGCGGCCCATTGACCCGCGGGAAGAGCGCCCGCCGGAGCCTGGCACGCCACCACCACTTCGCATAAGGCGGCACGATGCGGAGCGGGCGCCGGAATACGACGAATGGAGCACCGAGCCTTCGAGCATATCCCCTTCGGAAACGGCAACCCCTGGGGGGCCGATTTCCCGCTGGGACGAGCTTTTCGGGGCCTCCGAAACGGACCGCGCAGAGCCGGAGCCGGCTGCAGGCGGGGGACCGCGTGGCTCCAGGGAGGATGAGGCGCCCGGTGAGCCCACAGAAGGCGGTTTTCTGGAAGGAATGCGCAGCTGGGCGCGGGGAACACCGCCTGAAGACCGGGACGAACCTGCCCGCGGAACGTGGAGCGAGCCTGAAACGCCTGCCCCCGAAACAACAATAACGGCACCGGACGCCGTGGCGGCGGAGCCGCCAGCGATGTCCCGCTGGGAATCCGCGTTCTCAGCGCCCGCGGACGACGGTGGGATGCTTGAAGGCATGCGACGCTGGGCGCGCAGTGGAGATGTTGCCCCCGGAGCGGAGAGCCTCAGCGAAGTGGCCACGCCACCCGGAGATATGGGACCACAAGCAGGCTGGCAGGCTGAGCAGGAAGAACCCCCGGCACTGCCGCAGAGCCGGCCAGCGCCATCGTTTGAGCCTTCCCCCATTGGTCCCCTGCCATGGGAGGTCGAGGAGAGCTACGGCCAAGAGCAGGGGAATGCAAACGACACGGTGCATGATGCCGAAAGCACCGGCACGATTGCCCCGCCCGGGCAGGGCGAACTCGCCCCGGACGCTTCGAAGAAGCCGGGGCTGCTGGGGCGAATCTTCGGACGCAGGAAGGGCGCTCCGCCGGATGAAGCAACGGCGGGGTATCCGGAGCCCGTGGCGGGGCCCGGCGGCGGCTGGATCCTCCCGGGCGAAGATGATGGCAGGGATACCCTGCCGGGAGCAGAGATCGCTGCCCAGCCCGCGTCGGACTGGCTCGCTCCGGACGAGTTCATGTCAGATTGGACGCCTCCGGAGGGCAGCGAGGCAGCGGGCGAGCCCCAGGAGAGAGTAGCGGAAGCGGCGCCCGAGCCGGAGCCCGCGTTCGCGTGGGAACCCCCGGTAGTGGCGGAGCCAGAGCCGGAGCCCGCGTTCGCATGGGAGCCCCCGGCAGTGGCGGAGCCAGAGCCGGAGCCCGCGTTCTCGTGGGAGCCCCCGGCAGTGGCGGAGCCCGAGCCGGAGCCCGCGTTCGCGTGGGAGCCCCCGGCAGTGGCGGAGGTCGCCGGCTTGTCCAGCGAAGGGGGCTGGAACCCCGAGCCGATCGTCTCCAGCCTCGAGGCCTCGCATCCAGTGCCGGCAGAAGCGCCTGCATCCGTGCAATCCCACTCCGGCGAGCCGGATCGCGAGGACGACCCGTGGGCGAGCTTCTTTGACGACCGGGAACCGGAACGGCAGGACCCGGGCGAGCCAGTAGAACAGCCGCCAGCAGTACCGGCATGGGAGTGGCGAGGGGCTACAAGCAACCCTGAACCAGTGGGTCCGGCCAGCGAAGCAGCCTCTACTGGTGGGGCCGAAGTCGACGACGATGGCGGTTGGGGCAGCATGGTCCCGTCGTTTGATGCGCCGGAGGCAGCTCCGGACAGCATCGGAACGGTCCCCGGATTCGGCGCTCGGCGGCTGCCCGGCCGGGGTGGTCCCGGGGCGCAGCAGCCAATTGAGCAGGGCGACGTCGCCCGCTGGCTCGATTCAGCGCTCGACCCGGGGACAACGCTGGAGCCAGACGCGGCCACGACCTGGCGCGAAGCGGAGAAGCGGGATGCCCCGGTGGCATCACCGCTCACCGCCACGACCCCTCTGACAGCGGGCGACTGGCGGGTCGGCGACGACGATGACGTGGTGCTGCGGGCGTTCGAGGCGCACGCCAGGACCGAAATAGGCGACGACCACTCCCCGGACGGTTACGAGACCGCGGCGGAACAGAACGTCACCTTCAGAGACCTCCTGGGGAGCGATGGCGATGACCTGGTGGCCGAGGCCACCGAGCCCGACCCGGAAGTGCGCCCCTTCTCGCGGCTGCAAGGGTGGGCGCCGCAACGATCCGTGGCCAACGAAACTGTCACTCCCTGGCCAGCCGCCGCCCCCGGTGGCGTTCCGGACATCGATCCCGTCCTTGCGGACGCAGCCGATGCGGGCTCCACGGCCTTCCCGTTCGAGCCATCGATGGGGGCCGTTGTCACTCCCAGGGCTCACCGTTCGCGGGCGCGCACGGTGGTGCGTGAGGCGGTTGAGACGCTCCTCCTGGCAATCCTCGTGTTCCTGGCCGTGCGGGCGAGCTTCCAGAATTTCAAGGTCGACGGGCAGTCGATGTACCCGACCCTTGACGATGGCCAGTTCCTGATCGTCAACAAGCTTGTCTACGCCGAGGTTGATGTCGAGAAGCTCAGCAACTTCATCCCCTTCATCGACCCTGGTGACGACCCGAAGCGCAACGTTTTCCACGCGCCCGAACGGGGCGACATCATTGTGCTGAAAGACCCACGCGACCCATCGCAGGACCTGATCAAGCGGATCATCGCCCTCCCGGGCGAGACCGTGGAGATCCAGGACGGCAAGGTCTACATCAACGACCACTACCTGGAAGAGCCGTACATCAAGACCGCCTGGCACGACAACAAGTCAAAGATACTTATTGGGCAGGACGAGTACTTCGTGATGGGAGACAACCGCACGAACAGCCTGGACAGCCGCTCCACCCAGATCGGCCTCGTGCATAAGGACCTGATCATCGGCAAGGCAATGCTGTCGTACTGGCCGGCGGGCAGCTTCGGGCTGGCGCCGAACGAGTCCGGCGACCTGTCGAGCGACGTGTCGTTGCGCGACGGGCGGCCCGTTGTGACGGCAAGGCGCATCGGCGAGTAGGGATCCGGTGGACGTTCGCTTCCGGGTGGCCTTAACCTCCCACTCGTGACTGCGAATCTCGAAGAGCAACTGACCGCCCGGGGGGGGCTCCTGCGGGGCCACTTCCAGCTATCCAGCGGGCGCCACGCCGATACCTACATCGAGAAGTTCCGGATCCTGCAGTGGCCGGACCTGACGTCGGAGTTCTGCGCGCTCATTGCCGGCCATTTCGGCGGTGCCGCGAACCTCGTTGCCGGACCGACAACCGGCGGTGTCATCCTCGCCTTCGAAACCGCCCGCCAGCTTGGATTGCGTTGCATCATCGCCGAGCGCGCCGAAGATGGCCGTGGGCGTGAATTCAAGCGCGGCTTTGAGATTGGCCCGGGGGACCGCGTCCTCGTCGTCGACGATGTGCTCACGACAGGCGGAAGCGTTCGCGACGTGCTCAACGCCATCCGCGCCCGAGGGGCGGAGGTGGTGGGTGTTGGGGTGCTCGTTGACCGGAGCGCCAGGCGTACCGAATTCGGGGTACCGTTCTTCGCCTGCCTCACCGTGGATGTTGCTTCGTGGGCGGCGGAGGAGTGCGCCCTCTGCAGGGATAACGTCCCGCTGACCGTCACCTGAACCACGCCCAACAGGGCGGGAGTGCCGCTACCCGGGCTCTCCGGACGAGCGGCTACAATCGTCGTGTGCGAGAGCTACGCCAGGCCGGCGATGACGCGGCATTCCTGCTGAAGGCCCTCTCTGAGGCTGCCGGTGAAGTGCGTAGCGCCTTCCTGCCGCTCGGCCGGGAAGCGCTTCTACGCCCCGGAGAAGGGTTTGATGACGCATGGTGCCTGCTTGCAGTGGCGGTTCACCTGCGCGACATCGAACGTGAGACACAGGGCCAGCTTGAGGCCATGCTCAGCCTGCGCGAGCCGTCCATCCCCCACGTAGACATGGATGCGCCCCCGCTCTTCGCTGAATTCGCCGGGGAGGACGAAGAGGTGGTGCTTGACGAGTTCCACCACCTGCGGCGGGAGACCGCCTACCTCCTGTGGGACATCTCACCTAATGAGTGGAAGCGCGCGGGCATCCACCCCTACCGCGGACGGGTCACGGTCCTCGACCTGGCGCGCGAGCTCTACAGGCACGACCTGGAGCACCTGTGGCAGGTTCGCCGCATGGCCGGCCGGTTGGCGAAAGAGCGGCCCTAGGCTACTGGGGCATCCCAGGGGAGCGTTCCACGCGGCGGCTCGAGGAGGGCCTTCACCTGCCCATCGGCAACCACCGCGATGATATCGAAGCCAGCGTACAGTGTGGGGTCCATACCCCGGATGGCCCACGACAGCTTCTCCTCTTCCGCATATGTGGCAGCTCCCACGAGGATGAGGGCTCGCGCGGCGGCGGTGGGGGAAGCGGCATTCCCGGCCTCCTGGAGCAGCCTGCGAAGGTTGCGCCGGAGGGTTGCACTCGACTCCTCGGACTCGGGCCGGGGCGATCCAAGCACGCACGATCCGCCTTCAAGCAGGTCGTTGCCGGTCCATGCATCCTCGGCCGGGACCACCTGGACGAGGTCCCCTTCGACCTGGCTGGCGGCGACCACGATCTGTTCGGCGAGGGTGTTGCGTTCCTCCTCGCTGGCCGGCAGGCGCAGCAATTCCGCTGAATTCAGGCTGAAAGTTCCCGGCACCCGGTTAGTGAACTGCGCCCAGTGCGGACCGAGTCCGCCCATAATCGTCACGACAGACCCCGATGTGTCCACGCGCCGCAGATATAGCCTGACCGGGCGGCGAACTTCGAGCCGGCCATCTTCAATCGTCCTCGCTTCGGCGACGGAAAGGGCCACCTCGCTCAGGCCAGGCTCGGACGCGGGGATGGCGCCGCCCCGCGGGACCCAGAGGGCCACGGAATGGCCTTCGATATCAAGGCGGTGCTCGACCGCGGCGCGGGCTGCTTCCCATTCCACTGTCGCATCAAGAGCGAGCGTGTCGGCGACCGTGAATGCGAGCGGCCATTCCCTGCCAATGGTAGCCACGCCAGAGGTGAGCCCCTCAGAGGAGGCGGAAACCTCATCCACGCGGATGCTACGGGCGTAGCGCGCACCCAACCGCCGCACGAAGAGCCGGAGAGCGGCAGAGGCGGTGTCGGCGGGATAGGTGGCTGAGCCGGCCACTACCCGGGTCAGTCCGCCGGCTCGCCGTCGCCGGGCGTTTCGGCATCGCCCGAAGGCGCCTCTGCAAGGTCGAGCCTGATGCGCGGCGGGTTCACGGTTGCGATGTTGACCGAACCCTCGGTGAGGACCTCGATACCCTGCGGGGGTGCGAGGTCCGCGACGGTGATGGTGACATCGAAGCCCTTGAGGAGCGTGAGATCGGCTTCGATGTGGTCGGGGATATCGAGCGGCAGGCAGCGCACGGCCACGGTCTCGATGCTCTGGATAAGCGTCCCGGCGAGGTCGCGAACGGCTGGTGCCTCGCCCACGAGGCGCAGGTTCACGGTCGTGGTGATGGGGCGCTTGAGGTCTACCTGGTAGAAGTCGGCGTGGATGGGGTCGCCCATGCCACCGGCGCGCGTAAGTCCACGAAGGATGACGTAGCGGGGGCCCGTTTCGTCGTCGATGCGCAGTTCGAACATGCTGCGGACGCCGGCGCTGCGCACGGTGCGCATGAACTCGCGGCTATCGAGCTGGATGGCGCGGGATTCAAGGCCTCGTCCGAAGACGTTGGCGGGGAGGATTCCCTGCCGGCGAAGCTGGCTCACCTTCTTCCCCGTAGTTGTGCGGGGGGCGGCCACGATGGTAGCGCGTTCTGCCATTGACCAAACAACCTCCGCGCCACGCTTGATACGTGGCGCAACAGTTCCATGCTAGCCGCCAGCCGCTCCCGGTCAATCGGACGGCGCACGCAAAAGAGCAGGGCCAGAGCTTGCCCGGCCCTGCTCACAAGCACACTGGGTCCTGGTTCAGGCGGGCTGGATCTCGGAGACGCGGGCGCGAACAGCGGCCTTGTCGCTGTACCAGTTGGCGTTGAGGGCTTTGAACTCCTCCTGGTCGGCCGGCACATCGTCTTCGGCGAAGATGGCGTTCACCGGGCAGGCGGGCTCGCAGGCGCCGCAGTCGATGCACTCATCGGGGCTGATGTAGAGCATCCGGTCCTCGCCCTCATCGAAGTTGATGCAGTCGACCGGGCAGACTTCCACACAAGCCTGGTCCTGGACATCGATGCAAGGGGTCGTGATGACGTACGCCATGCTGGCTCCTCTGATCCTCGGCTCTTTCGGGGCGCGGGAGCCCCGGCAGGCAGTTGGCATGCTACTACCGATGCCGCCATGTGTGAAGCAAAGCACAGCCCGCCAGGCACGTGGCTGCGGCAGCCGCGTTGAGTACGATCACATGCGAACACGCGGCACAGGGAGGACCGGTGGTAACGCGCGGCCTTCGCCTCGTCCTCGCAATCACCGTGGTTGCAGCCGGGGAACCGACCGGGCACTACCAGCGCTAGCGCGTGGTCAGACCAGTACCCCTTCTGCCAGCAGGTCTGCGATCTCATCGGGGGTGAGCCCGATGATTCGTTCGCAGACGTCCATGGTGTGTTCGCCAAGGAGCGGTGCGGGCCAGGCGTGCCGGCCCGGCGTGTCACTGAGCTGGAATCCCGGCCCGTCATATGCTGCGCGACCGGTCTCCGGGTGGTCCAGGTAGCGGTAGTAGCCGCGCTGCTTGAGGTGGGGATCGCGATCGAGCATATCCTGCGAAGTCTGCACCACACCGGCAGGGACCGCGCGCTCCTGGAGAAGGGTCATGACGTCTTCGGCCCGGTGTGTCCGGGTCCAGGAGTTCACGAGCTCCTCCAGTGCATCTTCGTTCGCCTTTCGGGCGGCAAACGTTGCAAAGCGCGGGTCGGTAGCCATTCCCGGTTGTCCGAACGCCTCGCAGGTCTCGAGCCACTCGTGGTCGGAGCGGCAGGAGATGGCAACCCAGCGGTCGGTGGAGCCAACGATCTCGGCGTCATCGAGGCAGCGGAAGGCGCCGTGAGGGGCGGCGATGGGGCTGCGGTTTCCGCCGCGGACCTGGATGACGCCGTTGGCGAAGTAGTCGGCAACGGCTGTCCCGAGCACGTTCACCACCGATTCGATCTGGGGGAGCTCGATGAGCTGGCCTTTGCCGGTGCGGTTGCGGTAACGGAGGGCGGCGAGGATGGCCGTTGTGGTATGGCCCGGGTTGACGACGTAGTCAGGGTAGTTGGTACCGACACCCATGGGAGGACGGCCCGGGAACCCGGACATGTAGCTGATGCCCGTGACGGGCGTGAGGACGGCGCCGAAACCAAGGAAGTCGCGGTGTGGCCCTTCGAGCCCCTGCATTGGCGCGTACGCGGCGATGATTCGGGGATTGACCTGGCGGATCTGCTCATAGCGCAGGTTCCACTTGTCGATTACGCGCGGCGTGAAGTTGGTGAGGAAGATGTCGGACTTCTCGATGATGCGGTAGCCGAGCTCCTGTCCTCTTTCGGTGTTCAGGTTCAACTGAACCGAGAGCTTGCCGGCGTTGTAGTTGTTGAAGTAGCCGGAGACGTTATAGCCGGTCTTGAAAGAGCCATCGGGATTGAGGGCGAACGGCTGTACGGTGCGGAGGGAGTCGATCTTGGTCTCGGATTCGATGCGCACGACTTCGGCGCCGAAGGTCGCGAAGGTCTGGGCGGCAATCGGGCCGGCGCCGAACCATGAGAAGTCAGCGACACGGATGCCTTCGAAGGGGAGCTTCGTCATCGTGCTAATCCTCCTGGCCGTGAAGCGCCGAGAGCACTGCCCCGGTATGTTCGCCGAGGCGCGGCGGGCGGGAAATCCGGGCGGGGGTTTCGGAAAGCCTGTACGGGGTACCAGGGAACTCGATGACCCGGTTCAGGAAGTCGAATTCCAGGTTCTGGAACCAGTTACGGGCGCGAAGCTGGGAATTCTCGGCGAGGTCCTTCGGTGTGGAGACAATGCCCACCAGCAGGCGGCGGCGTTGGCCTTCTTCGTACGCCTCCGCGGCAGTCTTTCCAGCCAGAAACCGCTTGACGACTTCCTGGATGTGCATGAGGGCCGGGAGCATGGGGCCAGCCTTCGCAGGGTCTGCCATGACCTGCGAGAGCCAGGACATCTTGAGGTTCGCGCAAACCTCGGCGTATGGCTCCTGGTCAAGGTCTTCCGCCTTGCCTTCCTCGCGTATCCAGTCGACGAACTCCGGGAAGTCGGCCCCACCGGGCGCAAGCACAAAAAGGACCACATGCCCATCGATGACTTCGTAGACACCGACTCCTGGGAGCGCGATGGGGATCATCCCTCGTTCGCCGGTGCGGACCCGGTTTCGCTTCTGCAGGTCCCAGGTCTGCATCGCCGTTTCCTGGGAGATTGAGATCGCCTCCTGTGCGGACACGTCGACGTGCTGCCCGTGTCCTGTCGCATCGGCGTGAAGCACAGCCACAAGGGTACCTTCGGCGGCCTGGATGCTCGCGGAGACGTTCGCCTGGTTGCCATAGATGAGGTTGGGCGGGTCGGCCATCTCACCCGCAAGCGTCATCACTCCACCCATCGCCTGGCCGACGATGTCGGTGTAGGCGTAGTTCGCATGCGGGCCATTTTGGCCAAAGCCGGTGACAGAGGTGTAGACCAGCTTCGGCCGGGCCGGGCGCAGGGCGTGATAGTCAAGTCCGCGCTGCCGCATCCAACCGGGCGGATTGTCCTCGATGACCACATCGGCGCTGAGGATGAGCTGCCGGGCGATCGCCTGCCCTTCATCGGTATCAAGATCCAGCACCACCGACTTCTTGGAGGTGTTGTGTACCCAGAAGGCGATGCTGGTATCGGGGCCCGCGTCGAGCCCCTTCACAAAGGGCGGGGTATGGCGCTGGACGCCCCCGCCGGGGGGCTCGACCTTCACGACATCGGCGCCAAGGTCTGCGAGCAGCCGTCCGCAATACGAGCCCAGCTCGTCCGTGAATTCGACGACGCGAAGGCCTTCCAGAGCGCGATCCGTCATGTCCTAGGCCCCCGGGACGGCGGTGACTTCGCCTGGAAGCCTTCTGCCAACAATCTGGGAGGCTTCGGCCACAATACCGTGGAGGATCTCGGCGGCGGGCCGGACTTCGCGAAGCATGCCCGAGACCTGCCCGGCGGCATTCATCAACAGGTCGTCACGACCTGCCTGGTGGGCGGAGTACATGATGTCCTGGATGGCGAGGGTTTGCAGTCCCATCGGGAGCGCCTGCAGGCCGCTCGCGTCCCAGGCTTCGATGAGTGGGTTCGTTATGTTGCGCATGGTCTTGCCGCTGTAGAGCTTCGTGACGCGTGTGTCTTCTTCGGTGGCCTGGATAATGCGCTGTTGCTGGAGGAGGGGCTGATTCGCCTCCTTCGCCACCAGGAACGCGGTGCCCACCCATGCGCCGACGGCGCCCATTGCCAGCACGGCAGCGAGCCCGCGGCCATCGCCGATGCCGCCCGCAGCGATCACTGGCTTCGGGCTGACTGCGTCGATCACCTGCGGAACGAGGGCCAGGGTGCCAATGCGGCCGGTGTGGCCGCCAGCCTCGTGGCCCTGGGCGACAACGACATCGGCGCCACCGTCAGCCACCCGCCGGGCGTTCTTCACGTTGCCCACGAGCGAAAGCACCACGGTGCCGTTGGCATGAAGGCGCTCGACCCAGGGCGCGGGATTGCCCAACCCGGAGGCGAACACAGGCACCTTCTCTTCGATAACCACCTCCATCTGGGCATCCGACATGCCGCCCCTGGGCGGTCTTGGCAGGGCAGCAACCTGCTCGCGGGGCATTTCGAGGTACTCGATGCCAACATCGTGGGCGATCTTTCGCAGGCCGTCCTTCATCGCGGCGGGGATGAGCTCGCGCGGGTCAGCAGGGAGCTCACCGGCGGCCGCACCACCCATGTAGTTCGAAGGAAGAAGGAGGTCGACTCCAAAGGGCTTGCTCGTGAGGCTGCGGACCTTGCGGATCTCGTCCCGGAGGCGCTCAGCGCCCCAGCCCGCACCCCCAAGCACTCCGAGTCCACCTGCATTTGAGACAGCGGCAGCCAGTTCGGCTGTCGCCACCCCACCCATTCCCCCGGCCACCGGGCCCATTCCTGCGAGCAGGACCGGGTATTCAATGCCCAGCATGTCGCAGAGTCTTGTGCGCAGAACAGGTCGTGACATCTCAACCTCCAGAGGTTCGTGTGTGCCGAAGTATAGGCGTCTGGCCTTGCGCGCACGACCCCCGGCTATTCCCGGGGGAGTCCGAGCCCGCGTGTGGCAATGACCGAGCGTTGCACCTCGCTCGTGCCACCTTCAACGGTATTGGCCACGGTGCGCAGGAATGGGTACTGGTTGTGGTGCGCGGGGCTGCCTGCGCGGGCGGCCTGGCCTTCCATGCTGAACACCTGGAGCGAGGTGACCGCTACCCGCTGGGCGAGCTCCGCGCCGAAGAGCTTGGCCATTTGCGCTTCGCGTGTGGGGACGATCCCGCTCCCCTGCATGGAGGCGATGTTGTAGCACATGTTCCGCAGCACCTGGACCGATACGGCATGGTCCGCCACGCGGTGCCGCACCACGGGCGAGAGAGAGTGCGGCAGGGAGCGGATGTGTGCCACCAGGTCGTCGATGCTCCGGCGCGCCGTGGAGGTGGCGCCGATGGAGGAGCGTTCGAAATCGAGCCCCACGGCAACGTGGTACCAGCCACGGTTCTCCTCGCCAACGAGGTTCGCGGCCGGGATCCTGACGTCTTCGAAGAAGATCTCGTTGAACTCGTGCGTTCCGGCCATGTTCACGAGCGGCCTGATAGTGATTCCAGGGGTGTCCATCTTGATGGCGAAGGTGGAGATGCCGCGGTGTTTGGGGGCGTCCGGGTCGGTCCGCGCCGCCAGCCAGCCCCAATCGGCGTAGTGGCCGAAAGAGGTCCAGATCTTCTGGCCGTTGATCACGTAGTCGTCGCCATCGCGGATGGCCCGGGTCTGCATTGCCGCGAGGTCGGAGCCGGCGCCCGGCTCAGAATAGAGGGTGCACCAGATGTCGCTGCCGTCGGCGATGCGTGAGAGGTAGTCGCGCTTCTGGGTGTCTGTGCCATAGAGCATGACCACAGGCCCGACCCAGGCGACACCCATGTTGATGAGGCCGGGGACCCGGTAGTAGGCCATGAGCTCGTTGAAGACGAGCTGCTGCATGGGCGTGGCGCCGAGCCCGCCGAACTCCTCCGGCCAGGGAAGGGCGAGCCAGCGGCGAGAGGCCAGGCGCTTCATCACCTCTCGCTCTACTTCCATCTGCTCAGCGACAGAGTCGAAGCCCTGGTCCCACCGCGCTGGCAGCCCGCTCTGGATGAAGTCCGCCACCTCGCGTTGGAACGCCGCCTGTTCTGCTGTCAGTCTGAAGTCCACAATTCACAACCCCCGTTCCCGGTATCGCGCCATCAGTGTAGCGGGGCAGCCGGTTAGCGGGGGCGAAGTGGCCCGCCGCTATAATCACCTGGTGCCCGTGACCGCAAAGCCCCGGCTGGTGATCCTCGATTCGCATGGCATTCTCTTCCGCGCTTTCTTTGCGCTGGGGAATGCCCCCAACCCGCTGATGACCTCGAAGGGTGAGCTCAGCTTCGCCACCTACGGTTACGCCGAGTCATTGCTCCGCGTTATCGAGCAGCTGCGACCGACCCACATCTGCGCTGCCTGGGATGCCCCGGGAAAGACCTTCCGCCATGAGGCGCGCGAGGAGTACAAGGCAACACGGCGCGAGACGCCGGCAGACCTTCTCCCGCAGATGGAACGGGTCCGCGAGATGCTTGAAGCGTTCAACATCCCGGTCTTTGAGCAGCCGGGCTTTGAGGCGGACGACCTGGCGGGAACGATCGCCACCATGGCTGCCGAACGCGGGATAGAGACCTACATCGTCACCCTCGATACAGACCTGGTTCAGCTAATCGGCCCGAATGTGAAGCTCTTCATGTTCCGGCCGTACCAGCGCGACACGGTGGTCTACGACGAGGCCTCGGCTGCGGAGCGCTGGGGCTTCAGCCCCCGGTTCATGATTGACTTCAAGGCCCTCAAGGGAGATACGAGCGACAACATCGAAGGCATCCGCGGGGTTGGCGAAAAGACAGCGGCCGACCTGATTCGCCAGTTCGGTGACATTGAGTCCATCTACGAACACCTCGGTGACGTGAAGTCCGCCTCTCTTCGCCAGAAGCTCGCCGATGCAGAGGACCTCGTTCGCCGCAACAAGGTGCTGGTGACCATCGAGACTGGCCTTGCCGTGGAATTCGACCTGGACGCCTGCCTCGTCCACGACTATGACTACAACCGGATTGCCGAACTGTTCCGTGAGCTGGAGTTCCGCTCCCTGCTCGCACGGCTGCCAGGGATCATTGGCCACGGCACGGGGCAACGGGCGACGGCGCTCCCCTCCCCGGAAGAGCTGGAGTTCTCCCTCGTGACGGCTGCAGATGAACTTGCGGCACTTGCCGCGCACCTTCGCGAGGCGGGCGCATTCGCCCTGGCCGCGCTGTCGACCGCGGGAGACACCTCACACGGCTTACCGCTGGGCTTCTCATTCGCCACGTCACCCGGGCGTGCCTGGTATGTCCCCGTGGGCCATGCGCCGCGCCTCGATGCGACGTCGCTGCAGCTCCCCCTCGCAGAGGTCGTGAAGGCCCTGGGCCCGCTCCTGGCCGACGAGGCCGTGCCGAAGACCGTTTACGGCATCAAGAGCCTCCGGCACCTTTTCGACCGACACGGTATCCCGATCGAGGGGGTGGACTTCGACGCGGCGATCGCCGCCTTCCTCCTTGGAGAGACGTCGTCGACGCTCTCGGCCCTGGCGGGAGAGCTGCTGCACAGCGAGACGACCGCACTCGCAACCCTCACTGGCACAGGCAGGAATGCCACGCCCCTTTCGCGCCTCGACTACGAGCGCGTTCGCGACTACGCCTGCGAGCAGGCGAGCCTGCTGCTCGGCCTTCGGCCGCAGCTGCAGGCCGAACTGGAGAAGCGCGACCAGGTGCCGCTCTTCCAGGACGTAGAGATGCCCCTGGCAGGAGTCCTGCACCGCATGGAGAAGCACGGCGTGGCAGTGGACATCTCCGTCCTCACGGATCTCTCGCGGGGCATGGGGACTGACATCCAGCGCGCTGAGCGGGCAATCTTCGAGATGGTCGGGCACGAGTTCAACATCGCCAGCCCACAGCAGCTGAGTGATGTGCTCTTCAAGGAGCTGGGGCTGCCGAAGACGCGCAAGACCACCCAGGGATACAGCACCGACCAGCGGGCGCTGGAGTCTCTGCGGCCGGTGAGCCCGCTGATCGACCTCATCTTCGAATACCGCCAGCTCACGAAGCTCAAGTCCACCTATCTCGATGCGCTCCCGGCCACCGTGGCGGAGGACGGCCGCATTCATACGGATTTCCAGCAGACGGTGGCGGCAACGGGCAGGCTCAGCAGCACCAATCCCAACCTCCAGAACATCCCGGTGCGCACCGATACGGGCCGCGATATTCGCCGGGCATTCATTGCAGCCGGGTTTGAAGACGCGTGGCTGGTGGCCGCGGACTACTCGCAGATTGAGCTGCGCGTGCTCGCTCACATCACCGGCGACGCGGGGCTCATCCGGGCCTTCCTGGCCGGGGAAGACATCCACCGGGCAACGGCCGCAACTGTATACGGGGTGGCCCCGGGCGATGTCACCCGCCAGATGCGCGACACGGCAAAGATGGTGAACTTCGGCATCGCCTACGGGATGGGGGAATTCGGCCTTGCCAGCCGGACGGGGATGTCGCGGGAAGAAGCGGATGCTTTCATCAAGTCGTACTTCGCCAACTTCCCGGGAATCGCGGAATGGCAGCAGAAGATCCTCGCATCCACAAGGGAAACGGGTTTCGCGGAATCGCTGCTCGGGCGACGGCGGTACCTTCCCGCGATTCGCAGCACCAACTTCCAGGTTCGCGCGGCCGCCGAGCGCGAAGCCATCAACATGCCCATCCAGGGGACGGCCGCGGATATCATCAAGGTCGCGATGATTCGCGTCGATGCGGAGTTGGCCGAGCGTGGCCTGCGCAGCCGGATGATCCTGCAGGTCCATGACGAGCTCATCTTTGAGTGCCCGGCAAACGAAACAGAAGCGATCACGGAGCTCGCACAGCGGTTGATGCCAGCCAGCATCGCGCTCGTGGTGCCGCTGAAGGTAGATGTGAAAAAGGGCCGGAACTGGGGCGAGATGGAGTAGGGTCCGGGCTCAGGAGGCGATGGCCACGAGCCAGCTGGCTCCAATCACGAGGCCCACGAGGCTGACCAGGTAGCGGACCAGCCAGGCGAAGATGGAGCCTTCGGGGTCGGCAATGCGCCCGGGCGCGAAGACGAACATCGCGTAGAACGGAGCGGTGAGTGCCACGGGCAGGGCAAGCGAAAGCGCCAGCAGCCCTGGCGAACCCGGGTCCTCGATGATGAGCCTGCCGAAGTCGAAGGCATCGAAGGTACTCGCCATGATGCCGTTGAAGACACCCGCGGTGATGAAGACGAAGGGGGCCATCAGGATGCGCCGATGGAGAGCCTGCAATGACGGCAGCCACCGGTGCCCAACAATGGCCACTGCCCCGAGCACGAAGAAGGGGCCGAACTCCCCGGTGCTGGCGAGGCCCAGGTTCTCTATACCGGCGCCGCCGACCATGGCAAGCGCACCCACAAACGGGCCGAGCGCAAAGACGTCGGGTGGGCGGAAGAGGCGCGGCGACTCTCCCGAGAATCCGCCCGGAAAGGCTGCGAGGCAGGCAACGGCCCCGAGCGAGACAAGCACGTACACGAGACCCGATAGGACGCTTCCTGAATCATCAAGCTCCGAGGCGCCTTCCCAGCCGGCGACTCCGGCAAGGAGCGGAACGGCGATGCCAATCCAGGCCGGGAGTGCAAGGTCCTCCACTCTCAGCGCAGCCCGGATGCTCATGAGCATGAGAGCACTTTACAGTCCGGCGGGCCGAGGTTCAGCCGCCGCCAATTGCGGGGAGGATGGAGACATGGCTCGCTGGCCCCACGGGCTCGAACAGGGGGAACGAGCCCGCCTCGCCATCGATCGCAATCGCGATCTCGGGGCGCAGCGCTCCTTCCGAAACGACCCTCTCCATGAAGCCGGGGCAGCGTGCTTCGACAGCACGCAAGACGTCGCCGAGCGTGGCCCCTTCGACCTGGAGGCGCGCAGTCCCGCCACAGAGGGGGCGTAGAAGTGCGGGCACCCAGACCTCGGCCACGGCTACTCCAGGTGGTGGAGCGTCTCCACGATGCGGCGCGGGGAGATCGGCAGGTCGCTAAAACGATGCCCGGTGGCATCGGCGATCGCGTTTGCGATGGCCGCAAGTGGCGGGACGATGGGCACTTCTCCCGCGCCACGGACGCCGTAGGGGTGGCTCGGATTGGGCACTTCAACGATCACAGTGTCAATGGCGGGCAGGTCCAGGGCCGTCGGCATCCGGTAATCGAGGAAGCTGGCGTTGGCCAGGCGCCCGTCATCGTCGTAGTAGTACTCCTCGTTCAGCGCCCAGCCAATTCCCTGGGCGGCGCCACCCTGGATCTGCCCTTCCACGTAGGCCGGGTGGATGGCAGTGCCCACGTCCTGCACGGCCGTGTAGCGGAGGACCTGGACCTTGCCGGTCTCGGGGTCGACTTCGACGTCGGCAATGTGAGTGCCAAACGCGCCGCCTGCTCCCCGCGCAAGCAAGGAAGCCCGGCCGTTGATGGGGCCGCCGGTGCGGGCCGACTGCGCCGCCATCCCTGCAAATGTCAGTGTCTTTGCCTCATCTGTTGTGCAGCGCAGGCTGCCGGCCTCATACACGACCTCGTCTTCGGCGCATCCCCAGAGCTTCGCGGCGCGGGTGCGCATCTGCTGCTGGATGTCGAGGGCCGCCTGGTGAACCGCCAGTCCTGTCGCGAAGGTCGTGCGGCTCCCACCTGAGACATCGTTGTAGCCCACCGTGTCGGTGTCGGCGACCGTGACACGCACCTGGCTGTATTCAATGCCCAGCGACTCGGCGAGCTGCATGGCGACGGAGGCGCGGGTTCCGCTCAGGTCGCTCGAACCCTCAACGAGGTTCACGGTGCCATCGGTGTTGACCGCCACCGTCACGCTGGACTGCATTCCCGCGTTGAACCAGTACCCGGAGGCTACACCCCGGCCGCGGTTGGGGCCTTCGATGGGCGAGCGGTAGTGGGCGCTCTCCATGGCAGCTCGCAGGCACTCTTCGTGGCCGATGCGCGGGAACGGCATGCCGTTGACCATGCGCGTGCCTTCGCGTGAGCTGCTCGCCTCGCGGAACGCCAGCGGGTCGGCGCCGATAGCACGGGCGAGCTCGTCGACCGCCTGTTCGAGGGCGAATGCTGCCGCGGGCGAACCCGGAGCGCGGTAGGCGGCCGTCTTCGGCTTGTTCACGACGACGTCGTAGCCGTCGATCTTGAAGTTCTCAACATCGTAGGGAGCCAGCATCGTCATCGCGCCGGCGCTGACGCTCGACCCGGGGTAGGCGCCCGCCTCGTAGGCCAGGTCGAGCTGAGCAGCAGTCAGGCGCCCGCCACTCGCGGCGAGTTTCACGTGGATCGAGGTGCCGCTCGTGGGGCCAGTGGCCTCGAACACCTCGGAGCGGCTCATGGTCAGCTTCACGGGCCGGCCCGACTTGCGGGAGAGGATGGCCGCCACTGGCTCAAGGTAGACGGGCGTCTTCCCACCGAAGCCTCCGCCCACCTCCATGGGGATAACGCGGATGGTGGAGGCCGGGCGCCGGAGCACCTCGGCCAGCTGTCCCCGGCAGGCGAAGGCCCCCTGGGTCGTGGCCCAGACGGTGATCTCCCCATCGGGGTTCCACTGGACGGTGGCGGTCTGAGGCTCGATGTAGCCCTGGTGAACCATCTTCGTTGTGAAGTGGCGCTCCACCACAGCATCTGCCTCCGCGAAGGCCTTCTCCACATCGCCACCCACGAACTGGACCTTCGAGGCCACATTGCTCGGCCGGTCGGAGATCGTCTTCCCCATCGACCGCGTGAGCAGTCTCTCGTTCAGAAGCGGCGCATCGTCGAGCATCGCCTCGCGGACATCGAGCACCACTGGCAGGGGTTCGTACTCTACCCGGATGCGCCGGGCCGCCTCTTCCGCAACGTGAACGCTGGCCGCGGCCACGGCGGCAACGGCATGGCCGCGGTACAGCACCCGGTCCGAGGCGAGGACGTTGTCGCTGAGCTCCTTGAGATTCACGGCGGTCTCACCGAGAGCCTGCACCTCGTCGGATGCGGCCGGGAGGTCGCGGGCCGTCGCCACGGCGAGCACGCCCGGGACCGCCTCCGCCGCACTGGTGTCGATGGAAAGGATGCGGGCGTGGGCATGCGGGCTCCGCAGGACCTTGCCGTAGACGAGGCCCGCGGGCCTTGCGTCGGCCCCGAAGAGGGCCTTGCCAGTGACCTTCTCGACGCCATCGGGACGGATGGGCCGCGTGCCTATCACGCGGTAGCTGGGCTTTTCGGCGGCGGTCATGATCCTGATCCCTTCATCTGTACACCGGCGCGCTGAACAGCCTTCACGATCTTGTCGTAGCCGGTGCAGCGGCAGAGATTGCCGGCGAGCCAGTAGCGGATGCGCTCTTCGGCTGCATCGGGCTCCCGTTCGAGGAGAGCCTTCGCGGCGACGATGAAGCCGGGGGTGCAAATGCCGCACTGCAGGGCAGCTTCTTCGAGGAATGCTTGCTGGAGCGGGTGCAGCTGGTCGCCATCAGCGACCCCTTCGATGGTGAGGATGTCGGCCCCATCTGTCTCCACAGCCAGCACGCAGCAGGCGTTCACCAGCCGGCCGTTGAGCATGACGCTGCACGCGCCGCAGTTGCCGTTGCTGCAGCCCTCCTTGGTGCCCGTCAGCCCGAGCTCATCGCGCAGGATCTCGAGGAGGCTCTGCCGCGGCTCGCAAAGGAAATCAACATCGCCGCCATTGAGGCGCGCCTGGACCTGGGTTCGACGCATGGCTACCGTCCCTCCGTTGCTCGTTGGTGGGCCCGCTCGAGCGCGCGGCGAGCCAGGACTCCCGCTAGGTGGCGGCGTTGAGCGGCGGACCCGCGCATATCGGTGATAGGGCGGGCGGCACTGGCAGCTTCCTGCGCCGCAAGGGCAAATGCCTCCGCACCCGCTTTCCTGCCATGAAGGGCCTGCGCCGCAGCGGGAACCATCAGCGGCGTGGGCGCCACCGCGCCGATCGCGATACGCGCTCCTTGGATTGTCCCGTCGGAACCGACCTGCAGCCACGCGCCGGCGCTGGCGACCGCGATATCCATTTCGTTTCGCGGGATGAACCGGTGGTAGAAGGCCGCCGAATGCGCCGGCATCGGCGGGACGATCACCTCCAGGAGCAGCTCCCCCGGCAGGAGGGTGTTCTGCCCGGGGCCGGCGAAGAACTCTCCAACCGGCAGTTCCCTGGTCCCGGCCGCCGACCCGATGCGCAGGCGCGCTCCCATGACCATCAAGGCCGGCGGGGAATCCGCCGCGGGGCTGGCGTTGCAGAGGTTGCCGCCGAGGCTCGCCCTTCCCTGGACGGCGGTCCCGCCGATGATGGAAGCGGCGTCGACCAGTGCCGGCCACCGGCGGCGCACCTCCGGGTTCTCATAAACGTCAGCCAGGGGGGCGGCAGCGCCCACCTGCAGGGAGCCATCAGCGGCGATGGTCACCGCCGTAAGTTCAGGAATGCGCTTGAGGTCGAGTACCAGGTCGCACGAGCGTCGCGCCTCCCGTAGCTGGACGATGAGGTCGGTTCCGCCGGCCAGCGCGGCCACTCGCCGCCCGTTGCCGAGGAGCGAATAGGCATCGGCCAGCGTTCGCGGCGCGACGTATTCGAATGCCTCCATGGGAGCCCCTTATTGATGTGGTGAGCCTCACCGGCCGCCTCTGCGGGTCCGCTGCCAGCACCGGAGAGCAATTGGAACGATCATAGACGCCACGCTTCCGCTTGTCGTGCGCGGCCGCCCTCGCCCCTGGAGCGGCCGCAGATACAATACGGAAGATGCTCCGGACCATGGCTCTCGCCCTGATCGCATGTGCCGCGTTCATGCCGATTCCCGCACATGCGGACGAGGGCTGGCTGCTGGAGCGGTTCACGGCCGCCATCACGATCAGAGAGAACGGCATGATGGAGGTCGAGGAGACCGTTGATGCGGACTTCGGCACGCTCCAGAAGCACGGCATCTTTCGCGACCTGAGGACGAGGTTCGAGTGTGAGCCCGTGAACGACGGGCCCGTGCCCCTCTACCCCTGCCCCGGCGGCAAGGACCGCATCTACAAGGTCGCGGTGCAGTCGGTGTCTGACGCAGACGGGGAGAGCGTTCCGTTCAAGATCGAGGGCATCGACCGGGGGACGCGCATCAAGATCGGCGACCCGGATAGCACGGTGACGGGCCGCCAGACCTACCGCATTCGCTACACCGTCGAAGGGGCCCTGAACGCGTTCACAGACCACAACGAGCTGTACTGGAACGTTATCAGTGACACGCTCGTGCCCACCGCCGCAGTTCAGGTCACGGTCACCCTGCCCGCAACGGCGCAGATACAGACGGAGTGCTACCAGGGCTACTACGGTTCGAAGGAGCGCTGCAAGTCCGCCGCGAGCGGCACGGGTGCGAGCTACTCGGCAACGCGCCTTCTGAACGCGGGCGAAGGGCTGACGGTAGTGACAGGATGGCGAGGCGAGATCGTCGAGGTCCCGCCGCCACTGTTCAAGGATCGCCTCAGCATCGACGACTTCTTCACGTTCGACGCAGTTGAGATCGGAGGCGCGATCATCGCCGCGCTTGCAGCGCTTACATTGCTACTTCGGCTGTGGTGGATCTACGGGCGTGACCGGGCCTACAAGACGCTGTACTACCTTACGAATGACCCGGCGGAGGGGACGCGCTCGCTGTTCGCGCGCCGGGACATCGTAGTTGAATACCTTCCGCCCGACAGGCTGCGTCCTGCCCAGATGGGGGTCATCCTGGACGAGCGCGCGGACACGCTCGATGTCACGGCCACGATCATCGACCTCGCCGTCCGGGGCCACCTGCACATCACGGAGGTGGAGAAGAAGGGATGGTTCGGCAAGACCGACTGGAAGTTCGAGAAGAAGGAGAACCCTGGAGACGCACTTCTCCGGTACGAGCAGGAGCTCTACGACGCCATCTTTGAGGGACGCCAGGAGGTCAGGGTCTCCGCGCTCAAGAACAAGTTCGCATCCGACCTTGGACGCGTGAAGACCGAGCTGTACAAGGATGCCGTGGCGCGCCGCTGGTTCAAGCGCAGCCCGGAGAGCACGCGGAACACCTGGCTGGCCATAGCCTTCGGGATGGCGGGGGTGGGGGCTCTAATGGCGCTCGTTTCCGGGCTGCAGTTCTCCCGGGCGCTCATCCCTGTTCCGTTCGTTGTGGGCGGGCTGTTGATGCTTCCCCTCTCGCGGGCGATGCCGCGGCGGACCGCAACAGGCAGCGAGGTGCTTCGGCGCGTCCTGGGGTTCCGTCTCTACATCGCAACGGCCGAGACGCGGCGCCAGGAGTTCAACGAGCAGCAGAACATCTTCGCGACCTACCTGCCGTTTGCGATCGTCTTCGGTTGCGTCGACAAGTGGGCGAAGGCGTTCGAGGGGCTCGATGACATGGCTCGCCAGTCCACAACGGCCTGGTATACGGGAATGGCGCCATTCCAGGTGATGGCCTTCACGGCGGGAATGCGCGGGTTCGCGAGCACCGTGAACACGACCATCGCCAGCACCCCTGGCAGTTCGGGGGGGTCGGGCTTCGGTGGCGGTGGCTTCAGCGGCGGAGGCGGCGGCGGCGGCGGCGTGGGCAGCTGGTGAACTGAGGTCCCGCTGTTCAAGACTCCGTCTGCGCGCCTCTTGCGCAATCCCGAACGTTTGTTCTATGCTCTCCGTCTCCAAACCATGGACGGAGAAGCGACATGAAGACCTCCCTTTCCCACCTGCAGATCAACGTGCAGAAGGCCAACCTCCAGTTCTACCGCGACCTGTTCGCGTTCCTGGGCTGGACCAGTCTCCTGGACCAGGACGAGTTCTTCGGCTCGGCCGGCTCGAACGGGGCGAGCCTCTGGTTCATGAGCGGGGCGAACGATGCGCAGAACGACTACGACGGCCGCGGCGTGAACCACATCGCCATAGGCGCGGAGTCCCAGGCCGAGGTCGACGCGGCAACCGCCTACCTGGCCAGCAGGGGTGTGCCAGCGCTCTTTGAGACGCCGCGCCATCGCCCCGAGTTCGCGTGGCAGGAAGGGCACACCTACTACCAGGTGATGTTCGAGTCCCCCGACGGGGTGCTGTTCGAAGTGGTCTACACCGGACCGAAGCAGGACTGAGGCCGGCGCCACCCCGGCCGGCGCCCGGGCCTTCTACTCGTGAAGGTAGTCACGCAGGCGGCCGGGGAAGTTGGTGATGATGCCGTCGACACCGGCGTCGATGAGCCGCTCCCATTGCCCGGGCTGGTCGGCCGTCCATGCCCAGACGGTCAGCTGGCGTTGCTTCGCCCGGACAACCACGTCGCGCTCGATGCATGAGTGTTCCAGCGAGATTGCCTGTGCATTCCGTTTTAGGGTGGCCCCCAGGAGCTGGTCGACCGCCCCGCCTCGTACAGGGGGCGAGATAATGGCGGCCGAGATACGGGTCTCAAGCTGGCGGGCTTCACGCACGATATCGCGCCGGAAGGAGTGGATCCCGGTCCAGTCCCAGGCGCCGAAGCGGACAATGGTATCGATGACCGTCGCCACCAGCCGGCTGTCCTGGCGGGCGTCCCCGGCAGTTGCTTTCAGCTCACAGAAGACAGCCATCTGGCCGTTGACGAGTTCGAGCACCTCATCGAGGGTGGGCACATGTTCGCCCTTGCCCGCATCCGCCTCGGCGAGCTCGTCAACGGTAAGGCGCCGCACGCGTCCTTTCAGGTTGGTTGTGCGGTCCACGGTCTCATCGTGCATGAGTACGGCGACGCCATCGGCGCACAGCTGGACGTCGATTTCGATGGCTTCGGCACGGGCATCCAGGCATACCTCAACGCCCGCAAGGGTATTCGCAGGCGCTTCACCCGCTCCCGCCGCATGGCCGACGACAAACGGCATTCCCACGGTTCAGAAGCATACCGCAACAGGACGTGCCATCCCAAGACCTGAGAGCCAGCCCCCGCGGGGGAATGCTCCGTGTGGCATCCTCTGGCATGATTGCGCCATGAAGGAAAGCCTCGCTGGCAAGCTCATTGTCGCCAGTCCGAAGCTGACTGACCCCAACTTCGCCCGGACGGTGGTCCTCATCTGCACGCACGATGAGAATGGGGCGTTCGGGCTGGTGCTTAACCGGCCATTGATGGAGGCGCGCGTAGGCGAGCACCTTCCCGCGTGGGTGGAGCACGTTGCTGAACCACCGGTGGTGTTCCAGGGTGGGCCCGTTGAGACCACGGTGGGCCTGGGCCTCGGCTACTCGTCATCGCCCTTCGTGATGCCTGGCTGGACAACGGTACTGGGCAACGTCGGCCTCGTGGACCTGAGCAAGCCGCCGGGGACTGATGGCGACTCCGAGCTGGAGCGTGCGCGGGTTTTCGCCGGGTACTCAGGCTGGGCTGGGGGTCAGCTCGAAGGAGAGCTGAACGAAGATGCCTGGTTTGTGGTCCCGCTGCAGGAAGGGGACCCGTTCACGGAGGCGCCGGAAGCCCTGTGGCGCGAGGTGCTGCGCCGCCAGGGGGGCAAGCTCGCATTCTTCGCGTTCCTGCCCGAGGATCCCTCCCAGAATTGATGCCCGGGGACGCCTCGATGCCAGCCGAACGTCTTGCCCGGTACCTGGACCGAATCGGCTACGGCGGCAGCCATGCGCCCGACGTGGAGACGCTGCGCGCACTGCTTCATGCGCACTTTCTGCACGTGCCCTTCGAGAACCTCGACATCCAGCGCGGGGTTCCAATCGTTGTGGACCTGGCAGCCAACTACGAGAAGCTGGTCGCCCGGCGGCGCGGAGGCTGGTGTCTTGAGCTAAACGGCCTCCTGGCGTGGGCGCTGCGCGAGATGGACTTCCGTGTGGAGATCCTCGGCGCCCGCGTGATGGCCCCCTCGGGCGCACTGGGAGACCCCCTCACCCACATGACGTTGCTCGTGCACCTCGACGAGCCGTGGATTGCCGACGTGGGCTTCGGTGGCGGGCGCATGCGGGCGCCGCTGCGGCTGGCCGAGCGCGAGCCGCAGCCCTCGGGCGCGTGGTCATACACGGTCGCTAACGACGGCGACCACTGGTTCGTCTCCGCTCACGACCCCTGGCTTTCGGCGACCGCTCCGCGGACTTACTTGTTCACGCTTGAACCACGCCAGCTGAGTGACTTCGATGGGGCCTGCCACTGGCTGCAGACATCTCCGCGGTCGTCCTTCACGCTGGGGGATGTGGTCTCGCTAGGCCGCGAGAACGGGCGAGTCACCTACTCGCAGGGCCGCCTGATTGTGGCTGAGGGCGACAAGCGCACTGAAAGCGAAGTACCCGCAGACGAGGTGACGGGCATGCTCGAACGGGAGTTCGGGATTCACCTGTGAGGGCCCTGCGGAAACCCGGGCCGGTGCCAACCGCGCGAGGTCAGGAAGGAGCGAGGGCCACGCACCCGGAAGGCGTGGCCGCCTTCCGGGCTTTCGCCTGCAATTCGTAGCCTGGTGAGGAGAACATGGCATATACCCCTTCATTCGACGGAACACGCCTCTACTACGAAACCGTCGGCAGCGGCGAGCCGCTGCTCCTTATCAGCGGGCAGGGAGCGGACCGCCACGGCTGGGACGTGGTGCGGGATGACTTCGCGCGAAAGTACCAGGTTGTAACCTGGGACCACCGCGGCACGGGGGACAGCGAGAAGCCCCGGGAGCCTGCCTACACGATCGAGATGTTCGCAAGGGACGCGCTCGCAATCCTCGATGCGCTCGGAATCGGCCGTGCCCACATCTACGGCACATCGATGGGTGGGCGAATAGCTCAGAGGCTGGCAATCAGTCACAGGGAGCGCGTGGGCGCCGTGGTCCTGGGCTGCACGACTCCCGGCAACCGCATGGGAGTGCGGCGTCCACCGGAAGTTGACGCGCAGATGGCGAACCGTCCTTCAAGTCCCGAACAGGCGGCGCGTCAGCTCTGCAGCCAGATGGTCTCAGCTGGCTTTGCCGGGGCGCACCCCGAGTACCTGGAGACGCTGCTTGAACGGTACCGGAAACCGATTCCCGGTTTCGCGCGGAGGCTGCATTACGCTGCCAGCGAGGGACATGACGCCTGGGATGACCTCCCCGGGATAACGGCGCCCGTCCTCGTCATCCACGGTGACGACGACACGGTGAATGTGACAGCGAACGCCTACCTGCTCGCCGAGCGCATTCCGGGGGCCGGGCTGCACATCGTGGAGGGCGGGCGCCACGGTTACTGGGTGGAGTTCCGGGAGGAGACTTCGGCGGCGGTGCTGGAGTTTCTTGAGTGCCACCCACTCTGAGGGCGCCGTGCCTTCGCCCTGCGGGGTTCGCGGCCAGGCGGCGGACTGCCGCCCGGGGGCGCTGCGGCCGGCGCACCGTGTCCGGAGCTGTTCATGCGGTAGCGCAGGCCCTCCGCGGGGGGGCAACTGCGGGTAAGGTGCTGGCCAATGGCGGACCCTTGCGGTGCAGGCTCCGCTCGCAGACCGAGCTGTGCGAACCCACTGGAACGGCCGGGAGGGGAGGGCCCGGAAACAGCGAAGGCCCTCGTGTGAGGGCCTTCTTGACGGCAACAGTAGCCTGGGTTTGCTGGTAGCGGGGGAGGGATTCGAACCCCCGGCCTTCGGGTTATGAGGGCATCTCGGGCTATCCCAAGCTCTCCGTCGCACTCCATTATGTCGCTTTTTGAACTTGGACTCCGGACGCAGCAAGCCATCCGTACCATCCGGTTCAGGCCCATCACAGCAGGGCGATTTGCAGCGATTTGCAGGCTCGACCTGGGGGCGGGAGCGCAGGGAAGCGACGGGAGCAGGCGGGCCTAGTACCGCGAGATACTCGCTCGGAGCGTACGGCGACGAGCCGTTGGCTACCTTTATTGGCACGGCGGTGTCCTCGATCACCTGGTCCGGCGGGCGATCCCCCTAACCATAATTCGTCTGGTTCTGTGAATCTCGGCCCCTCAAGAAATGACAATCTGTGTCGCCTCGTGGTCCATCCTCCTCGGTACGGGATGGTACGCAGTGGGACAGTCATCCCATCCTGTCCAGCGGCAGCTTGTCGGCGAGGTTCGTCGACGCATTCCGCAGACGGGCATTCGAGCGCTCCAACCATGGTCAGGCCTTGCGCTCAGTGCCGGGCACTGACGTCATGTTGGGCCGGCGCACGGGTTTCTAGAGGTCAGGATGCTCCGCGTACAGCATGAGCGGTTCGGTGACGTCCGAAATCGGCGGAAGAGACTCCCACGAGATCTCTTCTCCCCGCCACGGATGAAGTTGGGTCATTTCCGCCAAGGGCCATGCCCAGGGGCCAGGCGGCGCATAGACCACAGCAGCAACGACCTCATCGATCCGGATGACGCAGCAATACGCGCGCTTTAAGAGTTCCTGCGCCATCTCACCCATGCCCGGTCTAGAGAAGCCGAACACATTGCCCTGAACCTGAATGAAATTGAGCCGATCAGGCGCATTCGGCATCTGGCCAAGGAAGACGCCCACGCCAGGCGGAACGCCCTGTTGCGCGGCGTGGCGGGCTTCGCGAGGGAACGCCAGCCGGTAATTCTGAGCGCTATTGATAACGATTGCCGTTTTCGCGAACCAGTGTGCAATCACTCTTCCGTCGGCTTCGCTGATGGTTGGACATCGCGGAAACATAACCTTGCGGAACCGCCCTTCAAGGGCGTTCATCCATCCACCGTTGCACGCTTCGCAGATTTCGCCCGCAAGCAGCGCGGTGGTCGGGTGAGGACCTCTGGAATCGAGGATGTCGCCAAACACGCTCGTGTGCGTTGGCGTCCACGTTTCTTTCTCAGCCCCGAGTTCCCTCTGGAGCCAAAGCGGGAAGATGTGCTCCTTCGCCCGGTTGCCCGACTGCGCCGAACACATCCAACAGAAGGGCACGCCTTCGTTGATGCGAGATTCCAGCTTCGCGCCCTTACGCTTCAAGTACTTGTCGTAACCGCGTTCCTTATCGCTCACCACGTACTCCCGACCTCTTGGCGACGTTGGCGTCAAGCCCCGTCACGTCCGCATGATGGTCTGCCACGCTCGGATGGACTGTGATTTAAGCCCTCGGTCGATCCGGTGCGGTGTATCACGCATCCCAGCGCCGTGCCTCTGGATTCCACGTTCCTGCTAGCACTCTCCTCTGCAGAACGGGATCAACCACCGCTGCTGCAGCGGCATGCCCGGCGTTCAGGTCGGCGTCCGAACCCACCTCGCCAGCCAGTTGGCGGTACGGAACGCGCCACTCCGTGGGTGGCGGCGGGAGGTTCGAAGGCAGATCGTGGGTTCCGCGGCCGGCGAAGACCTCTTGGAGATCGACCAGAAGCGCCGCCGCGTCCAACGAGAACAACTGAGCGATCAGCGCCAGATCGACCAGGTCTTTGGGGCGACTGCTAACTCTGTCCCCTTCATAGCGGCGCGTGTAAGCGTGGAGCTTCTCAGCGACCTGACGAGTCAATGGAAGCACGGGGACCGGCACCGGCTCGATTCCGGCGAATGCCAGCAGGTCCGGCGTTGTGAGTGTCTCGGCCTGATTGATGAGACCGTCCCACTCCCCAACGTCCAAGAGAAATGTCTCGAAGAGCCGGCCGGCGAGCGAAGCTTCTACCCGGAACCGGTGGGCGCCGCCCATGCGGTCAGGGTCAGCAGTCGTCCGTTCCACCCGGAACGAGAAGAAGTCACCCAAGTCCTCGATCGTTACCTCGATCAGCCTTTCGAGCAGTTCATCCTCCTGAACCTGCCAGGCGAGATCGATGTCGCGAGTGGTGCGTGCCCGATCCGGCATGCGCAGTTGGAGGGCGAACCCGCCCTTCAGCGCCCATTGGCCCGGCGCGACGCGTAGGAGGCAAGCGAGCAACCGTTCGAATGCAATCTGCTTGCGCAATCGCGCAAGGAGTGCACCTTCCTGGTGACTTCGATCTTTCAGCCGATCCTCAAGCGCCCGACGAAACGCGGCGGCAGTCTCGTACCTCACGCGGGCACTCGCCCGACAGCGCTTTCAATAGTTAGGCGAGTACGGGCGGAGCGGCCCTTCACCATCTCCCGGAGCCGCCGCGGTGTCGTCAGGCCGCGGTCCACAGCCTGCCGAACAGCAAGCTCTATTTGCTCAGGCGGAGAACCATCTTCCAGAGCATCCACGAGCGTTCGCTCGGGGCTGGTCACCGGCACGCCGTCTATGGTCCGGAGATCTTCCGTCCCGAGCTGCCCTTCGATGGTGTGTATCCGCACGCCCGAACGTGGACGCACGCCACGTTTAGCTCGAGGGACCGAGACGTGGACAGCTGAGGGGATTACATCGGAGAGCCCGTAAAGCTCGAGCGCGCTCTCGTGGGAGACAACTGCCCCGGTGCCCTTGAGCGGCAGCCATGCCGCCACAACGTGTTCGTGGGGACTGGAAGGGAAGTGCCGCAGCCGATAGAGGCCTCGCCGGACTCGTTCGAACCGCCCTCCGGGGCGGGCGTGGTACCGGAGCGTGGTGCGGTCGATGCCCGCAGACTCCGCCTGCCTGACTGTGAAGTAACCGGCCTGCTGCTCGGCCGCTTGATAGAGCTGGTCATGCGCCGTGTCCGACATACGGGGCACATGATAGCCCAAACGTCGGACCACTTGGCCTCTCGAGCTAGCATCACGGGCTGTGTGAGCGACGGCGACTGGTTTGTCCGCCTATCGGCCGCGCCCTCGGATCTTGGAAAGCTCTCGAGCGAGGATGATCCAATCTGGCCCGTCGGGGTCGGGAGTGATACGCCCAGCTTCGACGTCTTCAGCGACCGCCGCGATCGACGACACGAGGTCGTGGTCAACTTCCATGCTGCCATCGAACTGCAGGTTCAGCTCATCCCCGAGAAGCCTCGCGATCGCCGTGAGAGGGACGACAACACGGCCGCCCACGCGCACCACTCGAAGGTCGCCGCGCGCAATGGCGTTCCGAACTGCGGTGTGGCCCACGCCGAGCATCCGAGCTACCTCGGGCACCGAGTACGCCCTCCGTTGGAGGGGCGGCAACGTTCGGAGGCGATCTACGGTCCTGTTGGCGACACTTTCGGAGAGGTCGTCCCAGAACTGCGCATCACTCCGAATCTCTCGAGCAGTGAGCCGCGCGAAGTCTCTTACGTTCATCTTGTCCTCCACCTAGGCACTGCCGGGCCGACAAGCGGCCCTACGGTTGCTCCTCAGGCGTTGAATCGGCGCACTCGCTCCACCAGTTGAAAAGTGGATGGTCGCGCGGCGGCCGGTAGCGGCTCCGCCGTTCAATGGACCTCAAGACCGCGCTGAGCCTGGGCAGCGCGATTTGCCCGGCACGTTGCCACGCGTGAAGTAGTTCCGGCGTCGACGAGAGTGCGACCGACCGTTCACTGGCGATCCGGCGAGCTTTTCGGTCGTCGGTGGCGACAGCGAGCTGCCGAACCTCCGCAATCGCGATCGCCTCGGCCTCCCCGTCGTCGACGAGCGCCGCGAGGTCGACGACGAGATCAAGTTCTGTAGCATCAACCGCTGTGACGGCGACGAGGCCTGCAGCCCCGAGCGGAGAGAGGTCGATGGCTTGGCGTTCGCTCCCTCGCTCAGCGACCTCGATGTAAATGGCCTCGTCGGCGACGGCCGGCGGCACGACGAGCGTCAGCAGCAGAGTCGACAAAATCTCCTCCGCACAGCCCGAGGCCATGAGGTTCATCAGGACATCGGCGTCCGCTACGAGTTCCGTTGGGTCATGGCCGAGTGCCAACGTGCATCGACTCCGACAACGGCGGATGAGTCCCGCTTCCGTCTTGGACGTCTCGGCCCGTGCTCGCCATCCTGTCAACGAGCTCTCGCACCGTCAGTCGGTCTTCACCGAGCAGCTCGGCCAGCTCGCGCTCGGTGAGAAGCGCCCGGTCGAACGCTTCGAGCGCAAGAAAGACAAACCGCCTGGGGAACTTCAAAGTGTCCGCTGGCGGAGCCTCGACACCCAGCAGCCGGCTGGCGGCCTGAATGTTCGCTCCCGAGTGAGTTAGCGCGTCCCAGGTGCCGCTCGAGACAACCCGGAGGCCCTCCAAGCGCAGCACCAGTGCTTGGAACGAAACCTCGTACTCGTCGGCAATCAGCAGCAGATCCGCCACAGTCACTTGGCGATCGGCGCTTTCCAATTCGCGAATCCTGCGCTGTAGACCAGCGCTTGGCATCAGGAACGCCGCCGCGAATTGATCCGCGAATCGCTCGTGCTCCGGAATCCGCTGGTATCCAGAGATCCGAGTGACCTCAGGACGATCCAATCGAGTCAAGAAATGGCCGAACTCGTGTGCAAGCGACCAGCGCTGGCGAACGGCAGGGTGATTCGCATTGATGGCCACGCACGGCCCAGCTTCATGCGAGACACCGTAAAGCGCAGCGACACCACCCGGCAGTGGAATGCTGAAGATGCGGAGCCCACCCTCACGTTCGAGGAGTTCCCGCAGCTTCAGGACAGGGCCGTCACCGGCCGCGAGACGACGCCGTTCGGCATCTGCAACCATCTCCGCATCCTGCTCTAGCCGCGCCGCTTCATAGCGATAATAGGGAACAGCCCCCGGCCGGAGCGGGCTGTCGAGCATCTTCTCCAATCGGAGATAGCTTGCGACCAGCGTCTCAAGGGACGCGACTGCTTGCTCGAGTTCGGTTCGTTCGGCCACAGGAGCGTCAGCGGGAAGTCGAAACTGGGCCTGGAGCGAGATCGGTGGCATGGGCTCACGCACGAGCTCCGAAATGCGGCTTCCGTAGGCTTTCGCGAGGTTCACAAGCAACGCCGAATCGACGCGGCGCTGCCCGGCTTCGATGGCAGCGACCGTCGGCCTCGATACGCCCAGCACCTCCGCGATATCTGCCTGCGTTCGCCTATGCAGCTTCCTCAGCGTCTGGAGCCTGCGTCCCAGCTCCGCCTGATCGAATCTGGCCTCTTGGTCGCTCATCTCATCCACTCCACCCGAGCCGGCGGGCGAGTTCGCGGTCCGCCGCGATCAAGCTGGCCCACTCCAAACCGTAGCGCCGCAGTACGGCCAGCCGCTCGGCTGCTTCCAACGATGGCGGCGAGCCTATGCCGAGTCCGATTTCCGGCCACTTAGCGGTCACTGTCTCGTAGTGCTCGGACGCAGCACGCGACACCAGTTCCCATGCCTGGAACGCCATCAGAAGCAGATGATCCGGTGGCGTCGCGCACTCGAACGCCGGTTGTCGATAATCGAGACGATCGAACTCCGCGAGACCTGCACTCCTGAGTGCCTGCTGACGCAAGATGCAAGACCCGCATCGCCCGCACTGTTTGGACCGCTTGTCGCGGAGCGGAAAACCGTCACAGGAGACCGTCCAGGCGATGAATGGCTTTAGATCATCCGGGATCCCGGCCACTAGCTCTGACTTGGTGTAGCCCCGGTGCGGGAGGTCGATCGACACCGCGAAGCCCGCGGCGTCGAAGACTTGCTGAAGCTTTTGAACGACATGGGGATGGGTCGATTTGGTGGCCTGGGCACCCATCTGATGCTCAACGAGGCGCGGGTTGAGCGATCCGTAGCCATTCTCGAAGATCAGCACCCGGTGCGCCCCGGACCAACTCGCCACAGCAACGGCGACAGCGGAGTAAAGGAACCCGCGCGTTCGCTGGGAGCGCTCCACATCCGGCGCCTCGATGAGGTTCACTGGAACCGGCAGGTGAACCACACGATCGGGATACCGTTCACCCAGCGCCGACGCCAAATCTCGCTGGATTTTCCCGACCACGGTGCTGGAGCGCAGGGAGAGGAGTCCGATCCGCCCCGTCGAACGCCCCGCGAGCCAGCGCGCCGCTCCAGCGAACGAATCGAGTCCGCCGGAGAAGAGGGCTACTTCATCGATCTGCTGCCCGCGAGCGAACGAGAGCCAAGCCTGCTGTTCTTCAGCCAACGTCGGACGACCCTCAGCAAACTCCAGACGCCATTGGTCGTCGGTCAGCACCGACAGGGCCTGCTCAAGCACTGGCCCGACATGCACCCAAAGGCCGCGAGAGGATATGGGCAAGCAGACATCCATGCGCCGGATCCACCCTCGCCCGCGGTGCCGCGAGCGGTCGGCCGCGTAGAGCTGCGCCGCGATGGAAACCAAATCGACCACTTGGGCGTCCGGCGCTTCGGACAGCGCCCGCGTCGCGGTGCCCAGTGAATAGCGTGGAGCAGCGACCTTCACCGGCGGCTCTCGTGTGCAAGCGATACGCTTATCGCAGTTCCGAGCGTCTCCTCCGCCGACAACCGCGTGCGACCTCGGGCTCTTGGCACCTTTCCCTGCGTCTGTTGCGTGAAGAACCGATCTAGGCTGGGGATCAATTCGGCCAGGAGCACGTCTTCTTGGCGCCCCGTTTCTACGATGCCTATCCGACGGAGACTGTCCGTGCGGGCGGGTCCAAGGATCCCTTCTGCCAGGCGTCGGCGCACATCGGTCCGCCACCGCTCGCGGTCTGCTAGCGGAGGCGGATCCTCCCGGAGCGATCGGGCGACCGCACGCTCCGTCGCTCGTACGGTCGCGTCCGACACACCCTGGCTGCCAAACAGCCGGCACGCGGGCGCCCAGTAGTGGCGCGGCAAGTTCGGGAGCATGTCTCGGTCTGGCATCGTTCTGACCATGTCAGATGTTCTTGGCAAGATTGTGGACTTCATTCCGAGCATTGTCAACGATGTGCGCCGCACGCAAAAAAAACCGCTCCTCATCTCTGACGGTGCCGGGAGACGTAAGTCCGCCTCCCGGCAGTAGTTAGAACAGTCGAAGCTGTTCGCCTCTCGAGTGCGGCACTTCGGCTGGCGCGCTTGGTGTCGCGGCGGCGGAGGCGGTCAGCCGCTCGTAAGACGTCGATTCGGGCTCCGAGCGGCGAATGGAATGAGCCGGTTCTTGCCGCACTCCGCGATCCCCGCCTGCAGATCTATCGAACTCAGCTTCCGGTTCGCTCTGCAGAGTCGGGAGACCGGCGAACAGCCCCTCCAGCGACTCGTCCCTCGCTTCGACCCGTTCGGTCAGGCTACGGGCGAGCGCCATGAGCAGGTCTTCGCCGTCGTCGCCGAAGGTCGCGAGACCGTCGTCGTCGAGCTCACCCTCAACCGCGAGAGAAGCCTTCAGCTTCTTCGCCACGAGCGTGAGCGCCTGGGCCTGGAGCGTGCTCCGGTAGGCGAGGTAGACCACGCGCACGGGGCGACGCTGCCCGATGCGCCAGGAGCGACGGCTAGCCTGGCGCATCGTGTAGACCGAGTACTCGACTTCCTGCCAGACAATGGTCGCGAAGTCGACGAGGTCCAGACCCGTCTGGACGAGCCGGGGATGAACCAGCAGGACATCGAGGCCTGCTTTCACTCGTTGTGCGACCCACTCCTCCCGCCGCTCAGGAGCGACGGTGTCGGCCTTGAGGTTCGCCACACGATGTCCAGCCTCCATAAGCACCGACTCAAGCCGCGACGCGATGTCGCGGGTCGCCGTATGCGTGATGTAGACCAGCACCCTACGGCCTTCGCGCTTCTCGGCCTCGACGAGATCGAGCAGCGCTTGTTCCTTCGGGTAGCGGTGGACTTCGGGCAGCCGCGGTACTGCTGCGATGACCTCCCCACTGCCGGGGTCGATGACCTGCTCTCCTTTGGTGCAGGCGTCGGGGTAGGCGAGGAGCGATTGCAGGTAGGTGCCGAGCAGCCGCTTGGAGCCCTTGGCGAGCGCCTCATGGACGGCCGCTTCGAGCTGTGATGCGAGCTGCTGGTAGTACGCAGCCTGCGACGGTTCGTCGGGAGAATCTGAGTTCGCAAGCCCGACCAGGCGCACTTCCTCCGTGTACTCCGGAAGTCCGGAGGCGACGTCGGCGAGCCGGAGGAAGGCCGTGTTGCCGATGAGGTGGAAGAGGACGGCCGGCGATACTCCAGGCTTCTCCACCACTCGCGTGCGGTAGCCCTTCCGGCGACTCGAACGGCCGTCCTCGTATGCGTCATCCTCCGCGTTCTTGCGGCTGATGCGCTCGACGATGCCGTAACGCGAAACCCATTTTGCTTCGTCGCCGTAGCCGAACTCTTCCCTCACTGCCGGCGAGAACCGCCAGAGGAGATAGAAGAGGGTGGACGAATAGCCACCCATCAGCGTGCCGGTGAGCGTGAGGACGGCTTTGCAGGCTTCGGCGAGCGTTCCTGCTGCCAGGCCCTGGGCCGAGCCGCGTGCCTTGTATTCATGCTGCTCGTCGATGAGCAGGAGGTCGAAGAACCCGGACATGCGCCGGGCGATGTAGTCGGCAAGCGGGTAGCGGCGGGGACCGCGACAGTCCGCCTGCCAGAGCGGGGCGTGACAGCGCTGGCAGGTGTGCTTCTTGCGGCCGAGGTCCACTCCCTCCACGGGCAGACCTTCGTCATCGACGACGGGCACGAAGCAGGCCGGGCAACAGGTGAGCGCGGCCACCTCACCCTGCTCGTCGCGAGCCGCCGCGCTCCCGGCCACGACATGACGTGCCGCGACAGCCGGTTTCCAGCGGTAGGAGAGCTTGGCCTGCTCCCGCGAGAGGATGACGAAGAGCGGCCAACCGCCAGCGTGCCGGACTCGCTCCAGGTCAGTGATCGTGCGAACGATTACCGCGTTGGCGCTCGGCACGGTCGCCTTCACCTCGCGCTGCCATTTCCGCACGAGGTGGGGCGGGCAGAGGACCAGCACCCGCTCAAAGCCGGCGAGCGTGGCGGCCGCCGTCCCGATCGTGGTCTTGCCGGTACCCATCTCGCCGACGAGGTTCGTGGCTCGGTGGGTCTGCAGGGAGAGCGCGCAGGCACGAATGACATCGGCCTGGGCGCCCATCGGGCGGCGACCGAGCCGCCGCAGGTCGAAGCCCAGATCCTCCCGGCTGGTTGCCGAGTAGACGGGCGGATAGGCCTTCAGGACGGCATCGGTGATGGCGCCCTGGAAGGCTTCGACAAACTGGGCGAGGTTCAGACGGAGTCCTCCGTGAGTGCTCCACCCTGCTGGATGTCCTCGAAATCGCCTGTCTCTAGGTCGAGCATCACCACCGACGTCCGAAGGAATTCGCGTTCGACCTCGACTTCCGGGTCTGCTGACTCGAGCGGGCTGCTGACCTTGGTGATCCGGCCCTTGACGAGCACGCGACGGGTACGGTCGTCGATGATGACGTTGTCGAGAAACCCGGCGGCGATCAGCACGGCGAGGTGCCCGCGCCGGAGCGGCATGAGCGGCCGCACGGGCCGCTCACCGGCCGGCCAGAATCGCTCGATCAGCGTCGAGTTCGCCCACAGGCCACGTTGGCGGGCTTCGGCAGCTGCCGTCTCGGGCTCGAAGAACTGCGACGCGAAGACGACCGGTCCGGCCGGCAACGGCGGCAGCTCGTAGACCGGAGACAGCGAGCCCGGCGATGGGAGCTCCGGCAGCGGTTCGGTCGCCCAGGCTGCGATCTGCGTCTCCGCGTCGGCGGCGACCACCTGTGTCGCGCGTTTCTTCCCGAACACCACGCACTGCCGAAAGGCGTCGTACTCGGGATCCTGGAAGCGGTAGCAGCGCACTTCCTCGTAGCGAGAGGCGAGGTAGCGGGCTGACGGCCCCAGCCGCACCTGCGGGACGATGTAGATGAGCAGCCCGCCGGGCGCCAGTGCGCGGCTCAACGTGGTGAGGAAGCTGTGCTCCAGTCTCTTCCCATCGTCGCCATCATCGTATGGCGGGTTGAGCCAGAGGCAAGAGAATGCCTCGTGTCCGAGCCGGACGGCGAAGGCGCTTCCGGCGATGAGATGGTCGAGGACCTCACGTGCCTCGGCGGCGCGGTTCTGCTCGATCTCGATCCCGTAGGTCTCGCCGCCGCCGATGGCATCGGCGAACTGGCGGAGTGCGCCGCCGGCACCGCAGCAAGGATCGAGTAGCCGTGCGACGCCGCGATTCGTGGATGGGGCGTGGCGAACGAGAACCGCCACGCGTTCGACGACCGAAGGCGGAGTCGGATAGAACTGCGCCTTCGCGATGCCTTCAAGGCGTGCCATGGAGGCCGCCAGGCGGTTGGCTCATTTGCATAGAGTGCTCCTTTCGTATGCGACCTCATCGTCGCGGACGAACCCGAACAGCCACCGCCCGTGGAGCGGTGCGCACCAGTAGTGCCAGAACGTCCCGGCCGGATCGAGAAGTCCGACCGCGTGCGACAGTCCCGGCTCGCCGGAGTGGTCTTCCGGGTCGTGCTCCTCCCAGTGGTACACGCGGTCGTGCAAGGCACCGCCGTGCTCGGAGCATGCCTCGCCGAAACCCGCTGCGAGGCGGTAGTCCTGGCTGCCGTCGGGGCGCCGCTTTCCTGGAGCTGGTCCGAGGCGATGGCAGTCCGCGGAGCCGCAGTGCACGCGTCCGGCGAGCAGGTCTACCCGCCGCCACCCGTCCCGTTCGGCATGGACTTGCCATGCGGGCGGATGCGTTTCGAGCTGGTGCGACCGCAGGTGGGCGACGAGCAGGTCAGGCCCGCTGCTCCCGTACGGATGCAGGCGGAACCCTGACACCCACCCACACGAGCATCTCCCCACCATGCGCCGGGCGACCTTTCCGCGCTTCACTTCATCGTCGTGGGCCGCGGTGATGATCCACCGGCCCTGGGGATCTGTGAGCGTGAAGCGGTACAGCTCAACCGCCACGGACCAGTGGCACTCGGTTGGCACGGAACCGTCGTCCAGGACGGCCTCGACGATTGGATGCGGGATCAGTGGTATCCGCGCCTCGGAGAGCTCGTTCGGGAGGGTGGTGGCCGGAGAATCGGCCACCACCTCACCGAAGAGGTCGAGCTGCCTATCGGCCACGTCGGGCTTTCGCCTGGGCCGGGTGTCCGAGCGCCGTTACGGCAATCCGCCACCGTTCTCCGTGACCGCTGTTCGGCGCGAGGAGGTGGGCGTACTCGTGGGCGAACAGGGCCGACGGCCGTCCTGTTGGAGTCAGCAGCCGTCCGGCCCTGGTGCTGAGGATGCAGATCCACCCGAAGAGCGGATCGCGTGGATGGTTGTGGGCGTGAGCCCGTCGGCGAAACGCGCCGCGCCGTGTCGTACCGATCGCTTCGGCGCATCCGCCAAGGCTGATCCCGGCCACTGAAACGTCGCGGAAACCGGCGGCAACAGCTCTCATGGCGAGGGCCGCCACTGCGGCTCGGTAGACGCCCGGGCTGAGTGCTTCGGCCATCGTTCAGGCGGCCTTCCGTTCGACGTCCGCGACTCCGGTCGTTTCGACGACAAGCTCGCGTCGACGAACAGCGTCGCTGATGTCAGCGCGCAGCGTTTCCGGCTGGGGCTGGCAGCGGTAGGCGGACAGCCCTGTCGATACAAGTTGCTCCACCTCGCCATTCTCCAGCCCGCGCCGCCAGAGCCAATCCGCCCACGAGATGTGCAGCGGCAAGTCGAGCCGACGGGCCAGGAAACGGACGTGAAGCTGAGCTGCGACGTCCTGCTCCCGGACGAGGAGGAGGAAGTCGAGGCGGTCGGTGGCATAAGCGGCGATCTCAGGGATGAGCATGCCGTGGTAGGCGGAGCCCGATGGCAGCCGCATTCCCGTGAAGCGCCAGGTCCCCCACGCCTCGCGCGCGAGCGGCGTTGGTTCGCCACCCAGCTCGGTGCTGCTCAGGTAGCCTGCCTCTCCTTTGATCAGCCGCGCCCAGATGGCGCGCACTGCCTGCTGGTGCCCGAGCATCGAGAGGAACCAGAGTTCGTCCCCGCCGCGGGCGCAGCCGTCGACGGTGGCAGTGAAGCCTCCGGCCCGCATCGTCAGGAGGTCCATCACTGACCTCGCGGCGACCCTGCCTGAGCGGCGGTCGTCGAGGGAGGCCGCTGGTTGCCGTCGTCCGCGTCCTCGAAGAGAGGAGGCGTGACGGGCAGCGCCGCGCTCTCCGGCGGTTCGTAGCCACAGCGGTCGCAGTAGCGCAGGTGGCCGTCCTCGGTCAGTGGGCGTTGGCAACGCGGACAGCAGCCGGGCATGCTTCGTCCCAATCCGTGATCGCGTAAGCGTGACGCTCCTCCCACTCCGCGTTCTCGTAGCGGTCGAGCAGAGATGCGGCCCTGTCGAGGTCGCCTGCGACGGCGGCCTCAAGGGCGTCGAGTGCCCAGTCCTCGACGGGCGACTGAGCCTCGTAGAAGCTCGCTTCGTGGTCGATGCTGCGGACGACCGCCAGAGCGGCGCGGCGCAGTACTTCCGCGGAAGTGTGTTCCTTCATTAGATCAACCTCCTTGTGGGTTGCCATGCGTCGGGGTCGTCCCGCCACGGATTGCGGTCGCTCCGGATTGCGTCCTCGTCGTGGGGATGCCAGTCCGGGTCGGGCACGTAGCCATGTCCGTCGGGGTTGGGGATGTAGGGGTAGCTGAAGACCAAGTGCTCGTCTGTGAGCACGTGCGGCTTCTTCTGCCAGGTGACGAGCATCCCCTCGTAGCCCCAGCGAAACGGGTGGTCCTTCGGAAGGGCGGTGTGCTCGCGGTAGCTGACCGGCAGGCCGGGATGCGGACTGCGGTAGGCGTCCAGAGGCACGACGCGGTAGACGCTCATGCCCCGCTCATCACGGTCGGGCGCCCGGCCACTGCCGCCGGTGCATACCCACAGGGCGCCCAGGCGGCTCGCGGGCTTTCGGAGTGTGCCCTTCATGGCGATGGTATCTGCGCAGTAGGGCGCCCATTCGCGCAGCGCAGACCACTGCTGAGCGTCGTCGACGGCCGCGGCGTCCTCGTCGGGACGATCTGTGTCGCCGTCTTCCACGTCGGTGATCTCATCGAAGAGTTCGTCACCTTCCTCCGCTGGAAGGGGAGCATCCTCCTCGTCGAGGACGTAGAGGGGTCCGTCGCCGGAGAGGTCGAGCCGATAGCCGTCAGGTGCCTGGGCTCGCATCTCCGGTGGTGTCCTGCCATGCCAGCCGGGTACCGGCAGCGTGCCCTCCTCCTGGAAGAGCGAGAGTTGGCCGCCGTGGCCGGCGCGAGATCCGTGGTCGTTCATCGGCCCGGAAGGAACGGACCGATCCTCGGGATCGGCCCATTCCGTCGGTCAGCGGCCCCCGCCGCGACGCGCTCGCTCACGTTCGAGCCAGCGGCGCCCCGCGGGCGTGAGCGCGTAGGTGCGCTCGCCGCGGTGGTCGGTGCTTACGGCCTCGGCGAGGCCGAGATCGCAGAGCCCGCGCATCTGGCGGTCGAGGTACTCCAGCTCGTCGAGGAACGCGCTGCACTCAGGGCAGAGCCGCGTTTCGAAGTGGCCGTCCTCGCCGTGCGGGATGAGGCGGACGATTGGCTCGGCCGTCACGCTTCGCCGTCCTCGTCCGGTCGCAGCGTGTAGGCGTAGTCGTAGGCCGCACGCTCGAGGCAAACCTCGAAGCCCTGCTCACCGATCTCCACGTCGGCGAGGTGGTGCAAGGCGGCGAGCAGGTCGGCAATGGTGTCGGTCCAGGCGGCCGACGGATTGGGGTCGTCGCCGATCCCGACCAGCGACCGGAACTGCAGGGCGACGTCTCGCGCCGCGTCGATGTTGCGGCGGTCGGGGCTGGGCGCTGCCATCGCTACCCTGCCTTGCGCGCGTGTTGGAGGGTCACGACGCGGGAGCCGCTGAGACAGCCGTCGCCGTGACGGTGGTCCATCCCGGTCGCGTGCTGGATGGCGCGTGACGGTGGGATGGGCTCGGGGTGAACTCCCGTTGTCCAGGCCGAGTAACCGTGGTCGTCGAGGTGCAGGTAATTGCGCGATTTGCGGTCCTTGTAGGCGAAGAGGACCACTTCCGCGCCATCGATGTGGCGAGCGCGGCAGCCCATCGCCATGAAATCGGCGGGGTACAGCCAGATCCCGCCGCGGCTGGCGTAGTTCCAGAGCGGCTGGAAGCTCAGCGGGTTGAAGTTGGAAGGCTCGTAGCGGTGCGGTCCGCCAGTCGCGTGCAGCGGACACCGGTCGGATGCGAGCGGGAAGCCGCTCCACGTGCACTGGGTGCCAGCGGGGCCGGGACGTGTGCAGCGGAAGATGGGCCCATCGCCGGGCGGGTAAGGTGTCGATTCGCAGATGTGGTCGGTCATGGTTGCCTCCTCGAGGGTTGGAGGACGGGAGACGCGGCACGAGGGAGCCCGGCGCGTGGCCGGGCTCTGTGCGATGTGCCGGTGTGGGGGACGCCGCTCAGCGTCGCCGCGGTCTCAGGCCGCCGTGAGGAGGTCGTAGACCTGCTGCCGGACATCGGATACGGCCCCTTCGAGCGAGCCGACCATGCGGCGTTCGAGGATCTGCGTGCTCTTGGTGGGGTCCACCCACTCCATCCACTCGGTGGTGGCGTTGAAGAGCCCCCAGCGGTTGTCGAGTCCGCCCGCGCTCACGATCGTCGGCAGGTCCTTCGCGTGCTGCAGGAAGGTCATGAAGCTCTCGTGGCGCCGGCCGGCGCGGTTGCGCTGGCGTTCCGTGAGGCTCACCTCGACCTTCGCCGGGTCCGGAGCGACCAGGTCCACGACGTGCTCGACGTCTGACTGGCCGGCGTTCATCTGCGCCAGTTGTTCGAACCGCTCCATCATCTGGCGCTGCTGGCGGGACACGAGTCCGAGCGCCTGGGCGGCGGACTCGATGTTCGCCTCGGCCGAGGCGGTGTGACGGATGCCGATCCGTTCGCCCTTGTCGCGCAGCGCGACGTTGAGCGTGTTCTGGCAGACCACGCGGGTCGAGACGAGCTTCACGCCGAGGCCGCTCGACCCGTCGTGGCTGTTCGTGACCAGGGCGTATGGCGTGACCGGGTCGGTCCCGGCGATCGTGAAGTCCTCATCGATGCGGACGAGGATGAAGACCTTGCGGCCTTCGTCGAGGGCGCCCGCGGTTTCGTAGCGCACGCGGCCGTCCGCGAGCCAGCGGTCGATGGCCTTGAAGGCGGTCGTGTTCTGGACGACGGTGTAGCGGCTGCCGACGACGCCGAGGACGAAGCCGGTGTCCTCATAGACGGTGGCGAACTTGTCCTGCAACGCGACCGGCTCGCCGTCGACTACGGTGTAGAGCGGAGTCAGCGCGACCCTGCGGTTGAGGCCGGCGAGCTCGCTGACGGTTTCGGAGTCTTCCATTCCCGGTGGGATGGCCTGGCCGAGGCCGTGCCAGCCAGGGCGTCCGTTGGCGTGGGCGAAGGACGCCTTGCCGTTGGCGATTTCGAGGTTGTGTGCCATGGGGTGCTTCTCCAGTGAAGATGGAAAAGCCCGGCATTGCTGCCGGGCTTCGATTGATGGCTGATGGGTCTCCGCGCGGGACGCGGTCTGGTTGTCGGGTTTCGGGACTACTCGAACTGGGACTCCCAATCGTCCATGACGTCCTGGGTCACAGGTGTGGGGTCGTCGTCGTCCCCGATGACGACCACGAGGAGGCGATCGGTGCCTTCCTCGCGGACGAGGAAAGTGACGCCCTCGTGGTCGGTTCGCGGGTCATCAGCGATGACCCGCCGCACGGCGTCGGCTGGGCTCTCGGCCTCCAGCCAGCCGTACGGGATGGACACGTAGAAGCGTGGCATCGGCGTCAGCCCAGGAGCTTCCGTTCCTTGAGGCTGACGAAGGCGTCGCGGCCGACGATCACGTGGTCGGCGACCTCGATGCCGAGGATCTCGCCCGCCCTCACGAGCTCCTTCGTTAGCGCGATGTCCGGTGGGCTTGGCTCGGGGTCGCCCGAGGGATGGTTGTGGACGAGCACCAGCGACGGCGCGTTGGTGATCACCGCGTCGCGGAGCACCTCCGCTGCGCGGAAGTTCACCGAGCTGACGTTGCCCTGGTAGACGAGGACCACGTCGAGGACCCGGCAGCGGGTGTCCATGAGGACGACCCGCACCTGCTCCTGGAGGAGGTGCTCCATCTCGGGGCGCACCAGCTCATAGACGTCTGCGGGCCGGGATACGCAGCGCCCGATGGGGCCGCCACGAGCGACGCACCGGCCGTTCGAGCGCAGCTCGGCGAGGAAGCGGAGGTTCTCCTCGACGAGGTGGAGGAGGGCGGCGGCGCCACCCTCCTCAAATGACCGCGCCCGCGGCTCATGCAGCGAGCGGGCCATCGGGCAGCTCGTCGATGCGGTCGTAGACGGTCAGGTGCAGCGGCCCGTCTTCGCGGTTGGGGCCGAGAGCGGTGACCGCGTAGGCGCGCCATCCAGGAGCAACGGGAGCTACCTGTCGCACCTGGACGATCTGGCGCGAGCCCGAGCGGGTTTCGATGACCCGCATCGCCTGGTAGCGGAAGAGAGCCATCTCAGGCCGCCTTCCGTCGCTGGGCTTCGCGCTCGTTCAGCTCGCTCGCAAGCGCTTTGATGGCGCTGGAGAGCTCGCGCTCCGCGGCGTCATCGAGGTCCAGTCCGCACCGTTCCTGGAACCAGGAACGCGTGCGCGCTTCGTCGACTCCGAGCCTTCCCGAGAGCGAAACGACACGCTGGCGCATGTCGTCCAGCTTCGCCGGGCTGGCGAGGGTGCCCGGACGGCGCTCGTTGAGGCTATTCCCGAACTGCTGGCCGAACTGCCGGAACGCCCGCTTGATGGCATCCGTCACCGCAGCCTTGGCGGCGTTGGAGTGCGCTTCGAGCGTGCGCTCGGTGACAAAGCCAGAGCCGACGTCCCCCTTGGGGGGACAACCGTTGACGGTCACCCGCACGGCGACGGTGTACATGCCGTGTGCCAGCAGCTCACCGCTGCTCTGATCGACGACTTCGGTTGCCTGGTATCGGGGCTCGCCGATCACCTCGGCGCCCCAGCCTCCGTAGCCGAAGATCCGGTTGGCCTGGTCGATGATCGCCTGGCCTTCGAGGTAGGCGAAGACGCTCCCGTCGTCGCGTGCGCGCTCGCGGACGAGCGCTAGGTCGAGCGGCTGGGCGAGGAGGTCGAGGACCCCTTGAGGCAGGCCGCCGCTGGTCGCGTCGGTCATGCGGCGCGTTGCCGGGTAGCGCGGGCATTGCGGCCCGCGGCGAGGACGCAGCGCGTGAACGTACCGCGTCCGTCGCGCCGGCAGCCGAGGCTGTTGAGGTCGGCGATGCCCGTCGGGAGCATGACCGGGATGGCCCGGTCGCCAAGGCGTTCGCAGAGTTCCCCGGTCGCCTCGCGCCCGGCCTCGTCCGGGTCGAGGACGAGGTAGACCTCGTCGAAGCGTTCCAGCAGCTGCCCCGCCCTGCCGGGGACGCGTGTCCCGAGCAGGGCGACCGCCCGGAAGCCCCACTCAACGGCCGTGAGCCAGTCGAAGGGTCCCTCAGTGACGACCACGGCTTCGCCCTCCGCGCTCGCGAAGCCGAGGAGCGGCTTCGGGAGACGAAGGTTGAGGTAGCGTGGCTCATGGTCGCTGAGACGCCTGCCCGTGAGCCACGTCGCTCGTCCCTCAACGATGTCGGGGATGATGACTCTCCCGATGAAGCACTCCCGGTCCTCGTCCAGGAGGCCGAGCTGGTGTGCCGTCTCGATGTCGAGGTTCCGGTCACGGAGATGGCCGGCGAGGCCCGGTACACCGAAGCCCAGCCGGAAGCGCCGCACCGTCCGTTCGTGGATACCCCGCGATGCGAGGTAGCCGAGCACCTTCGGCCGCGACCAGATCGCGTCCTCATAGAAGGCAACGGCAGCCTCGATGAGGGGTCCTGCCTTCAGGGGATCGACCTCGGGGACGGCCACCGCCGGTGGGCGGGAAACGCCCGCAGGGATTGCGGGCACATGAGCGCCGGCTAGCAGCGTGGCCGCCTGCCGGAAATCCACCCTGTGGAGCCGGCTCACAAAGTCGATGACGTCGCCGCCCGCGCCGCAGCCGAAGCAGTAGTAGCTCCGGTTGGCCGGGTAGACGACGAGGCTCGGACGGGTGTCCCGGTGGAAGGGACAGACCCCGGCTAGCCTGCCGCCGGTCGGGCGCAGTTCGAGTCCGGCTGCGGCGGCCACATTTGCGATTGGATGGTCGCGCCGGATCGCATCGGTGTCGTGCATGGGCATGCTCCGCCGCGGGAAGGGGCCGCCCCGAAGGGCGGCCCCGGAGAACCCGCGACGGGAGACCTTTCAGGCCGCGAGTGGCCGGGCGCCACGGAGCGCCTTCACCGCGAAGGTGCGGCCAACTGTCCAGCCCGGAAGCCCGATGGCGGCGACGACCTTGAGGCGCTTGCCCTCGCCCTCAGGCACGAGCAGAGCGCCCTTGCCGCTGCCCGGGCTGTAGTGGACGGCGTCCGTCAGACCGAGCCTGCGGCACGACTGGAGCCAGCAACCGTACACATCGCGCACGAGCACCGCTGGCATTCCGGAAAGGTCGAGCCCACCGAGAATCTCGGCAGCGAGGGCGGGTTCGCGGCGGTGAATCCGCCGTGCTTCGGCAAGCGTTCGCTCGACCTTGAGGGTCTTGACAGCGTGGGCCTGCCGCCGGATGGTGTCATGACACGAGGCCAGTGAAGGCATGTTGGGATTCAGTTTGATCGCGGAACCCAGCAGCCTGAGGGCCTCGTTATATTTGTGCTCCGAAGCGAGCGCCTTCGCCCGCTCCATCGCGGTGAGGGCCCGCTCTTCGCGCTGACGCGCCTCCCGTTCCGCCCGCTCGATCGTGAGCAGCCGCGAGAGGTCTTCCCGCTCCTCCAGTTCGGCCATCTCGGCTTCCACGGCCTTGTGCCGGTTGGCGGCAACGGTCGCCACCGCCGAGGCAGTGGTCACGAGCTGGTCGGCCTGTGCCTGGCTCGTGGGAAGGAACGCGGTCGCGACGACCTTGAGCGCGCCGTCCACGACCTCCCGCGCATCGCGTTCGATCTGCCGGTAGCGGCCGGCCTCTTCGTTGAGTCGGCGGTGCTGTTCGAGGACGGTCTCCGCCTCGTGGCGAGCGGCGATATCCTGCTCGCTGAGCCGTTGCAGCTCGCGCGCGGACCGCAGGATGGCCTGCACGAGCTGGTCGGGCTGGCCGTCGAGGACTGGTGGTGGCGTGGCCACCGGGGTCGTAATGGTTGGCTCCGGCTCCGGGTCGGCCGCGAACTCGCTCTTGTAGCGGGCAAGCTCGGCGAGGTCCCGGAGGACGACGGGTTGGCTCACGATGCTTCTCCTTCCTGATAGTCGGTCACCCTCGACAGCGCGAAGGGGTCCGCCTCCTGGCCGTGGCCGTTGGCGGCCACGCTGGGCTGGGGTCGCAGCTCGACGATCGAGCCGCCTCCCTGGGCTGGCACGCCGCGTTCGAAGTCGAGCGCGAGGCTGAGGACGGGCTTGCCTATGGCGTCGGCGAACACCGCCGACAATTGGTGTCGGAGTGCTGCAACCAGCTCCCCGTCGCTGACCTCGCGCCCGTTCACCGAGAGCGCGAGCTGGATGACGTATCGCCTGGAACTGTCGGCTTCGAAGGCGGTGAGCAGGCCGTTGACCTGCCGTCCGTCGAAGGCGACGCGCTGGACGATGATGGCGAGCCCACCCGGCAGCTCGACCCCGAGGGCCTTCGCGTAACCGCGGGCGGCCCGCCGGATGAGTCGCCGGAGCTGCCACGCCTCACGGCGCGGAGCGTCGACGATGACGGTTGGCCGATGGCCGCGGATGCAGCGGAAGATCTGTCGCACCCTGCGCGCGCTGGCGATGAGGATGCGCCGGGCTTGGCCCCGGCAGGCGATGGTCCAGCGACAGAGCAGGCAGTGCTGCTTCCTGGACCGGCGTCGTGTGGCCATGTGGTTCCTCCTTGGCCTTCAAGACGGCCAGCTCTTCAGTGCGACGAGCACCAGCGAACTGACCGCGATGACGATGGCGGCGAGACGGATGTGGCGCATGAGCCATCCCTCCTCCCGCACCCGGTAGGGTCTCGATGACATGGCTTCTCCTTTCAGGGGATCTGGAGGACGCACGGAAAGCCCCGCACGGGTTCCTGCCTCTGTGAGAGAGAAGCGGGATCGTGTGAGGCTTTCGTTGGAGCAGAACCTCAACGCGGCTGGATGACCGGGAAGGGCACTGCGCGACCGGGGGCCTTTGCGCGATGCGTGCAGGCGACGGCCGCTTCGACTCGGGTGGACTGGCTCGTGGGTCTATCGCTCGGTGGGCTGATGCTCTCCTTTCAGTGCGTGTCTGGCTGGCTGGTGGGTTGATGTCGTTGGCGAGTCCTCCTACAACTGGATTCCTTCGGTTGCTTGCCCTGCTTCGACTTCAGCCTGGAGAGCGAGCTCGTTTTCCTTGCGGAGAGATCCCTGCTGACGTCCCGGATGGGCGTTCCGTGCCGGTCATTCGGTCTGGCAACACCGGCGAGTCGCGATTTCTGGGGGCCAGCCTAGCGGTGGCCGTTCCAATTCCGTTCCAGGATTCCGGCTGCGCCGTCCCAAATCGAGGCGCTTGGCTCCAATTTCGTTCCAATCGAGGCCGGCATCGGCGTTCGCAGGGGTGGCGCTCTCAGCGAACGGGCGCCGATGAGCGGTGCTCTCGTGGCGACACGTCAGCGAGGGCCGGAACCGTGCGAAGACTCCCGTCCGCGTTGCCCCCTTGAGCCGCGTTCGGCGGCTCGCATGGTGCGAAAGCCGACGGCGACCGCGGTGGCCGCGAGGCTACCGGACGAAACTCGTCAGGCGTGCTTGGTCAAGGTCAGGTTTGAGCCGGGCCCGATTGGAACAGAATCGGAGTGCAACTGATATGTCTTCTTGAGTTGTCTCAGTTCCAGTTCCAACGCACACTCCTTGGGACAGCCCTCGCTAGCGTCCCCGCACGAGATGGATGTCCAGGTACGGGTGCAGCTCCAGCAATCGGTCCGCCAGTCCGCGACGTGCCAGGAGCCGAAGGCCGCGGCGTGGCGGCCCCAGGAGTGTCACGCGGGTTACGCCCTCCGCTGTCACGAGGGACCCTAGCTCGGCAGCAAGGTCCAAGCCGGGCAGCTCGCGCGTTGTGGCGTTGAGGTCCTGCGCCACGGTGAGGATGTGGGTCATGCCCTGCTCCTTGAGCAGCGGTGCCGGGTAGGCGGCGACGAGTTCGCCATTGAAGGCGTGCGCGAGTCGCCAGGCACGCCGGACGGCGACCTCCGAAGCATGGGTGTTGTCGAGCAGCACTAAGATGCGCTCCCCAGCTTCCCAGCCCTCCAGCCTGTGCTCGTGTACTCCTGCAGTTGCTGTTCGACCTCCAGAGCGACTCGCTTCAGGACCAGCTCACGTAGCGCTGCCAGGTTTCCTTTCCGGAAGAAGCCTTCGAGCGCCTGCTGGGCCTGCTGGGGCGGGTAGATGTTCCCGTGGCGCATGCGGGCCTGCAGCGCCTCCGGCGAGATGTCGACCACTTCGATCTCGTCGGCTTCATCCACGACGATGTCCGGCACGGTTTCGCGGACGCGGATGCCGGTGAAGCCGGCCACCAAATCGTTCAAGCACGACGGTTGCGGTCGGACTGCACGACAGAGTCGCCACCCGGCGAATTCCCGCCGACATCATGTACTGGCGCCCTTCAGCGACTTGAGCCGTCGTTGCTGGGCAGACCGCGCATCCGCTCCGCAGCGTCCTCAGGGGCGAGCGTGTTGATTGCCATCCCCGAGCCGAGCTCGAAGCCGGCCTGCTCCTTTAGCCTCGGCAGGACCTGGACGTACCAGTGCTGGCAGCGGCAAGCCGCCTCGTCCGGTGGCTCCTGGTGGAGCGCATAGTTGTAGTCCGGGTCGCCGAAGCAGTCCGAAACCAGCCGTAGCGTCGCCTGGAGGACACTCGCGAAGTCGCGCAAGGTCGCAGCCGCCATCGTGGCGAATGGCAAATCATGGTGGATCGGCAAGACCCACGTCTCGCCCGGCTGTGCCGCTGCGAACGGCTGGACCACGGCGAAGTTCTCGGTCGTCAGCACGACCCGCTCCGCCGTCGCCACCTCCCGTTCGACGACCTCGCAGGTGAGGCATCTCCCCCGTCCGGCGCCAGTGCGCATCCGCGCGTTGGGCGGTCCGCTCTGTGCGCGAAGGCAGCACAGGGGTCGCGATGATCTGGGAATGGGGATGGACCAGCGATGTCCCTGCACCGGCGCCGTGATTCTTGAACACGAGGGTATATGCGACGCCGGGCATCGCCATCGCAGCCGCGCTGCGCAGCTGGTAGGCGCGGATGAGGTCGACAAACTCCTCCGCCGTGCGCCGGTCGGGGAATCCATTATGCAGAGGGCTCTCGACGATCACCTCGTGCATCCCGACTGCGGGCGCCCGCATGAAAATACCGTGCTTCGAGTCGACCGCTGCGTCAGCGTTTGGCGAGAGCACCGGGTAGCGGTTCGGAAACGCGCGAATGAACCACTTCCCGTTGGCCGCGTCTGTCAGTTCGAGCGACGCGCGCGGGGTCTTCTCTTCGCTTCCCGGGCAGAAGGGACAGTCTTTGCGGTATCGCGGTACCCGCTTGCCTCGCCGGGAACGGACGAACTCGTGGGGGCGCGCCGCGCGCTCAGGGGCGAGAATCACCCACTCGCCGGTCAGAGGATTCTGGCGGAGCTCGGCCATCGCCTACGCCAGCGACGCGAGGAGGGTGAGCTCGTCGCGGATTAATCGCGGCACGAGGAAGCGCTCTCGCACCCGCGCGCGCCCGGCTGTCCCAAGCTCCTGGGCAAGCCTGGGATCCCGCAGCAGCTGCACGATCCGGTCGGCGAATTCCGCCGTCTCGGTGGCAAGAAAGCCGCCGATGTCCTCTCCCATTTGCAGAGGGATGCCGCCGGCGCGACCCGCGACCACGGGCGTCCCCTTCCAGAGCGCCTCCGAGACAACGAGCCCGAAGCCTTCCCGGATGGACTTCTGCACCACAACCTGAGAACAGCACTGGAAGGCGTTGACCTCCAGGTTTCCTATCCCCGTGAAGTTGGTGAAGACGTGGATGTCGTCGTCACCAGCCACTTCTGCCTGGATCGTGTCGTACATCGACCAACCCTCAGGGTCATCAAGGGCCATCTGTCCGAGGAGGGCGAGTTGCGCACCTGGCACCTGTTCGCGGACCTTCTGGAAGACAGCGATTACCCCCAGCGGGTCCTTCCATGGGTCGAACCGCGAAATCTGCGTCACCAGCGGCCGCTGAAGTGAGACCCCTGTCCAGGCAACGATCCGTTGGCAGAGCTCCATGGGGACGGTCATATTCTTCGGGCTCAGCGGGTCGATCGCCGGCGCCATGATTGCGAACCGATGGTGCCGAAGGTCGGGCGGGATGAACTCCGGGAGCGTGAAGACGAGCGCGTCATACGGAGAGATGAACGGCTCGAGAAAGGCGAGGACCTCGGCATTCGGCTGGGAGGTGTCGATGTGGCATCGCCACACCCAGCGGGCGTTCTTTGGGCCTGCGAGCGTCAGCAGAGGCGCGGGCTGCGGGTCATGCACGAAGACGAAGTCGTACTGGCTATCGAAACGCTCGGCGATCAGTTGGTTCTGCCTCAGGTAGGTCGTCTTCACCTCATCGGTAAGATCGAGCTCGGCGCCCTGCAACGCGTTGTGAAAACCCTTCGTCACCTCGAAGAACTCCGTGCTCCCGGGGATCACGAGCCAGTCGGCATCGATGCCGAGTGCGCGGTAGAGCGGCACGGTCGACCGCAGAAGCTCCGATACCCCTCCCCCATAGGCGGTCGCGTTGACATGGGCAACGCGCTTGCCGCGGAGTGGTTCGGCCGCTTCGCGCAATTGGTCGACGACGTCACCGCCGAGCGCAGCCTCGTACATCTCCAGCGACACCGGCGAAAGGTCGATCGAACGAAGCATCGGCATTCTCCATGTGCAGGGCCGCACCTCGCGAGCCCCACGCGGCGGCGTGGGGTCACGGCCTTAAGTTCGGCGGAGTGTCAGCGATTGCGCCGACGTTGGCCCTACTGCGAGACGTACTGCCCGGGGTCCGCTCGGAACTTCTGATGGCAGGCGTGTGAGCAGAAGTGGTAGGTCTTGCCCTGGTACTCCTCGCTTGCCGCTGCCGTGTCGGGGTCGATGTCCATCCCGCAGACGGGGTCCTTGACTGTCGTTGCCATCCTGGCACCTCCTTCGTGAACCGGTGATTCCTGCACTGCGTCGCCAGCCGCGGCGGCCGGCGCCGAGGCAGCCGGGGCTCCTGGTGATTGTGACCGCGGCGCCCCGGAAGGGCGCGTGCGCCCGGTGGCCATCGTTTCCGCAAGCGCCGGCACCCGGTAGGTGCGCAGCCGGTTGGCGTTGGCGACGACCGAGAGCGAGCTGAGCGCCATCGCTGCCGCGGCGATCATCGGGCTGAGCTGCCAGCCAAGCAGGGGGTAGAGCGCCCCCGCCGCGACCGGGATGCCGACGGTGTTGTAGACAAAGGCGAAGAACAGGTTCTCGCGGATATTGCGCATAGTGCTCCGGCTGAGGGAGATCGCCGTGACCACGCCTCTGAGGTCGCCCGAGATGAGGGTGATGTCCGACGCCTCGATCGCCACGTCCGTGCCGGTCCCGATCGCGAGTCCGACGTCTGCCTGCGCCAGGGCAGGAGCGTCGTTGATGCCGTCACCGACCATCCCAACCAGCTTGCCTTCGTCCTGAACGCGTCGCACTTCGAGGGCCTTGTCCTCGGGCAGCACCTCGGCGAGGACGCGCGTGATGCCGACCTGGCCGGCGATGGCATCGGCCGTGCGGCGGTTGTCGCCCGTGATCATGACCACTTCGAGGCCAAGCCCCTGGAGCGCGGTTACGGCCTGGCGGGAGTCCTCTTTCACCGTGTCGGCGACCGCCACGAGCCCGGCTGGTCGCTCGTCGACCGCGACGAACATTGGCGTCTTCCCGGCGCCTGCCAGCCGTTCCGCGTCTCGCTCGAGCGGGCTGATGTCGAGGCCCTCGTCAAGCAGCAGGCGCCGGTTGCCCACCAGCAGCTGGCGTCCGTCGACTGTGACGCGTACGCCCTTGCCTGTGACCGACTCGAAGGCGTTCGCCTCCGCCAGCGAGAGGCCGCGCTCCTCCGCTCCCCGGACAATTGCCTCGGCGAGCGGGTGCTCGGACGAACGCTCGGCCGACGCCACCAGCCGAAGGAACTCGTCTTCCGCCATCGCTGCGTCGGCGATGACGTCCGTGAGCGCAGGCTGCCCGCGGGTGATTGTCCCGGTCTTGTCGAGGACCACCGTCTGGAGCTTGTGGGCCGTCTCGAGCGCCTCCGCCGAGCGGATGAGGATGCCGTTCTCGGCCCCCTTGCCCGTGCCGACCATGATCGAGAGCGGCGTCGCCAGCCCGAGGGCGCACGGGCAGGCGATGATGAGCACTGAGACGGCGCTCACCAGCGCGAACGTCGCCGGCTCCGAGCCGAAGTCGTACCAGGCGACGAACGTCCCGATCGCGATGAAGATCACGGCCGGGACGAAGTAGCTCGCGACCACGTCCGCCAGCCGCTGGATGGGCGCGCGCGAACCCTGTGCCTGCTCGACCAACCGGACGATCTGGGCGAGCATCGTATCCTTCCCGACTTTCGTCGCGCGGAAGCGAAACGCGCCGGTCTGGTTGATGGTCGAGCCGATGACCGTGTCGCCGGCTTCCTTCGTGACCGGCAGCGACTCGCCCGTGACCATCGACTCATCGATGGTCGAGCGGCCTTCCACGATCTCGCCGTCGACCGGCACCTTCTCGCCGGGCCGGACGATAATCACGTCGCCGGGCACAACTTCGGCCAGCGAGACCTCGACCTCCTGGCCGTTGCGGAGGAGGCGCGCCGTCTTCGCCTGCAGGCCAATCAGTTTGCGAATGGCCGCACCGGTTCCGGCCTTCGCCCGGGCCTCGAGCAGCCGCCCGAGCAGGATCAGCGTCAGGATGACGCCGACCGCCTCGTAGTAGACCTCGCGGAGGTCCTCCGAGAGTGCGCCGGGCGCCACCGTGACGACCAGGCTGTAGGCGAACGCGGCGATCGTGCCGAGCGTGATGAGCGTGTTCATGTCGGCGGTGCGATGGCGCAGCGTGAGCCACCCGGTCACGTGGATCGGCCAGCCGGTGTAGACCATCACCGGGGCGATCAGCGCGAGCTGGAACCAGCGGTCAAGCAGGAAATCCGGGATCCAGCCGGCACCGAAGAATTCGTGGAGCATCACGGTCGAGGCGACCGGGACCGTGAGCACCGTGCCGAAGAGCACGCGCCGGGTGAGGTCCCGGATCTCTGCCTGGCGAGCTGCCGCTTCGGCATCCTCCGTCTCGGCCGAACCCGGCTCCTCGCGCTCCCGGACCCTGTAGCCCGAGGACTCGATCGCCGCCTTCATGTCGGCGACCGACACCTGGTCGGGGTCGAAGGCCACCGTCACGCGCTCGGCGCCGAAGTTCACGTCCACGCGGTCGATCCCGGGCAGCTGCTGGACGAAGGATTCGATGTTGGTCACGCAGGTGGGGCAGGTCACGCCCCCGCCGAAGAGCGCGAACTCCACCTGCGAGACGCCGTCGACCTGCAAGGTCGGCCCGACGCCAACCGCCCTTGCCACCTCGTGCGTGTGGCTGTCCACGCCGCCCGCCGTCTCGGCAGGTGCGCTGCCGTCCGCCGTCGGCTCCTCGACCACGATCGTGCCATGGACCATGTTCATCCCGCAGGCGAAGCCGAACGAGCCGGTACGGTCGGGCGTGAACTCCACCGACGTCCGCTGGAAAGCCGGCAGGGACCGGCTGATCTGGAAGTCCGGGAACACGACCCGTGACGTGCAGTCGCTGCCTTCCTGGCGGTCGAAAACGAGGCGGACCGGCACTCCTTGCTGGACGCGGATGAGGTCGGGTGAGTAGCCGCCCTTGACCGTGATCGCGATCTCCTGCACGCCACCCCTGAGCTCCGCGCGGCGTGCCTGCTTCGGACCGAAGAAGAACCATGCAAGGATTGCGATGCTGGCGAGCCCGCCGAACGTGACGCCGATTTCCGCGGCGCTCATCGCACCCTACCGGGGCGCTTCGTGGCGGCAGCGTAGACCATTTGCGTCTCCTCCCTCGCTCACGCGGACCTCTGCCCGCTCTGATCGTGTCAGAGGTACCCAATCCAGCGGGCACATCCCAGGACCGCGAGGTGCGCGGCGAGTGGCGGGAACGCGAGCCAGGCGGCGATCGCGACCGGCGCTCGCCATCCGATGGCCGTTGCGGGCTCCCGAACGCCGGCCAGGGCTTCGAGACGAGGCAAGACCGCCCCACTCGAGAGCGGCGCCGCTCCGATCGTGCCGATGGACGCCGCCGCCACGATTGCGTCGAAAAGGGCGTGCCGGTCGGCACCCCCGGCGAGCGCGGACTCGTCGGCACGCCGCTCGGACCTGAGGAGGTATGCGTCGATCCCGGCTCGTACGCCGGGCAATCGCCCGAAGCCCCGGTCGACAGCGTGCAGGATCTGGCGAAGCAGCACGTCGACGCGTTCGCAATGGGCGCGCTCGTGCAGGAGCGCCGCGTGGAGTCCGTCCGGCGAGAGCGTGCGCTCCGCCGACAAGCTCACGTAGATGCGCGGATCTCGCACGCCAGCCACAAACACCATGACGCTATCGGCAGGGAACCGCCAATACTCTATTCCCCGGGACATCCGCCGGGTCGCGGCCGCTTCGACGCGCTGCAGCCAGCTATTCGCCCGGCGCCGTTCGACGAGGGCGAGGCTGAAGCCGAGTAGCGGCAACGCTGCAGCCACCGTGAGCGCCCCGACGATGCCGAGGCCGGGGTCGAGCAGCCAAGCGAGGCCGCCCTCGTGCGCGGTCGTCGAGCTGTGGGTTGCGAGTGCGTGCAGGGTCACAAACGGAGCCGACAGGAACACACCCGCGCCCAGCATGGCTGCGGCGATGAGCGGCGCGCGGCTCACGAGTCGTCCTCCAGCGCCTTGCGCAGACTCGCGACGACCTCCGGGTTGATGCGTTCGGCCTCGGCGAGGAAGGCGGCCATGCCCGCCGCTCCCAGGGGGACGACCTCCGCCGCGAGCGCGTGCGCCCGCCGGCGGTTGTATTCGTCTCGCGCCAACGCCGGCGAATAGGTGTGCGCTTTCGTATCCTCCTGCCGCGTCACGAGCCCCTTCTTTGTTAGCCGCTGAAGGACCGTAAGGATGGTGGTGTAAGCGAGCCCGCGCGGACGCCCTACGCAGTCGTATACGGCGGGCGTCGTCAGCGGCCCGCGCTCCCAGAGCGCATCGAGGACCGCGCCTTCAAGTTCCCCTAACCGTGGCTGCTGGCGCTCGTCGTTCATGACTCCTACTGTACAAGTACTACGGTTTGTAGTGGGAGTGTCTCCTTGGCCAGAGTTTTGGTACTGATCGGGCTTCTTCTCGGGACCGCCCTTGTAATCGCCTGTGGCGGCGACGACGACACGCCCTCGCCCTCGACGGCCACTGATGCTGACGTCACGGTGAACCTGACCAACTGGGCCGTCGAGCCATCGACCGACACGCTTCAAGCCGGCGAGGTGACCTTCGCTGCGGTCCACCTCGAGAAGCACGGGGGCCATGGCGTCGATGAAGGTGGCGAGATCCACCAGCTGCTCGTCGCGCCCCTCGCCGAAGGCACGGAGGCCGGCAAGGGCGAGTTCGGTTCACCCGTCCTCAATCTCTCCGAGATCGAGATGGGCGAGACGAAGACCGGGCAGGCGACGCTTGAGCCGGGCACCTACGAGCTCGCCTGCCTGGTCGTCGAAGAGGTGAACGGCCAGACCGTGAACCACTACGAGAAAGGCATGCACGCGACGATCACTGTCAGGTAGCGCCGGGTCCTGTTTGGTCCGGATAGTCGGGACTTTTGGGCCCGATCGGACGGCCATGCCATACACACAGCGTGGAGGGCCACACTGGCGGAAGTACGACGCGAGGTAGTAGTGGTGGATCACAGCGGGAACAACACGGGCGGCGGGGCCACGGCAGGCCTGGTGATGATGGCGCTCATGATGGTCTGCTGCGTTGGGGTTCTCCTGCTCTTCCTCGTCATTCCACTCGTTGGCTGGCCCGCCGGCATCGCCATCGTCGCGGCGGGCGCCGTCGCGATGCTCCTCTTCCACCAGCGCTTCATGCGCCACGGCCACCACTGAAAGGAGCCCACGAATGTCCCGCTAGGGACGGTATGTCGTTTCGCGCGGCCCATTCGAGAATCCACTTCACCTCGCCGGTGTCCTCTACCGCGGTCCCGATCTGCGAGACCGGCGGCCCGTCCATGAGCGCATCCCGCATCAACTCGATGAGCCAGCCACGGATGACCGAGCCATGCGCCCAGTTGTTGAACAGGCCCGCGAGGTCCAGTTCGAAGCCGGAGCGCTGCAGCAGCTCGACCCCCTCAGCGATCGCCTGCACCATGCCGAACTCGATCGCGTTGTGCACCAGCTTGACGAGGTGGCCGGCGCCGGAGGGACCAGCGAAGAAGACGGCCTCGTCGCTGGATGCGAGTGCGCGCAGCAGGGCGAGAACCCGCGCGAAGGCGCCCGGGTCGCCGCCGACCATGAAACAGGCGCCGTGCCTTGCCCCGGAGACTCCTCCGCTGGTGCCAGCGTCGAGGAAGCTCACGCCGGACTGCACGCTGCGCTCGGCCCGCTGCATCGACAAGCGCCAGTCCGAGTTACCGCCATCGATCACGATGTCGCCCGGGTCCATCGCATGGAGTAGCTCCGCGAGGATGTCGTCGACGGCCCCGTGGGGGACATAGAGCAGAACGACCCGTGGCGACGGGAGTTGGTCCGCCATCTCGGCGATGGAGCGGACCGGCGCGAGGCCATGCGGTCGAAGGCGCTCGCCTTTCTCCGGCGAGCGGTTGAACCCCACTACCTCATGCCCTGCTTCGAGCGCTTGCAGGGACAAACCTGCGCCCATACCCCCAAGTCCAACGATGCCGAATTTCACCAGCCGATCCTCCGAGGTCGGCCCCCGGCGTCTTCCCTCGCCGACGACGACGGCTTGGGCTGTTCCTGGGCGTGGCGCTCGAGCTGTGCATTGGACTGGAAGCTCATCCCGCACTTCGAGCATCTGTTCTGCTGGTCTGCCATCTACCCACCTCCTTTCTGATCTGGGTGGGGTTGGGCGGCGGCCATGTGCGGCCGGGGCGCTCGCGTGGACGACCTACGCCTCTCCGGGCTCTTCGAGCCAGACGGCGGTGGCTGTAATCACCTCGGGGGGCGCCGGGGGGCGTAACGCCACTTGTGACGTATGGGAGCGAAGGATAGCGCCGAGCGTCCTGCTGGATGCAGATCGCCGACGTCCTGCATGACTCCCTCCCCACGCCGGCCAGCGAGGCTGCGGTCGCGGGGGAGAGGGCCAGGGGCTACAAGAGCAGCCCCCTGGCCCGGCTCGGACCGGCTCGGAAAGGGAGTCCTGCGGACGGGGCTCAGTTCGGCGGGAATGTCAGCACGTTGCGGACGCTGGCGGTGACAAGGCCGGAACCTTCCACGGGCATCGGTGCCCGAACGACGCCCTGCGCGATGCCGTCCCAGTCGGCTTCGGACACGCCCAGGTCGTCGGCGGAGTCCACCAGGCCGCAGGTGAAGTGCATCACACCGAACTGGTTAACGATGAGCGGATCTCCCGAACGGTAGTGGAGGGTGATCTCGCGCAATTCCTGGTTGCCGGGAAGCTCGGGCTTCTCGCCAATCACGCCCGTGTCCCAGTACTCCTGGACCCAGGCATTGACGGCGTCGTACACGTCTGCATGCTTCCCGTTACCGGGGTCCCTGACGAGGATGTTGTAATCGCCGAAGGCGAACGCGGTGCCCTGGGGAACGTGGAGGTCCTGACCGGCATGCTCCACCGCATACTGGCCGCCCAGGTCGAACCCCGCTGGATCCATCACGACCGCGGAGAATCCGCCATCGCGGACCACCCAGCCCTCAGCAGGCACCGACTCACCCGCGATGGTGTGGGCGGTGTAACCCCAATCCGGGTTGAGCATGCTGGAGTTGAAGGCGACCGCGCCGCTCTCGATGTGGGCCGCTGTGATGCCGAACCGCTGCTCGAAGAAGTCGCGCGCTTTTTGCTCCTGGGCGGCAGCCTCCTCAGCGGTCCGGCCCATAATCTGTTGCTGGAAGAAGTCTCCCGCGTCGGCGGGTCCGGTGTCGGCCGGGTCATATTCCCCGTCCGCGATGTAGACGAGATAGCGGTCGAATCCCTCTGGTGCCGGCGAGCCGCTAGCGGCACCGGCGAGCGAGCCGCCGGCAACGATCGCCGCCAGCAAGATGATCACGCCACCAATGCCCGCGACGGTCCCGGTGCGGACGTTGGTGCTCATTTCATTCGCCTCACGTTCGCCGGCAGCGAGAGGCGGTGTGCGCCGGTCTCTCTCCGGCCGGGCTTCGTCGACTCAGCCACCGTGCTTCTCGTTCTTGTTGCTGTACCAGCTGGGAATTGAAGTTCATCAGCCATGACCACTTCCCTTTCGCGCCCTTCGACGCAAGGTGCTGTCGTGAATGCTGGCTAAGGCTGCCGCGCCATGTCGCGATCGGGATGACGCTTTGGCCAACGAAGGTTTCACAGGTGCACGGCCGCCGCGCAGCCGCCGCCTGTCCGTCCTGGCCAGCACCGCGGCGACGTACACCGATGGCGCCGGCCAGGACACGGTTCCGCCTGCTACGACGGCTTGTGCTGTTCCTGTGCGTGGCGCTCGAGCTGTTCCTTGGACTGGAAGCTCATGCCACACTTCGCGCAGGTGTTCTGCTGTTCTGCCATGCTTCCTCACCTCCTTTCTGAGTGAACTTCAGCGACCTCTTTGCGGGCCGCGGGGCGCTTGACACTGGTTTGGGGCTACTCTCCGTCGGGTTCCCGAAGGGAACTGGCGGCGGCCGCGACGACCTCGGGAAGCGCCGGATGGATATAAATAGAGCCGGTGATGGCGCGGAGACCGGTCCGCGACCGCATCGCGTTCACGGCCTCCTGGATCAGCACGGAGGCATCGGTGCCGATGATGTGGCAGCCGAGAAGCTCCTCGCCCTTCTCATCCGCCAGCACCTTCACGAATCCGTCGTGGTCTTCGATGGAGGCACCGAAGGCCGTGTCCTCGTAGCGGAATCGACCGACGAGATACTTGCGGCCCTGCTCCCGGAGGGACTGCTCAGTCTCGCCGACGCCTGCGACCTGCGGCGAGCTGAAGATCGCCTGCGGCATCGCGTGATAGTCCATCCGCAGGCGCTCGTCGGGGTGGAGGAGGTTATGTGCGACGAACATCGCCTCAAGGTTCGCGCCGTGCTTGAGCATGAAGCGTCCGGCGATATCCCCCAGCGCCCAGACGCCGGGCACACTGGTCTGCAGGTAATCGTCTGTTTGGACGAACCCACGCTCGTCAAGCGCGACGCCGGCGCGCCCGACCTCGATGAGGTCGGTGTTCGGCACGCGGCCCGCTGCCAGGAGAAGCTGCTCTGCCTCCACGGTTTCGGTCCCGTCCGGCGACCGTACGCTCGCCGTGATTGAGCTCCCGTTGCCTACGACGCTCACAACCTCGCGCTTCAGCCTGACGTCGAGCTTCCGGCTGAATGCCGCGGTAAACGCATCGGTGACTTCCCCGTCCGCCTCGCGAAGCAGGCGATCGCCACGCACGATTAGCGTGACCGCCGTCCCGAGCGCACCAAAGAAGTGCGCCAGCTCCACGGCCACCGCTCCGCCGCCGACGATCAGCAGCGAGGCGGGCTGCGCCGGCAGGCGCATTGCGTTGTCAGAGGTCAGATAGGGCACGTCCTCGATACCTTCGATCGTGGGGACACGGGGACGGCTCCCGGCTGCGATGACGAGGTGGCGCGCGCTGACATGTTCGTCGCCGGCCTGGAGCTCGAAGGGGGAGAGGAATCGGGCGCGGGAGCGGAAGACCTGCATGTTCGCGCTCTGGCGGATACCGCGCTCAGTCTGTCTGGCGTCCTCGTCAATGGTCGCTGTGACGCGATTGACGATCGCCGCCCAGTCGACGGCGTTTACCGTGGTGTTGATTCCGAAACGGTGCGCGCCCTTGATCGTCTCCATCACGTCCGCGCTATGGATGAGCATCTTCGAGGGGATGCAGCCGCGGTTGAGGCACGTGCCACCAAAGGGCCCTTCGTCGATGACGGCGACGCTCCAACCGTGGCCAGCGGCGCTCGCGGCGACTTCGAGCCCCGACCCGGCGCCAACGACCGCAAGGTCGAACTCGCTCACGACCCGGCCTCACGGCCACCGGTCGCTCGGGGCGTGAGCGCTGTCGTCTCATGTCGCCAGGCGGCATAGACGAGCGCGAGCACCATGCCGAAGAGCAGGTGGCCGACGAACCACGCCCAGGCTGGCATCGCCTCCGTGAAGAGCTCGCCACCCGGGAGAGCCGGGGCGATGGCGAACGTGTTCAACGCCCACAGGACGAGACCCCACACAACGCCTCCCGCCAGCTGTACCAGCAGGGGGAGCCGCGGTGCGATCACCCCGAGCAGCACCGCGTACACCATGCCGAAGGCCGCCGAAAGCACCATATGGATGCCGGCGCCGGCAACGACCGAGCCCGCGAAGCCGCGGCCCAGGTATTCCTCGCCGAAGAACACCGCCGTGATCGCTCGCGGTGGCGCCCAGAAGCCGTCGTCTGCGAGCCATGCCACGATCATGGCGAACATGGCCATCGTTGCGCCTGCCAGCATCCCCGCTATGGCGGATTCCAAGCTCCACTCGATGATGACCTCGGAAGACCTCTCACGACCCGGCCGCTCCATCGCGCGTTGCATATGCGGGCCTCCTCATGTGTGTTCCCATCACCGTAGGAAGGCGGCCCGGCCAAGACTCGGTGACCGCGATCACCGTTGGCTGCCCGAGAGCGGGAGATGCGAGAGGAATGTGATGTCGAGGGCCCTGCAGGATCCATGCGCTTTGCAACGCGCCGCCAGAAGCCGCATAAACGATGGGGATCGCTCTGCCGATCAGGCGCAGCAGGCGGATGCGCGTTCCCCCGCTGCACTGGCCCCTGCGGGTCCCCTCTCCGCACCACCCGTCACGCGCTCAAGTATCAACATCCGATAGAGGCCGCGGCCCCGACGCTCGTCCCTCACAACCCGCAGCGGGAGTCCTTTGCGGAGGGTCTCGAACCGTCGATCGAGATGAGTGCCAAGAAGGACGGGCATGTGGGCCAACAGCCGTCGCCCCGTGCTCAGCCGACCCGGCGGCGCGAAATGGTCGAGGACGGCGATGCGGCCGCCGGGCTGCAGGACTCTCGTGGCCTCCCGCAGTAGCGCCCGTGGGTCGGGCGCGACGCTGAGAACGAGGTGCAGGATCACCGCAGACACGCTCGCATCCCGTAACGGGAGCGCACCCCCATCGGCGAGCAGATAGTGCACAGGCGAGGATGGTGGCGCCCCAGCGGCGCGCTTCAGCATTTTAGGCGAGAGGTCGACGGCGATGACGCGCGTCACTGGCGGCAGAAGCGGGATGTCAAGGCCGGTGCCCACGCCGACCAGGAGGACGCTCTGAGACGGCTCCAGTGCGAGGCGAGCGATGCTGTCCGTGCGCATCTCGCGGTAGAAGCGCCGGAAGAGCGCGTCGTAGACGGGGGCCATCCAGCGGTAGGTCCGGCGGATCTGAGTCGGGTTCATGAAGCCTCGCCGCATTCTGCCTGCGCATTCTGGTGATCATCGTCACCGACGGTCGGCGGTGGCAATCGGCGATGATGTCGTGTGCGAGCCGCTGAGATAGCTCGGCGGACGCCCGACGAGCTGAAGCAGGAGGGTGGAGGCATGGGCGAACGAACGCTTGAAGCCGAACTCGAGAACATGCGTGCGGTGGCTGCCGCGCGCGCAAACCCGGAACGCGCCGCGCTCCAGGCAGAAGCGATCGCGGAGATAGAGCGGCTTGTGGCCGGGCGGGCGCTGGCGGCCGGAGCGAAGGCGCCCGACTTCACGCTACGCGCCGCCTCGGACGATCGAGAGGTATCGCTCAGCGGGTTGCTGGCGCGGGGCCCGGTCGTGCTCTCCTTCTACCGCGGCCAGTGGTGCCCCTACTGCAACGTGGAGCTGCAGGCGGTTGAGCAGCGCTACGAGGACATCAAGGCGCTCGGCGCGGAGGTGCTCTTCATCGGCCCGGAGACGCGCGACAACGCCACGAAGATGATCGAATGGGCCGAGGCGACGCTGCCAGTGCTCTACGACATCGACGGGGACGTGATGGAGGCCTACGGCCTGACCTTCGAAGTGCCGGAGTCGCTACGGCGGGGCTACGAGCGCTTCGGGTTCCCGGACCTGAATACGTCGACTGGCTGGAAGCTGCCGGTCCCCGCGACCTACGTGGTCCGGCCTGACCGGGTTATCGCCGCCAGCTTCGCCAACGCCGACTACCGCTATCGCATGGACCCGGAGGACATCCTGGCCGCGCTGCGCGAGATCGTGGCGCCGGTATCCTAAGGCAGTCAGTACACGCCAGGAGGAAGCAATGGCCGCTGAGGCAGGTGTCGCTGGGACCGATCTCTGCGCTTGCGGCCACATAGCTTCGCGCCGCTTTCGGTTCGCGGCAGGATCGGCCCCGGTCGAGAAGTGCCTTCGGCACGCCGCGGTCCATCGGCCCTTGCTGCGCAACGCCGTGGCTACGGCGCTGGTGGTCGGGACCATCCTCACGGGGATCAATCAGGGCAACGTCTTGCTCGACGGCCGATTCCCGGCTGAGCTGTGGTGGAAGATCCCGCTGACGTACTCGGTGCCGTACATGGTCTCGACGTGGGCGGCCCTCCGGATCTCGCTTGTGCGGCATGCCGGGTAGCGAGATCCGGAGGGCCCGTTGGGTAATCCCCGGGAAGGGCCAGGAGGATCCGTTTGAACCGATACCTGCCGCTCGTCGCAACGACCGCACATCGGCATCGCCAGGCCGCATCGCGGGCGCTTGTCCTCATCGCTGCGAGTCTGACGCTGATACTCGTAGCGTGCGGAGGCGGTGGGTCCGAACCCGCAACAAGCCCTATCCAGGACATCCTCGCAGGGGACATCCGGATCGAGGACGTTGGGCCGGAGTCCGCCAACCTGCGCGTCGCGACGACCATCCCGGTCGTCTGCGCCGTCGTTTTCGGGCACAACACGAGCTATGGCAACATCAGCACGGACCCTGACATGGGTGGGACAGCGCACAGCGAGCATTGGGCACCCCTGCGGGGGCTCGAGCCGGACACCGTGTACCACTACCGTCTGCAGGGGACGGGCGCGGACGGGACGCTGTACGTCTCGGAGGACATGACCTTCCAGACCGCGTCCGGCGCCCCACATCAGGCCGATCGTGGCCCGAACCTGGCCTCCGCCAGCGAAGGCGCCAGCGTCCGCGACGCCAGCTCTGTCTTCGGCGGATCCTCCGCATGGCGGGCAGAGAACGCGATCGATGGAGACACGTCCACGGAGTGGTCTAGCAACGGTGACGGCGACGACGCCTTCATCACAATAGAGCTGGCCAGCGACACGCAGCTGACCGCGATCGGTCTTTGGTCGCGGACAATGGGTACCTCAGCAGAAATCCGTCAGTTCCAGGTTGTGACCGATCGCGGCGAGGCGCTGGGGCCGTTCACGCTACCGGACGCGAAGGGACTCCATGTCTTTGAGGTCTCCGCGGTGGCACGATCGCTTCGCTTCGAAGTTGTGTCATCCTCGGGAGGTAATACCGGCGCTATCGAGGTCGCAGCGTATGGCGAGGTGCAGCGCTAATCGGACATCGGTCTGGATCGTCAACGCCACGGACGGTCCTGCCGCTGCGCGTGGGGTTCGGACTGCACGATGCGCAGCCGGGGGTGCGCTTGGGCCCACCCCCGGCTGCGTAATCCACGTGTCCCCGTAACTACGGCACGAATGCGGCGAATTGCTGGTCCTCGCATTCGTTCGGGCCCGCGCCCGCGCCGAGGGACGTCTCGGGTGTACAGCCACCACCGAACGTGTGGATCATGGCCGGCATCATCGCGGGAATGAACTCGTCATGGCTCCGGATGACCAGGTGGATCTCCGCTCCAGAAGGATCGGTAAGTCCGTCCCGACAAAGGCCAAAACCGGCGAACGGCTCCTGGCAGCCGCTGAGGTCCCCCACCTTGAGGCCATCGGCGAACGACGCATGGCTGCTGTTGCTGCCAACGACATGTCCCGCGGCGTACAGCACGGACGCTCCGACGGACTCGATGAAGAGATCCCCTTCGCCGCAAGTCGTGAGGCCGTCGATGCCGTTCTCACAGAACTCAGGATGGTTAAACACCACCCACCAGACCGTGTACGCAGCGCCAACTTCCAGGCCAGACGTCGTGACCTGCATCGATACGCCGTTCGGCCCACGGACCAACTGAGCGGATGCGCCGTCAACCATGGATCCATCCGAGAACCAGTAGACGTTGCTTTGACTCTTGTGCCCTCCCGCAACGGCAAGCGTTACCGACACAAGTGAGACGACAAGGGCAAGAACGAGGACGGTCACCTTAGAGAGGGCCGCCTGACGATCTGTGATGAGTCTGGACACCGACGTCTCCTTCTCGCGCACGGGTGACGTCGCTCTAGAGGCGTGCCCGCGCGCCGCCTAAGCTGCGGTGAAGCCTAGCATCGGGAATCTGTGATCTGGATCACAGGACGCGCAGCGTGTCTATCTCGGCCCGACGGAGCGCGATTGGAGCGCGCAGAGAGGGCGTGGGCCTGGGAGTCTAGGGCGTGCAGGGAAATGCCAAGCATCCGTCTCAGCCGTCGAATTGGAGGCCGGCCGCCTGCCGGACGCCGAGCGCGAGAGTCGGGTAGGCCTGCATGTTCCAGGCGACGAGCCCGATCGGGAGCCTCGCGCGCATCGCCATCACGACGGGCATGAGGATGTCGCCGGCGTTGGGGCCGACGAAACAGGCGCCCACAATCTCGTCCCCAACCCGCTTCGCCAGCCCGGGGATGCGGCTTTGCCAGCCACGCGCGGTGACGAGCTTGAGGAAGCCCTCGGTCTCGCCCATGGTGATAGCGCGGTCCACATCGGTGAGGGGGACGCGCCAGACGCGGACGCCCCTGCACTGGCGGCGCGCTTGCTCCTCCGTCAGGCCGACCGAAGCGACCTCAGGGCCAGTGAAGGTCACGCGCGGTACGACGCGGCTGTTCCACTTCGCAGGCTTGCGGAATCGCCCGCCAGCATCGCGCAAGCTGCGCGCCACGGTCCGTGCCTGGTCCTCAGCTACATGGGTGAACTGGAGGCTGCCGTTCACGTCGCCGACAGCGAAGATGTGCGGCTGAGACGTCCGGAGGCGCTCGTCCACATCGATGCCTCGCCCTGAGACACGTATCCCGGCGGCTTCCAAAGCCAACAACTCGACGTTGGGCGTGCGGCCGGTTGCCACCACGAGCCGCTCGCTCGTAACGACCCCCTGACCTCCATCGTCGTCTACCCAGACGCGCCGGAGTTCTCCGTCCCGGTCGACACGGACCACGTTTGTGCCCGTGCGCACGTCCACGCCTTCCTCTGAAAGCACGCGGGTAACAACCGCCGAAGCTTCGGGCTCTTCGCGGTCGAGAAGCCTGGGAAGGCGCTCGATGAGCGCGACCTGCACGCCGAAACGGCACATCAGCTGCGCGAACTCCACGCCGATGGGCCCACCGCCGAGGATGGCGAGCGAACGAGGAAGAGTCTGCCAGTCCATGAGCTCAACGTTGGTGTCGAAGCCTGCTTCCTGAAGCCCCGGGATGGGTGGGACCGCCGGGCGGCTCCCCGTCGCAATGACGAACGCCCCTGCCTGCAGGCGCCGCCCCGCCACCTGTACGGAATGCGCGTCCACGAATCTGGCTTCGCCGCCTATGAGTTCGACGCCCCAGGAGGCGATAGTCTCGGGCGTGTCGACGCGACCCGCGGCCTCCTGGGCCTTCACGACGTGGCGCCGCACCGTTTCGAAATCGAGGCGCAGATCGGACGCGCGGACGCCAAACTGTTCGCCACCCTGGGCATCGTGGAACAGTTTCGCCACGTGGATAAGGGCTTTTGTCGGGACGCATCCCGTCCAGAGGCAATCACCGCCCGGCCGGTCACGCTCGATCAGGGCGACCTTCTTGCCGGCGCGGGACGCGAGGCGCGCTGCCGTGAGGCCGCCCGTCCCGGCGCCGATGACGATCAGGTCGTACACGTCTCCCCCTTCACGCCCGAGTAGCGGTGACGATGGCGTAGCCGAGTTTGCCTCCGCGGATACTTGCCGTGGCCACCTTCGCGATCTGCTTCGCCTGCAGCACCTCATCGAGCGGGACGGGGCCCTTGCCCAGGCGGGCGAGGACTTCGACGCCCAGCAGCTTGAACCTGACCCGTGAGGCTAAGGCTGCGAGCGCGCCGTCGTGCGTCTCCCGGGCGAGGCCGTCGAATCCCGCCTCGACGAGCAACGCGGCGTACTCATCGAGGGGCCGGGCGTCGGCCAGGCACGCGACCCAGCCGAGGAGTGTATCGAGCTCGCGCGGCAGCTCTCCTGCCCGGGTGATGTCGCTCAGCCCGATTCGGCCCCCGGCGCGCAGCACTCTCGCGAACTCGGCGGCAGCAATCGCCTTCGACGGAAACGTGCAGAAGGCGCACTCGCAGAACACGGCGTCGAATGAACCATCCGGGCAGGGTAGTGCCTCCGCGTCGCCCGTCTCGAACGTCACCAGGTGGCCTACGCCGGCTTCACGCGCAGAGTCGTGGGCCAGCTCGATGTTGGCGCCGCTGAGGTCAACGCCGTGGACGGAGCAGCCGAACTCCCGCGCCAGGGCAATCGCTGATGTTCCCCGGCCGCAGGCCACGTCCAGCACGCGAGAGACCGGGCCGAGCCCAAGCAGCCGCCCGAGGTGCAGCGTCAGCTCGACGCCTCCGGGATGGAAGGAGTCACCGAGGAGGAGTCGCGCCCACTCGCTCTCGTAGGCGGTGGCGCAACAGGCCTTGGCCTCGGCAGGGCTGGGCGCGAGCGTCACGCGTGCCGCCCGTTGCCGTTCGCGGAGTGCGGCGGAGCGTCGAAGCGGAAGGTGAGCGGCTCCGGGACGAAATCCACTCCCTGGCGGCGCGCCTGGGCTCGCGCTCGTTCCCTCTGACCGAGCTGAACGCGGGCCTGCTCCCGGTAGCCCAGCGTGTTGTAGGCACAGAAGGGGATCTGCTTCCCATCTGGCAGGAGAAACTCCTTGCAGCACTTCATCAGGTTCTTCTGGTTGAATGTCCAGGGATCCATGAAGTCCTGGAGCATGACCATGAATACCCGCTTCGAAAGCTCCCCAACGTCCATCGTAGGAAGGTCGCAGGCGGCGCAGGAGAGGGCGAAGTCGCGACTCGCCTTGTCGGAGCCGGGCATCGCAGCCGAGGACCAGAGGCCTTCGAGCGCGGCCCGTACCTCCGCGCCAAGGTCGGGGACGATGCGGTTCGTGATGTAGTCGAGGTAGTCGTCGACCTCGAGCAGGCGCGGCAGCGGGATGACGCTGCCGTCGTCGTCGAGGTAGGCGTAGGTGACCGAATTGCAGGTGGGGAAGCAGCAGGGCACCGGCACGAAGTCGCTCACCACGAACTTCCCGGCCGTCTGCCCTTCGAGCTCCTTGAGGATGTCCGGGATCGTGATGCGCTGGAGCGGGTCATGGCCGCCGTGACGTCCAGCGTGGAACGCGGGCTGGAAGTTGACGCCTCGCACCGCGGGATGGTCAATCCCGAACTCGACGATTCGGCCGACCTCGTGGAGGTTCACGTCTCGCTCGATCGCCGGGACGAGCACCACGTCGCAGCCGATCGCGGCCAGGCGGTCGAGGGCGCGCAGCTTTTCGGGGAAGAGGTCGGGTTCGCCGCGGATGGCCTCGTAGGTATCGCTCTCGAACCCGTCGAACTGGAAATAGATCGATGGGCGGATCTCGGCCAGCTCAGCGAGGAAGTCGTCGTCGTTCGCGATACGGCGGCCGTTCGTATTGACCATCACGTGGGGGATGCCGCGTGCCTTCGCCGCCCGGAGCATCGCCGGTAGCTGGGGATGGATCGTGGGTTCGCCACCGGAGAACTGGACGAACTCCGGGTTGCCCTCGGTCTCGACGAAGTGGTCCAAGATGTCCTCGACATCCTCGAGCGACAGGTTGAAGCCCGCGCCTGCGTCGGCGAAGCAAAGCGGACAGGCCATGTTGCAGGCGCTGTTGACCTCGATGATGCCCACGCAGGCATGTTGCTGGTGGTCAGGGCAGAGGCCGCAGTCGTAGGGGCAGCCCTGGGCGATCTCGGTCGAAAAGGCGAGCGGGATGGTGCCCGGCTTGTTGAACTTCGTCGAAGACGTGTAGGCCTCGGCATCGCCGTAGACGAGCGCCTCGTACTGCCCGTGCTCGGGGCAGCGTTTGCGCATGTAGACCTTGTTGTCGCGCAGGAGGATGTGCGCGTCGATCACGCGGCGGCACTCGGGGCAGATGCTGCGCGTGAGCTCGTAGAAGACGTAGTCGGAGTCGTGCTTCGTGTTGACGCGCGCGCCTTCGGCGAACGTATCGGTCATCTGTGCCTCCCTGCGTGCCGCTCAAGGTACGCGACCGGCGACAGCCACTCGGTGACCGTCGTCACCGAGTCCGGCGCCGTCCCATCGCGAGCGCGTTTCAGAGCCTGGTTGCAGCCGGCCAACGAGAAGTGCTCGTTCAGTACCCTCAGACGGCCGGCCAGCAGGAGAGTACCCGACCGCAGATCCCCTCACTGCCCCGCTGCATCGCTGACCAACCGGACGCATTCGCACGGCGCCATCCCGGGGACCGCTGTATCGGCTGGATACATGGATCCGAGGCCGGCCAGGATCAGACCCAGGTGGTCGCGGACGTGGATGAGATCGTTGAGCTGACGCTCCGTTTCGGCGAGGGCCTCCTCCAGAGCCTGCATCAGGTCGCCACGGACCTCGCCACATGTCCCGCTGTGCGCGACCGCAATCATCCGCGCGACGGCTTCAAGGGGCGCGCCGAGATGCCTCAGTCCGTTCGCGAGGCGAAGCGTACGGATGTGGTCTGCTGTGTAGCTTCGATAGCCGTTTTCCTGGCGAGGCGGCCGCGGCAGGACGCCCTTGCGCTCGTAGAACCGGATGGTGTCAGCCGTGAGGCCGCTCGCTGCGGCCGCGTCCTGGATGTTCATGCGTCACCTGCCTGAGTGCTCGTCGTGACTGCGCCCGCGGATGCCCATCGCCTGACGGCCACACAGGCCCAAATTACCTCGATCACGCCGAACGGCCACGTGCGCGCGAGGAATCCGTAGACAGATGACGCGAGGCAGGCACCGGCGAACGCGAGCACGAATCCCCGCCCCCGCCGCTCCAGCGCATAGAAGACAAGCATGGCCGTGACCGCCGCGGCCGAAGACTGTCAGGCTATCCATCGTTGCCCTTCCACCAACACGCCGTTGACCTTGGAGTTACTCCAGAGTCTAGCCTGCGCATGAAGTCATTTCGAACAGGACACGACCTTGGCCACCTACGACCTCATCATCATTGGCGGCGGGGCGGCCGCGTTCGCGGCAGCCACGAAAGCGAACGACCTCGGAGCGACGACGCTCATGATCAACGCGGGCCTGCCCCTTGGTGGCACCTGCGTGAACGTCGGCTGCGTCCCCTCCAAACACCTGCTCGGCATCGCCGAAGCCCTGGCGGCGACGAGCAACTCCGTGTTCGACTCCGTCCGGCCGCCGGCCACGGAGAGCCGCTTCTCGGTCAAGGCTGCGCGGGAGGAGAAGGATGCGCTCGTCTGGGGGCTGCGGCAGCGCAACTACGAGCAGGTGCTGGACTCATTCGAACACGTGGAGTTCCGCGAAGGCCGCGGCCGGATCGTCGCGCCCGGGAGGATGGAGGTCGGCGGCGAGACCCTGGAGGGCCGGCACATCCTGGCCGCGACCGGCAGCCGCGCCAGCGTTCCTCCCATCCCGGGTCTCGCGGAGGCCGGTTACCTCACCAACGTCGAGGCCCTCCAACTCGACCACGCGCCCCCGAAGCTGGTCGTGATCGGCGGCGGGCCGCTCGGGCTCGAGTTCGCGCAGATTTTCGCGCGCTTCGGTTCACAGGTGACGGTCCTGGAAGCGATGCCCCAGGTCGTCCCGAAGGCGGAACCGGAGATCGCAGCAGTGCTGCAAGAAGCTCTGGAAGCCGAGGGCATCGTCATCCGCACCGGTATGCGCATCGAAGCCGTGCGGCCGGGATCGCCGCACACCGTGGTCTGCGGGCCGCAAAGCTCGGACTGTTTCGAAGCCGACGCGATCCTCGTCGCTACGGGCATCCGGGCCAACACCGAGGAGCTCGGCGTCGCGGCTGCCGGTGGCCGGGTGAGCCAGGCAGGGTTCATCGAGACCACGAACTGGTACGAGGCGGGCCAGCACCTGTGGGCCGCGGGAGACGTGACCGGCCGGATGCCGCTCGAGACCGTCGCCGCGAAGGAAGGGGCGCTGGCGGCCGCGAACGCGCTCGCGGGCAGGCGTGACTCGTTGAACTACGACGCCGTCCCCTGGGCGGTGTTCACGTCGCCCCAGCTCGCCGGCGTGGGGCTCACGGAATCCGAATCGATGGACAGGACGGGGTATTGCAACTGCCGGACAGTGCAGTACTCGCAGGTTCCGAAAGCCCTGGCCGTCAAAGACACCAGGGGAGCGGTGAAGCTCACCGTTGACCGCGAAAACCGCGTGCGCGGGGCCTACGCCTCCGGTACCAACGCCGCCGAGATCATCCACGAGGCGGCCCTGGCCGTCCGGCTGGGCCTGACAATCGAGGACATCATCGACACCGTGCACGTCTTCCCGACGTACTCGGAGGCGATCAAGCTCGCGGCGCAGGCCTTCACCCGCGATGTCTCAGTGATGACCTGTTGCATCGGCTGAGAGGGGAGGCAGGATATGAGCAGATCGCCGTTCTTCGTAACGCTGGCGGTCCTTGTTGCGTGCAGTCCCTGCCTCCCGATCCCCCTTGCCGCGGCGCTCATCGCGGCCGGGGCGTTCTCGGGTGCCCTCGGCTTGCTCGGCCTCCCGTGGGTGCTCGCTGCGGCGGCGGCTGTCCCGATCGTCGCCGCGCTGATCGTCGTGCGCCTGCGCGCCCGGGGCGCCGGGTGCGAGACGCCCGGCTCGACCCAGGAGAGGCGTCACCGCACGTAACCTTGACCCTTAAAGAGACCACTCCAGTTGTAGTCACCGTGGCCCGGTCCGGCGGGCCCCAAGGACCGTGTAGACTCACGGGACTTTCGGGGAGGTAACCGTGGCAGATCCAAGCTCAAACGTCGAAGTCATCAACGCGTTTCACGCGGCGATGGAAGAGTACTTCCGAAGCGGCGACGACTCAGAACTCGTCGCTAAATTCGCCCCCGACTGTCCCGTCAGCGTGCCGGGAATGCCGCCGACGATCGAGGGACTGCGGCAAGCGTTGCCCGCGTTTCGCGGCGCGCTGAGCGATGTCTCTATCACACTCGGGGAGGTCGTTTCCAGTGGTGAGATGATCGCCTACCGAATGTCCCTTGCGGCGACGCACTCGGGCGACTTCATGGGCGTTCCGGCCACGGGCAGGCGGGTCACCATGTCGGAGACGCACATCGAACGTATCCGGGACGGTAAAATCGTGAGCCACAGCGGTGACATTGACATGCTTGGCTTGCTGCAACAGATCGGAGCAGTCCCGGCTCCCGCGTGATTGGCCACGGAGTGCCTCGCGCGATTCGCGCAACTCGGGATGGCCGACCTCACCCGACCGCGCTTGGCGTGACGGCGAAGCGCTCATCACCGAGCGGCTGAGCGATGCCAGCGCATCCTCGTCACAGACCCTGGTTGAAGTCGCTGAACCCGAAGTATTCGTTCAACGCCGTGAGCCGACCGGCGAGCAGGAGGGTTCCAAGTCCGACCATCATCACCGCACTCGCCAGCTCCAGGACCAAGAAATGCTTCTGCACGTTCTTCAACGTGCGGGAAACGTCGGCGACGGCGAGCCCGGTGATGAGAAACGGGATGCTGAAGCCAGCCGAATAGAACAGCAGGAGGTAGGCACCCGTCCACGCCTCGCCCGAGGTGGCCGCGAGCGTGAGGATGCCGCCGAGGATTGGCCCAACGCACGGCGTCCAACCGGTCGCGAACGCGCCGCCAACCAGCGCCGAGCGCGCGTAGCCGACCGGCTGATTTGCTCCGAGGTTGAGCTGCATCGTCCTCGCGAACACGTTCAACTCCAGGTAACCCGAAGCACGCGCCCAGAGCAGGCCGAATGCCGCGACCAGGAGGCCAAGGCGGAGCGGCGAGTCGGAAAGGTGCGCAAGGCCGTCGAGGATGACCACCGCAACCGCCAGCCCGAGCAGCAATCCGGCCGACCGGGCCAGCGAGAGGCGACCGTTGATGGGGACGAGGAGGGCGCCGAGGAAGATCAGTAACACCCCCGCGCCCTGCTCGATCTCCCGGAGGTGGTCCTGCACGAAGAAGCCCGCCAGCCCGACGCTGGCGCCGAGCGTCACGAAGACGGCGCTCAGCCCCACGATGAACGCGACGGCATGGGTGAACGTCTTGCGCCGGTCTGGTGGTACGGCACCTTCGCCGATCGTGGCGCCTGTCCCGGCGAGGTGGGTGATGTAGATGGGCACGATCGGCAGCACACAGGGACTGAGGAAGGAGAGCACGCCGGCCGAGAAGGCGACCAGCGGGCCGCCGGCGCCCTGGAGCCTGAAGCTCGACGCGTCGACCCCGAGTACCACGAAGACGGCAGCCGGGATCGCGACGAGCAGTGCGAGAGCGCCGTAGGCCAGGATGCGTGCATCCCGGCGCCCGTCGGCCGTCGCTTCTGAAAGGCTCATGTTCTCACCTGGTGAGTTCCTTCGGGCAAGCCTCGCAGCAAGCTGGCAGCGTTCTCAGCGATCCCGATCACTGAAATCCGCCCTCGCACTCCGGTGAACTTCCAGGTGTCTCGACAGGGAGACGAGGAAGAACTGGTGGCGAACGTGCGCGCAGGACGACGAGCACCGAGATCTCGAGGAGGCCGCGGGCCGGCGCGAAGACTGGTTGCGTGGAGGTCGTGGGCGCTTGGCCTGGCGGTCGCAATCGGGGTGCTTGCCGTCGTGGTGCTTGCGGTGCACGCAGCGGGCCGAGAGACCGTCCAAGACCCGGCGATCGCCGAACTGGCACGCGAGAACGCCGGCGGCGATGTCCGGGTCCTGACGGGCACCCATCACACCGTCTACCACTCGGCTGCCGCGTTACCGTCGGTCTCGGCGCCCCGCATCGACGGAAAGCCGACCCTCGTCTGGTTCTCCGGGACGTGGTGCGAGTTCTGCGAGCGGATGGAGCCATTCGCCCACGAGACGGCCAGCAGATTCAAAGACCGGCTCGCGTTTGTGGAGAAATCCGTCGATGTCGACCGGGCAGCGGCCGCTCGCTACGGAGTGCGGGGGACGCCGACGTTCGTGCTGATCGACGCCGAGGGGAAGGAGATAGCGCGGTTTGGATTTCAGGCCACAGCAGGTGCGTTCGGCCAAGTGATCGAAGCGTCCCTGTCGCGGGGCGGCTAGCCGAGGCTGCACCTGACAGTGGAGCCCGCCAGCACGTCAGGCGGGTTACGACGGCGCCCGGGGGGCGCCGTCGTAGAGATGGCGGAGGCAACCGGTTGATCCGGCTAACTGCCGCCAAGCATGTTCTTGGCCTGCTCCATCATCTCCTGAACCATTCCGCTCATCACCGGCTTGTCGAAGTCGGTCGTCGCCTCCCGGGCGGGCTCGAATTGCAGTCCGGCCGTGTATGCCGGGGACTCACCGCTCATGAAAGCTGTCGCCGTTCGCGCGTACTCCTCTCGGGCGCCGTCGACAGTCTGACGGCCAGTGACGATATCGTTAGCAAGGTTGAGCGCGAGGATATTCATCTCCTCGCGGTCGCAGCGGGCTGAGACCTCCCCCTTGGTTCGCTCACAAATGACGCTACCGTCGAAGGCGGCGAGGTCGGTGAAGCGGTCGAGCGGGACCTGGTAGTCGAGGAACTGCTCTAGCAGGTCGGTGTGCGGCTTTGGGAAGTTGTGAGGGACTTCGTCCCTGTAGAGAATCGTCCGCTTCCATGGCCCGTTCTGGTACCAGATGAAGCGGCTGTTTAGCGCCTCGTTCGGATATCCGTACTTCTCGATCATACGGCCCGCCACCGCACGCGGAGTTTCGCCCCACGTGTCGAGCATTCGCGAAACCTGCTCCGGCGGTGTTCGCGAGTCGGTGGGCTGCTCGCCGTGTTCGCCGGATGCTTCGAGTTGAAGGGCGTGGACGGTCGAAGCGACGGCCTCTTTCATCATGCTCTGTGCCATGTCGTGTCTCCTATATGGTCTGAGTCGCGATGCAGCGACCCGAGAAGCCAGCGTAGAAACGACAGGCGGGGCGGCTCCTGTGATGGCGATCACACGAGTGCGGCCTGCGAGGAGACCGCGAGACGGCGAGCCCTCGAAGTAATGCCGATGCAAGCCCTCAGGGCGGGTCATTCGTCCTCGCCGCACTGCCTCTGGAGGGCGGCCATGTCGAGGAGCTTGATGCAGCGGCGGTCTATCTCGACAATCCCGGCGGTCTTCAGCTCGACCATTGCGCGGGAGACTGTCTCTCGTGAGGTCCCGATCATGTCCGCGAGCTCCTGATGGCTGTACCCGGCCACTTCGCCGTTGTGGGCCAGGGTGAGCAGGAGACGCGCCACCCGCTCCGGGACCGGCGCGAACGCGAACTGCTCAAGCCGCTTCTCTGCCTCGTGCAAACGTCCGGAGAGGACGCGCACCATCTGCACGGCCACGCTCGGGTGCTCCAGCATCACCTGCTCGATGTCGATACGGCTCATGATGCAGACCACAGCGTCGTCGACGGCCTCGGCGAACGAGTCGGTCATCGATTGTCCGACCGCGGCCATCTCACCAAACACGGTGCCAGGACCAACCGTGGCCAGCACCAGCTTTCGCCCGTCGGCGGCGATGCGATAGAGCCGCACCTGGCCTGCCTTGAGGATGAAAAGCGCTTCACCCGTCTCTCCGGGCGCATACAGGAGCTGGCCGCGCGCGCAGGTCGCCATCGGCAACTTGCCCGCGATCGCCTCCATCTCCTCGGCCGGGAGCCCGCGGAAGAGGTCGTTCTCGCTGAGGAGGCGGGCACGAAGCCGTTCAACCTCTTCGCGTGCGGCACCTACCGGCCTCAGTCGCGAGCGTTTCGGGAGCCGGTCAAGAATTCTCATCCACTCACTCTACCGCTTGCCGCCAGGAGCGACTCCAGTCGTTCCGCAAGCTGGCCGCAGTCTGGAGTGCCAAGGGCCACGACGGTGCCTTCGAACACGGTGGTCGGGCCGCCGATCACGCCGGGCGGCCTCGTGACGCCCTCGGCGCCCATGTCGATGACAGCGAGCTCCGCGAGCCGGCGGATCTGCTCGCAGTGCCGGAGGGTGCGTTCTGCACGCCGGCAGGCGGAGCAACCGCGGGTCACATACAACTCGAGCACCGGCCTTTCGCTCATGTGCCCAGTATGGCGGCGAGAGCTCCGTGCCAGCGGTGACAGCGATCACTGACCCGGCGAAAGCAGGCGCGGCTACGATCGTGACGTGAGAGTGCGACAGGCTCTGTATGCCGCTCTTGCCGCCGGCGTCCTCCCGGCGGCCGTCGCGTGCTCCGGCGACTCGCCGCCCACTCCGGTCGGCGCCGATTCGACGCCAGCGGGGACCGCCACGACCGCCGGGCCGTCGCCGCAGCAGGCGCCACCGGACCTCGTCTCGGGCTGGCCGAAGACCGACTTCACGCGCCACACCATCGACTTCGACGAGATCCTCGCCGGCTGCCCCGGCCGCGACTGCATCCCGGCGCTTGACGCCGAGGGAGCGACGAGCATTCCGTCCCGTCCCGGCGGACGGGCTCGCTTTGCACCGGTCGCGGAGGTTGCCTATCCGGAGCAGCTGCCCGTTGCGTACGTGAAGCTCGATGGCATCGTCCGGGGCTACCCGCTCCACATCCTCACCTGGCACGAGATCGTGAACGACCGCTTTGGCGACGTGCCCGTCGCGGTCACGTTCTGCCCGCTCTGCAACACCGCACTCGCCTTCGACCGGCGGGTCAACGGCGAGGTGCTCGATTTCGGTGTCTCGGGCAACCTGCGCAACTCCGACCTCATCATGTGGGACCGCCAGACCGAGAGCTGGTGGCAGCAGGCCACGGGTGAGGGGATCGTCGGCGAGCTCGCCGGCACGCAGCTCGAGCCCATCCCGGTGGCCGTCATTTCGTACGGAGACTTCGTGAAGGCCTTTCCCACGGCCGAAGCCCTCACCGAGGAAACGGGGTTCGCCCGCGACTACGGCATCAACCCATATGGCGGCTACGACGCGCTCGGCTCAACGCCCTTCCTCTTCAACGGGACCTTCGATCCGAGGCTCGACGCCCTGGAGCGGGTGGTGGGGCTCGGAAGCGGTGACCGGTCACTGGCAGTCCCATTCGCCGCCTTGAGCGAGCACGGCGTGGCCAACGTGACCGTCGGCGACCAGCGCTTGGTCGTCCTCTGGGCGCCGGGTACGGTGTCGGCCCTCGATGACTCCGTGATCGCGACCAGCGATGACATCGGTGCGGCGGTCGCGTACGTGCCTTCGGCCGGAGGCGAGGAGCTCACCTTCATGCAAGACGCGCCCGGCGGCTTCCGAGACAGTGAGACCGGCTCAACCTGGGACGTCACTGGCCTCGCAACGGCTGGCCCGCTGGCGGGCCAACGCCTTGAGGTCGCGGTCCACACGGTGCACTTCTGGTTCGCCTGGGCGGCGTTCCACGCGGGGACGGGCATCTGGGCGCCGTGAGCGAGCGACGTTCCCTACGACTCAGTCGCTCACCTGCGAAAGCCCGGGACCAGGTGCCGCAGCCCCGCCCAGCGATCGCGGCCCGGCGGCGGCGCCACGCCCGGCTTTCCGGCAGCCCCAAGTGCCGCGAGGATCGCCGAGGCAGTTACCTTGCGATGGGAAGCCGACCAGCGAGCCTGCCCATCCTTGAGGATGATGGCCTGCGGCGACTCGTGCCGCACCCCCGTCAGCCGCTCGACGTCCATCCCCAGGTCGCGGCGCGCGTGAACGTCGATCCAGGCCACGCGGACACCGAGCTGGGACACCTCGGCGTGCGCGGCCGTGCTGAGGCCGCAGTAAGGGTCGTGCAGGTAGAGCACGCGTGGGGCGCGCTCCGATTGGACGAAGACTTGCTCGACCTCGGCCGTGGTCGTCAGCTCGTCGAACTGGCTGTGCATGGGAGGGGCTCCTTCCACCGGCGAGCGGAGGCCTCGCCGATCTCCTGAAGATCGTCCGTAACTGGCGGCGCGCCGCTCAGTGATCGCCGTCACCGCCCCGAAGGCGAAGCTCTCGTTACGGTCTGAACAGGGGGACGGAGGCATGGCGATGAAGCGTATCGAACTCCTCTGGTTCGAAGGCTGCCCGAACCACCAGGGCGCCCGGGGGCTCATCCAGGACGTCGTTTCAGGCCTCGGCATCCAGGCCGATGTCTGCGCCATCGAAGTGGCCGACGACGCCATCGCGGAACGTCTGCGGTTCGCGGGGTCCCCGACGATCCGCGTTGACGGTGTGGACATCGAGCCGGGTTTCCAAGGCTGCGACGACTGCACTCCTCGATGCCGGGTCTACCAGACCTCGGCGGGCCTTCGGGGCCTGCCGGAGCGGTCGTGGCTGGTAGCGGCGCTGACGTCAGGGGGCGGGAAGGGAGGCTGAGCGATGCCCATCAGCGAGAGCCAGTCACCACAGCCCGCACGTCTGTGGGCCGCACGCTCGACGCGGTTGCTGGTCGGCGTGGGAGGAGTAGCAGCCCTCGCAGCCGTCTTCGCGGTTCTCGTGTGGAGGGGCGGCGATGATGCCCAGGACACGGGTACGGAACAAACCGTCGCGCTCGGCGTCCTCGACCCGGGGCGACCGGAGATCGGCAAGCCCGCGCCGGACTTCGCGCTGATCGATACGCGCGACGGTGAAACGGTCCGGCGGCTTTCGGATTACCGCGGGAAGACGGTGATCCTCAACTGGTACGCCAGCTGGTGCGGCCCGTGCCGGGCGGAGATCCCGGACTTCCAGCATGCCTTCGAAGCCCTCGACGGCGAGATCGTCGTCCTTGCCGTGAACCTGCAGGAGTCCCGGGAGACGGCGTCCGGCATGCTCGAATCTCTCGAAGCGACGTTCCCGTCGGTGCTGGACTCCGACGGGACGGTGGCGCAGCACTACCGTCTCCTGGGGATGCCAACGACCTACTTCATCGACCGCGATGGCATTGTGCGGATGTTCGGGAGCGGCCAGATCGACGCAGCGACGATCAAGGAAGAGTTGGCCAGGCTCGGCCACGAGTACTAGCGGTATTGCCCGCGGAAGGTGTGCGGCCGCCGGCGGCGAACCGAACATCATGGAATGAAGGGACTTGTTCGCGGCCAGGGCCGGGACTGGCTCTGTGCGGTCGCCGCCGGCACCGTGGTGGCACTTGCCGTAGTCACCTTCCCGCACGGGGGAGACGTCGGAATTGTCCCGGGCTGGCTGCTCGTGGCCACAGCCGTCCTTGCCGCCCTGTTCGCGTCGGCGATCGCCGTGATCGCCTGGCGGGCGGGAGAGTGGGCACCCACGTTCCTCGCGCTCGGCTGCGTGTGGATGGGGGAGGCCGCGATCGTGCGCGGCCTGCTTCCAGCCGGCCTGGTCGTACAGGAGTCCGCCGGATCACTGGACGCCGTCAACGCCGCAGGCATGCTCGCTGGCGGCGTTTGGTTCGCGGCAGGCGCGCGGCCGCGCTGGCCGGCCAGGGCCGGGCAACGAATCGGCGTGCGGCTCGTATTCGTCAGCGGCGCGCTCCTTGGCGCATCGTTGATGGTAGCCGCTGCCCACTGGCCCGCGCCCTGGACCTCCCAGCCTGGAGTAGCGGTCGCCGCCGCCTCGGCTTCGGGCGCCTACCTGCTGGCGGCGTTCGCGTTTGGGGCCGCTTTCAGGTTTCTGCGCCTGCCTTCGCAGTTTTCGATGGCGGCCGGGACGGCGGCCCTGGCGGGGGTGACGGTCGTCTCCACGCGAACCGTGCTGCCGCTGCCCGCGACGACGATCGAGGTCCTGGCGGTGCTCGCTTCGGCCATGCCGCCGGTCGCCTTCGTGCTGGAACAGCGCGCACGGCCGGGACTGCGCACCATGGTCCTTTCGTTGTTCGTGAACGGAGCCGTGGAGCACTTGGAACGGGGCCATCCCGAGGCCGTATTGGGACTGCTCGAAGAGGTGGCCGGATACGACGAGCACCTTGCCGGCCACCTGGACCGGGTGGCGATGCTCGCCGCTCGCATTGGCCAGGAGATGGGCGTGGGAGCCGCGGAACTGCGCACGATCGCACAGGCAGCCCAGCTGCACGACGTGGGGAAGATCGTCGTGCCGCGGCATATCCTCAACTCGCCCGGAAAACTCGCCGACCACGAATGGGAGCTCATGAAATCACACGCCCTCGAAGGGGAGCGGATCGTACAGCGGATAGCATCCGCAGCCAGCGCATCCCGGGCGGTCGGAGAGCACCACGAACGGTGGGACGGAAGCGGATATCCCCGAGGAATCTTGGGTGATGTGATCTCGCTCGCCGGCCGGATCGTGGCCGTGGCGGATGTCTATGACGCGCTCTGCAGCTCGCGCTCCTACAAGGCGGCGTGGTCACAGGACGATGCACTTGCCGAGATCCGGCGGGGCGCTAGCACGCACTTTGACCCGGCCGTCGTCGCGGCGCTCGAGCGCGTAGTCACCCGGCACAGTGCAAGCCTGGCCGCGGCGTAGCCGGCCACGCCGCCGAACATGCGGCCGAGCGTTGAGGCGTGCAGATCCCAAACGCCCGGCTAGCTGGGCGCCGCCCGCTACGCGACAGGCGCGAGGACGGGCACCGGGCAGTTCACCATGAACAGCTGACCGCCAGTGTCCGGCGTCCCGGCGAACCGCTCGAGGGCGTTGGCCGACTCTTTCCCGAGGACATCGCTTTCGCTCGTGAGCAGCTCAGCGGCTTGGCCCTGCGCCCAGAGGAAGGTGTAGTGGTCCCAGTAGGGGCTCCATTTCGGGTCGCCGACGCTGGTGTCGGTGATGCTCTTCTGGAAGCCCATCGGTCCGCTGCCTTCGATGCCGTTTCCGAAGACCAGGATCTTCGCGGTCGCGCCTGCTTCGGTGAGACCGGCCGCGCCCGGCGCGGGCGCGATGTGCATGCCGTCGGCCATCGGTGGCATGGTCACGTCGGTCACGATGTAACGGGAGCTCGGATAGCAAGCGTGGAGCTTGAAGGTCACCCTGCCGCCGGCGACATCCACCGGCTCGATCAGTTGTCCGTCCCCGAGATAAGCCTCGCGCTTCTCGTCGTGCGGAAGCTCGCCGCCCGGCCACTTCACCACCGGGTAGTTCACGACGATGTCCGTCTCCTCGACCTCCGCCGTCCCGGCGCCGGCTGCAGCCATCACTGCCCGTTCGGAGTCGAGCTTCCCCGGCGAGCCGCTGAGGCGGACTCGATGGATGCGGAAAGCGGGCGAGTAGTCCGGCATGTGCGGAGCCGTACTCAGGATCGCCTCCTGGTCGTCGTCGTCCGGGAACAGGTAGATCTTGCTCAGCCCCTGGCTGGCGCCGAGGGCCTCGGCGAGAAGGGGCACGTGCACCAGCTTCTCCGCCTCCGCGAAGGACTCGTCCGAGGCGTCGGTCCTGATGAAGTTCGCCGGTTGCCCGTCCACCAGCGCGTTGTGGAGCTTGAAGGTGACGAACCCGAACTCGCCCGTCCAGTCGTCGGACGAGAGGGCGTGGTCGAGGATGTCGCCGACGAGCGGTGTCCCCTGGTCGGTCCTTGCCGGGGTCCTGTTCCCGCCTGAAGTCGTAGGCGTGCTGCGGTTGTCGTCGTCGTCGCCGCAGGCAGCCGTGATCGCCACGGCAGCCGCCGCGCCGGCGCCCAGCGCAAGGAACCGCCTGCGGTTGATCCGCGGGCTCTCAAACAGGTGGATTCTTGAGCGTTGCAAAGGCCGCCTCCATTCAGGTTGTCCCGGGAAGGTTGGGGCGACTGCCCGCCGGGAATCGGTGACGGTCGTCACACGCCCGAGCGGCCCACGGGCAGACCTTTACCCGCGGACCGCTTCACCAGGGCGGCGACGTCTGACCTAGCGGGCGACGATCGTCCCCTTCATCTGGTTGGGGTGGACATCGCACACGAACGCGTACTCGCCCGGCTGCGCGAGGGTGAAGGTCAGCTCGCGCGAGCCTCCATCGTTCTGCGTGAAGATCTCGGTCTTCGCGTCGAAGCCGCCGGGCCCGGACACATGGAGGTTGTGCGGGGTGGCGCCGTCCGAGTTCACGAACGTCACGGTGATCTCCTGGCCGGCGGGGACCTCCAGCTCGGTCTTGTCGAAGGCGGTGCTTTTCGCGGTCACTGTGACTTCGGTTCCCGCGGCTTCCGGCGTCGTACCGGACCCGGATTCCTCACCGCCGAGGGGCGGGAAGGGCACCGAACCGAGGTGCGGGCCAAGCCAGTTCAGCTCGTTCGCCAGGTGCATGCCGCCCGCACTCTCGAAGCGGGTGTCGGTGACCGTCCAGGTGCCGCCTTCGAACGAGATCTCGGACGCGGGGAGCATGAGCCGGCCGAACTCGCCGCCCGCCATGGGTGGCGGAGGAGTGTTGCGGCCGTGGTAGTAGACGACCGAGGGGAGGTCCTTCTCGAACTCGCCGGCCATCGCCCCGTCCTTGCCGGGAGGCGCCGAGAGCTGCAGTCCGCTCTGGTCGAGCGTCGCCTCGTAGAACGCGACCAGCATCTTCGCCGCGGGCGCTCTGTGGCTCCCGGGTCCCACCTGAACGAGCGAGTTGAGTCCGCCGATGATCCAGGCCACGTCGTCAACGCTGTAAGCCGAGGTCGAGCCGAACGTCCCGGACTTCGCGTCGAAGTCCTCATCCAGTGCGTCCCAGTGCGCTTCAACCGCGCCGAGCAGGTTTTCGTCGCCGGTAGCGTGGAAGGCGGCAAGCAGTCCAACCAGGGCCGAGGACCGTTCGGCCGGACTCCCGTCCGCACTGTCCTCGTCGATCCAGCCGGTCGCGATGTCTCCGATTCGGGCGAGCGCCGCGGACCGCAGCGCCTCGTCGTCCGCCGTCCAGGCGAAATACGCGAGGGCACGTGTGGCAGAGGCAAACTCGTCGGCGGTCTCGGGGGTGCGGTCGGCCAGCGCCGTGAACAGCTGGCCCGCGGCCATCGCGAACATCGCGTGCGAGTCGGGGTTGTAGTAGCGCAGCGACTGGTCGCCCGTCAGGCCGGCGATGTCGGAGAGCGTCTGCAGCATCGTCCAGTTGCCCCGGTAGTCGAGTGTGCCGTCGCTGTCCCGGTAGAGGCCCGTGTCGGCGTCCATCAGCTCGGTCATCGCGTACTGGCCCTGCATCTGGGCGAGCATGCTGACCATCATCCCGAGGAAGCGCTGCTGCGCGCCGAAATCTGATTCGGGCGTGCCGAAGTGGCTGTCGTCGTGGAAATTGCGGGCCCACTGGCTCTCCTTGAGCATGAGCTGCGCCTGCCCTTCCACGCCCACGACCTCCTCGAACGTCGAGGCGTCGAGCCGGAGGCCGCTGAAGTCCGTCGGCGCGAGCTGCGTCATGTCCGTCGTCAGAGCTGTGCCGCCGCTACGGAAGATGGCCTGCAGCGGAAAGATGTTGCCGGGCAGGAACGGCATCCCGGGCTCGTTGCTGCCCACCATGGCCATCGCCGCCTGGACCATTTCCATCGGGGGCTCGAAGGGGATGCCCATCCCGGAGCCCATCACGAGCGGGCCGAAGTGGTCGCGGCTGAGCCAGTAGCCCTGCCAGACCATGGCCGAGTAGTTGAACTCGGCATCTGCTCCGTCGATCCCGCTGGGCGAGCTGAAATCGATCTGGGCGGGTGTGGCGCCGGTTCGCGGGGCGGGTGTCCCTTCAGTCGTCGGCGTCTGCGCCGGGCGCTCCGTTGCCGTGGCGATGGGCGTGGAGCTGCTCGAACTTCCTCCCGAGCACGCCGCACCGAGGGCGAGCACGGCAGCCGCGACGCCGAAGAGTAGTGAACTGCGTTTCCTGGTCAACCGATGTACTCCAGGCCGCATAGATGTGGAACGGGCCGGCGCTGTCCGCCGAACGCCGTGGTCTCGCGGCCTTTGGAAATGTCGCCCGGCCGCGCCGGCTCGCTCAGTGCCGACGATCACCGATGCGGACGCCGGTCTGGTGATCGCGATCACACGCCGTCCGCTCGCCCGACAAAGCAGAAAGGCCTCGACCGCCTGGTCGAGGCCTCCCTCGCATCTTGTGCCGTAGCGCCTCACGCGCCGCGCCGGCGCATTGCGGTGACCACCATCGCGGTCATCACACCGAAAATCAGGTGCCCGGCGACCCACGCCCACTGCGGGACAGACTCAGCGAAGAGGTCGCTGCTCTGCAGGCCGCCCGCGACGATAAGGACCATGGCCACCCAGACCGCGAGCCCGTAGACGGCCCCGGCCATCCACGTCGAGAGCGCGCTGGCGCGTGCCAGCAAAAGGCTCGCGACGACGGCGAACACGGCGCCCAGGACGACCGAGTTCATCATGTGGCCGGCCGCCCCAACGGTGACGGTCCAGAAGTCGAAGCCGCCGCCGTAATGCTGATCGCCAAAGACGACGCTGGTGATGCCCCGGACGGGCGACCAGAAGCCGTCCCTGCTGATGGCGACGAGCATCGAGAACATGGCCATCGCCATGCCCCCGAGCAGGCCACCGACGGCTCCGGGTACGAGCAATCTCGTGGCGGGAAACGGTCCGGCGTGCGAGTGAGAGGTGAGGGTTGTCATTAGAGTCTCCTGTTCCCCAGCGGGGATGTGCTGACTCCAGCGAAGCACCGACTGATGTCGCGCCTCAGTGACGGCTATCACCGGCGCTCACTGGTGTCCTCGGTCGTGAGCCGCGGTAGGCGCTCCGGTCGTCGAGGACATGCGGAACCTCGGCATCCGACCGAGGGTCACCTGGACGCTCGCACTTCGCATCCCGGCGTGACAGGCCGCCTCAGACGAGCCCTGGCCCGGCAGCGAGCCGTATCGAAGGACACGCTCAGCAGTCCATCCGGCCGTCGGACGGCGGGTGGCCCACTCAGTTGTTGACCGGGGCCGCCGGCAGGTGGTGGTGAGCGCGAAGGAACTGCCTCACCGCGAGGAGGGCGGCGATGCCTTCGCCTACCGCCGCGCCGAGCTGCTTTGTGGAACCGGAGCGGCAGTCGCCGGCGGCGAAGACCCCCGGGAGGGAGGTCTCGAAGTGGTCCGCGACGATGAATCCCCATTGATCGAGATCGACCGATCCACGCAGGAAGGAGGTGTTCGGGTCGAGACCGACGAACACGAAGGCCCCGCTCGGCCGCCAGTGATGCTCCTGGCCGGTCTGGCGGTCGCGCGCCACGACTTCCTCGAGTCGCCCCTTGCCCTTCAAGGAGACGATCTCCGTGTTCGTGAACACTTCGAACTGCGGGTGCGAGCGCACTTTGTCCTGGAGGAGCTTCGACGCCTTCAGCTCTGGTGCAAACTCGACCACCCGGATCTTCTTGGCGAACTGGGCAAGGAACAGACCCTCTTCGAGTCCGGAGTTCCCGCCACCGACCACCAGGAGTTCGTCCGCGCCTTTGTAGAATGGCCCGTCGCAGGTCGCGCAGAAGTGCACGCCGGCGCCGATCAGCTCATCTTCACCAGGTACATTGAGCCTTCGGTATGACGAACCCGTGACCACCAGGACGGCGTGTGCACAGACCTGTTGCCCGTTCCCGAGGGCCAACTCGAGGTCCTCGCCGTCGCGCCCGAGCGACTCGACGCCCACCGCCGACAGCAACTCAACACCATAGCGCCGGGCCTGGGCTTCGAAGCGGTCTGCCAGCTCGCTCCCCCTGACGCCCTCCGGGAAGCCCGGATAATTGTCGATCCGTTCCGTGACGCCGGCCTGCCCGCCCAGGGCGCTGCGCTCGATGACGACAGTCTCGATCCCTTCGCGCGCAGCGTAGATGGCGGCCGACAGACCGGCGGGCCCGCCGCCCACGATCGCGAGGTCGTAGAACTTCCGGGCCGCCTCCAGCCTCAGGCCCAGCTTCCGCGCCAACGCCTCATCTGAGGGCTCCACGAGCGTGGACCCGTCGGGAAAGACGATGGTCGGGATCGAACGCCCGCCGTGCTGGATCTCCTCGACTCGGCGCAGGCCGTCATGGTCGGCGTCGATGTCGACCCAGTCATAGGGAACGCGGTGCTCCGCCAGGAACTTCTTGGAGCGCTTGCAATCGGGGCACCACGGCGCCCCGTAGACGATGATGTCGGCCACGTGGTCTTCCTCCTGTGACAACTCACCGTGGCCTGTCCCGTCCACTCACGCAGTGATCGGCGTCACCGCGCGCCTGCCGTCCGTGGCCGGTGCGCCGTGATGGTGATCACCGAGCCACTGCGGCCGCCAACTCTATCCTCGCTGCATGAACGAGGGCGATTCCGGATTCACACCGATCGAGGCATACGGGGTAGTCGGAGACCGGCGTAGCGCCGCGTTCGTTTCGCGTAGCGGGCGCATCGACTGGCTCGCCCTTCCCGATTTCGACAGCCGCACCCTGTTCGGCCGGCTCCTCGATCCGGGTGGCGGAAGCTGGCGCTTCGGTCCACAACGGGACAGCACGGGAGTGCAGCAGTACGAAGCGGATACCTGTGTCCTGACGACGTGCTGGGAGACTCCCGAGGGTTCCCTCGATCTCACCGACTTCATGGCCTGGCCCGAGACGATCCGGCCCAACGGGTATGCGGACGTGCGCCTGGTTGCCAGGCGCCTGCGCTGCACGGCCGGGAGACAGGCGTGCGCGCTGGAGCTCTCGCCCGTCCTCGATTTCCGCGAACCGATCAGGGCACTCGCCACAGGAGACTTGCCAGCCGTCGCCGGCGCGAAGGCTGTCCGGTTCTGGACGACCGTGCCGAGGTCGGAGTGGACTGCCGACGGCGTTGCCAGGTTCGAACTGGAGGAAGGCGAAGAGCACTGGGCCGTCCTGAGCTGGGGCGATGGCACAGCGGTAGAAGGTCTTCTGAACGCGGAAGCCCTGGACGCCCTTCTCGAGGCGACCCGGAACTACTGGCGCGGGCGGATCGAGGCCGTGCGGTACGAGGGGCCTGGTAGGGAGCTGGTCGCCCGCTCGCTGCTGACCATCCATCTCCTCAGCTACGCCCCGGCGGGATCGGTGGCGGCGGCGCCGACCACGTCGCTTCCGGAGCGGATCGGCGGTGACCGCAACTATGACTATCGCCTGGGGTGGGTGCGCGACGCGTCGCTCGGCCTCGCCGTGGTGGCGATGCTCGGAGACACCGAAGCGGCACGAGACTACATGGACTGGCTGGTAGCGTTGCCGCCGGGCGAGGAGGGGCCCCTCCAGGTGGTGTACGGCCTCCGCGGCGAACGTGACCTGACGGAGGTCGTCCGCGACGACGTCGCCGGCTATGAGGGCTCGCGGCCAGTGCGCGAAGGGAACGCCGCCTACGATCAGCGCCAGCTCGACTCGCTCGGGTATCTCGTGGACTGCGTCTTTCGTTACCTGGAAGCGGGTGGCGAATGGCGCCCATCGTTCTGGGACCTCGTCCGCCGCTCCGCGGACTACGTGGCGGCCACATGGCGTGAACCTGATAGTGGCATCTGGGAGATTCGCGGCCAGCAACGCCACTACGTCAGCAGCAAGGTCATGAGCTGGGTGGCGCTTGAGCGGGCAATCCGCATCGCCGAGTCTCTCGGCGAGCCGGCAGCGTCGGCCTGGCCAGCTGTCCGTGACGCGATCCACGCCGAGGTTTGCGACAGGGGATGGAGCGCAGCGCTTGGCGCGTTCCGCCAGCACTACGAGGCCAACACACTGGATGCATCAGCGCTCCTGATCCCGGTGATGGGATTCCTGCCCGCGACTGACCCGCGAGTAGTTGCTACGGTCGAAC